>Ga0160429_1000107_pt1 | contig 107040 bp, 103 predicted proteins | sample SolpanmetagenomR_FD_108199 | JGI IMG/M metagenome (GOLD analysis project Ga0160429, IMG submission 108199) | Solar panel surface microbial communities from Lawrence Berkeley National Laboratory, California, USA - R | ecosystem: Engineered > Built environment > Solar panel > Unclassified ...
ACATACGGCCATAGACTGTGGAGAACAAGGCATCCCGTTCGCTCTGCCCTATTTAAGCCACAGATCGACTGCGTAGTAGTATGGTGGGTGACCACATGCGAATTTCAGTTGTTGTATGTTCATTTTTTCCTTTTGGCTTTTTTTGGTCTCCGAAGTAATCTCAAGAGGCTGTATCTGATGCACGTCAGCGTGCTAACCTTTGCATTTCTTTTTACTCTCGGTTTGATTACTGCAGAGGAGAGAAGCCTCTTGTTATGCTGCTGTGATGTCGAGAAGAAGGGGGATAGAACGTGGTGATATGGTGCACTGATAGTATTGCTGATCTTACTGGGGTGATGTTTCCGTTCGAGGTAGAACACTGTGTTTGTCGAAGGGTAAGACGGCGTGAGAGGGATTGATTAGTCTAAAGCTGTGAAATGGCAGGAGTGTTCTATATAAAACACGCCATCGTTGATCATACCTTCGACGCTAGTGATACACTGAAGATACATACGATGATGCACACGACGAAGATGATGTTTGCATTAGTCGACTATACTCATTAGAAGAATTCCATACTACTACCATCTCCTTTGTCTCGTTTCCATCCTCCATCCTCCAGCACCAGATCAACCATATAACCACTCAATCTTTGCCACATTACCTTTCAATCAGCCATGCCCTCCCTAGACTTCCCAGTAACCACCCACAAGCTCTTCAGGCTATTGTGCTGAACCAGTTCTCTCTCATTGCGAAGGCCCTAGCATCTGAACTCACTATGCTTCCCACGTCCTATTGTAGAGACACTTCGACACTAGCAGCCTTACTCGGAGCATCCTGACTATCTAGCCTGTGCTCCATATAGGTTCTTATTCTTCCGCCAGGTATGCAACGCCCTGTTCGAAACGTAGAGGGTATAGCAGAATAACACCCTAGTAACAGAAACGAACTAGTAAGAGAGTAGAAACTCACCAAATATCACTCTTCCTCAAAGCATCCAAAGTTCCCCCTCCATTCCCTCCCCCTTCCACCCCACCCCCAGCACAAAAGGAAAGAAAAACATACCACTCAACAATCCCCAACACCAAAAGTCCAACCACATTGGCCCCCCTATTCCACCTCAGCACATCACACATACTAGCCCAACTCGCCAGCCACAGTACACAACAAGTAACCTCTGCCACAACTGCACCAATCACAACACCTTTTTGATATCGGCCCTGGCGAGCGCGTCTGTCGGCGATGGGAATGAGGAAGAGGATAAGTGCGAGCATTGACCAGATTGACGTAATGAGGTAGACGACGAGTTGGCTGGGGGTGCCGCCGGCGTCGGGGTCGAAGTTTGCGCGGTAGTCGCGTTTGAAGAGGGCGGTTACTGTGGTGGGAGTGTTAGATGTGTTGGGAAGTGGCTCAGAAGGGGTGGAGAGGGGGGCGGTGTGAGGAGTTTATGTGGTGAGACGGATGCGAGCTGCTTTTAAATGGCGGGTGATGGAGATATAAATGGACGAGTGAAAGGGAATGAAAGGACGAATGTGATGCGTATTTACCCATTCATTCATCATCTCTCGTCAAAGAGACAGTGTCGTCACACACAAAACGCTAGAGCACGTCTAGCCAGGAAGATTTCCAACACTTACAATAAGCGCTCAAAGCCAGAACAGCACCAGCAAGACCCGACTGAACAAAGCGGGTGATGTAGAGGGGATTGAGCATTTCATCCTTATATTGTCCCATATTGTCCCAGCTCTTTTCAGTGTCTTTCTCGATGAAGAGTCTCTTTTGATGTGATCTCGTCACTAGTCAATTGCTCAGAGTAAGAAAGTAAGAAAAGTCACAAAGATAGCACAATATAACACAATCCAGCACGTTCAAATAAAATGGTGCGGCAAGAGAACTCGGTCAATCACTTTTCTTATGTATTACAGTATGCTTCGGAATGAATTCGCAGCCTTGTTGTGACACTATTCTTGTCATTTTGCTTTCAGCGTGTGCCCAGCATGCCCAGCGTCGCCTGGTTGTGTGTGGTGGTTCAAGACGAAGATCGGCCAAGGTACCTGGTCTCGGGGGACGAGTTCGGGCTCGGATGACGATTTGAGCGAAGCCAAGGTGATCTTCTGGGGCCAAGGGCGTTGGCATTAGACCACGAGATGTGTTGTGTTGATAGAGAGGCAGTGTTGTTATTTGGACGATTGTCGAAGGTGTTAGTTGAATGGAGAGAAATGTCGATGGGAGTCGAGATAATATCATAGCATTTGCCATAACACATATGCCAGGTATTTTCCTATAGCGACTAGTGTCTTTCTATCCCAGCTATCTCTTTTCTAGCGATCAATGTGTCTCTACAGCAGCTATATCCCGTAGCAATCAATGTATTTTCCGCCCAGGATTAGAAACCGTCCATCCAGTCCCATTCGACCTAAGCCTGTTCCTCAAGTCGTCCACGTTCATATCTTACATGCAAACCCAGTCCCATCAATCATGATCAGTCATAAGCATCAAACGAATCCACCACCATAGACCTTCTTGAACTCCTTCCTTCCATACCCATCACCAATCCTGCCTCACCCGGTCCTCCAGCTATACCACCTCTTGCCAACTCAACAGCCACGATCCACTCACCACCAAACCTCACCCATCTCTCCGATCTCCCACTGCTAACCTCACTCCTCGCCCACTCCCTTCCAGCAAGGCCCAGACCAACGTCCGCAACAAACACTTTCCAATCGACACCGCTGCCAATACCTTCAGCACTCCATCGAGCGTCACCGACCTTGCACTTCCTCAAACTCAAAGCTTGAGACAAGCCAATACTAGGTGCACCACATGCCACAACGAGCTTAGCCCGTATCTCGAGCGGCTCACCATTCAGTATTTCGACTAGTCCAGTCACCGCATCGATACCAGCTGGACGATCGACAGCGAGGACGGAAGCAGCAGAAGCATTTGCCCAGTGCATCATTTGTATAGCTGTACGCGTGTTCTCAGCATCACCTGCCTCGTCGTCAAAGTCATCGGCAGCCCCATCGAAGCCATCTTGAGTCGCTGGCATGTCTTCGGAAACAGCGACGAATGGTGGATGGATTGGGCCGCTTAGTGCATCAATGATGAGCTCTGGTGGAGCGTCCAAGGTCTTCAGATATGCGGATGTTTCCTTCCAGGCTCGAATGATTGCACGGTCGCCACCAAGACGTCTCGCTTGCTTGGCTAGCGGACTCTGTTTGTGAGTTGGATTGTTACATGGCGAGGTGATGATGATACGAACGCCACGCTCAGCCAGATGGCGCGCCGCAGCTATAGCTCGAGCACCATTGACATGCATGCCAGCGAGAACAACAACGACAGGACGAGTATTGTGGTTGCTCGTGGCTAATCGTTGACCTCCAGGATTGATCGCTTTTAGAGCAAGAACGGCGATTGAACGGCCTGCGTTCTCAGTGATGAGGTCTTTTGACATGGAAAATTGTGTGCTGGCGACGTCCTCCACCGTAGATAGTGTTTCGGGCGTGACAACGGGGCAAGTTCGATTGTTGTTCGAATAGCGGAGATTGCTGCGCGGTGTGCTAGTAGGGAGTGCTGGCGAGTTCATTCGCGAGTCTGAATCAAAAGCTACGTGGTTGGATGCCTTGACAATGCTCAAAGACCGGTGCTGGTGTGATGACTGATCGTTGACGGAAGGTGGACTGATATATCCATCATACTTGCTGCCTTTCCTTGAAGGTGCCCTGTTACTCATAGTCCGAGAACGTATGGACATCTGAGATGCAGCAAGATTCTCATATTCTGGGTCATCCTCGTCAAACTCGTCAGCATCTTGTGCTGTTTGCTTGCCGTTTCCTAGAACATTCTCCAAAGGATGATACTTGGTGCCGCCAAATGTGCCAGGCTTCGATACACGATTAAAGCTGACAAGACGATCTTCTATAGCAGTATCATCTTCAGCTGCCAACTGTTGGAACACTGCCTTCTTGTCGAATTTGGACAAGTTGTCTGCGAAGTCGAAGTCTGGCAACTCTTGAACATCTGTAGCACCGTCTTCAGTAGCCCAGCCAGTCTGAGCTTCAAACTTCTCTCTCTCTCGTCTGCTCATCTTCTTGAGTTTACCCTTGGCTATACCACGAGATGGAACGACCAAGTGCTTGATGGTCTGTACAGGATTCGCATCTGTTTCCGGTTCTTGTGGGAAGCCCGAAGTATCAATAATAGGTGTCTCTCGCCATCCACTACCCCCGGGCTCAGCTCGGGTCAGCTCTGGTGAGGATGGGTTGTTCACAGCTAGTTCTTCCACCTCCTCACGCTTCTTCCGCTTCGGCTTGACCTTTGACTTGATACGTGGTTTCTTCTTGTCTGTGGGCGGATCTGCTATAGCTCCTGCTTGGCGAGGTGAATCTCGTCGTGAGTCAGCCTTGATAACTGTGACTTCCTCCACCTCCTCTTGCTTTGTATCATTGTCTACTACAACGTAGTCGTATATCTTGTCTGATGATGGTTTAGGATGCTGGTGAGCGGGAACTGTTGTTCGAATGGCCAAACCATGTGTTTGTACTGGGTCTGGCGTGATGGGCATGGCCAATGCATCGCCCACTGGAGTGGGATATGGAGGCCGAGAAGGCAAAAGGGCAGGCTGGTTGCGAGTATAGCTGAGAATGGCAGGATCGACGAATTTTGGGCCTGAATCTGCCTGTGGTTGTGGTTGTGGTTGTGCTGGTGTTGGTACAAACGCTGGTTGAGTAGATGGTGGTGGGCGGACGACCGATGCTGGAAGAAATCGCAACGCTTTGGAGCTAGCAGAAGCAGTCCTTGGAACAGGCGTGATGTTTGGCTGCCGTACTGGTTCGTGAGTAGACAGAGTAGGCTGAGTTGATGCTACAGAAGTCCTATGTGAGGGAGGTTGGTTGCCAGGAGTGTTTTGCACAATTTCGAGATCTGCTATGTCTGCGCCTTTAACCATAAGCTCCTTCAGTCGGCCTCCAGAATCCGGATAGTGTACTAGAAAGCATATTAGTGTAAACTCTCTGGAGATGCTGCGACTGCTGACCATCCTGCAGGTAGAGCTGATTATTGCGGACATCAGCCACACAACCAACGAAAGTAGCTGGCGGGTTTTTGAGAGTGATCAAGACGGTGAGCCCGATGAAGTCGGCACTCATCGTGGGAGAGGGTGGTAGAGACGAGCTTCACAATGACAACTTTTTGCAAGAAGATCCGACAGCAGATCACTACAATCGGAGTTTGTGCCGTGCCGTGGTGTTTCAGATTTCTCAGGAGGTTTCAGCAATGTTGGTGAATGGCAGAATGTATTATTCTACCGCTGACATACTATGTCTATTTGCGACGCCTATAGCGCCGGTGAGACACTCACATTGCAATGGAGACATCATATTGGTTCAGTATCCTGCACGTCATACTCTCCAGCGCTCCAGCGCTCCAAGCAACCACCACTCGTTTTCTGCTTCCAACTTCAATTATCAGCCACCTCTCTGCATCTCGACGTCGCCAACTTCATACGCTCCCTTGCCTTTGCCCTTGCTGCGCTTTGGCTTGTATCCTTCTTGACCCCACTCCACCTCTGCCTTCCACTCGTTCTCATCCTTTTTTGCATCACCTTGACTTGTTTTGTCTGTAGTGGCAGCTTTTGCTGAGGGGCCTTCATCTGCGACGGCGGGAGCCTTGCCTTTGCCCTTCAGCTGTGCCCTATCTGCTGCGGTCAACTCACTCAATTTCCCTTTGGAAGCCGCACTTGCATAAGAGAAAGGAGTCTTAGGTCGTCGTAAGCCTGGCGTAGGGGGAGGCGATGTAGTCCGAGAAACTGTGTCGTCAGGTGAAGTAGGACGACTCTCGGGGTGTCCTGGCATACCTGGAAGGGTTATACCCAGTCCGTCTCCACTTACGGCGTGAGTACCTCTCTCTCTGTTGTTCCAACGGCGAGGCACAAAATCATCATCGGCAATGTCCATCTCCGTACGATGGGTACCAGGAGCTCGTCGCGGAAAATCTTCGATACTTGCATTAAGATCATGCATAAGAAAGTCCTCGTAGGACGGGAAAAGCTGGCCGATGGGGATGGTTCCTTCAGCCCTTCGTTTTGCAAAAACCCTGTTTGTACCTTCCAATCGACCGGCGGTGTCGTCGATTGTCGGGTCCTGGTCGAAAAGCAAATCTGACGGCTCAAACACAGGAGTCCTGCTACCAGGCTTGAAAGTATTGCTTGTTGGGTTGAGCTTCATCGAGCTTGCTCCGGGATCTGCCTTAGGATATGCAGATTTGTTGTCATCCTCGAGCTTCATCGAGCTCGCTCCTGGGTCAGCTTTAGGGTATGTCGATTTGTTGCTCTCCTGCTTCAAGTTGTTCACCGTCTCACTGAGTTTCTTTACGCTCGCCTTCAACATCGTTTGCTGGTTCAGCAATCTTGCCGTCTCCTTTGCTACCACCTCATCTTGTTTCTTCACCTCTTTCGCCTCTTTCGACGTTTCTTTCTTCTTATACTGGAATAGAAACGCCACCTGCTCCGTAAGTTTCTCATATGCCTCTTTCACTACTTTGACCTTCTTGTTGAACTTTTTGGCCACAGTAGCCTTGTTCTTTCCTTCACCCTTGGTAGCAGTAATAGCATCAATCTTCTCTGTCAACCCATTAAGCTTGTCTTTACAAGCTTGAAGGTCTTTGGCCATTTTTTCAGCTATTTTCACGTCGTCAAGGTCAGCTTGGAGTTTCTCAGCACGAGCGATATCTTTGTGCAGAGTGGCAAGGTCGACAATAGCGTTCTGGTCCTTGACTGATGTCTGAGAGCCAAAATGGCCCGAGCTAGACGGAGTATCTGGAGTCGCAAAGCCTTCAGTATAGGCTGAGTCGGCAGGGGTCACAGTCGTTGCGGACGAAATAATAGGCTGTGCATTATCGACAACTGAGTTTGTTGTCACGTTGAGTGCACGAGCATCACGATCCTTGTTCTCAGTCTTTTTATCGCTCAACGTCAAGTCGTCTAGCTTTGCGCCTGTAGCTGCAATTTTGTCTTCAAACTCAGGAGGACGTGCCTTCGAGGACTCATTCTCAGGCTGTTCGGCTTTCATCTTGCTCGATTTGTCAGAGCTGAGAACGTCCTTGGGTATAGCCTGATTTGCGGAGGATAGCGCCTTCTCCTCGTTCTTGTTAGATGTCTTTGTGGGCTGCTTCGGCATTGTTGGATGCTTCAGATTCTCTGCAGTATTGGTGACAACAGGGAGCGGTACGGATTTCTCGGATCCTTTATATACTGATGCCTTGTCTGCGCGCAGGTGTGAATCTTGAACAAGGTCCTCTGAGCGCAGGCTTGAGTCTTGAACAAGCTTTGACTCATCCTGGGCTCGAACGTAAGCTTTCGTTGCTTCATGATGCGTGGAAACTTCTGAGCGCATCGGAGCGTCGCTCTCTCCAGTACCGACCCGAGTCACTTCAACAGACTTTGTGGTCGTCTTGAACGCATTCTCGACCTCTGGAGGCTCCTCGGCTTCACCAATACTGCTAAGCGCTTTGATCAGCGCAACTGGTGGGCGCGAGCTTTCAGCAATGTCCATCTTCCTACGAGACAAGATTTGATCCGGTGCTCCTTCTGACAGCTCAGACATAGATCCTCCAAGATTAGTACCAGGATTGAAGTTCTCCTTCTGAGAGGGCTTAATGGTGTCGTCACGGCGTGCCATTCCAGACTCAATCGGCTCTGACATATCTCGAGATTCCAGTACCACATTATCCTGTGCCGTCGCGTCAATGTCCAAGTCGACCTTTGGCAGATCAACTATAGTGCTTCGCACATCTTGTGGAGAGTACTTCGAGCTTCGCTCTTGCTCAGCTTGCTGCCTTTCCGCATTGAGCAGTATAGCTTGAGCAGGTGAATAGGCGAGCTGGTTCTTCATCTCAAGTGGACTCCTGTGCTTTGCTGGCTTGATAGTCAAATGCGCGCGCGAAACCTTGATATCCAGCTCTTGACCACGACAAGTCAGGGTCGTAGGAGGTAAGACTTTGCGCAAGTCGGCGGTGCTGAAAAACCTAGCTTTGTTAGCAAGTGTACCATACAAAAGGACAACGAGCTTACTTGACGAATCCGCAATGGTACATTCCAGTAACCGATCTCTTTATGCAAACCTCTTGCACTGCGACTACTTCTTCGAAGACAGATTTCAGAGTCTGTTCAGAACTTTGCTTTGGAATGTTGCCCACGAAGACATCACAAACATCCTCTCTGTCTTCTCCGACAAAATATTCCTCTACTTGCTGCCCTCGAGGGAGCACTGTTGGCAAACCGGCTTGGTATTGTGGATGATACTTGTTACCCGCCAGATTTTTATTTGGCAAATTGTGGAAAGCTGTTGGCTGCGTGCTGGCACTAGAGCCAGATTGAGGGCGGACCAGAGGCTCACTGGTGTCTTGGGTGTGAGCAGATATGACAGTAGCACTGGAATGCGCAGGTGGTAGAGAAGTACCCGAGCTCAGCTGATTTTGGTACATCATGTACTGAAAGTTGTCCATTCCTGGTGGAATTTCTTGCACTTCTCTCTCGAAGATGTGGCCCCGCCTCCAAGTTTCTTCACCTTGATTGAAACGTCTTCCATTATTGAAAGCGCCGTCGTTGTCATCACTGCCTTGTCCACTTGAGGGACGACGGATGCTATTGTGGCCATAGTTGTTCTTGTACGTGCCGCCACGAGTACCAGAGTTTCGACGACCTCTGACGCTCTCCCTTGAATAGTGCCGCTGTAGCTCTTGACCATGCCATTGGTCTTGGTCTTGCCTAAGAGTTGCCTTTGGATCTAGCTGCATTCCACCTTGAGATCCGGGAGCAAAGTCGATCGGAGCTTCAAGCAACTGTACGATGGCTGAGGGTGGTCCAATCTGATGCGGAGGAAGGTGAATGGGTCGTAAGCCGTGTGGTACAGGTACACCGTCTGGAACTGCCACGACGGGGCCATGAACTGTTTGGTACATCACGGCAGATATGCCTTGCTGGTCGGGCGACGAGTGAGCGAGTCGAGACCCATTCTTTCCTTTCGCTTTCATGCTGCCCTTTCTCAAACTCGGTTGCTGAGCATTGAAAGGCTGTCCCTGATGCACATATATGCCAGGCGGGATAGCACGGCCGTTGGCAGTGTATGCACCAGCGATGCTGCTTTCTTGAGCTTGGAATGGAACGCCGTGTGCTGCAATACCTACTTATTTTGTCAGCTCTGATAATCGGAAAATTGGGAAAAGGCTCACTTCTTTTTGCGGCCACCAAACGTTCTTCGCGCGCATTCTCGTAGCTCTCAAGAATACAAAGTCGGGCATAATGCAAAAAGTCGGGACCAAACTCGTCGTGATCCTGTTCATGGAATAGCTGGGTTGGTGACAAGGCACCTTCAGCCCAATCAGGAAACGTAGACCTGTTGTTTTCGGCAAAGTCCTGGCAAAATGAGACAACACGTTTGCCATTCTCCTCCATCAATGTCGTCAAGACAGTGTACAGAAACAGGCCACCTTGACGTTCGAAGTCGTACTCATCAAAGTACCATCGAATGTCATGTCCCGGCCAGATGGAATAGCAAGCTTTGGGATGTTCTGTGCGTAGTCTAGTGCAGAAGTTTTGGACATCTTTCTGGAAGTTTGAGCGAACAATAACTGGATCTCTTGGGAACGAAGCTGGACGTGGCTCATGCTTTCCACCATCTGTCGAGAAATATGCGAGAATCTTGGTGGATTGCACGTGGTGAGCTTCAGAAGATTGCTCTGACATTGGAGGTGAGTTGTTGAAAGCCGCCGGTGGGTTTGCCGAATACATTGTAGTAGGATTGACTGCAGTCATGGCTAAGCAGAACAATTGTGGCGGATGAAGTGATTAGAAAGAGCGCGACAGTGAACGTTCTAGTAAGCTGAACACAATGCTCTGGATATTTGTCAATTCTGGGAAGAGGATATTCAATATGTTTGTCTGATTTAGATAAGCAAACAACAAACAATAGTGTGCTGGTGGGGCATGAGAGTACAATGTAGGAAGATAGAAGGAGAGATGGCGAGGTGGTGAAGATGGCGAAGTTCGACTGTGTGAGAAAAGAGGTCGAGAACTACCGCGTCAGATTGCGCCTGCCGAAGGGTTGAAGGACCCCAAAGACGACAGTAAGATCTGCCTTTTATTTCGACAAACAACCAGTAAGCAAACAAATATGATGAACCCATCGGAGCTCTGTAACATCTTGCAAACTGCTCTAAGCTGACTTTCTGTTTGTTCAGTGCTTGCCCAATACTTTGTTTATTGCTGTTTGACCGTGTTTCAGATCGACCGAAATCTCTTGGCGACCGGGTCGTCTCAAACTCTGAAACAAGGGCTGAAAAAGTGCTGTTTGCCAACGCGGTCTATGAGATGCAATGGCGCATCCTGCGAGTGTCCACTGAGTAATTCGATGCGTGCTTCAGGCTTGGAATGGAAGACCACGCAGCACGACACATGCTTTGTCTGCGTAGTACGGAGAAAGTCATGCTTTTTCATTATTAAATAGTGGTGCCTTTGGGGATATCGTGAACTCTACTACTTCAAAATCGCTTCCTTCACTTCTGATTCAGCAGCTTGAGTATTTCGCTTTCATTCTCGCCAGCATCTGTTTTAAGGTCAGTCTCAGCATGTACCAGCCACTACTATGGATTAAACCTACATGCTCTTCCGTTACTCCAGTCCACGACCTAGCCAGTCATTAGCTCAAGGCTCTTCAGTTCTGTCTATAAGCATTGCACATACCACAGGTCTCACGAAATTGTCACCACTTTCGGCAACCTTCTTCACTGCTTCTGACTCCGAGCTCGCTCCCCTAACCAGGTTTCCTGTTCCTTTTGCACCGAGATAATCCCAGATATTCTTCATTTGATCCCTCGTTGGTGCAGTTTCCACCACATCAAGGTCAAAGCTATCTCTTGTTACACGCTGCTGCTGAGCACTGTGATCGCCAGCTTGGTCGATTGTGGCAGTCTCGCTAGCTTCTGCCGATGCTTGCTTGAGCAGATTGAGTACACGAACGGAACCAGGGATAGAGGGTTTGTGGAAGACTGTGATGATGTCGCGGGTTTTTGACTTAGGAAATGGTCAGTAGAGGAACATGCTGAGAAATCGGAGAGCATGCTTACCCAGCTTTTGAACATGTTGATGAATGTGTAGTAATAAACGGAGAGTGTAGTTGATGCTCAGATCTTGAAAAATACAGGTAGGTAGAAGACTGCTTGAACTGCTTTGATTAAATAAGGACCCAAGCTGGTCACTTGACGCCGATGTTTCAGGTACAAACCTTAGTTTAGATCGCAGCTGCCCAATTATGGACACAACTCCGCCAGTCACGTCCGCCTCTTTGATCGCGTTCATGTGATGAATGTGCAGATTTGCAGACTTCTCATTCTTTGTTTTCTCATTGGTCCTTCTCTTCGCTGGATGCATAGGAGCGTGCTGAACAGGATTGGCTCGTTATCGCCTGCTCGTCTTCCTTACAATCGGTCACTTTTTCGTTCTGTCGTTCACTTTTCGTCGTTGCCTCGCTGGACGAGCTTGCCTCACCATCCACATCCTGTCATGTTTCAACGGGCTGTGAATGCTCACTCGCAGTCCGCCCCTGCAGTCGACCTTTCGAAGCAGCTGTTTCCTTCTAGCAGTCCTACTCCCGTAGCACTTCAGCCACCAAATCGCAGCCTACCAAATCAACGCACACTGTCGACGCAAAACACTCTTCGACCAAGTCCTGCCAAAGGAAATGTACTCGCTGCTAACGGACTTACCAAAAGACCATATGGCACCAATACTGCGATTAAACGAACGTCTAGTGGTCTGGCGAAAGCAATAGGAGGTCACAAACAAGCAGATGGATTTGAGGATGTGCCACCGCATGCTGGCTCTCAGGTCAACCCAGTTGTTATTGAAGATGGTCTCTTCGATGAGAACGATTTCGACAGTGATATCGATCTTGAAATTGAGAATCCTTCGATGAAGAGTGCTGTAAACTATCCTTCGCGATCTAATAGGACAAGTGCTCCGATTAAACCAGTAACATATCCACCGCTACAGAAAAAAGCAATGCTTAGCACATATGCCCACACAGACAGCGCTTACAGATCGGCGCCGCCCCCAATAGAGCAGAATGCACCTCCAAGCAGTATTCCTGTTCCTTGGTCTTCATCTCCAGTACACCATTTTGAACCACCAACGAAGACAAATCCTTTCTCAGGGTACGCCTACACAGCTCAAAACGTGAATCGAGTGCCACCCACCAAGGCTGCGGCTCCAGTCAAGCAAGCTCGACAAGTTCCAGCGCCGGCTGTACAGCAGGCAGATGTGTCCATTCCACGGGCCCCCAAAAGACGTACTCTTCCCTGGCTTGAAGCGGAGGCCCAGCCTTCTATGCCAGTGAATTCTTCCAATGCACAGTCCCGATCCACAAGTAACACATCAGTCAGCAATGAAGCTACACCTGCCGTTAAGACTGCGAATACCTCGCCCTATCCATGGAACACTACAGCCAGTGCCATTAAGGAGCAGCAGAAGAAGCTGAGGCAGGCAAATAATACGAAGAAGCTTGTCAAAGAAAATGATGCCACGGTTGACTCCAAGGCAAAAGCGATTGCCGTACAACGTAGCAAAACAGTTGCACGTCCTCACTTGAGTAAAGAACAGCGTCATGTCCTAAGATTGGTTGTTGACGATGGAAAGAGTGTCTTTTTCACAGGTTCTGCTGGAACTGGCAAATCTGTCTTGCTACGAGAGATCATTGCAGTACTTCGTAGGAAGCATCAACGGGAGACTGACAGGGTTGCCATTACTGCATCTACCGGTCTTGCAGCTTGCAATATTGGTGGTGTGACATTACACAGTTTCTCTGGCATCGGCCTAGGTAAAGAGACTGTGGACGAGCTGATCAAGAAGATCAAGAAGAACCAAAAAGCAAGACATCGTTGGATGAGGACGAAGGTGTTGATCATTGATGAAGTATCTATGGTCGATGGTGATCTATTCGACAAGCTCGAGGAGATTGCAAGACGTCTTCGAAACAATGGGAGACCTTTTGGTGGTATTCAACTGATTATTACAGGCGATTTCTTCCAATTGCCGCCTGTTCCAGATTATGGAGGACGTGGTGCAAAGTTTGCATTTGATGCAAAGACATGGGACTCGACTATAACGCATACGATCGGTCTCACACACGTCTTCCGTCAAAAAGACCCTGTCTTCGCTGGGATGCTCAACGAGATGCGTGAAGGACGTCTGTCCCAGGCTTCAATTGCTGCATTCAGAAAGCTCGATCGTCCCCTGCATTTCGAAGATGAACTTCAGGCTACTGAGCTTTTCCCAACACGCAATGAGGTGGAATATGCCAACACTGTGCGCATGAAGTCGCTCTCAGGTGATATCAAGATATTTGATGCTCGCGATGGTGGGTCTATCGCCGACCAAACAGCCCGAGATAAGCTATTGCAAAACTGCTTGGCTCCCCCAAGACTGGAGTTGAAGAAGGGCTCTCAAGTCATGCTGATCAAGAACATTGACGAAATGCTGGTCAATGGTTCTCTTGGCAAGGTCATCGGTTTCATGGATGAGGACAAGTTCAACACCTACAATGCAGATCCAGAAGTCTTCGAGCAGGCAAACGAATCCGATGACGAAGAGCTCAAAAAACGCAAGCTCAAGGTCAAAACACAATCTCTGTTGTCGACAACCTCGCAAGCATGGCCTCTCGTTCGTTTTGCTATTGCAGATGGCACGACAAGAGACCTCTTGTGTCAACGTGAATTGTGGAAGGTGGAACTGCCAAATGGTGAAGTGCAGGCACAAAGACAACAAGTGCCGCTAATCCTCGCATGGGCGTTGTCGATTCACAAAGCTCAAGGTCAAACTTTGGAGCGGGTCAAGGTCGATTTGGGAAAGGTATTCGAGAAGGGTCAGGCATATGTGGCTCTCAGCAGAGCAACGTCGATGAATGGTCTTCAAGTCATGCGCTTCGATCCCAACAAGGTCCTAGCTCATGATAAGGTGCGCACCTTTTATGCAAGCCTTTCAAGAGCTGAGATGGCTGGAAAAGAGGACAGGGAGGATGATTATGATGATTGAAGCTATTAGTTGCTGCGGTCGTGAGATGATGATGAGGGATGTTGATGTACACTCAGCTTTGTAGATAGTATGAATACAGCTTGAGGGTTTGCTCTTCCTGAAGCACGGGCAGTTTTTGCCTCGCTTTATTCAGTCTGAAACAGGTGATGCTCTTCTCGCCCCCACTTTTTTGGCATGACTCAGTGCTTTCGCACACAAATCAGCAGCATCATCCTACCTGCATCTTGCGCGTGCCATTGAAAGGTGAGCATCTGATATAGCGAAACTTTTGCTGGACGACCTATTGACCCTCTCCTCAGCTATTTATCACCCAGCGGTACCACATAACTACACCATCTTTCCAGGATAGAAGGGTTGGAAGAGCTGCATATTTGAGATCAAAAGTAGAAAGAAGCATATACAGTCAATATGGATCACGCGAAGCTCGCAAAGTTGCAGGCGTCGTCGAACCGAACAGGTACGTCGAAAGTCCAAAGCAAGAAGGAGAGGTGCGAGAAGCTGCACGAACTGCGATTTCAAAGAAGTACCAATGAACATGAACAAGCAGCTAATACTATATGTGATTCATAGGGTAAGCAGATTCCCAGAGACACTGAAGATCAGTTCAATAGCATCGATAAACGAAGAAAAAAGCAAATGACGGGCAGGAAATGACCAGATCGAAAGACTAACAGGACATCTACAACAGAGGCAAGGGTACCCCTAGACGCAAGGTCAAGAAGGTCCACAAGACTGCTGGTACCGATGACAAGAAGTTGCAGACAAACCTCAAGAAGTTGAATGTTCAGCCCATTCAGCAAATTGAGGAGGTCAACATGTTCAAGAGCGACGGCAACGTCATTCACTTCTCAGCTCCTAAAGGTGCGTACTTATAATCAAGAGACGGAGTGTGATAGCCATTTCTAGGATGCCGGCGCTGTTGTAGACGTGAAAGCAGCAATCCAAGCAAGCGCTCGTTGGCGGTCTCGGTGCTGCGCTTCCCAGCTGCTCCAGACTTTCCCCATCACAGCATCCACCTACTAACGTACGTCCCCCAACACAGTCCACGCATCTCTCCCCTCCAACACCTTCGCTCTCTACGGTGCCGGCGAGGAGAAGGAGCTTACCGAGCTCGTCCCCGGTATCCTCAACCAGCTCGGTCCCGACTCGCTCGCATCTCTACGAAAGCTCGCAGAGTCATACCAATCAATGCAGAAGGCACAGGGTGAGGATGGTGAGAAGAAGGACGATGATGATGATGACGATGAGATCCCAGATTTGGTACCAGGACAGGACTTTGAGGGTGGTGACAAGAAGGAGGAGCCTGATGTCGAGTAAGCTTGTGTCCAGCGAGGAATGATAGGGCAGCTCGAGGATGCGGTTGAGGAAACCACTCTAGAGAAGAGGTGGTAGGTCACAGTGGGGTGGTCGAGGTGAGGAAGCATCAATCGCATGATTTCGAGCAGGAAAGAGCTGGCAAAAGCAAAAGCTACTGATTGATCTGTACAAAGATTATCCTTGAAATAGCACCGTAAAGGAGTACGTGGTTTGCAATATGCATAATGAGAATCTCATCAATTCACTCATCTGGAAATTGAAGTCATTATTCAGTCACTGCATCGGACTACGAGTGTCGTCTTCGCGTTCTGCATACTCCGTTCTTGCTGCCTGTATATCTTGTACCTCTTCTCTGCACGATAGAAAGCCTCTCGCTTCTGTTGAAACTCGTCCGAACGTCTCAACTCGTCATTCCGTACCGTAGTCATTACTACTACATACTGCGTATACGATGCTTCGGACGCCACATTGCGGCTCTTCACCACCTCCCAGGGCGAGACATACCATAACCGTTTTGAGCAAGTTAATACTGACTCGTGCAAAAATGCTTCCAGACATCAAGCAGCATTCTGAAGCTTGACACAGCATTCGCAGTCTGATATGAAGCTGTGATCTTCTGCAAACCAATCCTGAGCAAGAGCACCGCGCATGCTGAAGGAGAGAGTGGAAGTGTCCGACAAAAAGTAAGAAGAAGTGCGGGAAACGAGCAAGTTATATATGCAGCTAGCCGCGCCGGTACCTTCTTTTAAATGGTTACGCCAAGCTTCCAATGAGCATATTATTTACTGCTCCTTCATAAGCAATCCCTTGCGCCCATTCGTATATTGCTTTTCATCTCATCTTTCCACTCAACTCCCTCTAACCTCCAAGCTTCACCCTCACTCTCCCATCAACCACCCTCCATCCACACCACAACACCACACCAACACACTACACTACCAGTCCACCAACAATGCTCTCCACAACCCTCCTCACCCTCCTCCTTCCCCTCGTCTCGGCCCACTTCCAACTCCTCTACCCCGCCGCCCGCGGCTTCGACGAAGACCTCCTCGTTAACTACCCCTGTGGAGGACAGAACACTGTAAGCAGCAACCGCACCCTCTGGCCCGACACTGGCGCCCCGATCCAACTCAACATGGGCCACACCTCCGCGCGCGTACAAGTCTTGATCGCCTACGGCAACAACCCGACCGGCGACGACTTTACGACTGTGTTGATGCCGACAGTGCAGGAGACGGGACCGAGGAGCTTTTGTATGGGGGATGTGATGGTGCCGCAGAACAGTATGACAGCGGCGGGCATGAATGCGACGATTATGGTTGTGACGAATGGAGATCCGAGTGGCGGGTTGTATAACGTAAGTCAAACTTCCCCCAGACATGCTTTACTACTACACTACCACTCTACTATGAGAGGGAGGGATCATGAGCTAACAACAACATGTAAATAGTGCGCCGACATCACATTCACATCCACGCCTCTAACCACCGCCCAATTCAACACCAATTGCGTCAACAGCACTGGTGTCTCTGCCTCTCCCGTCGCAAACGCCGCTACTATCAACGCTAATGGCACCACTGTCGGTTCTGCGGGTGCTGTATCTGGTGTTTCGTCGTCTACGGCTGCGCCTAGTGCCACGGGGTCTTCGTCTATAAGCATGGGCGCTACGAGTGCAACTGCTGCTGCTGCGAGTTCGACTGCGAAGCCGAATGGGGCAGCTGCTACTGCTGGTGCACAGCAGGTTGTTGGAGCTGCGGTGGTGGGATTGGCTGGTTTGGCTGCTGTGTTTATGTAGGGGACTTGAGGAGTGCATTGATTGGCGCTGGATCCGGGCATGGGTTGTGTCGTGGCATGTAAAGGAAAGGGAAAAGGTGCCTGATGTCGTAGTCCATGGATTACAAATGTCATGCTTTCGTTGCGAAACATGTACGATAGAGCAATGCCTACGAAGTTTCTTTCAATATACACAATGAAGTCTTCCAAACTAGCCAAACCATGCTCCAACCACGGTGCTTCTGCGATTCAAAACTGTTATCATCTACCAAAACCACCCTCCCCTCACCATACCCTTATCCTCCTTCTCCCCAGGCAACCTCACCCCCTCAACCTCCTCCCTCGTAACATTCGCCCAAACACTCCTCGGTATCCAACCAATATACGCCCTATCCCCAAACCCACCAACCCAATAAACCTCCTGCACAACCAACCTCGTCCACCGACTCTCATGAATCCTATTCCCCGGCAACCACGCCCTCGCATCCGGATGCTCCTTCGTGAAACATGTCGCCAGCTCCACAGCTCCAATCACATCAGGCTCAATATCCTCTAAATACCCCAGCAGCGAGAAACGTGGCTGTGCGGCTGGTCCGTTGAGGAAAGGTGACGATGATGGGGGCGTTGGCGGGATCCAGTTTAGTGAGAGAGATATGTTGGAGCCGGCTGCTACGTTTTTGAAGGAGGTTGCGATGGAGAGGGCGAGTAGGGTTGGGTTGCCAGTGTTGGCTTCGCAGTCGGCTATGTAGTCCATTAGGCCAATGGGTGTGCCGCCAAGGTTTGGAGGCCGGTTTTCGAGGGTTGTGGCGTCGTGTGAGGGAAAGATAGTCGAGAGGGTGCCCGTTGTGGTGAGAGAGAGGATGCGGCGAGCGAGGATGGCGGAGTCGTGGATTGAGGGGATGTGTAAGGGGTAGGTTGTGGTTGTGGTTGTGTCTGAAGGATTGCTGAGTATGTGTTGTGGTGCTACTTCTGCTGCTGCTGCTGCTTGGAGGGAGATGGCTGAGGAAAGAGGGACGAGGAGGGCTAGGGTGGTGGGGAGATACATGGTGTGCAAGTGAAAGGGAGAAAGTGCAAATTGCAGTTTTTGTCTGGTGGTAAGATGCCCTCCTCGGCTTGATTTACGAGAGATGGCGAGAGGTCAGCTCCAATAGCAAGCGAACAATGACTGATGGCGACAAGATCAATGTAAGTATGCTGCTCCAGAATGAGTCCAGAGTCCAGACGAAAGCCGGCGCCAAGACTACCATACAAACATGTGATCTCGATGTCGACTCCTTTTAGCCGTCACTCGCACATACAACCTAATTCCGCTCAAGGGTCCACAAGTTTCTCGCACCTCATCCATCAGACCTCGCCGCCGTCAAAGTCTTCCCATCACCAACGACAACTTATCATCCAAATCTGTACGTCTTCCGCCGTCGCCTCCCTCAAAGTGTCCTGCACATTCGAAGGACGTCAAAAACTAATAAGATTAACCCGATAGACTCCATAAGTCGCCAATATGGGTAAAGTTCACGGATCCCTCGCTCGTGCCGGAAAGGTCAAGTCTCAAACACCAAAGGTATGCAATACATCCGGAGTTGGTAGAATCAAGAAGAGGAAGCTGTGGCGAGAGTAGAACCAGGAAAACCAGGAAGAAAGAGTTTTGGAATAAGTGGTGGCGAGAACGAAGGAAGATGGAGAATAAATATCACCAAAGGGAGCACACTGGTCAATGCGAATAAATGGATGACCACAAGATTACTGCGCGGATGAAATGCTGATCAAATATGGTTTCATTAGGTTGAGCCCCAAGAGAAGAAGAAGCAGCCTAAGGGCCGTGCCATGAAGCGTCTCAAGTACACCCGCCGTTTCGTAAACGTTGTCATGACCGGTGGAAAGAGAAAGGTGAGCAATGACTACACCGTCTCATCGTTAGCTCAGAACCATAAGCTGACATGATCGGTAGATGAACCCCAACCCTGGAACCTAGAGTACTGGAATTGATGAAGAATGGATTGCATGAGGAGGATTCAGGTCAATGACAGTCTCTTTCTTGTTCGACGGGTTTTCATGATAATGGCCTGGCATGGCAGTGCACTACAGGCTCATATGAGGCTGCAGTTGTCATAATAGACTGGAATATCTATTTGCTGTTTGTCCTATCAACTTTTTTTGCTTTGTTGGTTGGGTTTCCATCACAAAGCTGTAATTTGTGAGCTGCTGTACTGTCCTAAGGTATTCAGAAATAGGTCGGTCTTGCGTTGTTCAAAATAGATGGGAAAAGATTATCTGTCATGCTTGAACGTGCCTTCCTTACCAAACGTGCCTTCCGTGCATGTTGTGTGCCATGTTACAAAGCTTTTCTGTCCACCAAGCGTTCTTCTCTTCCATCAGGTTTACTTTGCTTCTAACATATCAAACATCGCGCTCTTACATTGCATCTCTTACATCGCAGAATTACTCAAGGTATGTTTACAACACCTTTAACCAGCTCTCTCGACTCATCATGTGTGACAAGTTTCTTCTTCTGCTCCAGGTCACCGCCTTGGCTCCAGACCTTCGCATCATCCTCCGACACAAACTTCACTATCCCATCATGTTCACTATCCCACACCATTGCACGCACGGTGCCATACCGCGCGAACTTCTCAACTTTGTAGAAATCTACGCACGAGAGAACCTTCGAGCCTATTACTGTCAGGATTGCCTCCGGAAGAACACTCAGCGAAGTACCACCCAGCTCATCTTCACCAACCTTTGCAACCGTCTGGTGTCTGGTGATGGCACAACTCTTGATCCTGTGCTAGAAGAGCCCAAAGTCGCTGCTGTCGATGGCGCCGACGCAGAGCCTTCTGCACGACAAGGTTCACAAGATGCTGCATCATTTGTACCTCAACCTGTTCCAAGCCGACTAAGACTTCCTGGATCTGGTTTGAGGAGGCGACTCAAGACACATCTTAGGACTCCAGCTCAAAGGAGAAAGGAAGAGCAGCGTGTCTCTGAGCAACGCCTGATCGAGGCGATTCGATACTCGCAAGGACTGCGAGGAATACCAGGCACTGAAGCACTTATCCGACGTCTGCTTGAAGTCAGAAACCTTCCCAGGTCCTCTGTTGAAAGGTTTGTTTGATATCGTTCATGCTCATCGTCGCTCTGCTGACTGAAGAAAGTGCAAAACTGAGCAGGGCGCCTTCTGACTCCTATACCTCGTACAGCTGATATTTACTTCATCGTCACTGTCATGCCTGCAATACTAACCAGTCTTAGGTTAGCTAAGAGGTTCAGTGAAGCAAGTACCTTCTCGATCAGAAATCTGGCTGATACTGGTGCTCGTGAGGCGACAGCTGGTCATGTTACAAGAAGATCAGATGTCTCGGCCTACGTCGGTCAGATCGTCACAGCAGTACCCACACCCAAGCCAGTCCATGTTCGTCTAGCAAATCGTGCTAAATACATCTGGAAGGCTGTCAAGGACTCGAGCTCAGAGCCCGTTATTGTTCCTTCGTTGGACGGATCGATCGCTGGAGAACAATGAAGTGGGACAACTTAATTACAATCACAGATGGGTCTGATTGTATGAGAGCAGCACTCGCTGTATTTTGTATAGTTGATTGAAGAAGGCTATCTCTATACCCATGCAATAGCCGAAGACGTTATCACTCAGGCAAAATTCTGTTCATCTGCGCTGATACTCGACCATTCCAATACTCCTCACCATCTAAATCATACAAACTTCAAATTATCCCAGAAGAAAATGTACGATTGGCACCCCCTCTCGCACTCTCTCATCCACGTCTCCCATCAATTTCGTTACAAATCTTCGCAATCACGCATTCAAACAACTCGTAACTCTCTCGACAGTCTCCCACAACTCCCTCTCCGCCGCCTTATAGCTCGTCACTCCCGTCTCACACATTCTCATCTTGACGCAATTAACCCAATCTTGGTGTAAAAAAGGCCGTTGTTGTCCTTGTCCTTGTACATGTTGTGATTGTAGTTGTTGCTGCTGCTGCTGCTGTTGTTGTAATTGTGTTTGTAATTGTCCTTGTAGTTGTAGAAAGAAGTTGTTACCTGCGCGCAGATAGGCTTCTTGGGCTGGATCGTTACGGATTGTGCTGAAGTAGGTGTCTGTTGGCATGTCGGGGGCAGGAGGGGCGAAGGGGTTGAAGTGGCTGGAAGTAGTGTTGGGGGGATGGAGGGTGAGGTGGGAGAGGAGATTTGTTGGTGGTGCGGGTTGGAACGTGGGGGGGTAGGAGGAGGAGGAGGAAGAGGTGGTGTTGAGTTGTTGTTGGTGATACTGGGGGAAATTGGGAGGTGCTTGCGTGTGAGCGTCGGCGTAGGGGTAGTATGTATCCAGATGATGCTGTTTGTAGGTTGACAGGATTGAGGCCAGGTAGTCTTGCTGTTGTTGTGGTTGTTGCTGATTTGATGCTGCTAGAGGCTGGTTGGTGGTTTGACCTTGTGCTTGCTCATACCTCTGCTGTGGCTGCTGCTGCTGCTCATATAACTGCTCCTGAGACACCCCAAACGTCCCTGGAGGAGGACCATTGCGAAAAGCAAGCGTACATGTACCATTCAATCCAAAGCCTGGAAGTGCATAAGTATGCAGTCCCACCTCATTCATCTCACAGCCACTATCAGCAACCGCACTCTCCATATCAATATCACCCGTCCCATACAAACCTGCAAGGATGTTCTGACTTGGATCGATGATCTCAACACCATACCGAACACATTCTGGACACAGCGGAGTGCTGCGATCGAGACGGACGAGAGGCAGGATAAAGTGTTTGTCGGTGTGGTAGGTTAGGATGTGGTTGCATTGGGAGGCGCGGATGGTTGTGCGTGTCATCTTTCTTTTGTGGGCTTTGTCCTTTTGAAGGGTGGGGGGGGGTGAGGGACTTGTGTGGTAGGTAGTTGAGGGTGATGGGATGGTCGTGGTGGCGACGGTGATGTTTGTGGATGTGATTACGGGATGATGATGATTGAAGGATGCATCAGAATGACGGAAGATGAATGTGAAATAAGAGGGCAAGGGAAGGGTATGAGGTGTTCTTTAGCGTGAAATACCTACATGCTACCTGAGACGTGAGACACGCTCTTTCATACACAATAGCCAGACGGGTATTGTGCAGCTGCATGTCTACCTTCACAATGCTATTATGCTCATCACAGTCAATCTTGACTGATTCTTTCATCCATAGATTTTCCCTATTCGAGCTCTTTATCCTAAGCCGCTCAAAGTTCTACCCGCTTTGTTCGTCATTGTCATAGTCCTGCGTAACTCAGCGCTTGAGTTTCATCCTCTCTGTCTCGAAAGCCTGGTACAAGTTAGTCTCCATGCTTTGTGCTGATAACAGCGTCACTCACCTTGATAAGCTTGGACCTGGCACCCTGCGTCGAAACACCCAATTTGTCTAGTTCTCCGTCGTCGAGATTGATCAAGTCCTTCCACTCCAAGTGAGCTAGATTTGGAGTGTACTTGTGAAGACGAAGGATGTGCAGCCACTCGTAGACAGGATGATCTGTCATTAGGCCTTTGGGACTATCGGCAGCTGGACGGGCAGCAGCGGAGATTGATGCCATTGGCTTAGTGGGAGGAACAGCTGTGCTGTATTAGCAATTGTGGGTGCAGACAAGCATCAACATGGACATTTACCTCTTTGTTTCGCCTTGGCATCTTGTTGTGCATCCTTTCCTTTGTCATCATACATACCATCTAGATGTGTAGTCCTTTCTTTCTCTTTCTCTGGCAAGAAGAACTCCGTCTCTGCTTCCGGGTCACCACGACGAGCTCTAGCATCGAACTTGCCACGAGAATCGTCCAAGTGTTCGCGGTTTTCGTAGTAGATGTGACGATCATCATCTTTGTAGTAGTCCTCTTCATACTTTTTTGAGTGATAACCCTTCGATTTCTCTTCATCAAAGTCACCACGACGGTCGTCCTTGCGTCTGCTTTCGTGGTAGTCTCTGTGATCTCTTTCTCCTCCACGAGAATAGCTTTCAGCTTCCTTGCGCTTCTCTTCATAGTAATCATATGACTTAGTGTAGTATGGGTCCTTGTCACTGCTTCTAATGGAGGTAGTGTAGCCGTCCCTGTGACTGGTTCTGTCCCGTTCGCGATCTTTGTCCCTACTATCACGATCATCACGTCTTGGGCTAGAACTTGATGGCACATATCTGTCGATTCCGTCTCTTTCGCGAGACCTTGATCGCTTTCTGTAGCGGCGAGGAGAGTCCTCACGACGAGAACGACCCTCATATGCAGTATCGCGCCTAGACGGAGATCTTGTAGACCTAGAGGTACCTTCTTCACGACGATCTCTGCTTCCACCATGAGTTGTGGGCTCTGCATATTCACCTTCTTCTGAGCGAGCTCTCGCACTGCCTTCTTTGGTGCGCCTCGACTCTTTCGGTGGAGGAGGTGGCATATCTATCGAGTCGTGTTTAGAAAGAGTAGCACGTCTACTCGGCCCGTGAGAATAGTCTCTGTCCTTTGAGGTGCGTTCTTTGTCCTTGGCAGCGTAGTATTCTTCATCTTTTTCGTAGTCTCTTCTGCCATGCTCAGAACGTCGACTGGACCTCTCCTCGTTACTGTGTCTGCTTCCAGCAACAGAAGAACGGCGACCACGATCGTGATATTTGTCCTTCTCGTCGTGCCTATCCGTTCCACGTCTGTCATCCTCTCTGGTATCATATTTATACTTGTCATCACGCTCGTAGCGGTCGTTATATCTGTCATATTTGTCACGATAATCCTTCTCACGAGCATCATGTTTGCCGTATTTGTCATAATACTCTTTCCCACGATCATCGTACTTGTCGTACTTGTCACGATAGTCCTTTTCGCGGTAGTGATCGTCGTCTCGGTCTGTCCTTGAAGAGCTCTTGTAATCTTTTGATTCATAGCGTTTATCACTGTAGTCTTTGTCATCGTAATACTTGTCCTCTCTTCTATAATCTTGCTGATAATCAGATCTTGAGTGGTGAGAATGCTTGTAGCCATAACCTTGATCTTGGTAGTACTGATCTTGCGTGCTACCACGATCATAAGAAGGTTCTTGAGGTGGACGTGTCGTGGCGCCACCAGCATGTCCGAACTTCAGAATTGGTTGTTTGCGTTGAGGCTCGACAGTGACGGGAGCTGGCGCTGGAGACTCTTCTTGTCCAGCTTCGGAAGCAGGCTTTGCAGCAGCAGGGCCAGCCTCTTTCTCCAATTTCTCAGCTCGCATGATGGCAGCCAATGCAGACTCTTTACCTTTGCGTGTGCTAGGCGTGGTGGTGCCTGTAATGTCACCTCTGGCACTCTTCGCTGCCGCCCTCTTTCCTTCCTCAATGAGCTCTCGAAGTGCAGCCTCCTCAATCGCCTTCAGTTCCTCTTTCTTACGCTTGGCTTCTTCGCGTTGATCGAGCATTTTCTGCTCCCACGCCCACTCTGCATCTTGACGTGCTTTCAGTGCTTTGTACTCCTCCATCTCTTTCTCTTTCTTCGCTTTGCGTTGTTTTTCAAGCAATTCCTCTTGAATTTTCGCTTCAATTTCCTGATCGCGCTTTCTGCGTGCTTCAAGGTCAAGCTGACGCTGCTTTTCTTGTTTCGCCTCCCATTGTCTTGCCCATTCTGCCCTACGTTCTGCAGATTGAGCTTCATAATATTCCTGCGCTCTCGCACCACGTTCCTTTTCATCGGCGGCTTGAGCTTCACCAACCTGGTTACGACGTATTTCTCGCAGCTGTTCCTCCGCTTCATCACCAAACATGTCATCAATATACTGCTCGACAACTTCCTCCGCAGTAGCATACAGATTAGCACGTTCAGCCTTGCCCTCAATCAAAGGAGCTGCTTGTCTCCTATCCTTGGCAAGCAGACTTGGCTTTTTCTCCAGCTCCTGCTCAGCCAAATCATGCATAGCCTTGATAAATGCTTCCTTGTGCTCACCCTCATCAAAGCGTGTGAAGGTCCTCTTCCGAGCGGAGTCAAACCCACCGATCTTTTTGAATCCATAGACCAGTTTCTCGGTGGCAGCCCTTTGATCCTGTGTAGTAGGAAGATCCGACGACTTCCATTTGATATGTTTAAATTTCTTATGTAGTTCGTTTTCGGGTTGTGCTGGGTCGTCTTCTGCTGGCCGTTTGCTACTAGTGCCCTTGCCGTCGCTTGCCCCGTCCATCTCCATCTCATATTCCACCACGTGCGGCATGATTTCACAGTCTTACCTGATGCTTTTTCTAACAGGCTCGATGGCTTTTTCACATAGTCACAAGTCGTTAATGAGACGGAACTGATGCTCGTTTGGCAGGAGCGAGTTGGAAGAGGATGTACATTGGTCTTGGCATGGTTAGGGTTGTCAAGCCGAAGACATGCCGATCATCCATTGAACAACCTCTTTACCTAGAGACATCATTAGCATTGAAGAAGTTGGCCTACACTATCGCACTAGCTTTTCCCATACACACCCTCAAAGCAATTACAAGCGCAGGCCGCTGCTGTCAAAGAAAACATCAATCGATCCTGACTGCTCCTGATAAAGCCTAACCTCAACACCTCCTCCCACCTCATTTAATACCTACGAACATGCCTCTTCACAAGATTCTGCTATGGTCCGGCTTTGGTATGCCACAGCCTCCATGATTGCTCAAATATCACGCTAATCCTCCAAAGGTATTGCCGTTCGCCTATGGCAGCTCGGCATTGAGATGCGCCCACTTTTCAATCGCTCCTCTCTTTGGGTATACCCCGTCTACGCATCCATCGGCGGCTCTGTTGGCTACTGGCTCAGCGGTGTCGAAGGACGACAAGTGGAGTTCCTTAACAAGCGTCGTGAAGCATTGATGGACAAGCGAAGGAGAAGAGCAGAAAGAGAAGGCTTGAGCGGACAAGGTGTGCTTGCTGGTGAAGATTCACAAGGAGAGGGAGGGTCGAGTTATATTGGAGGTGGCAAGTATGCAGGACGCACTGGTGTAGGTTTGACGGCTGGTGAGGGAAGGCATGCAGGTTTGGGACAGAGTGCCGTTATACCTCAAGCTGAACAGTAAAATGTTATGAGGAGGATGAATTGGGTAGGCAGAATTGTGGAGGAGATGTATTTGAAGTCAAGCTGCTGCTGTGTCAAGGTAATGCAGCAGCAATTACACGGAGCGGAGGGTGGCACCATACGATGGTGAAATCACGAGCGGTCAAGTTGAACTATGCGTTGGTGAGGAGGATCCTCAAGATCCTGGAATTCTTTTGGCGTCATCTTCTGTTAATCAGCATAGCGACATATTGAGAGTGTCTTTGCTCTCGTGATATGCAGGATTTCTACCTTTTCAGTCTTCCTTCCATTCACCTAATAATCTTGGGCAATGGCAGAAGAAATGCTTGTGAACCGTCCAGATGTGGCAACTTAGATTGTCGCGAAAACTACGGCGAAAGATAGCAATATTCCTGTCTCGACTCACTCCAACCAGGAGTCCGCCAAGGTCATTATTATCATTATCGTCAGCACCATCCTCTAATACCCCCATTTCACCTCAATCTACCTATTACCATCTCCCCAATCCTTTCTCACAACAAGAGCCGAAACATCCTTCTCCACACACGGCGTTCCAATCACCCTCTCCATACTCTCCTCCAACCACTCCGCAAACTCTCTATCCACACTCCCAATCACTCTAGCACTCTTCACGGCCCTCACACCCGCAAACAGCATCAAAACAGCATTGCCAGCACCTCGAAACATCGCTTCCTTTGCCTCAATCTCCAATTCTTCACATCCCGTAAACGCCTTTGTCACATCTTCCTCGGTAAAGCGTGCGTCGCAGTCAAGTCGGACTTGTATGCGCCAACGTCGGATGCGGGTGTGTAGGCCCGGTGTGTACAGTGGACGGGTTGGAGAATGCAGATATGGCATTGATGTGAGGAGAGATGGGTGCGCTGTGAATGTGTTGAGGGAGTAGAGGATTGGTGTTGCTTCGTGGGTGATTTGGCGGCAGGTGGAGAGGATGTTCGGGACGAGGTTGTGAGTGGATTGTGCGGGAGGGTATGAGGGATGGATGAGGACGAGGTGGTAGATTTGGTTGCGGATCTCGCCTGGGAGATGTAGGAAGGATGTGCCTTTGAAGTCCATTGAGCCGAAGTCGGACGTATATGATGGTGCTTCGAGTGGTAATGGCGCAGCAAGTACTTGGAGCTTGTTGTGGAGGATGTCAAGGGAAGAGGTATTGATGCTTTGCAGGACATCCTGCGCATCCTGACAAAGGCCAGCCATTGCTAGGTCGAATACGGTGTATACAAAAAGAGGGCAGGCTTGGATAACAATAAGCCACGGCCAATCTAAGAACAAAGGCGATGAGGAACGAAGACAGTATAGAGACAATGGGAGTCACTAACATGGAAAACAGAGTCAATGGATGTTTACGGAAGTCACCAATGTCACCTTTACTGGATGTACGGCATTGACTTGTATACAGAGGTACTCAAAAGGTATCTTGTATGTTGTGCCTGCATAGGGCTGACGATAAGAAAGCTTGGCATCAATGATCGCGATCGTCACATGTGTTTCAGCGTTCGGGTTCTCATCAGGCCGAAGGGATTGTCGGCGCCAGCGTCCATGGCATCGTGTTATTTTGTGTTGGTCTTCCTCCTTGGAGTTGGTAAAAGTGCAGTCTAGCCTGTATTGACTGGCGTACGTTCGTTTCAGCTCTTCGCTATTCCTTCTCTGAGATATTACATTTCGTCCGGTCTCTACCACCCTCCACAATGCGCCCCTCGCCACACCACATCCCCACGACCGCCTCGTCCACCGCCTTTAGCACCCCCTCCCCTGCCATTGCCACCGCAATCAACACCGCAACACGCAGTCTGCACACCGAGCTGAATCGACTGATTATCGCTCGTTTACCGCTCGCGCTCCCGCCACATACAACCACACCTCTACTCTATTCCATTGGTATCTCCGCCTTTGCCCAGGTGTATACTGCATTTGAATCTGCATGGCTGTTGGTCAATGAAGAGGAAGAACACACGCCACAACTCAACGAGAATCTAAGACATGCGCTTGAGAATCTACTCGACTACCGTATCCAGCGATCTGCCATTCTCGAGCAAGATATCTCCTGCCTACTCCAGCTCATCACGCAATGCCATGGTAGCGATGCCGCAAATACAATAGCGTCATGGCGGAAGTCGGAAATCCTACAGGAATACCTATTCCATATCTCAGCTGCCATTTCAGCACGGCCTCATGTCATTGTTGCATACGCATGGGTGATGTACATGGCGTTATTCTCAGGAGGACGCTGGATAAGAATGGTGTTAAAGGATGCCGGATCAGAGTTCTGGGAAGGACGAGGATTTGAGGCACACAAGCAGACAGCACTTACTGGATTCACATTCCTTACCTTTACCGGCTCCCATGATGGTGAAGACACCAAAGCGGCGTTCAAGCAGCAATTGGCTGTGGTTGAGGAGGTGTTGGGTGTGCAAGAAAAGCAGGATATTGTGGATGAGGCACGGTATATTTTCCAGAAGAGTATTGATTTGGTTCATGAGCTTGATGATTTGGCTGTTACTGTCATGAGCAAGCTTGAGACTACATCTCTTCCGAATTTATCGGCGACAAAGGTCGAACAACAGCACAGGATAGTCAGAGAATCGCTAAAGATTGAGAAGATCAAGCACAGTACGTTGTCGACTCAAGCACTGCAGCTTTTGCTTGCGATTGCGGTATTTGTGGCTATGCTGGTGGTTGTGGATGTTGCGAAGAGGAATATGATGATGCACAGCGGGATGATTGGATTTGGTTGAGGACATCAGAGCCGAAGTCAATGAGACATATCGTGATCCCCAATAAAATGCCTACTGGGCTCACCATTACCCAAGGTAGTCTTGCCTGACAAGGCTAGAAGTCACAAGTGACCAACACTGGTATAATACACTCAGCATATCCGCGCCACTCTTCAGTCCCACATTTTCCACACCACTGAAGCAGGAATCATAGCAATCCCCTTCTCCACCTCGTCCTCAAACGAGCTCTAAGATGGGAAATACGATGTTGGGTGACAAGCAAGACGGACTAAATTTATGGTAACATGTAACAGAACCGCTGCAACTCCTCCTCAGATTTACGGATTGGCCAACCAAAGAAACAGAAGGGAAAGGAAGGCCTTCCTATACATGACAGTCCAGCTCATAAAGGCTGAGATGTGGCAACGAAGCTAACTTGATTTGGAAGATGCCGTAACATGCAGGGACGTCTGAGGCGCAGCAGGTGTCACAAGACTGAAGTCAAGTGAACTGAACCGAATCTGTGTCAAGGAAGCTAGCTTGATCTGAGAGATGTGGTGGAACCTGGTATGCAGGGATGTGTGAGGCTTAGCAGGTGTGACAACACTGAAGTGAGCGGAGTGAGGTGGGGTGTATTGAATCAAGACCAAGCAAAGTGAAGCAAATTGAATCGAAACCAACTCTGCAATAGAGAAAGCACGCCCAAGAGCCCAATACCAACTTCGAGAACAAAGCGAAGTCACCCCCAAAATCACCAAATAAAACCCACAAAGCAAAATCCCCCAGTCTAGCGCGGAAATCTCCTTCTCATGATTAAATTCTCACTCTTCAAAATGCTCAAATCCAAACTCTACAGCCTCAGCACTCAGCACTCAACACCCAGCTGAATCTCCCAAATCCTTCAAGTCAAACAAGAAGAGAAAAGGCACCCCCTCAAGCACCCGCCCTCAAACGAGCATCAAGATGGGACACCCAATAGTGGGGGGTGGTGGAGCTGCAGCTCGATGGGAAACTTTTGTATTCGTCCACAGTAGCTTGAAGCATTCGAAAAGATCGTCCTTGTGTTGGAATCTGCCATATTGTTGGGAAAAAGAAGGAAGAAAGGAAAGAGGAAGAGGAAGAGGGAGAGATGGTTATATACATGAGGTTGGGATCGTGTGTTGTGAGGTCCAAGTGGTACTGTGGGGCTGAGCAGGTGGTATGCATGATTCGTGTGGTGCAGGATGTATGCAGGTGGTGGGAGGGGTAGTGGGGAGGAAAGTGAACTGAAGAGAGTGAGGGGCCGGAGTGAGGTTGAGTCAATTGTGGAAGTGAACGGAGTGAGTGAGGGAATATCAAGTACATAGCTCAAGCAGAGCAAGTCGTCAGCAGGACAATATCAATGGGCTGAGGTCAACGATCAAGGAGGAATGAAATGGCCGGCGTAGGAAGAAAATCGGGCTTGAAATTGGGGTATGGTGTCTTTGTGTGTTTGTTTGTGATGAACCGGCGACGAGACAAGCTGGTCTGCCTAGTCTATCGACACAAGATATCACACATGCGGCATACAAGTCATTTACACCAAGTCGACGCACGAGCCGTGAAGCTTCAATAGGACAGAATGACACAGTATATTAGTGTAATGAGCTATTTCATATAATCATGCAATCATGCCCGCATTCGCAGAGAAGCAACCAGGCTTCTCCAAACAGCATATCTCTAGTCTTCTAGAAAATACTCATCTCCCGATCCACAATGATTGGCCCTGGACACAACTGACTGTCTGTTGCAAACTTGTGTCAATTTCGAGTTGAAAATCTTGGACTGGAGACTTACCTGCACTGAGGGCATGGTTCAGCCCAACAATCCTCTGCTCCTCCTCCACTAAGGTGAATGGAGTAACAGGTGAATCAAAGAACAGATAGTAGAAGTGACCCAATAGTCAACGCAACCGCTCCAGTGACATAAACCCAACAATCCTCTGCTCCTTCTACACTCTGCGGTCACGGTGGACCGAGCGTAACAGGTGAATCAAAGAACAGATAGCAGAAGTGACCCCGGTGGTCACCGCAACCGCTCCAATGACATAAACCCAACAATCAGGTGCAACCATTGCAAAGAGCTGGAGTTGGGATGTAGAGTAATCTGATGGTGTGGCGAGTTGTCTCTGTCACGTTTCACGTTCACAGCAAGGCATGTCCGAACCTTCAACGTCCATGGTAATCGCAAAACACGAAACACTGCATCAAACAGCTCAAGGCGCAAAGCCTAGACGTAGATATCAGTCAGTAAGAGCACGAATCAAACGAGCTTCGACCACAACAACTTACGTTCTTCATCCAGCAAAGTCTTCTCCGCCCAGCTCTGCTGGATCCATTCTTCAGTCACAATGCGAGGAACTCGCGTTATCCTACGCAAAGTCATGTTAGTGTTGCTGTAGGCACAATGCTTAATTTGAGTTCACTCACTTTGCCATCTCCTTGCGTAACTCGCGCGCTCGCTCTTTCGTGTCCTTTGAGCTCGAAATGACAATGTGCGTAATGTGCTCATTGCTGAGATCGTGGGTGATCGAACCACTGGCGAAACGGAAGGTGTTTGATGCTAGTAGCAGGCCTAGCTGCACATCGTCTGACACAACTTCATCCGTGTCATTATCCATCTCATCTTCCTTTTTGACTTTGACATTCACGCCGCCATCAAACCAGGCTACGCTCCCTTGGAAGAGCCAGCCTACTGTGTCCTCAAACCCATTTCCTCGCTCATGTAACTGTTCCATGAATTGGCCTGGCTCAAGCTTTTCGTCGTATTTGGCTGGCATAGCATTAGAAATGCTTCGCAACTCATCGATACTGGCGATATCTCGTGCGAAGCTGTCACCCCACTCGTCGATGGCGATGTGTGCTCCAGCCTGACCAGTAATAACGGCAATCCCAGCATCCAAGATATCCATGTCCTCTTCGATAGCTTCCCGGATGTGTCGAGGGTTCTCGAACGGCAAGACTAAAGGGATATACCCTTCGTCACCAGCCATAACAAGATCTCTCTTCGCTTGATTAACGCAGTCTAACAGCCAAATCGGCTTAAAAAGACTCTTCTCCTTAGTCTTGATAAACGATGCTACTTTGATCTCGTTCGTTTCTGCAATACAGATAATTCCTTTTGCAGCTTTAGGTGATTGGAATACAGATCCTCCATGATGTTTGACCAGCGCCTCAAGCTCCGTCTTAGTCTTCTTATGCTCTCGCGAACCGCTCATAATACAGAAGGACAATCCAGCAAAGACATTAGTAGAGTAATCGTCGCTAGCAAACTTAATCTGCTCCGTAGCGGCACCAGCAATAGTGAGCGGCTTTTTCTGGCGGCCACCAGCTTGACGCTTCTTGCGTCGCTCGTCATCGATGACGAGCTTCTTCTCCTCAATCTCTTTCTCCACGTTGCCCTTTAGCTCATGAAATTCGCTGACAGAAAGAGCGCTCTTCCAGTCCTTGTCCGTTCTCATGGCTTTGAACCGGGGAAAGCGCAGCGTATACATAACCTGAAAGAGCTCAGTGCGCGCCACAGATGCAGCCTTAACAGAGATCACAAAGCTCTCGCTAGGCCGAATCCATTCGTCAGGCCTCTCGAACTGGCGATCACCACCTCCGAGCTCAATGAACTCAGTTGGTGGATGTTTTGGATCCCATACTTGCCACTTGCCGTCAGTTCTGTGACGGATAGTAGCATAATCCTGAGCTGTAAATCCACCACCAACTTTGAAGAAGGAATAGCATTTCTCAGGATTGACACCAGGTTTTGGATCGGCGCGGAGAGCGCACATGAAACTGGATAGATTTCCGCCACGATGGCCAGATCCGTAGTAGCCGCCCACGACGAGACAATCCAGAGCCTCACCATACTCGGTCATGTACTCCGGCTTCACTTTCATCCAGTCGTCATTGCGTTCATTCAGTCGATACATAGAGCGTGGATTTTTCAGCACGAGACCCTCAGATGTCTCCTCAATAACTTGGCGTAGCTTATCTTCAACTTCTTTCGCAGCCTTGGCTTCATCATAGCCGTGGATCTCCAGACGACGATGTACTGGCTTGATTGCACCATTCAGGGCGGCGCGACGATCACGGAGTGTGAATCTGGTTATGTCGGTGTCGTTGAGGAGGAGAATGTCGAAGACTCGATACAGAGGTCTCTCACCAGTACCAAATGGGTTCTTCTGCTCGCTCAATGCAGCAGTCTTTAATGTGCCGAATGGTACGATTTTGTCACTAGCAGGATCCCAGGTAATCATCTCGCCGTCCAGGATAATGTTCTTAACTCCCTCAGTGAAGGCTTCCTTCAGGTGACGTGTCAGAGCGCTATTATCGTCGTAGAAGCCATTGCCGTACAGATACGTATAGTCTTTAGCTTTTCGAGACCAAAATCCGAAACGCTTGCCACCTGGATGAGTCTCATCTTCAATCATGTGCAGTTGCATGCGTTCTCCGTCCAGCTTCTCTTCGATCCAGAAGACGGCATCAGCTTCAGTCGGACGCATCTTTAACACCATCTTTTCCATGTTGTGCATCTGGAATTGGGCTAGTTGTGGCTGAAAGCACTGCATCAGGCTCACCTCCGCATTGTCTCCAACAAGACGTGTGTCTGGATCGTAAAGCTCCCAGCAGACTCTGCGCAGGTTGGACGAGATATTGAAGAGTGTTTCGGCGTCTGGATGCCAAATATCAAAGAAGGTCTTCTCCGTGGAACCAATTTTCATCTGTCTTAAGATCATGCGGATCAACCACAGCATCTCCTCCGGGTTCATCCTGTTGTAGAAGTCCTCCAGAATAGGAAGTTGATCGGCTTCTTTGCGTCCGATGGATAGGTCATCCAGTTTCTCATTCACTTCAGCAACAGTCATTGTGCCGAAGTCGGTCTGTAAAGCTCGTTTTCGGAGGACTTCGTAACATCTGCCTGGGAAATCACCAGCAGTGCTGCTTGTGGACTTTTGTGTCGATAGCTTCCAATTCAAAAGGCTATCAGCATCCGGACTGTGTTTGTCAATTCCTAGAATCTTGACTAGAAGTTTGCCAATTGTTTTCTCTTTCAGCCCGTACATTGATCGCTCACGATCACGGTCTGGGATGATGAGGCGAAAAGCAGGGAAGATGTCGTTACCCACTTCCTTCCGCCATCTCGCGATAAAGCGTTCGATGATTTGGCGACGGGCTTCGTTTGGTGAAAGAGTTGTAGGTCCATGAGGACCTTGTTTTCTGCGTGCAGTGATAGCACCGGGCTTCTGTCTGTTATCAAGCAGAGGGTTGAAGAGAGTGGTAAAGAGCTGATGAAAAGGCAGAGTGTTGCTGTGATTGATAGGTCTGTTAGGATACTTCTCATCTAGCTCTTGTTCGGATAAAGCTTTGACGTAGTTTTGCTCTTGTTGACTGGCAAGACCATCAGCATCAGGGAGTTCTGCGTCGTCCTCCATCTCGCTAGGACGTCAGAGACTGTGACACAGCCAGAGAGCTAATTTGAAGCACACTTTGCAGGTCAGAAACGGCAGGTGTAGCAAGTGAAGTGAGGAATCGCGTCAAGTGAAGAGGAATATCATTCGATCTTTATTGTTACATGCCATGGTTCGCGTGCATTCGCCGGATGGTGCATAGTACATAGTACTTGCATGATGGCAGAACGAAGACAGGTTTCGTAGGTGTGAGGTCGAATTTGCCACTCCGCATTTAGTCTTGGCGCTCGTGCTGCGGCAACGGTTTTGTTTCAGATTCTTACGCCTGCAGGGCTAAGACAACAAACACTTGCTGACTTTCTTCAAAACACCTTGTTTCTGCTGCTGCTGTCTAAGAGATGAAGAAATATTCGACGTAACACTGTCACTTTCACGACACCTCACAACGAAGTGAATGCTCCTCACTCAATGTCCAATGAGCAATGTGAATGAAAAGGCGGCCAATGCTCGCAGTGCTGCCCTGCATGGGGCCATGCTGGCCTTTGCGAAGCCAAAACCCGTAGTAAAGACATCGGGCTCATATGGCGTGCCTTCACGGGAAATTGGTGCAGCTACAGCAGCTCACTTGGCTCATCTTCGGCCTCCTCCTGGGCCCATACAACGACCCACAATATCAACAGCACCATCAACACATTCAATGCGAGCTGCGGGCCTGGTGGTAGCACGAAGAGAACAGATTACCACCCAGCGTTCATCAATTGAGCTTCTTGCCCCACGGGAGCCAGCTCGAAGGCCAGTATTGCACACCAGAGCGGCTACGGTTGCTACTGCAGATCGCAATCGCTCCATATCACCATCAAATGTGGCCGCCATCCTTGCTGCATCGAGGCACTCGTCAATATCAAAAATTGGTAGCTCGCCTAACCTCTCACCACAACATACAGCACTGCAGAGATCTCCACATTCGTCTGTGCTAGATGGTGGTCGTGAAGTCTTTGTTCCACAGGAGGGCAGGACTATGGACGTGCGGGAGTGGCTGGAAAACCTGCAACCAAGTCATACACGAAGGCGTCGGGAATCGAACAACACATCCTACACACCTGAGCCAATTACACGACCTGCCACATCTGCAAGTGGATATTTACAAAGAGAGCCTTCTGTGAGATCTGCACGTAGTGGTTTATCACACGCTACGGCTCTATCAATAGACCAAACAGTCATCCGAGGCCGCTCTACAACATCCGTGCAAGGTTATACAGACATTCCAACCATCGACATCGCGTCCGCATCTCCAAAAGTGCTCAGAAAAGCCGGCCACCCAAGCTACAACGAATCGGAACCGAACGAGACCGAATACAGCGCTTCAATCTACTCCGCAGATGGCGAACTCGAAAGCTCCCAAATAAGAGCAGACTCCAGCGACTACTTCAGCCAACTCCACCACTTACCACCACTCAACACTACCTCACTCAGTCTCGCCGTTCAGCCAAGCAACTCTGCAGCCCCCAGCAGCATCACCTCATCCCTTGCTCGACCCACCACCGACCTCGACAAACGCCGCCACTCCCTCGCCCCCACCCTGCGCAAATTCAACAAAGACCTCCGTCTCTCAGACTGGGCCGAAACCGTCGTCCGCCGCCCCAGCACCGACGCCCACCTCAACACCCTCGCCGCCGCCACGATAGCAAGCAACGTCGCCTCCTCCCGCGGCCCGTCCCCCGAAAAGACTCTAATTGATCAATTCGACGGGCCCATCCGCAAATCCAACGACTACGGCGCCCTCCTCACCCCACTACCGCGCTCCAGCTCGGACATGCCACTGCGCAACCGCACGCCCAGTCCAAATAAATCCCTCCGTCCGACGCTCCGCAAGCACTTGTCGTCCACGAGCGAAGAAGACAAAAAATACCGCCGCAAACACTTTTACCAGCGGAAACACCCGCATAAACACCACGAAGGCGACCGCAAACGCTGGCGCGACGCTATTACCATTCGGGAACGGAAGAGGTATGAAGGTGTTTGGGCTGCAAATCGTGGGATCTTTCTTTCTGAGTACAACAACAAGAACGTGGAAGAACCGCTGCGCTCGTCGATTGACAGCATGAACAATCATGTCAGTAATATCATCGTGCGTGATATCTGGTCCCGCTCGAGGTTGTCGGCGCAGGTGCTGGAGGAGGTGTGGGATTTGGTTGATCGGAGTGGAGAGGGGAGGTTGGATCGGGATGAGTTTGTGGTGGGCATGTGGCTGATTGATCAGAGGTTGAAGGGGAGGAAGTTGCCGGTGAAGGTGAGTAGTAGTCTTTGGAATAGTGTTAGGGGGATTTATGGGTTGAAGGTTAGGATGAAAGAGAAGTAGGAGGGTGAAGGTATTGAGATTGCATGGAGGGCACTTTGCAAAATGATATTGGGGTAGCATTTCTCTGGTAGGCAATATGATGAACCGTTGGGGTGTTTTTTAAGCATTTTGTTCTGCTGGAGGGCGAGAAAATGATGTTACCGGCATACTGCATGAAGCTACAATATGTGGGCTATAGTCACATTGCAATGAAACACAATTTCAGAAATGTTTTTTTTGTTCAATTATGTTACACAACTTCCTATGCTACGGTAGCTCGCTTGACTCCAAGGATTTCCTTCTGACACTATGCTCGCACTTAGGCTTGAGTTTTTTACCTTGCAGGCCTGTTGGGGTCAACGGTTCCCTGCATCTTCGCTGTCTCGGGAGCACCCTCGCCCTTCTTACTATACTCGTCGCTATTTCCAATATCAATCGAGTGCTTAGTGTTCGTGTTGCTCAGTCCCTGCTGCTTCTGCGCCGTGCCACCAGGAGCAGCATCCTTGCTCGGCGCCCCCTTATCCTCAGCATCACCGCCCATCTGCTCAACCTGGCCCAAATCCTTGCCCTGTCTAGACTCGACTCTCCTCTTCGCACCGCCCTTGGCGTCGGGGACGTGCATTCGCTTGTCGAGACCCTCAGAGCCTTCCTTGTTATTCTCAAGCTCCTGCTTCTCGCCAAACTTGCCGGAGCCGGAGACAGACTTCTCGCTGATCTGGTCGTCGTCGTTGGGCTCTTCGGGTACGTTCTTGCCTTCGTTCTCGGATTTGGCTTTTTGGCCTTCGGGTTGCGAGCCGGCCATGCCCTTTTTGGAAAGACCTTCGTCCTTGGTCTCGCCGGTGGGGGGCTGGGAACTGCCAGTGCGGTCTTCGGCACCCTTAGGTCGCTCGCTCTTGTGCGCGTCGTCTGAGGAGGACTCTGCGTCGTCCTTGGGAGCGGAGTCGTCCTTGGCGGGAGCGTCGTCTTCGGGTGCTTCCTCCGATGGTTCTTCCTCGGTGTGCTCCTCCTCGTCGTGGTGCTCGGAGCCGTGGTGGGCCTCGCCGGGGTGACCGTGTTCGGCCTTGACGTTGCCTGTGCTGAGGATCCAGTAGGTACCAGGAACAGTCACACCGACGGCAGTGAGTAGCCTGAGCTAGTGTCAGTAGGCTGGCCGTCTAGAGCTATGCGTGAAGTCTCACCAAGGAAGGTCACTTTGAAGGCCTTTCTTTGCGCTGTCGGCGGCTTTGTGGGCTGTTTCAGAGGCAGTTGCATAAGTACGGCGAGCAACTGGTAGGCGCGCAGCACTAAGCTGGCGGAAACTGCGAGAAGCGATCTTGCGCGCGAATGACATGGTGGTGGTGGTGGTGGTGTTGTAGTAAGAGGTTGGCTTTCTCGAAAGTCGATGATGGAATGCGAGCTTCACGAAGTCCAATGGCGAAGTCAGGGTCCTTTGTCGGACCGGTTGTTCGCGGGGCAGTTTAAGCACGATCAGACGAAAGACCATCATCATTGCAAAACATGAGCATCTTGTGGTTGTGGATGTAGTGTTGCAGATACACACCACCTTCTCTTCCACTCTTCAGCCGCCAGTCATTGCGGCCAAAGCATAGAGACGTCCACACCACCTTGTACCACTTCCCGGCTTCAGTCCGCTCACCGTGCTCCTTGCCTTGTTTCACAATTGTCTGAGACCTGAGAAAGTGCCGGACACTTCACTCTTGAGATTGGGCACAACAACACTCAGGACACAACCATATTTCCAGGAAGAAGGTGACACTATCTCAACTCTTACCACCACCAGCTCAAGATGTCACGAACCTCGACTCTTCCTCCATCTCAGAACGTCTCTGAGCTCGTTCACAAACTACACGATGCCGACTCAGACATTCGTTACATGTCCTTGAGTGATCTTCACACCATCTTCAGCAGTCCAACACAGTCGGCCTTTCTCACTCAAGACTACACCGCCTGCGCAAGAATCATCGATGGTCTGGTTCACACCTTGGTTGATCCAAACGGAGAAGTCCAGAACATGACCGTCAACTGCCTAGGACCCCTTGTCCAGAGAGTGCATCCAGGTGTCCTCGCTCCCATGATCCACAAATTCGTGAATCTGGAGAACGCAGATACTGTCGACATTTCCATCTCAGCTCTCGCCGTCAGATCGATCGTCGTCCACCTTCCGCGACCTGCACCAGGCACACCTCGTACCAAATCAGTCACAGATGCTTACGATGCTGTTAGCAAGGTCTTGGTGCCGAGACTGGTTGGTCACATTGTCATTCCAAGACGAGATAAAGACCTGCCAGATCCACCAAAAGGCCTGCTTGAGGAAGATCTGGAAAAAGGACGAGACAGCAATGCTATCGACGTTCTGACGGAAGTCGCTCGCTACTTTGGTCCACTATTACAAGATCCAGAAGTAAAAGCACTACAACACATTACCATCAGGGTTCTTGAGAATGACCGTGCAGGCACCACAATGAAGAAGAAGGCTGTGATAGCACTGTCAGCACTCTCGCACTTCTTTTCCGAAACTCTGCTCAGCTCAGTCATTTCGCATCTCATTGAAGCTCTGCGTGATCCACACTTGATAAGCACCAATCGGAAACTGATCATCAACATCTTCGGGTCAATGGCAAGAGCAATCCCTGCTAAATTCGGACCACATCTCAAGACACTTGCACCCTTTGTATTAGCTGCAGTTAGCCAACAAGAACTCAATGAGCAGACACAAGGTGATGAGGAAGATGAGGAGCGTGATCCACAAGCAGATGAGGTACGCGAAGCAGCTCTTTCCGCTTTGGAGTCATTCCTTGGGTCATGCAGCAGAGAGATGGAAAGATATATGCCAGAGTGCGTTGATGCAGCATTACGATACCTGAAGTACGATCCAGTCATTGCAGACGATGAAGAAGAAGACGAAGAGGACATGAAGGATGCCGATGATGAGTTTGAGCTGGACGAAGATTTCGAAGAGGAAGTCGGTGCTGATGACGAAGATGATATGAGCTGGAAGGCGCGCCGAGTTGCAGCAAAGACTCTTCACACAATCATCTCTGTTCGCGGCCGTGATTTGCTTGAAAATGGAGCTCTGTACGATCGCATTGCCGTTGCTTTGATAGGACGTTTCAAGGAGCGTGAGGAGAATGTTCGCATCGAAGTGCTGTCAACACTCGGCTTCTTGGTGCGCAAGACCGGCGACGGCCTTATCACTGTTGACTCTCAATTAGCGAATGGTATAGAGCACGCACTGGCATTACAATCCCAAGGTCGCAAGCGCAGACGTGCAAACAGCGACATTAGCATGTCAGACCCTCGCAAATTTGGTCGCCTTACTGGTTCAAACTCGCCAGAAACAACATCTCCTCCACCAGCTGGTCCATCTGCAAGCCTTGCAAAGATTGGTATTGACATGACTAACGGTCTCTTGAAACTCATCAAGACAAGTACACCTTCAACGCAACAGACTGCTATGTCTGTACTCAAGGACCTGGTCATTGCTCGCCAAGGTGGTTTCGATACGCTTTTGGCCAACATTATTCCGCCTCTTGTCGATACGATACAATCCGCTGGCTCAAACGGCAAGTCTTCTGGACCAGCTCTTCCATCAAGCTCAGGTTCAGCGACCGGCGCAACACTACAGACTGAGGCATTGCAGCTTGTAGCAGAGATACTCAAATCACACTCTTCGAAATTGTTTCAACCTCACCTGCCAAGCATCATTCGTGCAGTCATCAAAACAATCGGAGAGACTTCACCAAGAGTTGCCTCTGAAGGTCTGCTGACACTTGAACAACTCGTGAAAGCACTGACCCCTCCCCGCGCTGCCAGCATTAATCAGCAAAGTTCAGCCCAGGTCGATCAAATCTTGAGTGCTATTGTTGACCTTATCAACTCCAGAAACACCGATCTTTCTGTAAGAAAGGACGCTATCCATGTCCTAGGCATCTTGCTCGGTCGTACTTTTGGTGCCAAAGGGTCCAAAGTTCTACCACAACAGCGTCGTTCTGCAGCTTTGGATGTACTCTACGACACATGCAGGAATGAGACCACAAGACATGCCGCCATCAGAGCTGTCAGTGCTATGGCAGCGCAAGCAGCAGGCGACAAGACTGGGTTTGATGGCACATGGACGAGTAAGGTATGCTTGGAGCTTGCTGCACAGCTACGGAAAGCAGATCGTGCACTTCGTGGTGCTTCTCTAGCTGCGTTGAAGACTTTGCTAGCAGACTCCGGGACCAGCTCAACCATCGATGCTTCGTCTGAAGGACAACTGCTCGGCATGCTCACACCTCTTCTCACATCGGAAGATCTGCACATGGTTGGTCCAGCTCTGCTTGTGATTGCTGCCACGGTTTCGGGAAGTCCACGCAACATCGTCGGCCAAGACTTGATCGAACACATTGGCACTCTTGTAGCGAGCTCGACCGCATCTTCAGCGTTGGCGCCACTGTGTGTTCTCGTTGAGGCCATTGGTAGACGTGGTGCAGGTCAACCTCTCATGCAGAAGCTCCTACAAGACGTTGGCATCAAAGCTTCGTCGACAACCGTAGTCGGCAAGCTCATCGGTGCATTGCTCGTGGCTGGTGGAGAATCCGTTGGCGTAAAGGTCGGTGACTTCTTGAAGGAGGTAAGACAAGCGGTAGATGAACAACGCAGAAGTCTTGCTCTGGCAGTTCTTGGCGAGGTTGGTCTACGTTCGGGTTCGCAGGCAGGCTTCTCATCAGACATGTTCTTTGGCTACTTTGCTTCCAAGATTCCCGAGGTTCAGCTAGCAGCCGCCAATGCTCTTGGTCGAGCTGCTGCTGGTCCGGGTAATGTCAAATCCTGGGTACCTGCAATCTTGCAACGTATCAAGCAGAACCCGGGCGAGCAGTATCTGGCGCTGCATGCTATTCGTGAACTACTTCAGCATAACGAGAACGACAAAGAGATTCTGCCGTTTGCCAGCACTCTCTGGGACTCTGCACTATCTACATCTCGTGAGCGCGAAGACAATCGTGCTCTTGGTGCTGAGTGTATCGCAAATTTGGTCATGATTGATCCACCAGAATTCTTGACCGCCTTACAGGTATGATTACTTGACATTCCCCTCGTCACAAAATTTCATACTAACAACCCTTCAGAGCCTACTCAACGACCGCACAGCCTCCATCCGCGCAATCGCCATCCTCGCCTTCCGCGACGTCTTCACCGCAACCGACAGCACCTACGACAAAGACCTCCGCCCCATCACCGTCGAACTCCTCACAACGATGCTCCGTGACTCCGACGTCGAAAACAGACGATCCGCACTCAACACCTTCTCCGCCGCCGTCCGCAACAAAGCCCACCTCATCCTCCCCCACCTCGCCACCCTCCTCCCCCTCGTCCTCGATCAATCTCACAAAGACCCCAGCCTGATCCGCGAAGTCAGCATGGGCCCTTTCAAGCACACCGTCGACGACGGCCTTGAAGTGCGGAAGAACGCCTATGAAACACTTTACTCGCTCTTGGAAATTGCACCTGGACGCATCCTCGTCGATCCCAGTATCGTCTCTGCATTCTTCGATCGTACAATCGCTGGCGTTGGCGATGATCGTGGTATCCAAACACTCTCGAACCTCATGCTCCCCAAACTAGCATCGTCTGCACCGGAAGAAATGACGCGTCGTCTTGACACAGTGGCAGAGCAATTCCGCACTGTTCTTGCGTTCAAGCCGAAGGAGACGGCTGTAAGGCCTGAGGTCGAAAAGGCAGAAGATGCGAAGAGAGGTGTTGTGAAGGTCAGTTTGGAACTGGCTAAGCTGCTACCTGGGGAAGTGCCGGATGTGGGTGTCAAGACGGGGTCGGGGGCTGGTGCGGGACAGGCTGCGGCTGGATATGCGGCAAGTGCGAATGCGGGATTGAAGCCGGTGTGGTCGGGGTACTGGGAGTATATGATGGCGTCGTTTGGGGAGCTTGTTAAGCAGGTTGAGAAGGAGGGAAAGGAGGGGGGAAGGGGTGTTTGAGGTTGTGCGGTGGGTGCATTGATGATGGGATATGAATGTGATGGATATGGGATGGAATGGGTCAGACATGGTAACGCTTTCTTTCTTTCTTTCATTTCGCTTGCATGATGGATGAGATTTGGCTGCGAGCTTTGATGGCACAGATTGTGTTGATGAAGGCATGGTATCATGATTTTATGGAATAAGTACGCAAGAGATGGCGCTGTCTATAGCATAGCTAGCATATCTAGCTCAAACAAGACGTCAAGATATGGACTTCAATTCGCTCACAATGTTGATCCAGAGATCCACGTGACTTCATATTCACCACATGTCGATAGCGACTAAGCTTTTCTACCAGCTTCTGCTTCTCCTTCGGGAGTGCTTTATATGTCAGGTACGTGCATAGTATACTGGGGTAAGTATAGTTACCATCTTCATGATCGTGCTCTTCTCCCTCTCCGATTCAGCGCTCTAGGATCTTCTTCTTTGCTGTGGCTGCCTTGCTCTTGCTTGGTCTCTTCATTTCTTCACGAGTGCTAATTGTCTTGCCCTTGCGTCAAGTGCCGCTTCTGCTGTCAATTGGCAATGGCACCCACTCCCGGTATCTATGGTCTTCAACGTAATTAGTGTCCCACAGAGAGTCTTCTTTGATCGTGTTTCAGAGAGCGGAGTCGAAGAGGGAGGTTCAGGGACTGGCGGCGCTGCAAAGACCAGAAACTTTTGCAGTGGCTTAAACTGCTCGACGTTCGGGAGCAAGTTTATAACTTCGCCTGTTGGCAAACAATATAGGCACACTTCAGCACCTCGCACGAACCAAGAAGTCTCGATGTCCTTGTAAGTTTTGGGCGAGCCGCGAACCCGCAGTCTCTTGCCGATAGGACTTGTGTCGGTCTTCGCACGCTTGGTTGGTGGTTTAACTGGAGGTAGGGAACTTCTTCCTCGTCCTCATCAACATCGGAATCCAGGACGACGGAGTCGGCAGACCTTTTCGCTCCAGACTTAGTACAGGTTTTGACGTAGTTCTTGGAGGCCGTTCTTTTCTTGGCCGGGGCTGTGATTGTCTTATTGGGCTTTGCTCGCTTCGTAGTTTTGCTCTTCGGTGTCGTCGAGCCTCACGGTCGAGGACGCCTTTGTACTACTAGTGTTCGCTTTCGATACACTGAGACATTGACGACAAGGTCCTGAACACTTCCCGGTGGGTGGGTTGCTAGATTAATTCCAGCTCGTCAAGCTTCATCGAACTGATCAAACTTCTCAAACTGTTCTTGACGGTTTTCATAAGCTATCCCCACTAAAAGCAGACTATAACTTCGGGCGTGAGTAGAGTGCTGGAGAAAGGTGCATCTATCACGAGTAGTAAGATCGCGTTTTCTGCATGACTGCCATTCTTTCAGAACAGAGATGAGGGTGGCTGTGTGACGTGTCCTCTCCTCCACGACGCCACTAGTTATCACGCGGTTTCCCTTCATCTCTGGTGCTGCATTTTGGACAGCTCGCTTCGTGGTGCGTCCATTCATGCTTCATCAGCAATATATACAGACATTCATGGTGAATTCGTCGATTCAAGCTAAGATTGGTGCAAATCCCTTCCTTATATCAATGGCTTCTTCGTATACCTGCAGCAAGGTCAGCAGGTCTAAAGTCGCGAAGCTTGCCCGCTACTTACCATGTCACGCACCTTAGTCGGAAGCGACGTGAAGGGGAAGATGTTGTCGCGACTGAGGTGAGGAGGCGAGAACAACTGGATGGAAAGTTCGTTTGAATTTACCAACCATCTTTGTTGTAGCAGACGGTTCCTGAGGTGGTGATTGTTGTGTTGATAAAGTCGTTCTACGACAAAGCTGTGAGCTGGCAGTGTTGTTAAGTTCAGGGTAAGGCGTTGAGTGACTTGACAACGTCGAAGCAGCTTCTAAGCACGCTGTGCTGAATGCGAGAATGCTCTAGCAGATAGACGGTGTCGCTGTCGTGTTGAGAACGGCTTTTCCTGATACAAGCAGCTCAAAATAACGGCATTGTCGACTAGGCGGTCTTGATTGCTAGGATTGAGGAAAGGTGGCAGCAGAGAGAAGAGGGGGAATAAGGAGGCGTGCGAGGCTCTCATAGTTTTGTGACATCAAGCAATGCTGAAGTGTTAGTCAGTTGATGAGAGTTGTCGTTGTAAGTTTCGAAGTGGAGGAGATATTCAAGCAGAAGAAGATCTGTTGACGAATTTGTATCAGCGTGCAATTTCAGACTTCAACGGCAAGCGTTATCTGTAGTTGTTGCTCTTTGTTTAAGTAAACTATACATTGCTCATTAGAAAAAGTTTGCAAAGTGCGACTTGGTCTTTATGATATACTCCTGTTTTGGTTCTTTTTGTCCTCATGGAAGCTTCATTGACTTGAACTTGCGTGTGAATAATATCGCCTATTCTTTTTGTAGACAAGATGTGCTACTCAGTCGTCAATATGTACCACCTCGTCTTGCTCAGGCTTTGAGTTATACCCTACTGTATTCTGGCTTGCGATAAAGCGTGACTTCTATACAGCCTGAACTTAAGTAACCAAAATTGAAGTCCACCTCAGTCTTTACCATCGTCGATTTCTTCATGCCTGCTATCCAATTCCAGCTGGTCCATTGCCGAGATCGAAGACTTCTGGCGAAACTCAAGTAGTGAGACCACCATGCGATGTCCTCGCCTCCTCTTCCTGCTTTTCTTTCCTCTTCCTTTCCGCACGCTTCCTCTCCCATTCCTCAACTACCAATGACCCACGTATATCGGACGTGAAAAGCTCGGTAATCGGATTTACTGCACTCTTGAGGGGTAATTCTGAAGACAACTCCGTGTCTTTGAAAACCATCTTACCATAACCGTGGCCTTTTTCACTCTCGACCCAAACCTTATGAATATATTAGCATGTTTTCTCTTAATGGTTCAGGATCTGTTATTGGTCGCAAGCAAAGACATTGCTTTTCCTTTCAACATACCTGGTCGACATATTTGATCATGGTCTCCTCATGCGACACATTATTCTGCCTCACGAAGCGGCGTATCTCACCATCAACGATGATATCAGTCTTTGTACCAGGCCAGTTGCCACTATGACGAAGGTGTATCTGAAGAGCTTGTCCAGTTGCAACGCCGATGAAGCACGATCGCTCTCTTTCAGACTCATCATTCGCGTTGTATTCTGCATAGGCAGCATCGTTACAGCTCAGGACCACTTCTACAGATGCTCCATCTGCACTGAACTTCATTTGTGCGAAACAGCTTGTTGCACATAGGTGAGTAGGATAGTATTGACGCAGCGACAAGACAACTGTCAGGAAAAATGTTGCGCACAGTGAAGGGAGTAGCAAACGCACTTACAAGTAAAGCAAACAAAAGAAGCAAATCCTGTGGGAGATATTGTGAAGTATTTAAAAGGGCTTCTTAACGCGCAATACACTCTCACCTTTCACGTCACGTCCAATATCAAACAAAACCAATCACACTGCTGAAACAAACGTCGCTCTTCAGCGCGCGCAATCGAGCAATATGCAGGATGCCGTGAGTGGCGGTAAGGCGGGCTGCATAATCTGCATGGCGAGGATAAGAGACATTAGTACGTCCTTAGCTGCACGTTAGCGTCTTATAGAGAAGCGTTTGCCGCATCACGTTGTATCGTGGTAGATTAGCAAGATTCTTGAAGTGTTTCAGATCTTATTGTTAGACAACAAGAAAATAACGGCCAATAACCCATGACTCAATATTGCGTTTCAGGTTTGCCACACTTCTAGATTGGTCGTGAAAGGATTCAATTGCTCCGATAACGCTTCATGTGAAGCTGGTGTCAGCCAGACTATCTATCCACCAAGCTCAATCTACCTTAATCAAGAGTAAAGAAGTTGGCGTCAAATTGTGCGTCTTCGCCATTTGCTTGGCCATCTGCGTTCTGTGTAGTTCCTCCTCCAAGTACAGACAACCAATCGTCAAATGTGCTATCTCCCATCGTCGCAGTTTGTCCATCACCAACGCCATCCATCATGAAGCCAGATGCATCGTCTACACCATTCAGCTCAGGTATCTCTAACGATCCCATGCCTGTACCACTTATATCTCCCAGAGCATCCAGACCTCCTGGAGTTGCATTGTTTTCATTGGCGTAGAACTCGAGACCAGGCAATAATGCGCTGACCTCGGTATCCTGCTGTTCTGTTGTGTTCAAATCTCCACCTTCTGTACCCATGCCATTGTCTCCGAAGAGATCGTCCAGGTCGTCTGTATTTCCGTTTACTGCTGTTGTTCCTGGTGCCTGGGTGACAGATCCCACTACCTCTGTGGGCGGAACTGGTACACCTCCATCAGCATCCTCCATGTCGAAGTCGACAGGTTGTGGATCAGGTCGAGGTGAAGGATCGAAGCCAAAGAGATCTTCATCGTTGAATGGCGCGCCAGATGCTCCGCCGTCTTGTGTCTGTTCTTGCATGTCTGCCTCGTCCTTGTGGTCCAAATTCAGAGAGTCTGTCGTCATATTCGAGTCTGTAACTTGCTGAGATGGGTCGAGGTTCATTGTATCGTCCGAAGGCTTTTGATTTGTGTCGAGAGCGGTCTCTGCCATTCCGTTGACCATCGCTGATTCTTCCTTTGTCTCGGGTTCAAGATGTCCGTTTTGGAGCGGTCCCCCAGTCTCCTGCTTCGAGCGTTTTGTACTCATAGCATTCATATCGCGATACAACACTGATCGAGCATGATTCTGCGGTCTTGTCAGATATGAAATGGCCCAAGAGAGGTTTAGAGCGTACTAGTTCATGCTCGAGTCTGTCGAGAGCGTGCTGAAAGCTATAGTGTTGTTTGGGAACGGACTGTTGCAGTTCTGCTCTTGTTCGAGGTAGGTTTGCGGGCTCGAGATTGGCTGGAGCAGCAAAGGTAGCTCCTATTTGCAAGAACTATATATCAGATTAGTATCTGCAGAGTATCGTCTCGGTTGTACAAACAATTGAATTGAGCGAACATTCGAGCTCGTCTAGTGCGCGTTGATGCGCCGGTTGCGAGGTCATGGTGGATAGTGACGATCTAGCAGCGCGACCATCCTACGTGAGTGACAGCGCACACTTCTAGGTGATGGAACGAAGATGTTGTTGTTGATGGTGATGATCATCAGCAGAAACTCTATCTACTTCTCCACACGTTGTGGCCCCTGGAAAGCCGTTGGACTCTGTAACAAGTCTCTTTTGTTCTTCTTACCCTCCCCCTCTCATTCACCAAACAGCTTCCTTCTCATTGCTCTCTCCTCCCGTTACTCTTTTGTATAGAGCGCAGACATCTCTTTTCTTTGGCGTTGGTCTTCTCATATCTCTCAACTGTCTCCTATCTGTTTCAGCATCATCGTTCCTAGCATCGTGCTCAACAGTTTCAATAAGCTTCTCGAGTATCTCCTATTCTACCACCTTTACCAGTCCTAGGCCTTGCGCTCAGAAACAACCGACAGCAACCGACAACGAAGACTTCCTGCCATCTATCTAACAATCAAGTACTATCCGTCTGGCAAACTTCTATCAAGACAACGATTTTTAAATACAAGAATCACCATATCTAAGTCAACTAGGCTCCGAACAAGTACCTCTTCAAGATGACTGATTCCTACATGTCTGCCCCAGGCAGCTACGGCGCCAATGATGCCAATGGACTTCCAACTCTTCCAAACTTGAACACCGCCCCAAACTCTGGTTATCCTGGTACTGAGGGTGTAGCTTCACCCTCAAGCGCCAACAGTGCTGGAGGCGCTGTTCGTCGCGCAGCTCCAGAGCCGAACAAAAGAGCCTTATACGTTGGTGGGCTTGATCAAAGCATCACTGAAGAAGTTTTGCAGAAGATTTTTGAGACTGCAGGACATGTTATTAGCGTCAAGATCATTCCGGACAAGAACGTGAGTCTATTTGCTTCCTTTACTTTCAATATATGCATCAAGCATTGCTCTCGTAGCTAGATGAGGCCCTGACCTTGCTGATGCAAACCTGAAACCCCGCGGCATGTGACTCATCTCACTGCCCCGAACCCGGCTGTTTCACTTGAGCTTTCGTCAAACATAAAGTCGTCCTTCTTTATCCATCCTCTCATCATTTCTCACCCTTTCCATTCTCGTCATTCTCGATTTCCATAATTCGTTCCTTCTGCTTCTTTCTACTTCATCAATTCTCTTCGTCTTTCACTTGTGCTAATTATCACAACCTATCCACAGGTCTCGGCTAGGGGTCTTAACTACGGTTTCGTGGAGTACGAAGAGCAGTTTGCTGCAGAGAGAGCCATGCAGAGTCTCAATGGTCGCCGTGTCATTTCTAACGTATGTCACTGCTGATCCTTCAACTTCACACTCCGGCTGACATGCATTTTCAGGAAATTCGTGTCAACTGGGCTTACCAGTCCAACAACACCAACAAGGAAGATACCTCCAACCACTCTCACCTCTTTGTTGGTGATCTGTCCAATGAAGTCAGCGACGAAATCCTCCTCCAAGCCTTCAGCGTCTACGGTAACGTCTCTGAAGCTCGCGTTATGTGGGATATGAAGACCGGACGCTCTCGTGGTTATGGCTTCGTCGCCTTCCGCGACCCTGCTGAATCCGAGAAAGCTCTCAACGGCATGAACGGCGAGTTCTTAGGCTCTCGTGCTATCCGCGTCAACTATGCCAACCAGAAAGGTCAACCTTCTGTGTCTCAGCAACAGGCCATGTCATCAATGGGAATGGCACCTTACCAGCCTCAGCAGCAAGCATTCGCTGGCAATCCAATGCAGAGTGTTCAGCAAGTTGCTGCTCAAGCTGGAAACCATCAAACCAATGTTTATGTTGGCAACTTGACCCCTTACACCAGCCAGGGCGACATTATCCAGCTCTTCTCTTTTTACGGAACGGTCCTGGAAGCACGTCTTCAGACCGACCGTGGCTTTGCTTTTGTTAAGATGGATACTCATGAGAATGCTGCCAATGCTATTGTCCAGCTGAACGGACATCAGATCAACGGCCGTCCATTGAAGTGTGGTGTAAGTAAACAACCGTTACGACAGAGCATTATACCAATGCTGACTTCGATTCTAGTGGGGTAGAGACCGCAACGCTACCACTTCTGGTCCTCAGTTCGAACAGTTCTCGCCTCAATCCACTCAAGCCGGCTTTGCGCAAGCTCCAGGATACTTCCCTCAATATCAGCAAGGTGGTATGATGGGTGCTCAAGGTCAGTTCACGTCGATAAATCTGTTCGTTCTATAATCGTAACTAACACAACTGCAGCCTACAACCCCACTCAACAATACCAAAACCCCGCTGCAGGTTACGGCAACTACCAAGCTGGAGCTTACAGTCGCCAGCCAGCAGCAGCACCTCAATATGCCGCTTATGGCCAACCACAGCAGCAATACTATGGACAGCAGTCAGGCTATAGCAACGGCTACCAGCAGCAAGGCCAGCACGGTGCTTATGCTGGCAATGGCTACCAGCAGTAAAGCAGAACGAGTTGTGATGACAGAACAATTGATGATGAACTTGAAACGAATCTCATTTGTCGAGCATGGCATCAGCGTCGAATGATATCAGAGACGAGAGAACGACTTTTCCTTGTTCGCAATTCAATGATGACGGCAAATATTACTTGTTGGATAGCGGGAGAGTACATGCAGTGAACAAGGCATAAAATGGAAGATACTGTGCGTGTTGGATAGACATAGAAATGATGGGCTGGTGCGGTATGGGTTGTGTTAGTCTTCTATTCCTGCTTTACTCTTCTTTCCTCTAAAGTCAGATTTTCTGGATAGAGTCTGATTGATGAAAGATAAATTGATTTCCTTTCCCTTTGATGTCTTACTTTTTCCACCTTCATTCTCTCCTCCTTCCCCGTCACGTTCTGAGGCTCGGATTTCTAGCGTACTGCACTTCAAGACTTCTCGTCTTGCTTTTCGTATGTCATCATGAACATCTGCACCTCCTGCCACGCTCACTTCAATCTCTCTTTGTCACCACAACACAGTCGGTTTGCGGCTTAAATAGTGCAGAGCGAACAGGATGCCTTGTCCTCCACAATCGACCACCGTATATGCTTTTTCGCTCATCCTTTGTTGTATATCTACACCTTTGACAGAGTTGTGCTTGATTCCTGAAACGAGTTCGAAACCAGTGCCACGCTACCAACACTACATGTTCGTGCTTGTGAAGTATGGTTCGTCCTGGCTGACATAAATGTGAGGAGCAGTTGGGTGGAAGAAGGCTGTGAGGGATTGCATAGAACCTGAGTCTGAGTCCGAACGACATCTCAGTTGACAGACTCCTCGAGAGTTTTTGTAGACTTATTCTTATTCTACTCATATGTAGAAATCTTTCAGCGCTTCTATCCCGTTCCATGTTACTGTATAGTTCTCTTTCCAAGTCCGACAATAACCAGGCATATATCCAACATCTAAGCACATATCCACCGAGCCATAAGATGCTTCCAATATAACACCTCCATTCCTGATCCAAGCCTTTTGGCCTCGGTACTCTCCAGAGCATGATCGTGCTTATAGCCTCGGAGCAGATTGATCACTCAGACATGTATCCAGTCTTGAGATACCTCAACATCCATGCATACCTCATCCAATCCTCGGATCTTTTTGGTACTCTTCAGAGCATGAACCGTACGTTGTAACCTCAACAATCGCTGTGCGAATCACTTTCCAAATCGCTGGTCGAATCACTTTCTAGACTAGACTCGCCATCATCCGTGCTCTCCACACCCCCAACAACAGCCTCAGCACTCCTCCCACCATCCGACGTAAGCCTTGGCCTCGTCTTAAAGTGCACCTTTGCCAATCCCAACCTCTCAATCGCGCCAGGGGTACCGTCGTCCTGCCCAGTCGTCGTGACATCCAACATAGCCGTCGGCGAGAACAGAAGCGACTCCCCAACATTAAGCTGCACAATCTCACGGAACAGTGCTTCGACATCCTGCTTGCCATTGCCCGCCGAGCTGCTCGCAGCAGCAAGATGCTTCTTCAGCGTCTCCAGCCACTCGGGCGACGTGAAGCGGTGCACGAAAGTCATGGAGCAAGAATCGAGCAGTTTAGGAGAAATGGTGGGTTCCTGCGTCGCGATGATGACGCGCGCGCCTTTGTGGCGTTGCTCGCGGATGACGGTCAAGAGGCTTTATGTGAAGACTTCTGAGGCGGCGGTTCCGTTCATGAATTTGTGCGCTTCGTCTAAAGCTATGACCTTGCCGACACCGCTGCGGTCTTCGAGGAAGAGTGCGAGGCAGATGTCGAATAGGACACAGACACTGGCTGGGTCGACGAAGGGATCTGATAGGTCGACAATGGTGAGCCCGCCAGGCTGAGGCGCCAGACCATCGCCCTTGACCTTGAGGAACTTGGCGAAATACCCCGAGTCGAGGAAGCCTTCGAGCAATTGCAGTCGCAGATTCAGCGGGCCTTGCTGCATTTTGGCGAATTCGGCCTCGTTCAAACGTCTCTTGAACTCGGCGAAATTGAGACCAGGTCGCCCCGCAGATTCCATTGCCATTTGACGCAAGGTCTGAATGATGACTTCCATGTAAAGTGGCACGGCACCATCCTTCTCACTGAACGCCATGAGACGGAGCATGCGTTGTGTGTTGAGCTGAGACTCTTTGAGAAGAAGTGGGAGTACTCTGATCTTGCCTTGCAAGCCAGGAAGATTTTCGTAGAGTGCCTTGAGCTTGTAGAAGTTGCTCGGGGAGACGAGAACGCGGACGGGCATTTGTGTGGCGAGGTACGCTGCTTCGCATACTGCGCCAGTGCTGTGTGCGTCGTAGTGGAAGAGCATCACAGCCAGAGGTTGAGGACAGCGGCCAATTGCGGAGGACGCCAAGAGACAATTCTCGAGCATGCACGACATGGTGTACGACCTGCCACTGCCTTGAGAGCCGCAGATAAAGGTCGACCAGGGTGTGTTGGTGTTCAGGAAGATTGGTGAATTGATGGAGCTGGCAGGACGTTCGGCAGATGGCAACTCGTGACCGAGCACGGCATACTGCTCGAAGTTGACCTTGGAATGTCTTGCTGCCTGCTTGACTGGCCAGGTAAAGAGTGGAGTCATCCTGATCTCTTCTGATGAAATGGTCGCTCCAGTCGTACTTTGCTTCTCGCTTGAACGGAGACTAGTGAGGTATCGAGCAAGCTCAGCGTCATCCTTGGTGGTACCACCTGCTTGGTGTGAAGTCTTGGGCGTTGTGCTTGACTCCTTTGGGCGCGGAGCAGGAGGAGCACTAGGGGAGAAAGAGACAGGATTTGGTGCTGCCATAGGTCGTCGCTGTTACGGTGCTGCTGATGCGATATGTCGACGCTTGGAAGGAGCTGTTCCAGACGAGGGAAGTGTAGTTGTGGAGGATGTGGTCTGGTTTCCGAAGCTGAAAGCGCTTGTTGGAAATTGCACGGGAGTTGTTTCTGGAAAAGGTTTCGATGTCCACGAAAAGGCAGGTAGACTGTTTTGAGGCACCGCACGGCTCGCTGGTGAAGAAGCGGTTTGGTTTGCTTATTTTCCCGGTTCTGCATCGAAGGAGAGCCCAGAGAGGTTAGACATTGATTCGGCCAGAGCCGCCTGGAACGAGCTTGTCACACCAGGCATAATGAGCAAGCAAGCAAGCGAAGAGTGTTCCTCGAGGGGTGGTCAATCCGGTCACAAGCGAATGTAGATGAGTTGCTGATTGATCTCCAACACAACTGGGCGTGTTTCTACACGTTTGCTATGTGATGCATTGCAAGCTCTTATGTATGATGACAATTGTACGCGACACTCCAGGGCACACTCAGTTTCACGCCGACTCCATGCACAGCATCAGCAACACTGAAAAGTATTGAGTATCAACCATTTGAACTTTCGCCACAGACTAACCTCATTGGTAATAGCGCTGTTGTGAAACAGTCCACTCTTTTTACATCAAACATTTCGGACCATACTAAAGTCTCCTTGACGCTGTTCTTCATGTGTCGACGCCAGACTCATTCGACGACGTGAGACTAGGAGGAGCATCAGGTCAACTGTATGGGAAGTCTTTCATCTCTATGGCGGAATGTCTTCAATGTCATCGCAGTGGCAGACGCGGATCTTGTTGCACTCGATTAGGCACAAGTATTGTCGAGGACTATACGGTGGGCTGACGTCGACGATCTTTTAAGCACCCTGGACGAACACTATTGAGAAGACCAAGAGAAAAGGGATCTTAGTAATCTCAATGTGGATGTGGATGCTTTCACTGTGATTGGAGGCATGGTCGTGCTTTCCTGGCCCGTCAGCCGGTTTCATGTTGCCACTTCAGATCTCTCTGGTCTTTTAGCCTTCAGGCACATCACTCCTTCCAGATCGTCCTGATTATTAGTCGCCAGTAGGCAAAGTCACTCCAAAGACAGCAGTGGTCTGTCGTACAATGTATGCATTCTTTTGTGCACTGCTACTTTGCGCGGAAATAGCATCATTATTTAGCTATCTTTCCATAGCTCATTCCCTCTTTCCACATATTCTGCTCATATCATCTTCTCGCTCATATAGACAACGCCATAATCGAGTTCACAATATCGCCATCATTCTCCTTAAGCGCCTTAACCGCCTTCCTCTTACTCACATTCGCCTGCGCCATCACCAACTCAATATCCTTCTCCTCGATCCCCTCACTATCAACCTCACCCTCCTCCTCCTCCTCCTCCTTATCACCCTCCTCCTCAACCTTCCCCTTGCCCTTGCCCTCCGTAATCGCAGCCTGGACCTCCTCCTGCATACCGCCCTCACTAGCGCCCTCGCGCTCCGCAGCAGCCATAGCGGCGGCAGCGTTCTGCTGGGCCTGACTGTTGAGGTCTTCGATCTTGGCCTCACCGAAAATGATCCAGGTGTTGGAGGTGGGGGATTTGTAGACGTCGGGGTTGGAGATGACGAAGAGGATGTTCTTGGGGCGGCGGAGAGTGACGCGGGTTATGCCGGGGATGGGCTTGAGACCGAGCTTGGTGAGGGCTTTGCGGGCTTTTTTTTCGTTGCGGGAGTGGATTGTTATTCCGGAGGAGGAGGTGTTGATGGGGAGACCTGGAAATGAGAGATGAAATGTTAGTGGGGGCGTGGTGTTTGTATTTGTAGCAGTCTTGTTTTATTTGGTTGGGTTGATGCTGGCTGGCTGGCTTTTGTTTTGTTGGAATGGTGTTTAAGAGATGGTATGACGTACCCTCATCACCACCATTGTCGCTCCCTTCGCTGCCGCTGCTCACTTCGTCGTTCTTGGTGACTTGGACATCCTGAGTGTCGTTGTCGTCGAGCTCTTCAATGCGGGGGTTGGCCATGTTGGATGTGGTTCTATTGGTTCGATATTGGTTGTCAGAGTACGGCCTCTTTTTGACGGGCTCTTTGCGCGAGTAGCGAAGACAGCAGCGTGTACGTACGGATGTGCGACTTGACGTAGATATCAAGCTGTTAGTCTGAATAGTCTGAGATAGGGCGACGATGAGGTAGCTGTCATTGGAGATTTCGTTGATCGTGGGGTGGGGCGTTCGGAAAAGGGGCTGTCATTGACATTGACATTTGAGATGCTCAGCATCAAACAGAGCATTAGTAGGCTCATTGTAAATCAAATATCATATTCAAGCATTATCTACTCCATTTAATGCTGCTTGATGCTTGTCATATAGTTGCTGCATTCCGTCATTGTCATCATATGCTCGTGTGCTTTTCCAGCTTCTTTTAGATTCATATTGGGTCGTCGCCCGGCATCATCAGTGTTCCCTTGCAGTGCAAAGTCTCTGCCTTGCATCTCGTTCTTCATGTGTGCAAGACATCACCCCAAGGTAGACTACCATCACCCATCTCTACACGTCTCTTCATCTCTTCTTTAGCAGCCCTACGCTGTCTTCTAGCCTCCTTCCTCTGCCTACGTGCCTCATTACTGTCTTCAGGATCGCTAACATCACGTTGTCCTTGTACCTGCTCCAATGTCTGACCACGGCGTTGACTCTGCTCTCGACCGTGAGCGTTGTTGTAGGCGGCATTGGGCCCGTTTGGGTTCTGAGGTTGATATCTGTCATCGTAAACTGAGCCACGACGACTATCATCCCGCTTACGTCGGTCTTTCTGACGTCTTTCCTCTCTCTCCTCAACCTGCTTGCGATGGTCACGAGCTTCCCAAGCATTAGCGCCGAGACCACCGATGAGAGCGCCTGCGACCGTGCTAAGGACTCCCTTGCCAACTTCATTACCAATGAGTCCACCTGCTAGGGCGCCTGTAGGACAGTCAGTTTATGATGCTCGTGGAGAGCGGCGAGGACAAGGTAATCGTACCGAGAGCACCAGTAGTCAAGCCGGTATCAGACATCTCAAAGTTCTTCTTCATCATCCCACGGACATCTTTATATCCTTTTACACCTTCCGGACTGCTATCTCTTGACCTGTTTCTGCTGCTTCGATTCTCGCGGCGTTCACGACCTTCTCGACGTTCACGACGGTCTTCGCGAGGTTCGGTGGTCTGAGGACGGTTGTAATGGTCTTGCTGATTGTTATAACGAGCCTGATAAACACAGTAGTTAGCTGGCTAAGTGCAGTACTATGTGACTAGCATAGATTGTGCTAGGGTGATAACAGATGTTTTTTGTGTGACCATGATACATACCGGAGCGTAGTCACTGTTATAGCCTTGCTGAGGCTCATAATCTCTTGGATTATATCTGTGGTGATCATTCGTCCTCGGCGCAGCGTAATACTGCTGTTGTTGATCCTGTCGCGACATGCCTCTATTCCTGCCTCCGTTATCGTTCTCGTTTTGTCCGTCTAGTGTTCTCGCCCTATTACGTCGTCCAAAATTCGGATCTCCTTGCGAGTTCGAGTTCGGATCAGGTTCGTAATCTTGATTATTATAGTTGTAATTCCTCTCGTCGTCTTCGCTGCGTCTGCGGGGTTCAGGTTGGCGATAATCGTCGTAAAGTTCGTCTGCCGCGTAGCCGCCCGCAGCTCCAGCTGCAGCACCTTTGTATCTTCTCGAGCGGTCCTTGTTGTTATTGTTTTGGTTGTCGCTGTCGTCTCTGCTGTCTCTACGAGAATTGCGTCGGCCACTTCCAGATGAGACGCTGTTGCGTTTGAGGGTTTGGATGGGCTTCTTGTAGGTGTCTCCTGCAAAAGCTTTGTTTGGGATCTTGTCGTAGAACTTGTTGAGGGTGTAGTCGAAGACACCAATGCCAACCGGGAGACCAGACATGGTGTCGAAGAAAGAAAGATATAAGGTGAGCAGATAAGAGGCTGAGCTTGTTCTCAATGCTTGGTTGGTTGCTTTTGCTGGTAGAACCCCAGATTGTGCTTCGGCCTTTTTGTCGCTTCGAGCTCGCTGATTCGTGGTTCAGCTCTGTTGTTGCCTTCAAGTACCTTTCATGTTTGAAAGAGAAGACAAACGCGTCGCTAAGGTATCTTCAAGACATTCGAGGCAGTGAATGTTTGTTGCTGCTGCCAATGGTCAGAAGACCTTTTAAACTTTCGAGATGGCTGGCTAAGTTGACCCCTCCCCACATTTAGCACCAGCTAAGAGATCAAGCGCCATCGGTCGATCAATATGACGTTTGTTTACACGTCTCACAGACGATGAGCTACACAAAATACTACAAGGACGCACACGACACTGCTGGCAAGGTGCTGTCCGGACCTGAAAGTCCACGAGTGAGAATCATTCTTCATTGTCATTACTGTACAAACTCATATGTATTGGTATTGTTGCATCACGACCAGTCAATCTTGCCATTATTCCCAGAGAAACCAGCCTGTCTCGCTTGGTGCACCCTTGCCCTCTCCGCCCTTCGTCTTTGCATGTATTCATCGTGCTTACTCTCTCCATATGTGCTTGGACTGCTTGTGATTGTACCACCCATGATTTGACCAGGTGGTGGTGACGTATGGGCAGGAACTTGTGGACCAGGTTCCATTTGTGATGGTTGTGATTGTGCTTGATTTTGTTGATGCAACCCTTGAGCAGCTGCCCGGTTAGCTGCTTGTGCTTTTTGTGCCCGTTGTTCAGCTGCTATCTCTTGCGGATTCAGTCTCCTAAAATGTAGGTGATCTGCAGTGTGTCGTACATGTAGTGAGACAGGTGGAGGTGCCGAGGTGTTCTGAGATGTTGTACTTTCTGGGCCAGACTGTACATGTGACGCCTGGGGTGGTAACGGTACATTCTGAGAAACTGGAGGCTGTGGTGTCGGACTTCCTGGTGCAGTTCCTGGTGCAAAGTTTACTCTTGGCGACGGTCGTTGTGAAGCATGTGAACCAGCACGAGGAGAGTTTGCGGTTGTTGGCTGAGCCCGCGGTGGAGGAGGTACTGACGGACCATAAGCAAAGTCGTGATGGGTTGGTGGTACAGGTGCTGCTCCTGCTGGGTATGGCTGCCGTTGTGGAGAGAAGCGAGGATCATGACCATAGCCATTCTGATCCGGAAATGGTACTTGGCCATAAACAGGTCCATCACCCGGATGATGCCTTGTCGGGCTTTCCATGGTGTTAGGCATCCTTCCATCATTACCAAAATCACTCGGTCGGACAAGGGGTTGATGTTCATTGTTTCCACTGAGTCGATTGATCTCGTTTTGTCTTTGACGCTTTTTGCTCTCCTCATCCTCCCGCTTGCGTCTATTCCGGTTTTCCAAGGTTGTGCTGATACCCATGGCAGCCGCGATCTTTCCCAGGAAATTCCTTGGTCGATCACCTTGTGAAGACGAAGAGCTATTTTGGCTATACATGGGATGAGCTTGCCCATTTCTGTGAGGTCTTTCTGACATTTCCGATGCCATGCCTGGGGGATATGTTGGTGCGTGCTGCTGGTTCTGCCTTTGTGCAGCCGCGGCCTGGGCTGCTTCCATATCTTCCACTCTCCTCCAATCATCCATAGGTCCTGGTTGTTGCTGCTGCTGTTGCTGGTATTGGTGTGGTGGTGGTGGTCGTGGCATGCCCTCCTCGGCGCGAGCCATGGCAAGCGCACTCTGTGTTATTGGTGGTGCCGCATTGTACTGAGGCCTTTGAGAGTGTTGTCTGTGGTTGTATCTTGAGTCCTCGGACATCTCTGTTCGATCATCTCGGCCACCGAAGAACCTCCTAGCACTTGCGTATGCCCCAACGCCTCCAACAGCTCCCAGAAATCTGTTCCTCCAAGTATGGTCCTCCTTCTCGGTCATGTACGATCCCTCGTCATTTGTATACTGTGACTGTGACTGATTGTGGTGATGCGGTCTATTCCCATCCTGACGGTCATTACTCCTTCCAGTGAACCTGCTTCGGAGACCAGCAATTCCAGCACCAGCTGCTGCTGGAGCAGCCCATCCACTGATTCCACTTCTCGCCGGCAGACGTGATCCATTCGTGTCAGTAAAGGAGGATTCCGTGCTCTCATAAGAAAGTCCCTGACGTCGTTGGCGTCGATAGGTCAAGACGAAATAAAGAACAAGTAATGCCAATACGAAAACCGCGTAGAGGACGAAGAGCCATATTGGCGAGCCGTACAACGCGAGGCCGATAGGAATCTGGGCAACAGCTAGCAATGCTATCGCTCGCCCAAGCCATTGATGCAACTGGTGGGCAGTCAGCAAGTACGACAGTTACAACTCCATCACAACTTACCATCAGCTTGACGGGTAGATAGTATCTCATCTTTCCTTTCTCAACCCGATGTATTACGGCGCCGCCGATAAACTGGACAAGTACCAACACATAGATAGCAACTCCAATGCCATGATGTGGATTTGTCAAGCTTCTAGAAGGCCCAACCGCAAAATACCCCAACACAAGTACAACTGTAGCCAGGATGACTGTAAGGACCTGCAGAGAGATGTGAAGACGAAGAGCAAGATGTGGGTTGCGATAGTAGAACTTTGCAATAAGTATGGCTGCTGGTACTATGCCAAGGAAAGTTATTGCTGCGACTATGCCATGTCCGAGAACGAGGGTGTGGTACTCAGGTATTGTGGTGAATCTATTGCCCATGCCTAAAGGTATGATCAATCTTCTGCTATTGAGAACGAGACGATGTATTTCTTCCCTTACCATTGTATCTCATCGTTTGATAGTTCAGGCCTTGTATATTCGGCAAGAGGAAGGTGTCTGTCGATGAGTCCCAGGTTCCATCCCCAACATGCATCAATTGTGAGGAGTATGTGGCGCCGCCAGGTGCGGATAGCGAGTCTGATGACATTTTTGTGTCGAATGTTTTGTTATGCTCTGATTAACAGTGGGTATCTTTAAGGTAATCGTAAAAGTCGTAAGTCGTCAAGTCGTCGTGTATTCGGCGAGCTTTTGCAGTGTGCTTATCCGGCTGCGCGTGTATGGTATGTATCGAGGTCTTTCCCAGTCCTCAGAAGCATTGTTGGTGCATGTAGCCTCGTCGAGTCTGTTTGCGGAGGACGAGATCGCGGATGCGGTGGTTGGAGATATGGCCCCGTAGGAGTGGAAAGTGTGTCTTTGACGAGCACAAGTATTTCAGGAGCGTGCCAGAGACTTTTCGTGGAACAGGACGGGAGTCGAGTATCGTGGTAATGCCAATAGCTCGCCATCGCTAAAGTTACTTTTGTTGTACTGGTTGGCATGGCAAACCCCCGTGCTGACTCATCCACCTTCAACTTCCAGAGCTGTATACCATCCATTGAGGATTAACTGCTTGTCACATCCTGTCGTAGTGGCATTTGCATCGTGGTGACGATGAACTGATATGTGAGCGATGGAGGATGTTTCACATGGTGCTGCTGTTCTTGGCGCTTTGTCATGAAGGAAGGAGCAACCACGGTGCAGGACAACGAACGGGAGCTTTTTAACAAGCACGAGCTGTCGTAGATGGTTTGGTTTCATTGACGACAGTGCGTGCTTGACATTGTTTTCATGATACATGTAGGCAGGACAGCATATGGGGAGCTTTGGACAAATACTTAATCGATCATTCCTCAGAAAGAAACCAGTGATAATTATTGCATTCCTGACACCTGAACGTGCTCGTCAGACTCATTAACCACATACATCAACAAGTCGGAGCTGTAGTACACGAAGCGGTGTAGCAGTCCCTCGTGACGACCTGAAAACCAACATAACTTGTGTCCTTATACACACCACCTGGACCGACACTCCTTATCGACAGCATGCCCAGCGCCTTCTTTATCAGAGCTGGAAACGATCACAGTGTCCGCGGTACTGAGGACTACCTGACAGCCCGCGCCGCAAATCCTCTAACAGGGCTAATAAGTCCAAGCATATATTCGCCACCTGCCACTCCATCCACACCACGAACACCAGGTGAGGTACTAGCACTTCGAGGAGACTTTTCCAAGAAGCCAGACAAAGATGAACGACGACCTTCTGGGGCAGAGATGCTGAACGAGCATTTTGGTTTGGGTAAGAAGAGGAGGGGTTCGCCATTGAAGAAGCCTGGAGGAGGATTGTTGAGTAAACTTGATGACTTGAAAAGCTCGGTCTCTTCAACGTCTTCATCGAGGCCATCAACACCATTGGCCCCTGGAAGTCCACAAAGCATGAGTGGCAGGACTCTCAACAGCGATACGGCTTCGATAACTTCATCGGAAAGCAATTTTGTTGTTCGAGACGTGGAGAAGAAGAAAGCAACGAGGCCTGTTGAGGATAAGGAGAATTCTCCACCAGCAGAGACTAGCGCTGGACAACAAGCTCCTGATATCCGAATTCGGTCAGGCACTATCATGCGTGTGGCCGCTCACTGGTCAGGTATCAAAGAATCCCTACAAGCATCGAGTCCCCCTCCTAAAGCCGAGCCGACGGTACCAGTCACACCCGTCACACCCGTCACACCCGTCACACCCGTCACACCCGTCACACCCGTCACACCCGTCACACCCGTCAACAAGTCCAACAACAAGTTTGGAAGCGATAGACTACACGACATGCAATGTCTCGACGACGATGGAAATCAAAGCTCAGCATCTGGAATCTCGCCCATGACAAAGCGCCCACCTGCTAGACCACAGAATCATAAAGATCAGATCATGGCTGATACCACTAAGAAGTTCGGACTGACGAAGATGTTGAATCAGCTTCCATCTGTCCGACTGGTCCACCCTAGCCTAGCCGCAGTCCCTGGAACTGACCGCAAAGCCGATCGTGTAGTCGAGCTGTCAGAACTGCTGAGCCAGAGTGAGACCGAAGAAGTGGTAAAAGTCAAGAATCCTCCTCCACTAAAGAGCAGTCTCCAGCAGAACGAAGCTGTCGGTACTTCGAGATTGTGGACCGAATCGGATTTTCCAATAATACACATTCCGCAATGGTTGACGAGCAGCACCTGGGCTCTGTTTCGTTTATTAATTGGAACATACCATGTCAATGGAGCTCCTGGTCCTGGCAGCTTGCTCGATGGCATGTTCGCACTCATAAGACTGCTCATATTGGCGTATCTAGTCTATTGCGTCTGGCTGGTGTTTGGGTTGGTCGCGGATGTGATCCAAGCAATATGTTGGCCGTTCAGAGTCATTGCGCGTTTTGTCGAGTGGTCAATGAAGTCGTAATGGTACAGCTGTTTTTGTAGACTTGAGCAGACCAGATATCTCCTGTGCGAACTTGGATCATCTTAATTCTTCAACATCGATCTGTGCGTATTCCAACCATCTGCCAGTGACGGCCTTTTTCCAAGTGCGTACTGCGCCATCGTCTCCAGTAGATATAAGCAAGTCACCTAGGAAAGTTGTCAATGGTTTTCGAGCTCTGGCGGACCTTTTGTTGCTCACCACTCGATGAAAAGACTACCCGCCAGACTGGAAGTCGGTGCTCCTTGAGTTCAGCTACCATAACAGCAGTCTGTTTCACGCGACCCGGTGCATCCTCGTCCTCCTCTTGTACAGCCTGCATACGCGAAGCATTCGCAAGCCCTGCACCAATACCAGAAGGGGTTGTCCTACCACTTCGCAGATTTTTCGGTTGTGGTGGTGGTGGTGCAGTAGCCACTTTCAATCGTTGCAGAATCGATGTTTGATCGGCAGAGTTGTGCGTTCTCAACTCGTATACTCGAACTCGCCCATCCTTACTGCCTGTAGCGATGATATCATAACCACGCATCGACCCATTAGCCCATGAGACATCCCTGACAAGATCACTGGCTCCACGCAACTCTGCACAGACATACAGCCGCCGATCGCGATCAGTTCTATAGACTTTCACGAAGTCTCCAACAGCAACAGCGAGACTCAAAGCCTTGTAGTCTAGACCAGCTCCAATTGCTTGCCAACAAGGCATCTTCTCTTTGTGCCAATAAACTCTGAAGCTCGTCTCTTCTGCTCGAGATGGCTCAGGACACACACGAAAGCCAACACCTTGCATCCAGTCGCTCCATTCGTTAGACAGCATATCGTGGTCTTTCGGCTCCATGATGCTGAGCTCACCATCACGGGTTATCAGGGCAAGATAAGTCTCAGTGTTGACATTCTTGAAGTCAAGAGATACCCAGGGAAGTTGTGTTTTAGAGGCGAGTGGTGTCATTATTTGCTTAAACCGTCGACCAGAATTTGGTGGGTACGAGATGTCTTCTTCCCATAATTTGCAAAACCCGTCTTCGCCGACTGAGCCGAGCACCTGACCAACGAATGGTCCGTTCCACTTTACCTGGAATTACGTTGGTTTTGTATGACTAAGTAGCTAGTCTTCAAGAGCCAATACGTACATCTGTAATCTCCCCGTCATGAGCCTTCCATGAGTCCACTAATCGCCAATCATCCCCCTTCTTGTCCCAGACCTTGAGCTTGTGATCTGCCGATGCTGTGACTAGACGCTTGCCATAAAAGTCATATGCAGCTGCAAGTACAAGATCCTGGTGGCCATGTTGAAAAGTCTGAAATGGCTCGTCCGTGTCCATTGTGTGTTACAGATGCCTTTTCAAGCAGAGACTTTCTCTACTCCAACTCAGATCTCAACCCCAGCGCCTTTAGGCTTTGTTACTTTTCTGCGCAGTCGGAACGTGCACGTCGGTTACAGGATGTGTGAATGTTGCAGGGTAAGCCCGGGTCTAGTATTTTGACGAGGGGCCTAAAGGACCTTTTAATGCCAATCTTGTGTCAAGGAGAAAGCATTTCACACAAGCATGAGAGGTGAGTCAAAAGAAGAGAACGAGCAATTCACAATGCTCTAATTGTCGAGAAGGTAGTAAAAAGACAAGCATTCATGCGGAAGACTTACCACGTGTCACGTGATGACTCTGTTCTCATTGGACTTTGCCCCACCCTGCGATAACGGATCCGAGTGAAATTTATATCGTAAACGTAACAAAGACTCACTCCTCTATCAGGTATCAACAAGACTGGCGGAGGAGATACTGCGCGTTCTTATAATGCCCAGGTGAGGTATAGTCTAGTCTGTAGGTTATCACTACTCCCCTCGATTTTTACTGTTGTCCTCGTCGCCTGGCATTGTTCGCTGACTCTATTTGGTAGTCTCCGTGATCTCATACCACGATGCAGAACGTCCTCCGTGCACGCACCGCTGGTGCTCTCCCCAGGCTCCTCTCCCGCCGTATCTCCCAAGTCTCCTCATTCGGACGTCCTCTCATCGCCTCCCGCGCGATTGCTCCGTTCCAGCCCAACACTCTTCAAAAGCAGCAGTACTCTACAGCGGCAGATGAACAATCACAGGCTACCCGCTCCGCTGTAGTTCAGATTCTTAGCAATATCGGATCAAAAAGAGAGGTTCAACAATACCTAGCACAGTTCAGCTCCGTCTCCTCCCAACAATTTGCCGTAATCAAGGTCGGTGGTGCTATATTGACTGACCATTTACAAACACTATGTCAGGCCCTGCACCACCTCAACCAGATGGGACTGTTCCCTGTCATAGTGCATGGCGCTGGACCTCAGCTTAACAAGCTGTTGGAAGATGCAGGTGTGGAGCCACAGTTCGAGGAAGGCATTCGTGTTACAGATGGCAAGACTCTTGGTGTCGCTCGCAAACTGTTCTTGGAGGAGAATCTGAAGCTAGTCGAGGCACTCGAGAACATTGGACCTCGTGCTCGTCCTATCACATCTGGCGTTTTTACTGCAGATTACCTAGATCAGGAGAAGTGGAAATTCGTTGGCAAGATTTCCAATGTCAACACCAAGCCTATCGAGGCTGCTATCAATGATGGATGTATTCCCATCTTGACATCAATGGCAGAGAATACCGAGGGTCAGGTGCTCAACGTTAATGCTGATGTTGCTGCTGGTGAGCTTGCACGAGCATTGAAGCCACTTAAGATTGTGTATTTGTCTGAAAAGGGAGGCCTGTTCAATGGAGACACGAACGAAAAGATCTCCGCCATCAATTTGGACGAGGAGTATGATCATCTGATGACACAGTGGTGGGTACGATATGGCACTCGGCTCAAGATTAAGGAGATGAAGCAGTTATTGGATGATCTACCACGAACTTCTAGCGTGGCTATCATACATCCTGCTCATCTCGAAAAAGAGCTCTTCACAGATACTGGCGCTGGTACCTTAATCAGAAGAGGGAACAAGCTCAACACTGCCACCTCCATGCACGAATTCAAGGACCCACAGCAGCTGAAACAAGTCCTGATCAGAGACAGAGAAGGTCTTGATGCTACGGCTGTCGTCGATCGTTATGTCAAGAGCTTGCAGAGCCGACCTTTCAAGGCATACTACGACAACCAGCTGGAAGCTCTTGGTATCGTCCTACCATCGCAAAGCGGTTCTTCAATTGCTCACCTCGCAACCTTCACCATCACCAAGCCTGGTTGGCTGACAAACATTGCCGATAACATTTTCCAGAACCTCAAGAAGGACTACCCCAAGTTGATGTGGACCGTACGTCAAGATGACGAGAATCTTACCTGGTTCTTCGACAAGGCCGATGGAAGCGTCTCCAAGGGCGGCGAAGTGCTCTTCTGGTATGGCGTTGAGTCAGCGGATGAAGTTCGCGAACTCATGCTTGAGTTCACACAACATGGTCGCAAAATGTTCGGCGACATCAACCTCGAGTCACAGCTCAACCGTGCTGCGCAAGCTGCCCAGATGATACGTGAGACCGGCTCAGCAAGCATTCAGCAGCAGGCAAGAGCATTCTCCACCACCACTAAGTTCGCAGCCCCTAGGCCAAGAGTACAACATCCACGTCCATCCGTTACTTCTTCCTTCTCTACTTCTAGACGCACTTATGTCACACAAACAAACCCTAATCCTCCACTCGGCAAGAAGAATAGCAGCAACGATCGTCCTGCACGCGTTGCGCTCATCGGTGCTCGTGGCTACACTGGAAAGGCCTTGATCGAGATGTTGAACAACCACCCTAACATGGACCTGCGCAACGTGTCCTCTCGCGAGCTCGCGGGTCAAAAGCTCGCAGGTTATGACAAGCGCGAGATTGTCTACGAGAACCTCAGCGCTGACGATGTCCGTCGCATGGCCGAGAAGGGTGAGATTGACTGCTGGGTTATGGCTCTTCCGAATGGTGTCTGCAAGCCTTTCGTCGACACCATCAACGCAACTGGCAAGCACACTCTTATTGTCGACCTGAGTGCCGACTACCGCTTTGACTCGAGCTGGACCTATGGTCTTCCTGAGCTCATTCCTCGTGCTGAGATTGCTCGTGCTACAAGGATAGCCAACCCTGGATGTTATGCCACTGCTGCGCAGATCGGTATCGCACCTCTTGTTCCTCACCTTGCAGGTCAACCTGTTGTCTTTGGTGTATCTGGATACTCTGGTGCTGGCACCAAGCCCAGCCCTAAGAATGATGTCAATAACCTCAAGGACAACATGCTTGCGTACAGTTTGACAGATCACATCCACGAGAAGGAAATCACTGCACAATTGGGCACGCCATGCGCGTAAGTAAACATCATGAAAAAAGCTTACAACAATAGTGCAGATGCTTACCTGGCAACAGATTCATCCCCCACGTTGCAAGCTGGTTTCAAGGAATCCACGTAAGTCCTTGTTCAGTTTGGCATATATCTTATAAAAATGCTAATCACATCTCCTACAGCACACAATCAACCTCCCTCTCGCTACAACAATGACTGCTCGTGACATCCGCAACATCTACGCCGATCGCTATGCTGGTGAGAAGCTCATCAAGGTCATTGGCGAGTCTCCTGCCGTCAAGAACATCTCCGGCAAACATGGTATCGAGGTCGGTGGCTTTGGCGTCCACTCTAGCGGAAAGAGAGTCGTGGTCAACGTCACGATAGACAATTTGCTCAAGGGAGCAGCCACTCAGTGTCTGCAGAACATGAACTTGGCTCTAGGTAAGTCTCCTCAATGAGAATTACTCGAGATGTTCCTGGGCTAATCAGCTTCACAGGATATGGAGAGTATGAGGGTATTCCGCTCAAGATGGCACAGGGTGAAAACGAGAGCCCTTTCTGAGATGAAGTGTCAAACGAGTTCGCACTGAGATATTCCTGACGATTACGCATTTGATGTATGGTGGTCATCGCCCCTGGGAAACAACACGACAGATTCAAAGGAGCGCATTCATGATCAGGCAGAAATATGAAGAAATAGCAAAAGTGTTGTGAGTCCTCACAAAATCTTGTGCAGATTGATTCTGATTTCGTGATCGCACACTCTCTTAACTTCTTTTTCTACATATCATTACATCAGTCACAGCTTCCCGTTTGCCACCTACCTTTCCTTTCTTTTCCATAATACACTCCACTATTGCCCAATCGGAACAATCATTGTCACGCCGTCACGAGATCACTCTCCACCTCGTTTCGGCCCTCTATTTTAAAAGTTCCAAGAATAATTTTCACCTTGTTCACCGTCTTTCCTTGTTCGTGTGGAATGAGCGGTTCAATAAGAGTGTGTACATCCTTTCTTTCATTCAAGCCTTTTATTGCGACTGGAGTTGTATTGGTGTTGGAGTGCTGCCCGCATTGCCTGTCGCAAGGCTTACCTCGACCCCTAACAATTCACCATATCACTTCCCGAAATTATTCATCATCTGACAGAAGTTCTTAACGACAGTCCTAAAGAAGTGCGTGCTTCTGGAAACCGTAGCTTGCAACGATTGAGTGAGGTTATTAGTAACCTGGAGATTAATAGTTTGGTCGACACCATGCTTCAGGCTATGAGTGACTTTACGAGGTATATAGATGAGGCATTAGCTTCTACGCTAAAGCTTAAGTTCGCTTATTGTCTCGATGCACCGTCTCTTGCCTTGGTTGTACGTATGCTAGAGCGTGGTTTAGGGGACAGATCTCCTACCACTTTAGCCATCATAGAAGACTTCAACTTCGCTACTTTATAGGAAACCACTGTCGCAAGATCTACTTCAGATAACACGTCCCGAAGATTTCCATACTGAAGTACTCACTCGTTCAATAGCTCGAGAGCACGAAAAAAATCCCCCAGCAATCTCCACAACTTTTTTTACTTTTTTCACTTGAGTTACGATTTCTAAATTTGAGAAGTTTGAATACCAGGCCTTTAGGATGTTACATTGTGGAAATCACGCGAGGTTGTATTGATTGTGTCAGAGGATTCGTAGATCGGGCTGTTGTGCTTTGTATGATGTTGGGGAAAGTGTGGACATCCACTATGGCTTTCTTGGATGATATAGGTCTTTTCGAGGGTGGTTAGAGTTTGTGTAATGACTTTGGCTTTGGTCATTCTTCTTTCAGGACAACTCTGTAGAGTTACTCTATAAGCAAACAACTTGCGCAATCGCTGCCGTGAACAGCAGCCGCGCATAGAATCTATGGAAAAACAACATGAGCCTCTCAAACTACGGCTTGTCGGTGGTTGAATTGTAGACTAGGTCTACATCCTCTATCTCGACAACATCTGCACCTTAATCAGAGAATCTTCGCACGAAAATCCGATGGGCCACAAAGAACTGGGAGGTGTCGGATCTAGAAACGATGTCAACGTAGCTGTACGTTTCAGGTTATTCTGTGATCACACGTCGAGCTGCTTGTCGAGGATCTGGAAGGTGTCGAAGAAGAGCGTGTCAAGCCGTAGCGCGCTACCCCTAGTTTCAAGGTTCAAGACTTACCGCATCTCTCGCAAGTCTCTACAAACAGGAATGCATCTCGATCAAAATTTGTTCGAATAGGACGTTTCATTCATAACAATGAGAGGCACTGTTTGGCTAAATAAGTTGAGACTGAGGTCCATCTACGTTAATCCATTGGCAAACCGAGTTGAACAAGCTTGTTGACCCAGCACTGCACTTTCCCGAATACTAACTCTCAATCCCAAACAAAGCCTATCTCATCAAAACGAGGTGTCTTCAACAAAACAGGCTCCGTCAACATGATACCACCAACTAGGCTGAAGTCTTGACGTCTTCTGACGCCTTTAGATAGGACATGCGCCCGACGACTGAGGATACATCATAAGCATACGTTCCAGCATGAGAAACCCTGGGTCTTACCTAGGCACCACACACTGGGCAGCAGCCGGATCCGCTTCGCAAACAAGCACGAATGTCGAATTTGGAGGAGTGTCTTTTCTCGACGACGGGAGCCGCAACAGTAGTCAAGATGGCTACGCCGTTTGCGACGGGTGTAGGGGCGGCGGACACGCTCATGGCCAGCATGGCGGCAAGAGCGAGGATGTTGAACTGCATTGTAAGTGAGGGTAGGTGCAAGTAGCGAAGGTGGTGTTCGATGGTAGGCGTTTGAGTTGGTGTTGGGGAATTCTTGAGGAGATGAGCTTGAGTCTGTGGAAGTGAAGAGGAAAATGAAGAGGAGAGGATTCTGCTTTTATAATGAGTCTGCTCCGTCTCTGAGACAAGACGAGCTTAGTCCAAATGAGGTCTGCGGCCATAGCAATGTCGCCCAGATCATATCATACCCACTTGGTTATGCCTCATCTGATGACTTGAGCGCCACGTCGTGCCGGTCGCTGAAGAACAAACAACAAGTCAATACATTTGAGAGCCACGGCATGCATGCAGCTTATCCCCACTCGTACAGCCGTCCACTCAAGAGTCAGAGCTGAAAGCAGGCTGCAGTATCACTATCATCTTGGCTGCACTATCATCTTGGCTGCCTTAGCCTCTTACAAGACGGCATCTAGTAGAAGCGGGATGCTGCCTCAATAAGGCTTAACATATCGACTATAGACGGCTTTCTCCATGTTAAAGGTGCTTCCACTGCCAAGGCACTAGGAATGCAAGAGGTTCTCTTACTTTACATAAGAAAAGACAAGCAGGATTAGTGGGGCACGAAGTCACACGCTACCTGTATAGCCAAGCTAAGCCTGTGGCGCCCTTTCCAGCTACTGGGCTTTCAGATAATGCATGAGTCTATCACGGGTCGCCATAGCCTTGTGCCTCAGATAATAGGCTATCCGTATGGTTTTCAAGAAACACCTAAGACTTTCTACGCTTCAAACGTGTTGTCTTCTTTGAAGAACTATCATCATTTCCTAGAAGGCAATGGCTTCTTCCGATCTTCACTGTGATACATACAAAGATCCTGAGCCCGAGCTGTGCGCAGAGAAGACTTCATTACTAACTGAGACGCCCGGCCATGTGAACTGGTATGTCTGGGAGCGCTTGTCTCAGCAATATTATACAAGAATGAAGCTTATCCTCGCGATCCTTGGTGTTACGAACCTTTCGCTGTCTTGCGCTCTCATCTTTTGCCTCTACTCGTTTCACGGGCATACATGTCTTTCTCTTGCCAGTGGGCGGTACGAAAACAGTAACATGAATGCATACCTAAAAGAGACCTCCGCATACTGTAAGTGACACAGGTGAAAGGGAGGAGTCATTGTTAGAATTAACAATGTGCGCATAGCTCCTCTCCTGGATATTGTAGACATGAACGTTACGACCAAGACATTCAATGGCGCTTTGCGCGACGATACATCTATTTGGCGCATGCCTCCCTCGCCAGAAGTCGACGCTGCTTGGGATTATCTCTCCGCGGAGGACATGCAGTTCATAACAGTGTCCTCGGATGGAGTTAGGAGATCTGGCAAGAATCCTGCCACAGCCGTCAAAGCTCCATTGTCCTGGGGGATTGGTGAAGATGCGTATGTCGCGCAAGTCGAGGTCTTTCACCAGATCCATTGCCTCAACGAGCTCCGCAAGGAGATGTACTACGACTACTACTACGACTCTCCCCGACACGAGCTTCACAGAAGTCACAAAAGTCATTGCGTGCACATGCTCTTACAAAATCTCATGTGCAATGCGGATGTTGGGGTCATTACGCATAACTGGCTACATGATGAGAGGTACTATGCCCCAAAAACGCGACCTTTTCCGGACTTTAGCGTTGCCAAACAGTGTCGTGATTTTGATGCCGTGATGAAGTGGTTGAGGGAGTCAGGAGGAGTCAAGGACTTGGATAGGAAGTTGCCAATGGAGGTTCCAACAGATGCAGTAGTCAAAGAGGGCGAGGGCTACGCGACGGGATGAGTGTGTATACACCCATATAGTTTGTAGATTAGATAGATTGTGAACAGCTGTATAACTAATTGCGTACATCGATCAATATCAGATACTTGAAGTGCTTGTTGTTATTTCACAACGTCGTGTCGTATTATTTCTTCTCCCTCATCTCATTCTTCTTTTCTGCGAGTCAAACCAACTTTACGCTTTCAACGATACAGCAGATCCATAGCAGTTGAAGATCAAAAATGCCAGTGCATCAACTGAAAAGGTAGCTAGCCAACCTACTATTCGGCAACACCCTCCACAAGTCCAGAGTCCTTCAAGCAGACTATCAAGGACAACCACTTCGTCCTGATCGACTTCTACGCTCCATGGTGTGGTCCGTGTAAGGTCATCGCTCCCATCATCGCTCAGTGAGTGTTATATCTACCTCGAATACCCGTGAGATTCAATATGACTGATAGTGTATTGCGCGGAAAGACATTCGGATAGTGAGACCTATAGGGACATCTACTTCGCCAAGATTGATATCGACGAGCTTATAATCTTGCGGACGAGCTTGACATCTAAGCCATGCCTACGCTCTTGTTGTTCGAAGACGGCAAACAGGTTGACAAGCAGCTGGAGCCGTCGCCAAAGGCCCTCGTTGCAATGCTTGACAGAGGACTCTGAAAAAGAACCGAGTCCGGCAATGTTTACAGAATCCAGCTTCAGCAGGCATGTGGAGGACACTTGAGTAGGAAAGGCCGTCTTCATTATATCGTAGTCATCTTCTTGCTATTCAAGACATTCTCTCTCCATCCAAGACATTTATCTAGAAATCTTCATTGGCGATCCCGTAGCATCATAAAACTCCTCATCGCTATCTTCCCCATCCACATGATCGGCACTCTTTACACGCATCTGTACATCGTCGTCCTTTGCAACCAAATCTTCAGCTCGACCAAAAGACGTGTCTGCGAAAGAACCATTTGCGGAGTCTGCCTCGTCCAATTTCGAGGTCTTCAGTCGTCGCTTCTTCACCCTGAGAGTCGAGTATATCTCTGGCACAATCAAAATAGGCGCAGCATTATCACTGCTGTTATCTCGCATATGTGCTTTCAAGAAGAGGATGTGGTTTCCCGCTAGCAGCCAAGCATCTGAAGGCCCCATTGCTGCTGCTGCTGAAGCTTTCAGGAGGTCCCACAAGCTAGGAGTCGAAGGCGTAGCGCGTCGTAGCCATGCTTGAATCGCGGCGTGCTCTGCTTGAAATGGCTGTAATGCTCGGTACTCTTTCGCAGCCTTTTGACGTGCTTCCTCCCTAATCTCTGCGGCGCGGTCGTGATTGCCTTTCCTTGCAAATGTGTTGCTATTGGTAAATCTGCTCATGATCTCGTCGCGGCTGATGCGGAGCTTCTTCGCCATTTCCCGAACAACAGGATTCCGGTCCTGAAACGCTTCCAAGAAAGATTGCGTAAGACATTCATCAGATGTGTGCTATTCGCTGCTGCTACGGACTCTTGGATGAAAGCAAGAGCTTTTGGTCGGGCGACCTCGAAGACTAGATAATCGCCGATGTTTTCTCTCTTGTACTTCACTACCGCTGGCTTCTGAGTGTTGAGGTCAAGAATTGCTACATCTCGTGCTGACTTGAACGCTGGCGCTACCACCTTGATTCGTGGATCAGCGTTTTTGATCTTGAACTCTTTCCAGTCCTCGGCACTAAAGGTATAGCCGTTCTTCGATGTGTCAACTAGGTAGTCATGTAGAGAAGCAAAGCGGCGGTGTATCTTAGAGTCGATCAGATTCATCGAATAGCACATTTCACCAAAGTAGTTCGTGCTAACACCAAGGCAATTATATTGCCAAGCAAAGTCGAAGCTCTTCTTCAGGAATTGTGACATGCCATTGCTGTGTGTAGGCTTGAAAAGATCGCCAAGTTTAGTACGGTCGACCTGTATGCCTAGTGTTTCTGGCTTAACATCAATGTCCCGTGGTATTAGAGCGTTAAGAAATGGCTTGACAATTGCATCACTCCAGCAAACCTAGAACTATTGACATTAATTCTAAGTCTTGATAGCATGCAATATGTGACATACCTTGTCTCCATCGTAGTCGCCACCTTGAAGCTTGCCTGCCAGCGGGTACGTCCCTCTCGTTGGAAAGACAATTACGTCGACAAGATGACTGAGCTCAAGCTTGAAAACCGCTTTCACCTAAATCACGTGTTAGATAGTAAATCGAAATGATAATGGACAACAAGTTGTACAATGCGATATAGCTTCGGTACGATGTCGTCTCATGTTCGGATTGGATAGACTTGCCTTCTGTAAATCGGACGGTCTCAACGTAGGATGACGCGCTACGATTACCTCCACCTCGTGCAGAAAAGGTCGAGGCTCGTCACCAAAATGGCTTGAAAAGGACAAATGAATCTCGTCTGGTTCGAGACATCCTAAAGGATCTGCCACACCATATATGCTGGTTGATTGAGGTACAGGATTGTTGAGCTGACTGCTCAGCCTGGTATAGTATTGTCCAGTCAGGAATCTCATTACTGGCTTGACAAAGTCGGATGCAGGCTCAAATCCAGCCTTGTTATGTTAGTATAGAGACTGACACTTATTCCAGTGTTCGACTTACGGCAAGCATTCTAAGGGCTTTCTCGGACGGCAGTAACTCGTAAGAACCTGCTTTTGCTGGTGGGGTATCGACAGAAAAGGTATCTTGTAACCACTTAAAGAGCTGCTCACGACTGGCCGTGGCCTTCTGTACGTCCTGCCTTGCTTCGTCCATACTCTTGTTCACAAAGTCCTTAAAGATGGTTCTGGCTACGCCACGATGTTCCATTATCGGCAGAAAGTCCGGATACAACGTGCTGGTAGCTGGTTTCCTTGACCAGGCTAACACTTCGAAGGTAAGTCTATTGCGATCATACTTTTCGTCGTCCAAATCTTCCGGATGCACTTCAAACTTCCTCTGGCTGTGATTTACCTCGATCCAAACACCTTGGTCACCGGTATGTGGATCATCGAGCATCCACATGCCCTTCCATGGTCCAAGGCGTGCCTGGAAAACACTCGGTACTGGGCCTTGCTCATTGAGCATCAACCAGATTTGCCGAGCTGCTTCGCATGAAAGTCTCGCACAACCCTTGTTGAAAGTCAGCATGATTGGACTGCACTGATCTGAAATTCACACTCACATCATTCATAACCCGAGGTTGCGCCCGGTCATGTACATCAGATGCACTCAGCTCCGTCACAGCGGGATCTCGATATCTTCGGCTTTCCTGTTCGCCATTCGCCAGGATGTCGTCGCACCAACGAACCTGGCTAGGCTTGAATACGAGTGTAGCATAAGTTTTCGAAAGTCCTGTAAGCAGCGTAAGCTGACATCGTATGTACCGACTCACGGCAATCAGGCCTATTGTACTTACCAAGTTCCAATCGCGCGAATGCTTTACAGCTTGAAAGCTTCTGATTGAGCTTGACTGGGACGAACCAGTTGAAAAGCTCATCCAAGCATACCGGTCTCAGGTTCGGTCCTTCTGTGGCGAATAGCATCACCTCATATCCTATATCTTCGTCTTCGCTTGGTTTGAATTTGTTTCTTCTAGGCCTTCGTCGACGAGTATGAAACACACTCCATTTGCATCCCATAAATTCTTTGTCGGGAGTCCGTAACCATTCCTGCACACGGTCCAGTAAGTCCGCTCGAGTTGCATTGAGGTATTGTGGTGGTCTCTCTAAAGCCGGGAAGAGTAGTCTGAGGAACCTACACGAACCAAACTGCCGGAAGAACCTGTTTGAAGTCGATTGAAGTTGTAACGGCTCTAATGTCAGACGGAAAAGAGTATCTGCTTTCATGGAACGGAAAGACACTCTGCCACAATGTATCACGAAGGGTGATCCGTCTCTGGCAGCATCCCAAGCCTCTCTTGACGGCAAATCTGGAAGCTTGACGCCTTTTTTCCGCAGGTCATCGACATAGACCCAAAAGTTACCTTCATTCTCCAGGATAGGCAAGATCGTTGACATCATTGCTTCGGGATTGCTTGAATTCGCCAGAGCTATTCTGCTTAGTTCATAGACAACCCTCGAGGAAGCATTGGTATTCGATACTAAGTCGTGTATGTACTGTAGATTGTTGGCTGCAGATGGTTAGCTATATAGCCCTGAGTCAGGAGGTACCTCACCTACCGAACAAGCCCTGGTTGGTCAATTCCCTAAGATGATAATGCTCTTTCCCAGCACCCTCAATGTTAGGTCCCTCCAGCCGCTCTACCACACCAGATATAGCTTCGTTGTTGAAGAATAACTGGCCTTTGCCCACGTCGGACTGGGACATAAGAGGACAGGTAGATATCCAGGCCGGATCGACGTTGTTGTTGTTGGCATTTGTCAAATCTGGATAGCTTGCGACTTCCGTTATCTCGGCTTGCATATCCATAGCATAATCAAGCTCTGCCTCTATCATCGCTGCACTCGAACGTCTTCTTAACCAGACGTCTTCGTGTTCCGGTTGGGCAGTCTCTGCCATGAGCTGCGAGAAATCGTAGTCATTGTCATAATCTGACGAGAAGGCCTGAGGGATATCGTCTATCGCTGACCTGACCTTTTCTGACGGAGAATGAGAAGTATTGGAGGTCGGCATTAATGGTGAAGGTGGAGAGTGTTCTGTTGATCTTGTTAGGTTCGAACCTTCACTTGGAGACACGGTGAAAGAGGTGGCCTCGGTATCTTCCCCAGAGCTTGTCCTGTACTCCGTGAACATCTTCGTGGCTGACGGTCCGCCGCTTCTGGGTTGATCCTCGACGACGGTCAACAGGGCCCGGAGGGTGTGCTGAGACGCATCCAAATTGTCGAACAACTCCAGTCTTTGTGCCAACATCTCGGGACTTCTCCAATAGAGTTGGCGCATCTTAGTAAGTCATTTGCCTAAGTCATTGGCTCGTGTCGAGGGCGACCAAGCCATTTCTTGGGCCTCCGTCGCGAGCTGAATTCCATAGCTGTCTTGGATCTTTTGTATGAGGCTGTCGAAGTTTTCACCTTCCCGTGAGCGCTTCAGATTGCGTGTCTGTGGTGCACTAAGCAGTGTGCCATGATTCGTCCTGCCATCGTAGCTCATGCTTCATGGATGAGCAGGACAATCTCAGCTTTGATAATCTAGCCCATTGGATTTTGGTCCTCATCGAGTGTGCCAAGGACGTCCAGAGATAGAGGTGGTCACAGCAGCATGACTGTGCACAGTGGAGCGGTTGATGCTTTGACCTTTGTCTGTACGGTGAATAGGTGAAACAGCAAGCTGCCAAAAATGAGCAAACAACCACGAAGCTGGAGACAAGGATATTTCGAGGGAATTATTGTCAATTGGGTCGCAATGACAGAGATGGAAGCCAGTATCACAAAGACATTCTAGATTGGAGAAAGTTGAAAGTTGAAAGTGTGATAGGGTGGTGTTGTTTTCTCACCAGCGTCATTCTGGCGGCCCTACTCCGGGATGTTTCAAGCATGTTAGAGCCCCTTTTCCAAGCACATCCGAACCACGGATAGCAAGCGGGTTCCCAGCCATGGGAATGCTGAAACATGTTGGAGACAGTATTGTGTGACGCGAATATTATTGTACTAGTAAACTACTTCAACATGGCAACAACACTCACAACCTAAACTTACAAGCAAACCTTTTCACTTCCTTCTCGTAGACCTGACCTCACACCTGTCATTCTTGTACGACGTCGGCCTCCTCGTTTCAACTTTGACCTTGTAGTCCCGGCCACTATCGGAACTTGATCCTGGAGATCCAGAGCCGGAACCGCCATTCGAGCGGGCCTTCGCAGTGCAGCGAGACTTCTTGTACCCGCATCTCTGACCGTAGCAGTCAATCTTGATACGCTCACCTGTCCTGGTAATGCCGTAAATGCCACAATAGCACTGAGGTAGCGGAGCGTTGTAGTCGACCTCGGGACTGCTGGCAGGAGTATCAGGAGAGAAGCCTCGTGAGTTGCTTGTGTAAGAGTCTGGAGTGCGGATCTCGCTGTCGGATTCGTCGTCGGACGAAGACGTGTGTGACGAAGGCTGGTCGGAGGGAAGGCTGTCATTGTCGGAGGAAAACTCGGACTCGTCGGAAGAGTCAATAACTTGATGGCGCAACTGTCTGCTCAGAGTCTCGATGGCGAGGTCGCGTGCTCTGGACGGCTGTGTAAGGTGATTGTAGGCCTGTTGAGGCTTTGAGGGTCGAGGGTGGGTAATTTGGGAAGGTGAGATAGGTCGTCCATGGATTGTGGATGGTCGCGAAGAGCGTGAGGAGGGCATGGAGTATTTGCTTGGTGGGTCCAGAACGTTGAGTTCTCGCCCAGTGGTGCGTTCGTTCACGCTCTGCTCATCGGGGTTGTGGGTGTGCTTGTAGCCATCCAATATGTACTGTATCATTACTTAGTCATATTATACACAGCCATAGATGTAGCAACAACATACGTAGTACCAGTGACGCGTCTGCGAGGATTTGTCTGGAAAGCGGAAAGTGCCTTTCCAATTACGTGAATCTCCATGCTTTGACATAGGAAGCTGGTTCTTGTACCCATCCCAGCTTCCAAGGAGATGAACAGTCTTGCGACTAGAGGAAGTCTTCAATTTGAAGTCGACTTGGTAAGTGCCGGACATTTTGAAGTGCCTCCAGATTGATGTTCGATAGAGTCGAAATGCAGTCCTACTTCGACTCGACCTGCGAGGCGTGAGCAAGAGAGAGTAGTGTGTATATTACGATCGACCAGCGATCGAGAGAACTATATTATGAGGGTGATGTGGGATGATGTAGGCGGTTGAGAGAATAGATAGTATGATTTAGACACTTCTTTCTGTGCGGAGAGCGAGGACCAGCCTCTAGAGATGACAATAGGGGACAAAGAGATAAAACACGAAACACACACAACTCTTTCAAATTTAACAAAGCTACTACAGAAAGGAAGGTCAAGGAGACGGCGTATGGGACGTGTTATATGTACGAGATACAGCCCACCCGCAAACACATCTTGTGTTACACAATGAGGAGGCGGCGGGCTAATTGGTTGGGACATGCTGGAAATAGCCAAACTATCACTACACCGAGGCGGTTGGCGTCACACAAACAGCACACCGATTCGATGCACAAATAGGAGAAGAGGAAAATTGTATCAGGTGAGTCTTGTGCGAGCGTAAGCGCCCGGTTGGATGCTCAGGTACTTTGTACTCGAACGAGTCGTCGAGATCGCCGTACGACCGCAATGACACTAGAGCCGCAAGACCTCGTGCTTACGAGAATGAAGTGAAGAGGACGTGATACTTCTCTAGTTAAATTCACAATGTTGGGTCGGAAGGAAGTTGTACTGTCGACCAGTGCCCCATTTATTCGTAGCGTGGCTGGGCTTGGCAAATAAGTAAGCTTTTGATGATGGGATGACGCTTCATACATTTGCTGCGAATCACGATTTCTCCCACAGAACACTGTCACTCTTTAACCTTGACGACGACGAGATCAATCCACGACGCAGGCGCCGTACTGCCACCATGACCGTAGCATAAAGGTTCCTGCCTTGACGACTCACCATGTCTTCTCCCACAGCACCCGACACAAGCGCATCCCATTCTAGTCTGGACAGTAGGAAGAGCAGGAAGGACACGAATGACGGTGATGGATCTGAAGGCCACGCTGGGTCAAGCAATAAAGCGGAAGACAATACAGAGGAGTCGAAAGAGAAGCGGCCAAACTTCATCGTCCGGAAAGCGAAATCATTATGGACGACGCTCGATCTCGACAAGCCTACATTGATCACAATGTTCCGGGCAGCTTGCGCTCCTACAATTGCTCTAGCATTCTACCAGTCTGCTGCCGTTGCGAATGAGTTCACTACACTTGGATACCTTGTGGCAATTGCTAGCATTCTGGCCATTCCAATTATGCCACGAGCCAAATTCTTACAGAACCTTCTTTTCAACGTGCTGGCAACCTGCGTAGGTGCGGCTTTGTCACTGTTAGCGATCTGGACTGGAGTACAAGCGCGAAACCATACGCAACCTCCAGGCACGCCTGCAACAGCTTTCAATTCTTCGCAAGCAGCAGTATCAGGGATATGGTTATTCTTCGAAATTTACCTCATCAATACTTTGAAGTCAGCACGGCCTGCTGTATTCACATTTCCGGGAATCTTGACTAGTATCTTCGCGGTCGTCTCTATGACTTATTCACCCAGCTTTCCAACCATAGCTGCTGGGGAGAGTTTTGCCCGTAGACTTCTAATCGCGTTCCTTACCGGCTTCGGAATTGCCGCTGGTGTCTCTCTGTTCGTGTTTCCAGTATCTTCTCGCAAGGTCGTGATGAAGGAAATGACGGGCTACATTATGTCTATTAGAGGTCTTCTCAAAGCAGAGATGAGCTATTTGCACAGCTTGGAAACAGTAGATATGTTCCGGGAGACTAGTCCTGCTGCAGGACCTTTGAAAGCTGCAGTGGCTGGCCTGAAGGCCTTACATGGCAAGATGTCCCAAGACCTTGTGTTCGCAAAGCGCGATTTCGCTTGGGGCCATCTCACCGCTTCGGACCTGGGCCAAATATCCACCCTTTTACGGCAGATAATGCTGCCATTTATTGGCATGTCAGCTACTATCGATATTCTTGGTCGTGTAGCTGAACAACAAGGATACAAGGAGAATGACGAAGTCGACGATGAGATGGAGCACAAAGCTGTTGAGGAGTACCATCTCCTCATGAAATCGCTACACGAGCCTTTTGAAGGTGTTGCTGGTGCCATGGACGAAGCACTCGAACACATTCTATTGAAGCTCAAGTTTAAACCTAAAGCCAAGGGAAAGGACGATGTTGAGGAGAAGGCGGATGTCGTAAAACCCGGTGAAGACGGGTTTGCAAAGTACTTTGAGGAGAAGGTAAATGCCTTCTATAAGAGTAGAGAAGTGTCCTTGAAGGAATGGTGTCTTCAGAAAGGCATAGGTGAGCCGCCAAAGACCTTCAGTGGCCAAGTAGACTGGAACAAAGCGCTTGAACTAGTCTCGACCGTGACTAGACAACGCACACAAAGAGAGTTGTTCGTCGCGCTCTACATGGAGTATCTCATGTGGTCGGCGGGCCAAGCAATCCTCAACCTCGTGCGCTTCGCGGATACCACATCAACAGCGAAAAACCGCCTCATCCTGCCTGGTCGAAGGCGAATGCGGAAATGGGTAATGAGTGTGTTCAACCCTGATACTACACCGCATGATGATAGTGGGGCACTTGATCAAGGTGCAGCGCAAGCAGGCGAGAATCAACTCTATATGGGCCAAGCATATTCTGGCATGAAAGATCCGGAGCACAAGACTGCAAAGAACATGTGGGAAAAGTTCGGCAATATTATGAGGAAGTTTCCAGCTGCTCTTAGATCACCACACAGCGTCTTCGGATTCCGCGTAGCTTGTGGTGTTATGTCCATTGGTATTGTAGCTTTTCTTCGAAATACCCACTTGTTCTTCCTTGAACAACGACTCTTCTGGGCAGCTATCATGGTGGCAATCTCAATGAATCGTCTCTCCGGCCAGAGCGTCTTCAACTTCATTGTTCGCATATTCGGCACTGCTTTAGCCACAGTCATGTCATACATTATCTGGTACATTGTGGATGGCAAAGCTGCCGGCGTTTTAGTCTTCGAGTTTATCTGGATCTTCTGCGCCTTTTGGATTGTTGTTAAGCGTCCTCGATTTATTGTCGTCGGAATCATATCATCAGTCACCTCTGTGCTTATCATTGGATATGAGGTATGTTTATCTATAGCTGATCGCTCACCTTCAGGATCCACTAACCAATCATCAGCTGCAAGTCGACAAGATCGGCGAAGTGGTCGCCGAGTCGAATTTCCAAGTTTACTACCCCACCTATCTACTGGCGCCTTATCGTCTGGCTACTGTTGCTGGGGGTCTCTTCGTCGCTTTCCTCTGGACAATCTTTCCCTATCCCATCTCAGAGAATTCGGAGCTTCGCAAAGATCTTGGTACAACACTTTTCTCTCTCGCCGGCCACTACGCCATTGTCCACGAAACAGTACGAACCCGTGTCCGCGGCGAAGAAGGGTCACCAGACGACAAGAAGTCACCTGGCCAACGCCTCGAGAAAGTGCGTCTCGAAGTTTTCGCCAAAGAGATGCTGCTTATCCAGACAATGCGAGCGAACCTTGGCTTCCAGAGCTGGCAGCTCGAAATCGGCGGTAAATTCCCTAAAGAGATTTACAGTAGACTCATCAACGAAGCAGAATCCATCCTCAGCTGGATGGCCCTGATCGCCTACGCCTCCAAATCCTTCGCCATCAGTGCCGACGACGGTAGTAAAGACGAATGGCAACTCGACTTTCTCAAACTCCTATCAGGTGTAGAAACAACAAGTGAGCAAGTGAGCTCACGTCTAGCACTACTGTCGAATTCGGTGTCGAATGGCACACCATTACCACCCTACCTACAGCCTGTACAAGCCTACAATCTGGACGACAAGTTGCAAATGATCAACAAGGAGATTTTGAGCATTAATCACATTGCGCAGCCTGGGTATGCGGCATTTGCGGTTATGCAAATTGCGAGTAGGAGTTTGATATATGATTTGAATAAGTTGACGGAAGATGTGAAGAGTTTGGTGGGCGAGTTGGACTTTTCCTTTCGTTTTGAGAAAAATGCTGGTGCTGGTAGTGCAAACACCTCGGGTGAGGATTTATCGAACAAGCAGAGTAAGAATGATTGAGCTGGTGATGATAATGCTCAAATTTGGAGGTTAGGAGTAAGATGTTGAAAACTACCTGGCCTTAGATGGGCTTCTGAACCAGAGGCCTCTTCAGCTGGGAACAGTCTGAGTTCTCTACAAGAGCACGCGTGGCTCGTCTGTACATGATCAGTGGCGTCACACTACCCAGACATGTTTTCTGTGGACGTCATGCCTGGCGATATACTCAACTATGCTCGTGTCAGGCCTGGGCACACTGAGCGACTTGACAGTCGACTGAAAACGCTAGGTGCCTCGCTGCTAAATCGACAGTGGACAAGGAACGCACAACACGAAATGACTACGTCTTAGCTCAATTCGCCCCGAGCCTTGCATACTGGATCCAGCAAGATCTGAGCTTTGTGGGTTGGACTGTAGATCGATCATCGAGGAGTATGAGTAACAGTGTAGCGTCGAGAGTATCGAAGATGTTCGCTGAAGGTGCCCTAAGCAGCACGGACTGTGCGAAGCATGCACTATTACATTACTCTTATGCTTGTTCGGAGCCAGTGACACCTTCCATGAAGGACGTCCAGGAGTCGACTACACGTCGGCTCACCCAAAGACATGATCAAGGTAGACTAATTTGGGAAAACTTTGGGAAGAGCTTGGGATGGTGCAGAAGTGGATTTCGGGGAGGATATGTGCAAATAATATAATGATAATAATTATGTGCTTCATGCTTAGCAATTTAATACACCAGCTTACCTGGTAAGGTGCGCATTGAACCAGGAGGCATCTTGGCATGAAGCTGTCTCAAAGACGGAGTGCATGAAACATACACTCCACCCATCATCCACCACCCACCACAAAGCCAAGCATGTAGCACAATCTATCTCCATCCAACTCTATACCTTAATTAGTTTTATCTGTGAATGCGACAAGTTACAACATATGCCTCCTCTATCCTCCACTTCTCAACTATAATAATATTGATCACCACCCTTCTTCTCCTCGCCTACCTCGGACCTCGCTCACTGGCGAAAGCCGCCAAGTCCACCACCGTCGTCACCTCTTTACCCATCACATAAAAACCCACACCAACATTCTGGCAAAAAGAAAAACAAACCACTTGGATTGCCTCCACCCTAACTAACCACATCCACAGTTCATCTTCGGACAAAGAACGTGCTAGTCTCCACTTGATCTTAGTGCGTGCATGCCAAGTCCGATCAGTGCCTGCCGATCCCACGGTTCATGCAGCCGAGCTCGTGCACTCATTGGCTGGACTGGCTGTACCTGCTTCTTTGAGATTGAGGATGGGACGAAAGCGGTTTGGTGGGTGTATTGACAACTTGGAAAACGCAATTTGCACTACACTAGTTGTTGGTGGTTTGGTGGTTGGCGCGGTTGTTTGATTGTGTGAGCCACCTCCGCAAAGAGTTCTTGTGGATTGCTTTTAGTGATGGGGCCGTCCGTTCGCTTGTTGTGATTTCTGTTCTTGCTGTTGCTCTTTCGTCTGTTCTGCTGTACTCTGCTCTGTTCTGCTACTCTAGTCTTTTTGTTGTTTGAGAGGAATACACATTCGTTCGCTACACAGTCACTCGTTTACTACTATCACCACTACTGAGACACTTTCGTTACACTATATCATCACCAATCCCGACTTCGAGCAACTACACAACGACACAATAAGAAGACATCAACTACAATGCACGCAACAACCTACCTACTCGCAGCACTCGCCGCTATCCCGGCATTCGCAGCACCAAACCCTTCTCCCGTGGAGGAGAAGGATGTCGCATCTCCCACAGTCTCTCTCTCAGGCGCTCAAGTGAGTCCCTTCCACTATCCTCCCACCACATCTCCAAACCACGACAACTAACACCCTCTTCCTCCCCACCAGTCCTCCGCAGTCTTCGCAGCATGGTACCTCTACGCCATGACCCTCCCCGCCGCAAACCCAACCCTGCAATCCCTCGTCCACTACGTCGCAACCGCCGTACCCACCACCGACTACACATTCACACCCACGCCTCTCCCCACCTCATGGGATCTCGCCGGCTACCTCAACGCGCCTCCTGCCCCAAGCTTCCCTGCTTGGATCTCAGCTATCCCTGACACGGAAGCACGCTCGAAGTACTCCAAGTTGATTGAACAGCTCGAGAGTGATTCTGTTAGTCTTGGAAGGTTGGCTACTGCTGGAACGATCAATGGCACGCTTTTCCCGGGGATTGTGCCTGCGAAGGCCACGGGATTGGCGGGCGGTGTCGCGGCGGTTAGTCAGATTGCGGATGGACAGGTTCAGGCACCGCCTGCTACGGCGCCGGCGGCTGTCACGGCTACGACGACGATGGTGTCTGTGTCGACTGCCATGGGTGTTAGTACGACCACTACGACGATGGTCAGTGTTAGCACCGCTGCTGGTGTGTCGTCTGTTGCCGCAGGGTCATCTGTTGCCGCAGTTTCTGGAAACTCGACTGTGCCCAAGCCTAGTGTTGCAACGTATGCACCTGGTGCTAACGCGGCTGTGAGTGTTGGTATGAGCTTGGGTGCTGCTGTTGTTGCTGGTGTTGTTGGTGTTGCTGCTTTGATGTAGGGGTGATTTATTCTAATGTAGTCGAGGAGTGGAGGATGTAGAAGATCTTTTTCGTATTTTCCATTGTAGCTATACCTTTTCTCGGAAGTGGGACTGAGGGGGCCATGGAAATAAGGCTTGGCTGGGATTGGATATACTATACTGTATCCTTTGGAAGGAAGGGCAGTGAAGTCCGGCTTATAGCTGCATTCATCAATACTTTCATCATCGTAAAGACCTTTCTTCTACGATATGCGCTGTGTCTGTAGTGATAACACTAGCACAGCTCATGACATTGCTCTCCTACCGATATGCTAACTCGAGTTGGGTATTATCGAGTATTCGAATGAGATGTGTTCGGTCTTATACAATGTTTACTAACTCTACTTCCTTTCTCTTCCTTGAAGCGAGTTCATCATGAACGTGCGTTCCTCTCAGGCACTAATCAAGTGTATGGACTCACCTTTGCTCAAGGAAAGACGTGGTAAATCACCGGCTAGTATAACAGACGGAGGAGTCCAGCGTCGATAACTTTCTGAGAGATGAGACGAGTGAATTAAAGAAAGTGTTTTGATACTTAACAACAGCAGAAAGGCAGCACCAATACCAAGGAAACGACCCCTTTTCTTCCTATATACAGAAACAACTCCATCTCATCTCATCCTTTATCCCTCTTCCTACAAACCTGCCCTCCTTCATTGTTTCTTTCACAAACTATCCCACCCACCTAAACTTCAACCCACAATAATTATCTTCCTCCCCAGGCAGTCCAAACCCAGCATCCAAACACATCTCCAACCCACCCTCAACCTCAAGCAAATCAAATCCATATCGCTTCTCGAAATCTTCGTCAACAGCTCCTAAAGTTTCGTGGAGACGTTGTGCTTGGAGGAGACGGTGGCGGAGGTAGTGGATGTGTTCGGGTTCTTCTTGATTGTGAGGCTGAGTGTGAGTGTGAGTGTGGGTGTGAGACGGCGCGATGCACAACTCAGACATTTTGTCCATGAGTCTGCCTAGGCGATTGCGGTCACGGGAAGCTTCGTAGCGTGCTCGAGCTTCGGCGCGTTCGGTTATGCTCTTCTTTATTGATGAACAGCTTGAGTTTGAGCTTGAGCTTGGAGTACCTGAAGTAGGTGGTGTGCTTGGAGCGTTTGAGGTAGTCGGCGTTTGCGTATAGCCGAGCCCATCATCCTGCAGCGGCGAGAAAGAGCCTACCAAGCCACCTCCATCAGCAAACGAAGAAGTCTCAACACTCCAATATGGTGCAGCACCATCAGCTTTAGGCGAGCGCTGCACAGGTGTGCGAGGCTCGATGGAGTTGTAGACGATGCCGTACTCGCCTGCGTACTGCGGCATATGCTGTTCTCCATCGGCCATGTAACCTTCTTCCATCTCGGCGTTCCAAGGAGGTAATGTCGTCTGCGTCATGCTCATGCTCATACCAGTATGATCGCCAAGACCCATCCCCGCCACACCCCTCGCACAATCCTCCATATCACAATCCATTCCCAGATCTTCTGGTTCTGGAGCAGCTTCTCTTTCTCTGCTGTGCAAGACAGCGAGGCAATCGTTGCAGTAGGGAGTGTTGAAGTCGATGGGATGGGATTGGTAGGTGTAGGTTGAGGCAAGGACGGTGCGCAGGATGTGTTTGCAGGCGGAGGCGTGGATGGGGATGTTGGACATGGTGGATGTGAGTGTTGGTTGGAGATGATTGATTTATGGTCAAGATGTATAGTATTGTGTGAGGGTAAAGATGATGGGACTGTGAGCGATATGCTGCTGGTTATATGCTTGAGCGAGGATGCTGTAGCTGCACAATAAGCCTGGAGTAGTGTGAAATTGCCTTGCCTTTCTTTGTGTGTATTGTGCAAACTGACGTCTCAAGGTGGCGGTGAACAAAGCAGGACGGGGGTGAACAGAATGGAGCTGGAATCGTGAAGCTTGTTAACAGGTAAAGAGCTTCATAGTCAGCATATACATTAATCATAATGTCCTACCCACTATACCCAGCCTGCCTCCTCCAATCCTCACCCAGCGCGCCATCAACAAGCTGCTCCGCCGCCTCCATCCCAACAGTGTTCACAAGATCCACCACATCCTTCAGCAGCAACTGCCAAAAATCCTGCATCTCCTGTATATCCCCTGGCCAAACAAGATCCACCTGTTGCATGAAGTAGAAGTCAATTGAGACCAGGATATGGTGTAGCCCGTCAGGACAAGGAAGGTCTTCTGAATGGCACTAATTCTCTCGTTCGCCTCGCACCAACTCAAAAGTCTTTGTACTGATTGACCAAGGCCGCCTGAAGCTTTTACCCGTGCAGAACAGTACACGAACCACTGTACAGCTAGGAGTGATGATAGTCCATGATTTTGAGGTATGGAGGCTAAGGTAGACAGGCAAAGGTATAAATTGCAACTCCAAAAGTTCGTTTTTTGGGCGTATGTCCCGGTGGTGCAGTAGGCTTATCACCTATTTGCATCATGGCAAGGTATATGACAGTGAATCGGCGCAATCACCCTCTATATCTGCAGTTCCCTGGCTGTGGGAGGGCGTTCGGTCGGCTAGTCCGATGCTTTTGCTTCAGTCAGCTATCTTTTTGGATTTTTTGGGTAAGGTAGGACTCGAACTCCATATTAGACCCTGTTGAGGTGGTGGTAGTGATGGTGCTGATGCTCTTGACGGTGAAGCTGTAGTTACATCACGTCATCATGCATACGGAGATCTGAACATGTCCGTTCGTCGATTTCCTCCTCACATCCTCAACGAGGTGTGTGTGTCCTCAATCATTCTATGTTGACTTGATGCAGCTCCAGTCACATCGTGAGCGAGATAGACAAGTCCAGCTCTTCAGCTCGAGTACATATTGGTCCATGAAGAGGCCTGGTAAAGTGCGACAAGACGGGAGATCAAGCCAGGTATGTGTGTGCACATCATTGAGCGATTCCCGTATCTGCAGTAGACTGTCTCGAGACAGCTGTGAGGCAAGAGTGAACGACGACGGTCGCAGGAGGCGGCATGCACAAGGATTTGACATTGAAGTGCTTACAACTATATAGGTGCGCAGTCAATCTCTTCACCACCTCTTCTGTCAGTATAGGTATACTATGAATATACTTCAAGAGCATAGCATATATTCCGAGCTTGGGAAGGATGTCATGCCACCACCAACCTTTGGAGCACCAGGATAGCAAGCATTGTAGGCCTTGAAAATATCGTCATCACCGCCGAGTATATTCAAGCAGTTTCGGGGTGGCTGAAAACAGAGACAAGAATGCGTAATCGGTCAAGCTGAGTTCAAGCGTACAGTCCAGTCATACGCCAGAGGAGAGTAAGCACCACATCTCGAACCAAGATGAGTCACATCAAGAGTGATGCTTTTGTGGTACACAGTATGAAATACGTCCAATCGGCCTTGTTACTCAGGCCTTGGTAATCAGGCTTTGGCAACACACCGCTCGTTAGGATGCGCTTGAAGAACCTCTCATCGTCAGTCAGCAGGCTTCGTCCTAACCAAGGTGAGCAAGAGTTCTACTATTGCCCACCGACACGGCCATTGCGCCTGAGAAGCAGCGCAAACCGAGACTTGGTCAACCATCTTGAGCAACGCCTTATAGCTTGAAAGCGTGTGCTACTACGTGCATGGCTTGATGCAGTCACAGTAGTAATATGAAGCCGAGAGCGGTAAGGCTCAGTTGACCCAGGACGTCAGGACGTCAAGACGACTGAGTCGGCAAGCACACTTCAATAATCCACGAAAGCGTGCATGGAGGTGGTTTGCCACATGAGCTTGAATGGATTATGATTACACGAAGGCTGCTTGACCCAAAGACAGGGGAAATGCTAGCCATTTTCGGAGACGATATACAGCCTTGGTTAGAAACACGTTAAGCTGCTCACGAAACAGTTTCATGTGTAGTTAGTTCCTCATGCTGGAATCTGGAAGTTGGTTTGTGTGAGACTGCTTTACCTGAAGCTCTCTGGGCTTGACCATATCAAGGCAAGATTCAGATCGGAAGTAGTGTTCTTAGTTGCACATCCTAGCTAGATCAGTATTCGATCTCGTTCGAAGACGTTGATCCATCGTGAATCGTGAAGCATGAATGCACAGCACTCTAAGAACTGATGCTTATGGGGTGAGTCTCCAGATCAAGACTGTGCCTGCACCAGTACGAAGCCTGTAGCAATATTCTGATTCTGAACGGTGAATGCATGATAAAAGCAAGAGCTCTCCGTACATGTCGGAAGGGGCATCCGGCCTGCAGTGATGGTCTTCATTGAAGCATATAATGCACTACCGATACCTGCTTGCAGTAGGTACTAATTCAGCCACGATTTCATCATTCTATGATCTCCAGGCATGCAGAATGACCACTACAGCTCAGCTTTGTGACATCGAACCAGAACGATGCATTGCAGTATGCTCCATGAAATCGTTATACATTCTCCCTCTTCACTCGTACAAGCATCAGGAGACACGACTTGTGTAGAGCCGGCGGGCCCCTCAGTCAATCTCTGGCGAACTGGTATGCGTCTTGCAGCTCTCTCGCCGTACGTGCATGCATGTTCTTTGTGTTCTGACAAGGATCGGGAAGTATGTAGCCATTGGCCGGATTGACGCTATCGCCACATCGCTGCATAGAAGCCTGCTAGCAATGCGCAAGTTGTTCAGCCCTTGTTTGCGCATCTCTTAGCAACACAAGAATTGAGAATGCATCGTTGCAGCTCTATTGCCATCGTCGTAGACGTGTATGCATGTTCTGATGGTCCCAAAGGCAGAAAAACCGCCAAGTCCACATCTCTGGATAGTTCCTTTATAAGGAAGCTAAAAAGTATCCATGTCACTCACATCACACTAAATGGCCCAGTGGTGTGAGGGTCGACAGTCCCAGGGCTCAATTTCTAAAAAGATGTAAGTTGAATCGTGCTATATACCGGGTCCCCCACGACAAGGGGGAGGCAGACCCAACATGTTGGCGACAACCTAACGACAAATCTGGAGACTGGAGGAAAATAAACCCTAAGTTCATCGAATACACTAATCAACATCACAGACAAAAACTCCATAGCACTCAGGAGTTCTTGGAGCACCTAGTGTTTAAGCAGCACGGGGTGCTTCAAGTTTTGCCTTTTTCTAGGATGGATTCTCCTATCCTATTTTGATAGTGCAGAGAGTGCTCCAGGTGCGAGACTGAGAGTGTGTGCTCTTCTTTGTGCTGGTTGCTGTTGTAGCCTTGGGGTGAGGAGAGGTCGCAACCCTAGTCGAGGCCATTGTTCGAATCCTCCTTGGTTGGTGTATTTCGCGCCTTTATTAAGCCTTTGTACTTCGAATCTTGGCAACTCACATCATGCAGACTCTCTTGATCTGAGTAGGCGAAATGCAAAGGATTGACCAGTAGAATTTTTTGGACGGTGCTCTGCTCGACAATGAGGATCATCGATATTAGGTGTTGGAGCTCGTCGAGGTGGCGATAATGCTTTGTTCATGTCCCTCATTCTTTGTACTCCATGATTTCACAAATTACAACCATCTGTTCTCCTTTGTACTTCTTTGTACTGTACAATTCTTTGTCTTGTGCAATATAGTACTTTGATCAGCCGCTATTCCCAAGCACAGCTGTATAGCAAAGGCTAGCCTTCAACAAAGCACTGCTGGTCACTGTTTTGCTGGTCGGCTTGTGACGAGCTAACCCTAGGCGTGTTCAGTAGAGAGTCCATCTCATCATCATCTTCTTGACATCAACAACAATAACAGCATGGAATCGCACCGCACTACCACCGACGACGACAACGTCGCCTCAGCCAGCATCGTCGAAGCATGGCGAAGCTCAGTCTCGAAGGACGCGGGGCCAGTCAAAGAGGCCTCCAGCTCCAATCTCAATCATCCGCCTGACCGCAACAGTCAACGTGCACCTTCTGATGATGTTCCTGATTACGAAGAGTCCTCAGCACGAATCCACGAGTAAGAAATCCGGTTACTTCACGATATCGCACCTTGTCCAGAAACGCAAACAGTCACGCTGACAACAAGATTTCACAGACTTATGTCTTCTTTCTATCGTCATGGCAGCACAAAGACTTCACAAAGCACGGGCGACAAATTTTCTTTCTCAAGATTGGAGGGTTGGACAAGAAGCCGCAGTTTCGAGCATTCGCAAAACGACGCCATCGAATATGCTGATGAGCAGTCGACTGAGCCTCGAGCTTCGCCACCAACACCTACTTCGCCAGCGTCAACAGAATCGTCTTTTGCTGACGACTTGTCATCGATCTGCACCAAGCAACGCAGAAGCATCCCAGCATTCCTCTTGCCACGTCCAGCAGGTAGTCCTGTTTGGTTCAATCAGAACGATGACAGCTACCGCGATCGCGCGCAGTAATAATCTTCTGGCGCTTCTCCTTGAATTACAGGAATTTGATCTACAAAGAATCCAGTTGAAACACAGCAAAGCCAACGATACATATGGGCCTCCAGCCTACGATGGATAAGATAAAGCCCGAGAAAAGATTGACTGATGACCCGGCCCTTAGCAAAGACGATGCGATTACGCATTCGATGTCAAAGCGCCCACACCTATCCAGAGTATGAACTGAACTGCTGCTAGAGGACATCGTCGACCATAGCATTCTCTGGTTGACGTTTCAGCCCACAGGTCTCGATTGACTAGAGTTCATAACCAGAAAAACATAAGGATTACTTTTCGAATGACAGCTATATGTCGAAAGAGCTTTGAAAAAGATATGGTACTGCTCGTTTGGAGCCAGTTTTCAGAGTTCCCAAGCAGGTATGAGAGTGAGTACTCCTTCAAGGGGTAACAAGAGGCTTCCAACTTTCGTTATAGCTCATCTTCGAATGAAAGATGTCTCAATTTGATCACATTACGTGCTGATTGTGTTGCTTTGGCGGTGGCAATGCTGGTATGTGCAGCCTCTATTTGCGGACGACTGTGCAGGAAAGTTCGGTGTACTCCAAGCGCTTGTGTGACTTGTAGTCGCATTCCTTCATATTTTGGCAACTGTCTTGTGACACTATGTTTGCAATCTTGAAACAGTGGTATGTCTTGTTGGCAGCAAGAACAAAGGTGGTCTATGGTGCTGGTCCGGGGTCGTTGCGTAGTCAAATGCTCCTTCCATACAAAGACGGGTGAATTCGATGCAGATATTCTTCATTCTCTTGCGGTGTGCGACTTCGAAGTGCAGCAACATAGGCCTGATACGTCTACCTGGGGTGCCATAGCTCGATGGTATTCGTCATGGGGATGGCAAGTTCTTTCTAACGCCAAAGTATCGGCAGATCCTCAAAACCAAAGTGAGTCGTCAAAGTGAGCCGCGAAATTGAAGCGAACACAGTCTGAGCGCTACTTTTGCCAGGCAGACGAGAAGGCCTGATACATCCAGGGCTCTAGAACAGCCGCAAGGCTTCCCGTCGTACCGTACTGACAGGTGAGCCACTGCGCCAGTGCAGGCATTCATTCTGTCCAGGTTCTAGTCGACCACATCTTTCTGGTTCCTCCTTCAAGTGTCCTTTGAAATACCAAGGTCCTTGCAGCGACAGACCTGATAGGGAAGGTGCACAGTATGCCAGTCGAAGCAGTAAGTCATCAGGCGTTCTTGGGGTTTGGAAGTATATGGAATGTCGTTGACATGCACGAATCATGCTACCATCGTTCGTGCTTAAGCTTGCGTCCAGCGCGAAACCCTTATCTCTTCGTCTTGTATAGATATTTTGATGGCGAACAGGGCATCAGTATGGCACTTAGAAGCCAATATTGACAAGTCGTTCAGATGGTGATATTCAGCGTCGTCTGCATTCCTTCCTGCCGTTTCTTCGCAGGCCGAAAACGGCAGGGACATACACAACCTTCCACCTTCCTCTATCAGCCTAGCGACCACGGAATACCAAGCTTGCAGGTCATGGCGCAATCGTGCATGGATATTCCATCACATAATAAGAACTTGCGATAACAACATTTCCGGTGCGCGGCTATCTATCTATCTGTCCCTCTATCTTTCGCTAAGGCGGGATGCCAATGTGGTATGGCGGCTGATAAAGTGCGCTGGCCGTGCTGTTCTCTGATTCTGCATCTGACAGTGCTTACTTGTATAGCTCGAACCTTTTTGAAGGTCACCAAAACAGCAGTCTCGGAGGTTGCGTAAGAGAGGGATATATTGACTATACTATCAGATCTAAACACTACCACTTGGACTGTCGAAGCAGGCATACGGACAGGTCATATCAGCAAGACTACAGACGCACATCGCTGCCCTCACCAACTTCAGCACTCCCAACCCACTCACCCATCCTCCCTCACCACTCACAACAACCCACCATGCCCAAAGACACCACCGCCCTCACGGACACCTCGCACAAAATCAACTTCCCGCGCTCTCCATCCGCCTTCTTCACCCGGCGCAACCTCTTCTCCCCGCTAACCAACAAACACGGCGACTATGCCCTCCTGGCCTGCTCCTTCGTAACCGGGCTCCTCGACTGCTCCACCTTCAACAACTGGTCCGTCTTCGTAGGCATGCAAACCGGCAACACCGTGATCCTCTGCCTCTCCTCCGCCCGCCTACCCGCCAGCCAACCCTTCGCATGGGCCGCCACGCTCATCTCTCTCGGTTCCTTCTTAGTCGGCGCCTTCGTCACCTTCAGAATAAGCATGTGGCTAGGTCCAATGCGACGGAGCGTGCTCGCCGGCAACTTCATCTTCCAAGGCCTCATGGTGGTGCTAGCTGCCGGTCTGACAAGCACAGACCTGATACCTAAAGACAATCTGACTATACACGCGGACACTGTGGTCAGTACCATCACCTTCGTCGGCGCCTTACCCCCACTCGCATTCCAAAGCGGCGGGCAAATCATTACGTCGCGGCTGTTAGCATACAACGAGTTACCGGTGAATGTGCTAACGAGCACGTATGCCGATCTGATGGGGGACAAGGATTTGTTCGCTGGCGTGACGAAGAACATCAAGAGGAATCGACGGCTTGCGGCTGTGTTTTGGCTGTTGGTGGGTGCGTTTGTGGCGACGTGGATGATGAAGAAAGGCCCTGGTATAGTGGGAACTCTGTGGTTGGGTGCCGGCGTCAAGTTGGCGGTGGGTGTGGTTGTGTTCTTTTTGATGGAGAGTAAGGAGGATATTGGGCCGCTTAAAGGTGAGGGACTTGCGTGAAGTGTTGAAGAGATACAAGATTAGAAGATCCGTTTGCTGGAATAGACGCCACTGAAGTTGCAGTACTTGCAAGAAAGGGGAAGATCATGTCCACCAAATGGTCCGAGATCAACGAAATTACGAACACTCTCAGATGTGAGCGTGCAACAAAAGACACGACACCAAGCTCAGTCCTTATCTTCTGGTTGCCTCTCAATCAAATCACCACAGTCGATGCACAACCGTCGAGCCAAGATAGGCTTGCAGCAGGAATGACAGAAGTGGTCGCCACATGTCTCAGAAGGCAAAAGAGCGGTCTCAGAAGTGGCCCTGCTACAATAAGACTGAGTGGTATTGGGAATGAAATACACACGGAGTCGGCGCTATCAGGGACTGGCGGAAGGGCATGAGTCAACACTCGCATTTCAGACACAGACACAAGAAGTAGACAGCATATACCACATCATCGAACCAATTCAAGAACAGATCACATATCAATTCATCCATGCCATTACTCTACTCTACCATATATCCTTTCCACTCTCTCCCACCCAGTCTTTACTACCCAAGCAAGTTCTTAAATCCGGGATATAATACTCAAATCCGAAATATTCCTCTCTATCAAAATCCAATAACAGTAATATATATCTTATCAAATCGTATATCGTAAGATCAACCTCTGGCTTCCTTGCCCGCTTCGTACGTACGTACTGTAATTCGTAAGATCAACCACTGGCTTCCTTGCCCTCTGTTCTCCTCTTCTCTTCTCTTCTACTTCTCCTCTCCTGTGTGGCAGCCTTCTGAACTGTGTTCTCCTGTTCTCTTCTACTACTACTTCTTCTCCTCCTCTCTATGATGTGTTGCATTCACTCTGATGCTCTTCCCTGGAATAATCAAAAATAACAAACATGACTGTTAGATGGCGGGTACTTGTAATTGATGGTGCGTGGTGGATCGGAAATAACGATTGAAGTAAATTGTATGGGTATCTTTCGAAAAAAGGCCGATATCTGTTTCGTATGCTGTGGTGTATGGATGGTGAAGATATATGTGTTTGTTTGCTGCTGATTGTCGGCGGTGACGTGTTGTGTGTTTGTCGTTGAGACGAGCTCGCTCACAAACTCATAGTAAGCCACTCCCACTCAGCAGTGCCTTGTCGTGGCATTCCACCCGGCATCAGCTCACCAGCAGCAAGCATAGCAGCTGTGGGCGATTGGCCTTCAATGGGTGACGAGAACTGCGGAGGCATCATGCCATTCATATCCACCATACCAGACATATCCATACCAGACATGTTCACGCCATTTGACATGTCCATATTATGCGCCATGTCCATGTTCTGTGCCATGTCCATATTATGTGCCATGTCAACACGGTCGGACATATCGACATTTTCGGGAACCGTGCTCATATCGCCCTCGGGTATCGAAGGCGGTGGCGCCGGAGCTATAGGCTTGTTCTGTAGGGTATGTCGTCTGCGCTTCGACATTGCTGATTTACTAGTGCTTGCCGAGCGCGATACTGCTGGAGGAACAGCACTAGCAGGAGCGATAGGTTTTGGTGGACCTGGTGCAATGTTCACGACGCTTGTCGTTCTCGGCGTTGGTAGTGGTGTCTTTGAGGAAGTTGTTGACTTTGGTGACTCCGATTCAGGTGCACGCGTTTGGGTTAATGCTAGCGGTGTATTGACGAGGGAGTTTTTTCGTGAAGCCTTCTTCGATGTGCGGGCGCTGCTTATTGGCATTGCACCACTTCCTCTGTTACGCTTCTTGATGACATCTGTCTTCAGCGATAGCGGTCGAACGACGCCGTGTAGCTTTAGGAAGAGGCCACAAGCATTGCAGAGCGGATTACCTTCAGGGTTCCTCCGCCACAGTGGTGTCGTTTGAGTGAAACAGTTTGAACATGTCGTCGGCTGACCATTGTTGTCCTTGTTCAAATCCGGACTACCTGGTCGAGTCGAGGCTGCCGTGCTCATGCCTGCGGAGTCTTGCGGTGAGCTTGGCGATGTTTGAGGTCTATATCCGGAACCCATGTTCATGCCAATAGCGTTAGGTGTTGAGGATGTGCGAGGTATCTTCTGTCTTCTAGGATCACCACGACTGCGAAGCTCGCTCACAGACGAAGCAAAGCCATGCGTCCTGTTCAGAGAACCACCTTGCCAGTCGTGGCTCATTACCTCCGCACCACCAATCGTTACGTTCCTCGTCGGTGGACCACTCCCGAACTGGTTGTTTAGGTATTGGTTGTTCATCGACGAGTCATAAGACATTCCTGTAAAGTCCATGTTCGGATCCTCCATACCACCCATCTCGGTCATCATATCCATACTGCGGTCCGCAAACGCGGCAAGGTCTTCATCCTCATTCTCGTCTTCGTCGCCAATCGTAAACATACCCTCATGGTGCATGCCACCCATTTGACCATGTAATACGTGGTTGGGGTTTACGTGGCCGTGCATACCAAAGTTCGAGTTTTGAAATGGCGGTGGTGGACCTGGGATAGCACGCCCAAAACCCTGTTCTGGACTTTGTTGGAAGTTGAACGATGCTGGAACAGAAGTGGACATTTCCATAGGGAAGTTATTATGCCCAAATTGCTGCATGTTCATAGGCTGTTGCTGAAACGATCCAACGATGTTCTGATCGAAGTAGAATGCCTCATCAGGCATAGGTTGTGGTGTGTTAACGGTAGAAGGATATGCCGAGTTTGAGCCATGAGGAGAGTGAATAGGAAGTGTATGCGGTGGGCCTGAGAATGGAACATTGGAGTAAGAGGTGGGAAACCCTCCACTAGGCATCATCGGAGATTCGGACGGTGTGAATGAGAAAGGGTGCTGGAAAACGGAAGCTGAGTTGAGTATTGGATCAGTATTGTTATTGTTGTTGTCGAGAGCAAAAGTGTCGAGGTTGTATGGAATATGCGTATGTTGCTGCTGCATGTTGTTCTGACCCATTTGTGGGTCGTTCATCGGGTCGAGAGAATAGCTGTGTAGTGCTAGATCATTCTGTGGGTCATTGGGAAGTGTGGGATTGGCTACTGGAACTACTTGAGGAGAGTTCTCGGCTCGTCGTTTGAGAGGCTAGGGGGGGGGGTCAGTCCGATACAGTTTGAAAGCTGAAGAGAGTTGTGTACGCACCCTACGCTCGTCTATACTGGTCTTACGCACGTGGCGCTGGACGTAGCCGAATTCACCAGCTCCTTGTTGTATCGGAGCTTGTGGTCCTGGCGCTGAAGCGCCAAAAGGATATGTCTGACCACGGAGCTCATTCTGCTTCTTCATTGGTATTGCTGAGGCGACAATGGAGCCTTCTGTGTTCATGTAATCGGCAGATGGAGAACGAGAAATGTTGGCTGGCGATGCGACCGAGTTGGGTACGATGAACTCGTCGAGGTTCATATTCTCCACGGTTCCTTGTTGATCAGCTTGTTGTCGTTCATTCGATTGGGATTGTGCCCGCATCTGTGCTATCAATCCTATGGGCTTTCTTTCCAATGACCTTGGGCTTGTTCTCTGCTGTTGTGCAAGTCTAGCGTATCAGTGTCAGCCGCCGCAAAGTGAGCTTAGGTACGATGTCTTAGCGACCAACCTGGCTTGTTCTTCTTGTTGCTTCTTCAAGTTCATAGACATCATTCGCCATGACAAGTTGTCCATTCGCTCCTGGTTCGGAAGAGAATTCTTTGCCTTGCTGTATAGCCTCCATATCTGTATACCCAGCGGATCCTTCTTCTGCAAATCTTCTGGTGTTTCATCAGTTAGGCGAGAGGTATCAGCGTCGTCACGCCACATTGAGAACACTGCCGGGCGCAGCACGCCATTGGCGTCACTTGAAGGAGAAGAGAGATCCAGCTTGGTGTCGAGGCTGGAGACGATGGAGTGGGCGGTCGAGGTCGAGTTTGAGGAGCTGTTGCAAGAAGTCAGTGCTGGTCGCATTCGTTAGATACATGTAGTCCCGGCAAGCCGAGACGTGAGCGTGCAGATAGTGGTGGCAACAACAGCTCAGAGGTGTGCTGTCGCTGTTGCAGAAGGTACGCTGAGGTTGAAAGCTAGCGGAGACCCGCCAAAGTGGGATTGCATGTGACCAGAGTTGACAAAAAGAAACTGCAACGACAACAACATGGTCGTCCCGCTAGTGACTGCTGACTTACAAGGGGATGTCCCGCGGCGAGATGCCTTCAAGGATGATAGGGCTCTGCTGGTTGAAGTTGTTGTCCTCGTAATCTGGCGAAGGAGAAGCCGTACCACTACTCCAGCTGAGGTGGGTTTGGAAAGGCGGTGAAAACATGCAGTTCAAGGTAAGCTATTCAGCGCATAGGGTTGGGTTGTGACAGGCGGCGCTATGGGAATGGTGCGTAGGTTGCGGTTGATTGAGATGTTGTGCTACTACAGGAAGAACAAGACGCAGGACAAGGCAAAGATGTAACTACTGATGCTCGCATGTCTCGCACCCACCCTCACCACACCACCACCAACACCCAGTCAAACTCGCAGACTGGAACGACTGCCGCTTACAACGCCAAGGGTACTCGAACCACGGGAGCCTGCTTGCAGCTCTTTTTCGACCCACCGGCTCGGGCGTGACTAGTGGGAAGCGAGTGGTTGACTGGAAATTATTAATTCCACGACCGAAAACTCTGAATAAAAAAATCGCTGGCCCTCCTCCACCTTGTCCACGACAGAGGGCCTTGTAAGTTTGAGGCTCAAACTCTGATCAACGCGCAAAATACACTTTGGAACGCTTGAACGCTTCCAGATGAATTGCTAATAATCAAAGCTAATTCACGAGTGGTAGCCGCCTGAGAAGAGGACAAGCGACACACGCCCGACCTATTCCGGCTTCTGCCGTCGCATCGAGTACTCGAGCAGAGATTAGCCGCCAGCTCCCGGAGGACCATTGCACCTTGTGCGACCTGCCCACAGGAAGAAGGCTCCGGCTACTCACCGTCTTCGAATCCTGAAACTCAGCCCGTCTTTCCAGCCTGACGCAATGTAGACGGCCTGCGGCATGTGAAAGGTATTCATGTAGCAGGTCGTGCACCATCCAGCAAGCTGGGATTGGGATTTGCGTGACACTACTTTGTACCTGTGTACTCTGTATCAGTATTGCTTGTGCAACTTGCAAGCTCACCGGGTGGGGGTTGCTCTTACTCTCTTACTGCAACTCTCCAGACTTACACACTCCAGAGATCGTGTTTAATGGGCTCTCCACTTCAAAGGGTCCTTACTACCGACTGATCTACGCACCAGCTCGTCACTCTCGTCGATCGGGGGCAATAGTTGTTGGAGCATGCGACTCAGCAAGCCTTTCTTGGAGGCTTTCAAGCGTTTCCAGTTGACCCGGCATACTTTACTGAATATATAATCCAGGGTCACGCGAGAAAGCATTAATTCGCCTGCTTGATGTGCAATATATATCATGCATATCTGCGGGCAAAGTCTGGAGGTACGTGCACGATCATTCGATATTCGATACGGCAGTGGTCTACTACTTGACGAGCTGCGTCTTCGCTGTTCTGCTCATGCTTCTGCCTCTCGCTGCCTTAGTGAGCACGCCGGCAGAAGTCAAAGGGTTTTTGGCCAAAACGCTCCAACCGTTGGTTTCAGCAGCAAGTGCGGAAGCCATGCCATGTGGTTGTACCCACCCACGAAAAGACCCCTGACGAGTTAAGCGGAAAAGGCTGATGATTAGTCTTGTAGTCGTCAAGATGCTCATCATGCCGCATCATGACCTATGACTCTATGCAACTTGTGCTGGTCTTTTGTGATGGCAAATACGCACTACACGTCGTCGTGTAACTAGGCGAGCGCAATGGGAGTATGACTTCAACCAAGTTGTCATCGTCCCTTCCTCGGATCCTGCCTCTGGTTGATCCGTATAACCATTATTGAGCGTTCGGATTCTCCTGCAGGGCAGGAAAAGCCTCGGTGCTTCATGGTCGACTCCGACTTTTCCCGACGACGACGACGATCGAACGTCCGTGTCCAGTTTCGTCTCAGCCTATTCGCGCCACAATTGCGCCAAATCTTCCGCCAATATTCAGGCTGGGCGTCCGTCAGTTAATTTGCTCTGTGAGTCGTGTGCCAGGAACGTTCAAAGAAGCGTTGCAGGGAGAAGAGCAAGCCTAGGGCGTCGTTAAGCCCGCGAACTTGTGGCTAGAGCGCAAGAGAAAAAGTAAACATCCACGATTTGTTCGAGCTGCGCTAGCTCGCAAGGCTAGACCAGCTTCTTTTCCACGCCCCGAGGGGGTGCGCTGCGCGTTTGCGTGTTGTGAAGATGTCCTGAGGAATCGTCGACCGAGATTGAAGGTCCTAGAGTAAACAGATGTGTCCTCGAAATCGGAATCATACGGGTCTTCTTCTGTGCGGACATGGCCCTGTGTTAGTCATACTGGAGCCTGGATACATCGAAGTTGCGTAACTCTTCGTGGAGAGCAGATGGTGCCTGCAAAACAATGTAAAAGCAAATGTCAAAAAGAGGAGGACTGGACTATATCTTATGTGTCATTCTTATCTCGAATTATGCGACCCAAGATCAAGATGTCGCAATCGCTTGGTAACCTGTATCGCACCTATCAGCACGAGCATGCACGAGATATCAAGATACACAATGAGCTGTTAAACAGCGCAGGAAGACGCCAAACTCCGAGGAGTGATATAACTTTCTATTCTTGTCGTCGGAAGACCCGATATCGCTCCTGACATTGATGAAACACAGCCAATCAATAGTGGAGGGTGAGACTCATCCTCGTGGGCTCTTCGACGGGGGGTCCTTCTCCTCGCGCCATAAGATGAATATTCCTATACTACTTGGCGAGTGATCCGTTGACCCTCCTTCTACGAGATCCACGCTTCCCATATACCCGAGTGTACTGAAGTTAGAAACGGCATGTTTTACATCCATCCGCCTGCCACTGTGATACGACACGTCGCCCTTTCGCAGCAAGCTTGAATTGTCGTCCACCTGCATCAGGCTTGCGTACCAACGACTACCTTGTTAGTTGTCCTTCCCCGTCCAAAGATGACTTGCTTTGAGTCGAGCAGAACCGACAAGAGGAAGGTGAAGATAAAGGTGACCTCTTGAATCAAAGGGCGCCATGTAATCTGGTCACCGTCGAGAATGGCATACTCTGCCACGTTACTGGTTAACGAACGTCCTGCTTGCATTACTATGCTCGCTTGACCAGGATTCCACGATGTGGTGCGGGCTCGTAAGGTATGCTCAATTATGAGCCTCAAATGCTACGCTACTGCTATGACTTCTTCTGCTACCTTCGGCCCGATGATGCCGTAAGTGCTTGTATTCTTCAAAGATGTTAAATGGCGCGCACCCTCATGCAGTGCCGGCCACGTTCACAGACTACGTAAGCTTTGTAGAGCCTCTTAGAGCTGACGACAGCTATGCCATTGCGGCTGAGTTGGTACTGACGAATGAAACACATTGAATTGTGGGTGATGTCAATATGCTGAGCATGATTCGTGCTCGTGGACAAACAATTGACAGGGCACTCTGACGAGGTGACAGGATAGGGTGAGGCCTTATTATCGGTGTCTTGGAGCCCAGAGATTCATTGTTGTTACGGAATGGTATTCCATACTTGCACAGCACTCGCATCAACATCACTATGCTCTTCGTTCAGCGGGTATGGCACCGTCCTGCCTTACAGCTTACGGCATAAACTTATGAGCTCTTCACCAGAATCTTATAACAAAGGTCCCCTTGTCATGCTCGCCCCGTCTCATGCTTTTAGCGTCCCAGATCACTCTCTTCCACCTCACGCAGCAGCGCCACTAGCAGCCCTAGCCTCCGCATCCCTCACTTCATCCTCATTCCCTCCATCAAACGGCTCATCGCTTGTGCCTTTCCCCTGTTTCGCATTCACTGGTTCCTGATTCCCCGTAAGCTGCGCAGCCATTGTTTCGTCTTGTGGTGCCCCTGTTTGTCCTCCTTTCGATGATGCCGGTGCTGTGCTGGAATCGGAGTGCTCGTCGTAGTATTGGTTCATTGGATTTGTGTTTGAGTTTGATGATGCGCTGTTTGTGATTTTGGAGGCGGCTGCTTGGATGGTCTCGGAGGCTTGAGTTGCTGCGGATGAGGCGGTTTCGCTGATGTTTGACATGGTGAGCAAAGGTGTTTGGGTATTTACTTTGTTGATGTGGTATGGTTGATGTTGCGATGTTTTCAGTGTTCTGTCTTCTTGAAGCCTACACATGTACGTCAGCGGGGTAGTATGCAGATCATGACTCAGCAGTTGTCGATCGTCATAAATGCAATTGTTTCATGTTTGTAACATCTTCATCTTCTCAAATTCTTACTGTACTCGCAAAGATAAGACATCCAAGATGGCGCTCAATAACTGGGCAATGCCGCAGATCTCACGGCTGCTCCCTCTCGACGACGATTCGCTGAAGCAGATCATCACCTACACCGAAACTCTTTCGAAACCAGCAGCGGCAGAACATCTCAAGAACCTTCTAGGAGACTCCGCACAAGCGCTCGAATTCATCTCTTCCTTCAACAACCGACGCCCCGATCCTGCGCCAGAAACACCCGCTCCGACCTCTTCAACGCCTTCAGCCAGTCAAAGCTCAGCAACAGAAGTACCAAAAACATCAAGGCGGCCAGGAAAGGCTAAGAAACCTCTCCATGCGTTACCAGCTCGACAAATCGAACAATACGGCGATCCTGCAGGAGTATATGTCAAGAAGCGGGAGGATGACGATTATATGGCAGCCAGAAGACCTCGAAACGAGCCTCCGCTAGCGAATACTTTAGCATTATCAGAAAAGCCAGATGCGTTACAACTACCAGCTGGGACGAAAGGCGCACCGAATGCTCTTCCTACAAGAAACCAGCATTCTAGATTACCGCCATCCGCAGCTGGTGCACTCATATCAGATGTGTCGTCCGCCAAATCCTCCCGATCATCCTCTCCTGCCACACGACCTTCTGCCACTAACCCGAAGACAAAAATTGCCATAGCCGGTGGCACATCTATGCGTGGTCAGAGTACGACGCTCAATGACCTCGATTCAGCGATTCGCACTCTTGAACTCCAAACGAATCCCTCCCTCACTACCTACTCAGCTGCAGAGAACGCACGCCGTCGATGCGATTGCATGGCTCAAAAGCACCCTCTCCTCGCTGCTGCGCCAAACTGCACAAATTGCGGCAAAATCATCTGCGCCAAGGAAGGACTTGGTCCTTGCACTTTCTGCGAAAAGCCATTGCTCTCCTCAGCAGAACTACATGACATGCTGCAAACATTGAAAACAGAACGGGGCAAGGAGCGTCAGCAAGCACACAACGCCCAACACACCCGTCCAGAAGTCTCAAAAGCACCAAAGCCATTTTCCGCAAACACATCACTCTCGACACCAGGTGCAACACCACCATTGACAGCAGCCACGACACCAGCACAGTCAGAAGACGAGGACGAAAGCAGCGCTAATCTGCTACGGGCAAAAGAGCATCGAGACCGACTTCTTGCGTTTCAAGCGAACAATGCAAAACGAACGCGGATACACGATGAGGCTGCTGATTTTGAGACGCCGGATGCAGGCACGAGTATGTGGGCGAGTCCGCAGGAAAGGGCGTTGCAGCTGAAGAGACAGCAGAAGATACTGCGGGAGCAGGAGTGGAATGCACAGCCAGAGTACGAAAAGCGGAATATGGTTGTGAGCATTGATATTAAGGGAGGCAAGGCAGTCAAGACGATGAGACGGGTGGAGAGGCCGCGGTTTGACCAGGGAGAAGAGACGCAGGAAGATGATGATGGTTACGATTATGTTCCGGTGGAGGACAAAGGTAGAGGGACTGGTCAGTTCAGTCGGAATCCTTTGTTGGGTGGACTGATACGACCGGTTTATAATAAGGCTGCTGGTGCTCCTATTGAGAAGGGAAAAGCACCTGCTGCTGCGAAGACTCAGACGACCGGGTGGAGGAAAGTTCAGGACTTCCAAGAAGATAACGAAGCATGGATATTGGATGGTGGTGCATATGGAGGTAGTGGACGTGATGCAGATGTACCACTAGGAGCAGAGGAGCATCCTGTTGGTGGAAGCAGTGGTGGAAGTGGCTATAAGTCGCAAGTAGCATGATGTGAAGCGTTTTTGCAAGCGCTATCGAATCACGAGCATGCCTGCTATCTCGTCCGCACTTGACTCTCCTCCTTCTGTAACTCCTGCCTCGCCTGTCTTGTTCTGTCAACCTACTACAACTCTTGGTCGAAGTCAGCACGTCTTCCCCGTCAGCACGTCTCATGCGAGCGTGATATCCATCCAATCGATGTCTGTCCAGTCCCGACGCTCCGTCTTTATACTGCTGAAGACGGGCTACTCTCTAATTCCACTCATCGATGGCCGAACGAGGCATTGCAGTGCGCCCTATGATACTGTCCTACCATCCATGAGCAAGCCAACAGCTTCCCACACGCAATACTGGTCTTACAACTAACAACTCGACCCAAAGCCATCATTTGAACTCTTTCTTTCTTACAACTGTTACCCACCTTCATTCAGCCACCATGCAACGTACTAACAAAAACAACCTCATCCCCCTCCCCAAGCACACACTCCCTCTCGCCCTCCAACTCCCAATCCGCATCATTCACAAGCACCAAGATCCCCGGCCTCACATTGCCGTCGTCCATGACGAACAGGTCTTTCTTGGGTGAATTGGAGAGATAGGTTATTGTTAGATGTGTTATTAGTGTGCCGATTGTGGAGGAGGTAGGGAGGGAGAGTGTGAGGTGGCGGCGGGAGGAGAAGACGATTTCGAGACCGCCGCTGGGGTGCGTGTTAGTGTGGTTGGTGTCAGGTGACGATGGGGGGAGATGGGAGAGGGAAGGGCGGGTAGGTGGAGGTGAGGACGTACGTGAATTCGACTTTGATATTTATGTGAGGAGTGTCCTGTTCGTTAGTCGTCATTATTACAGGCTTAACGGAGAGTGCTAGAACAGAGTAGATTGTTATTGTCAGCAAAAAATAAACAAAGAGCGATAAGCGATAAGAAAATTATTACACCAAGTTCAGACGTCACATCCCAAATCTGAAACGCTCCTAAAACACCTTCCCCCAAAATGGGTAAAAACACAGACAAACTCTACATCACCCACAGCGAATGGGCAAGCAGCGACGCCTTCTCCGCCTCCGCAGGCTCAGCAGCCGGAAGAGGCAAAGGACCCAACGCCGCAACCTTCAAGCGACTCCCATACAACTTCTGCGCCCTGACCCTGCAACCCTTCTCCCACCCCGTCTGCACGAGCAACGGCACCATCTTCGAACTCACCGCCATCCTACCATGGCTGAAGAAACATGGCACGAATCCTGTCGACGGCACGCCTTTGAAAGCCAGCGAACTCATCAAGCTCACCCTCGCAAAGAACGAAGAGGACGAATCCGTCGACCCAGTCACTTTCAAGCAGTTTACAGATAACACGCACATCATCGCCCTCCGCAACACGGGCAATGTCTTCGCCTATGAAACCATCGAGCGGCTCAATGTCAAAGCGAAGAATTGGCGCGACCTCGTCAGCGACATCGAGTTCTCACGTAAAGACATCATAACAATACAAGATCCACAGAACCTCCAAGCCCGCGATCTCAGCTCCTTCAGATACATCCAAGAAGGCACCAGCACACTGACTGACGAAGAGCGCGCCGCCCGCGCAGATCCAACAAACAATCTCAACTTAAATGCAATGGGCTCCTCCGCCAAAGTCCTCAGAGCACGAGAAGCCGTCGCCCGCGCCCGCGCCGAACGAGCATCCGGGACCATCACCACCAGTAAAGCCCCAAGCAACACGCCATCCTTAACCAGCACCCTTTCCAAACCCAAAACATTCACCAAACCCACCCTCCCAACCAACGCCGCAAACCACACCACCGGCCTAGCCGCAGCCTCCTTCACCTCCACCGGCGTAACCCCGCACACGCTCGCAACCCGCGCAACGCTCACAAATGAAGACTACCTCCTAAAACCGCGCCGTGTAAAAAACAAAGGCTACGTCCGCCTCTCCACCACCCACGGCGATCTCGCCCTCGAACTGTGCCCCGAACACGCTCCCCGCGCCGTCCGGAATTTCATCCAATTAAGTAAAAAGGGCTACTACGACGACGTGCCCTTCCACCGCTCCATAAAGAACTTCATGCTCCAAGGCGGCGACCCAACAGGTACAGGAAAAGGCGGGACATCCATTTGGAACGCGCCATTCATCGACGAGTTCGCACAGAGTCCGCTGCATCATGACGCACGAGGCGTGCTGAGTATGGCGAACAAAGGCAAAAACACGAATACGTCGCAATTCTTCATCACGTACCGGCCAGCGCCGCACTTGGATCGCAAACACACTATTTTCGGGAAAGTGATACCGGAGGATGGAGAGAGCATGGAGACGTTGAGAAGGTTGGAGGATGTCGAGACGGATGAGGGGGATAGACCAAGGGGGAAGGTGGGGATTAAGAGTGTTTTTGTTTTCGTGGACCCGTACGAAGAGTTTATGGCACAGCAGGAGAAGGAGGAGAGGGCTAAGAAGGAAGAGGAGGAGGAAGGGGGAAAGGAGGATGATGTGGTTACGTGGACGGGGAAGAGGATTAGGACGGGTGGTGGTGGAGGAGGGGGTGGGAAAGAGAGTGAGAGTGGTGGTGTGGGTAGGTATCTTGATGTTGCTACTGCTGCAATAAGGACACAAGGGAAGGAGGAAACTGTAGAAGAGTGGGAGACAGAACCGCCAGCGGCACCGCCAGCGAAGAAGAGGAAAGGGGGTGGATTTGGAGATTTTAGTGGATGGTGAAAAAATCTGAATGTCTTCTTGTTAAATTTGATACCCCCTAAGATATTTCGACTATCACTTTGACGCTCTTGCCTCAAGTGCATCATTTGACACTAAAGTGCACGATTTTCAATTCTTTACCTTCATGCTGCCGCGTTCTTCACCTTTGGCGCTCTGGAGTGTCTCCAGCGATTGACGGTGATAGTGCGTTCAAAGGTACAAGTGAAGCTTTTCCCTATGACTTCGCCGTACCGTAATGTGATGTTCAGTCTTCGCACTAAGCAGAGCAAGAAGCGAGCAGTTTACTGCCACCACTCGTCACGCAATCTCGGGTGCGTAGACACAACAATGAAAATCCCACCCAACCCCTTCTCGTGCGAAGAAGAGAAAGTAAGAATATCTGCTTGCGAGTCAACAAGCCTGCTGAGGAAAGCCAACGAGCTTCGAGTGGCAGTGCTCGAAGACACCATTGATTCCCTTACCAAGAAGACGTACAGAATCTGCGTTGTGCATTCCACAGAAAATATTTCCTTGAAACTGGAAATGGATCTTGCACGGCCTTGTCTCTTCTCGAAGCTCTCTCTCGACCACCATACGTACTAGGGTAGCAGCTGGCTAGAGCTCCTTCATCGCGCCGCCAACTTGGTCCGATTGGAGCTGAGATGAGATGAGACACACTCTTGCCGCCGCCTGCCGTTTGCCGCCTGAGGCATCCCAGGCCCAAACTCGGCTGTATGCTCTGCTCAATGCTGGAAAAGCAGCATTCACCTTTTTAGCTAGTAGAAGTTTGAGTATGGTAGTTTGAGTTATCTGTTGCTTTACCTCTACCTCGATACGCTGTATGTAGGCGGAGTATGAGACGTAAGGTGAGAAGCGGGGTGAGACGGGGAGTTAGATGGTGTGTAAGATGGTGTGTAAGATGGTGTGTAA
>Ga0160429_1000108_pt1 | contig 106982 bp, 112 predicted proteins | sample SolpanmetagenomR_FD_108199 | JGI IMG/M metagenome (GOLD analysis project Ga0160429, IMG submission 108199) | Solar panel surface microbial communities from Lawrence Berkeley National Laboratory, California, USA - R | ecosystem: Engineered > Built environment > Solar panel > Unclassified ...
CCAGCACCCGCCTCAACAAAGCACCCGCACAATTCAGAACTCTCGACTACGCCGAGCGCCATGGTTACGTCCGTGGTATCGTGAAGGAGATCATCCACGACTCCGGCCGTGGTGCTCCCCTCGCCAAAGTCGCTTTCCGTGACCCCTACCGCTACAAGCTCCACACCGAGACCTTCATCGCCAACGAGGGCATGTACACTGGTCAATTCATCTACGCCGGCAAGAACGCTTCTCTCACCATCGGAAACGTCCTTCCCCTTGGCTCCGTCCCCGAAGGTACCGTCGTCACCAATGTTGAGGAGAAGATGGGTGACAGGGGTGCGTTGGGCAGGACTTCTGGCAACTACGTGACCGTCATCGGCCACAACCCTGATGAGGGCAAGACGAGAATCAAGCTCCCCAGTGGTGCCAAGAAGGTCGTCAAGAGCACAGTGCGCGGTATGGTTGGTATTGTTGCTGGTGGTGGTAGGACAGACAAGCCGATGCTCAAGGCATCGCGCGCTAAGCACAAGTTCGCCGCAAAGAGGAACAGCTGGCCTAAGACTCGTGGTGTTGCCATGAACCCCGTCGATCACGTAAGGAGACATCTCAGGCGAAATCAAGATCCGATTATAATACTGACGTACTTCTTCTATAGCCTCACGGTGGTGGTAACCATCAGCATATCGGTAAGGCCTCTACCATCAGCAGGTACGCCTCCAAGGGTCAAAAGGCTGGTCTCATTGCTGCCAGGAGAACTGGTCTGCTACGTGGTACCCAAAAGACCAAGGACTGAACAGCTCGCATACCTGGTGGTGCGTTGTTGTTGTAGTGAGCGTTGGTTTGGGTTTGAGATATCCTCTTCTGTTGAATGACTGTGATGGGTCCGGGAAAAAATAGGACACTGGCACTATCTAACATACAGAAAATTGACGACGAATTCAAATGCATGCAATTTCCTTTACATGATCTTTCGAGAGTGTTGAGCTTGTGTTGTTGCTATTGATCAAAACAAAAACTTAGTAGGAGGTTCTCGTGTGTGATATCAACAAGACTACCGTGACACGTCTTGGGAAAGATACCAGGTAGGCAGTGTGGTCTGCTCTTGCCTTTGCTCTAGCACTCTTGCCTCTGTCTGCTGCTTAGCGACTTGCGCCTCGATCAAAGATAGAATGATCTCGGCTGCTGGGGTTGTGGAGGATATAGCGAGAAGGGCAAGCTTAAAGTCAAACATGACCATCATGCCAGGGTGCCAGGTGTCGGCTGTTCCAGTATTGTGTAGCATAGCCAACACCGTCACTAAGAACAATCAAAGCAATAATTGCGCCACTCATCATCATCATCGCGACACCCATTATACAGTCTCACACTTGTAAATCTACATCTATATCTCATCTTGTGCCACGCCCGATTCGCTGCATTGTGCGCTTATAGCGAGATCACCATTGACCTACGTCCTGTACACTTCTGGCAAGTATCCACATCAGCCACTCATTTTCCCTCCGCCCACCATTTATCTCATCGTAATACCAGGACTTTCATCTCCTTCCGATCTCCTCCATACCCTAGTCTCCTCCATTTCACCTCGTGCACAACACCGTGGTCCAGCCATCTCCACCATTTCCATCGCGCCGTCAAGCTCCATCATCTCCCTCAGGCTGCTCACTAACTTCCATTACCGCCAAGCACGACCCCTTAGCTACCCATCAGCCACCGTTCCCATTCTAGATACAAACGCAGAAGCCATATATTGCGCTCTCAAGTTATCATCTCTACCTAACTCTCAAGACGCCTATTCTACACACAACACCCCCATCCCGATTCTCCTTGCACCTTCTTTCACCCACTTCTGCCGAATGCTCTCCATCCTATTACCTTGACTCTCTTACGCATGCTGGTGTGTGCAGAAGTCTTCTCCCTCTCGCTTTGAAACGTACAATAAAGGATGATGGAGTAATCACATCATGAGTTGCGGAGTACATCTTTTCTTTCTATTTATTTTCTTACTATATGCTAATGTGTTTTGAGGGGTTTAATCTGATCGATGGGGATAAAGGTATGGTGAAGGGTTGTTTTGTCTGTGACGATTGGAGGAGTCATGTGGTTATGATATATGAAGAGAAGGTATTGGGGTGATGATGAGTTAGAGTAGTGTGACTGGACGATATGTCATCAAGGTGGAAGGTAGGAGTATGAGACTAGCCAGAAACCGTGATCGATTGTGAACGAGAGTTTCACATCCAGTATCAATCAGAACGAGAAAGGGTATGGTTGAGATAGTAAGTATTGAGGTACTTGAGACGAGTGTAAGATTAGTCTATTTTAAGTTTTTGCTATTTGTACAAGGATGTCTATGCTATTCAATGTTGAAGCTCCCAACCATCTGAGAGAGTTGACAACTACTTCTTCTACTAGGGCTTCTGTATCTGTGATTCTCCTGCGCCACTTGGCGAAATCGAATTTTGCAGATACCTCCCTCTTCTTCGACTACCACTGAGAAGCAACCATGGTCTCACGCTCGTAAGCTGTCGACTGCTGAGGAGCCGTCGTGGTTTCACCACAGTAGACTTTCGAGTGCTAGACTTAAGGTCTTTTGCTCCGCGCAGGCGATACCTCCATCCGTGAAAGTAATACTTATGGAAGTGATGTTGACGTTGTACGAGCTGGAGCCTGCGAAAGGCCTTGCTGGATGAAGTCAAAGCGCGTCGCCTCCTTCGCTTCCCGATCCGATAGTCTCGCACAGCTTTTCGTGCGAGGTCGATGAGTAGTGCTGCATCAATACTGGAGTCTACCATTTTGACTTCACCTTGCATACTCAGCAAGGACATTGGTGCACTTGAAGCTGATGTGATAGCATCCTGAGCCTCGACCTGTGTATTCGAGTTGATAGTTGCAGCATGGTCAGCATCACTTGACACTATTTTGCGTATTGGTGTCCAAGCATCAATCGAGCCCCACTGACCTTGGACTATTTCTTTGCAAAGCAGCTGCTTGTGCTTGATTCGATCCAACGCTTTTGCCGTGACCTCGTCTGGCTCTATACCTGCAGCCAGCATTCGTTTAAGAGTATCGGCGACTGCAGCGATGTGCTGCTTCTTCGAGAATCCATCAAGTCTAGTATTCCAGCTGATAGCATTTGGTTTATGGCCCTCTACCCGTATCGTATTCCATACCTTTCTAGCTTCAGTATACAGGCCACATCTCATACATGAATTGAGGATGATGTTCCATGTCTGTAGATCAGGTGCGGCTTGGTTACCCTCCAGGTCTGGCAGAGGTCTCTTCATATCTCCAATAATTTCTCTCCACGTCATGACTGTCCCCGGCGTTCGACACATGGCTTTCAAGAATTCATTGTATGCTTGAGTTGTAGACACTAATGGAGAGATTGTAGGATGATGTTTGATGACCAACTCCTGGAAAGCACTATAAACACGGCGAATGGATCGCTGAGTCTGTGTGCGTCGAGCATAGATACGAATGATCATATTCAGTGCTTCCGCTGAAGGCTGCATCTTGATGTTGTTTTCGTTCCGTTGTCTAGTAACTAGTATTCGTTCTTCCTCGGGTGTGACGATACCAAGGACACGTAAAGGTTCAAGGTCGAAGTGAAGCTCGTAAAATGAGAGAACATGTGTTAGATTCTCTCTTGCATTAAAGTGATATCGGCAGAGCATGATTTCGGTCGCCAGACGCGGAGGGAGCTGACGTTGTTCGGGCTTAATGCCTCGATACAGTGCTCTGTAGGAAGCTTTGTCATTAGTTTCCCGACACATACTGAGCAATATGACATTAGTATATGCATCTGGTCGCACACCATTTTCGAAGATGAGGTCGTAAATACGCCACGCGGTAGCTGGATCACGCATCTCAGCTGCATTGAGCATAAGGACGTTGAACATTGTGAGATTGAGTCGCACACCCATATCCGAAAGAGCTGCCACGATAGTCGAGCTATCGTCATACTGTCCTTCTGCACCCTTGGAATGCCGCAAGAGCAAAGAGGCCATCTTGAGTACTCGAACATCTTCAATATCTTGTCCAGCTAACAAGATCGCACGCATAAGCTCTAGAGTTTCTCCTGTGTCGGTCATTTTACCTTGCTTGGTCCGATAATAAGCAGCATCAAGTTTTTTCTCGCGGTTGCAAGCATTGATCGCCTCCCCATGAGTCCCAGAGTTTTCATCCCTCAAGGAGTCCAGTGAAGTATATGCTGAAGTCACATCGTCCACCTTTTTCGAGCTCTCTGTTGTTGCTTTTGTGATCCTGCGTATCTTCCTGTTGATCTTGCTTTGCAAATCAAATCGCACGCGATCCCAACTCTTCTGAGGGATCAACATTTGATCATCAGACTGCCTTTCCAGCTCGTGTGATGGCGTAACGTCTTCTTCCTCGACATCAGTTAGGCCACCCAACCGGATCGTAGCCTCTACATCGGCTCCAAGCCTGTTGCTAAAAGTGATACCGTGCCCCTCTTTTGTCGCTGGGCCTGCCTGGCCCTGATGAGATGTTGTATGACATTCTCTTCGGCTGACATGTTGTGATATAGACGACACCCTGCTCTTAACATGTTTGAACTTGTTGTCACCGTCTAAATACACGGGAACGTGCGGGCTGGCAGAAGTGATGTAAACTGTCCGTTGTTCTGGATACGGGGTTGCTGTCAATGGTCGACATGTCTTGCGCTTCGAAGTCTTGATACATAGCCAAGGTGAGAAGATGCGCGCCACGAGAGCTGGATGAAGAGGTGTTGACTGAGAGGCCCATTGCTCTAGGACATATAGAGAGCAGCGGGTCATGAAATATTGTCAACACATCAGCTAACTCAAGGCAATTGCGATAGAAGGGATACTATTGCGTAGTTTTATCGAAAAGTTGTTTCAGCAGTTCAGATTACCGGCCCGAGTAGGACTTGTGTCATGTCTGCAAGAGTTTCCTCTCGCAATTACTTCTAGCCATCCTGCAACAGTACACTCCTCTCAAGCCCGTAGTCATGTCAGACAGTATCACGACTCTCACCGCTGCGACGCAAGACCGTAAGGCGCGTCTTGCGCAGCTCAAGTCACTCAAACGCAAAGCACCACCAACAACAGAAGACGACGAAACCACGCCGCGAGAAAATACCATACTGAAGACTGAACAGCCCGAGCCACCTTCAATAGCCTCGAAACTGCTATCAGGTAGAAACTATGACCCAGAAACAAGAGGACCAAAACTTGGATTCGAGACTGCTCCAGATGAAGGTCAGGTTACTGTGGAGGAACAGGCCAGACTGTTAGCAGAAGAAACGAAAGAACAAGCAGAGAAGGAAGCGCTGGATGATAAGCCACTAGACCTGTTCAAACTACAACCGAAGAAGCCAAACTGGGATCTGAAGCGAGATTTAGAGAAGAAGCTGGAAATCCTGAATGTGAGGACGGAAAATGCTATCGCGAAAATTGTCAGGGAGAGGATTACGAAGGCGCAGGAAGTTGCTAAGAAGAAGGGGGCTGGACAGAATGGAGAAGCTGTTGTTGTTATGGAGGGAACGACTTTAGTGGAGGCGGTGCATCAGCGCGAGAAAGAAGAGCAAGAAGATGAGAGAAGGGAACGTGAAGCTGAAGAAGAGCTTCTATCATGAAATTAGCAGATCCCACTTCCTTTGAAGACACTGACGCCATGCTATGAACTCATGGCCGCCGTCAATGCGAGCCGTCTAGAGTATGGACTCAAGCTTTCGCGGCGTGGTGGAGGTCGGCCATTAGCGTTGCTGTGGCGCGACCCACGAGTTGGCGGACTTCTGGCTCTTCGGCCATCTCGATCTCGATCTTCTCGGTGATCTGGAGAAGCACTCCTGCGTCTCCGCTCCAGGCGGCGTCTGTCTTCTGGAGAAGCTGAAACATATGGTGACCCTGCAGTTTTTCGCCTGGGTGGACTACGCTCTCTGCGACGTGGTGGAGGACTGGGTGATCTCGACTTATTCGTTGATACTGTTGAGACTGAGGCAGACGAAGCCGAAGATGCAGATCTCGAACGACTACCTCTACTGTTATTCTCACGTTCCCTTTTCGCCAGTATCGAATCAGCAACACCTTTTCTAGCACGAGGTTAGATAAACTCTCTTGCTCTTTTTACATACAGTGTCTAACTCACTTATTCAGTAGCTCATTCGGTGCATCATTTGTCAATGGAGGTGCTAACTTTGGGTTGAGAAGTTGCTGGGTTCGTGATGGTCGCGCTGCATAGGGACGAGAACTGTTTGATGCTGTACACTCGTAGCTGTAGTGACCTTTTTTCAGACACTTCTGGCAAACTGTGTTTGGCGTAGCTTTTGACGGTGCACTGTAACGTGGCGGTCCCGGTCTGTTCATTGTTTTTCTGCACGACTTCTCGAACGCGCGAATAGTAGCCGTATAGATTATGCAAAAGGCAGTGTTTGCTCACGAACTCCAATAATTGCTTGATTGATGTTTGCGGCGAGGTTATTCAAGTTGTAGACGGCGCTCCTCCGCAGCCTTGGCAGGAAAAACGCTTTGTGAGAGCGACATTGAGCTGACAACTCTCTTTTCAACATTCACCTTTCTTCAATCTACGGAGCGCTCTGACGCCACACCGCGGCCAGTACCACCTCTATCTCCTCTAAGCACGAACCTTGAAGAAGCGTCAAGATTGTAATGCAAAATGTCAAAGGCTTTCCTTGGGGCTCTTCTCACTACCCCCGTGCATTCGCTTTTCGCTGAATAGTCAATCTCTAAGAACCTTTATACTCCTCCACTCTCTTTCGTCGCGCCAACGAGAATACTTTGCTCAAAAAGCCGACTCTGCTATTGACCACATACCTCGAGAACCGATCAGTCGCTGGCAATGTCAGCCATTCCTGCAACCAATGCACCTAGGAAGTCGTTCGCTCAGGTCAGCTATGCTCGGGACCTCTCACCAACTATCATAGACTCACAAAGAATGCAGGTTGCGGCCGAAGCAAATGTTTCGAAAATGATACCCCAAGAAAAAATCACAAATATACCAATTACAAACCTCAATGGATCAACAAGCACAAAGCTCTCAAATGCTGCGTTGGCTCGTTTGTCAAATGCGCCAGAATCGATTACGGATGGAATGAGTTCGGGACAACGTTCTGTTACAACGCCAGCATCAGTCACGAGCGATGTCGATCAGCTCAATAATATATTGCAAACGGTCACTTTTCAAGATGGCCATCTACAGTCACTACCACCTGATCATTTGAGCAAAAGAGAATTCGACACGAAGAGTGTAGCTTCACGAACCACATTCACCTTGGACGAAAAAGAATCCTTGCGACCAGATGATAGTGCTAGTATGCAAGCTGCGCCTGAAGAAGATGCGTTTTCACCTTCAGGATCAGTAAGAGCAGGCTCAAAAGGAGGATCTGAATTAGAGGCGCGAGCCTTTCGTGATCAACTTAATGTGCTTGAAAGAGTCGCTCCAGCCAAGATTCTCACACAACGACCTGCAAATGGAGACGTTGCGGTACCTGAGCTTCGGGATGGTCAGATAAATCTTTCAACACCACCGATCATCAGTCCCTTCACCACTTCGGAGACGTCGAGCTTTGAGAGACCTAGGGTCGTCAATGCGACTCCTTTTCTACCACCCGATGAGAAGTTGCTCGAGGCTCTGGCTTCGCCGAAAGATCGTCTTTTCGTTCTCAAGATCGAGCAAGATATGATTGACTTTGTTAAAGATTCAAAGTATGTTCTGACGTCGCTGTCATCAAAGATCTACCTCTAATAGCATATGCAGAGAAGAATATCTTCAACTACCCCAGACAAATGCTTTCTATCGGATGTTGTCCCATAAGCTAGCTGATTATTACATGCTTGGGCACCTCATTGACGAAAGTATGACCTCAGTCCGGATATTCCGCACACCTCATTGTCGACTGTAAGTTGTTTTCCCTTCTTGCGGTGTAGCCTCATGCTAATCGTTCATTAATAGACCTCCTCCTCTCATCGGTCCCAACTCTGCTGCTGATGGTGGCGGAACACCTCCTGCTATCATGACGGCACGCAAGATCATGAAGCGGGGTGGCATTGGTGCTGACAATCTCGCTGTTCAGTTGCTGGCCAAGGACGATGCTGATGATAGCAGAGACAAGAGAGATCTCACCCGAGAAGAACGCGAAAGTCGTTATAAAGAAGCTCGAGCTCGAATCTTCAGAGACTTCAAAGAGGAATCTCTTGATAGTACTGAAACTTCAGCTAAGACTTCAGACAAGGACGTTTCAAGGTCAAGCTCGGCCACCGGAGCAAAGAAGATTAAGAAGAAGAAGGCAAGAGACGATGAGTTCGAACCACGCTCTGCCTTCACTGGTGTAGGCCCATTCTCTCCTCCATCCGCAAAGCCTGGCTCAGACGGTACTTTCTACAATCCTTTCGCGCCTTACGCTATAGCTGCTCAGCAAGGAGTAATGGCCACTCACTTTAATCCTAATCAGCAAGCTCAAATGCAGATGCAGATGCAGTCACAGTATGGTCAACCGCCTAATCCTGGTTGGCCACAACAGCAGTCAGGTCAAGCTTATATGTTACCATCAGCTGCTCCTGGCTATCCCTCGTCAGGCTATTACGATAATTCTGGCGTCTACAATGGCATGCCATCACCCAACATGGCAAGTCAGCTAACACCGAGGCCTACTCACCAAACTCTCTCTTCTCAAATGCCCAACTTCAATCAGCAGGATGATAATCCAGGGTGGAACCAGAACTACGCCAGCCAGTATTCGATGCAGAATACCATGATGAACCATGCTTTCCTCGATTCAAACATGATGTCAAATCCTATGCTGTATTCTATGAATCCTGGTTATGCTCAAGATCAACAAGCCATGGCCCAAGCAATGGAACAACAAGCCGCTTACGGCTTTCTCGGTCATCCTGCTCGACAGCAGTTCAATCCCAAGACGCAGTCTTTTGTCCCGGGTGTCTGGGGAGGTGCAATGCCGCCAATGCCTAATGATGGAACTTATATGCAGAACCCTGCTATGTCTCCGATGCCCCACAACCTCAACTCCGTGCCTTTGAACTTTCAGCAACATCAACAACAGCAGCACTTCAACCAACCTCTGAATAGCTCAACTCGCACGGTTGGACAATCTCGTTCTTCATCAGGATCGAACCAACCTTCACGCTCGTTACAAAGTAGTAGCATTGCGAAATGGGGCACCCCTTCCACATTACCACCCAAGCCGCCAACTATACTTCCAGCTACACTTCCTGCCAAACCGCCTCCACCAGCCAGTTTCTCATCGTTTGCCGTCACGCAAAATCAGCAAACTCATGCGTACACGAACAGTGGGATAATGAAGGGTACGAATGGCTCTGCTGCAAAGGTTGGCGCGCTACGGTGACACGAAACAGCTGTTGTCTTTGCAGGAACTGTAGTTGTATTCGTGAGGAGTGCTGTTATGTATGAATAATGCATATTTTTCTTGTTGAACCAAATTTTCATTTTTCGTCTACTTTTTGCATTGACGACGCATAGTGTCATGAGAAATTGTCGAGCCTTGCTCTCTATAATGATATCACTCGCACAGTAACTTCTTCGTCTACTTGTAGTGCCTGTTAACCACTTGTGGCACACTTTCGGTGTCGATCTTTCAAGATCCATACACCCCCACCCCAGCAACAGCGCCATTCCTTTCTTCCACCAGCCATCAACCCTCACTTCAACTTAATTACTTCGTTTCCCTCCTCACAAGTCCATAAACATAGCCCATCCCCTCCTCAACCATCTCCCGAACCACCCCCCAATCCGTATGCTGCACCTTCATCGCCACCTTCTCAATCCCATTATTCCACCTCTCCCTCACCTCCTGAGTAATCCCTCCCGCCGCACCTTCCTGCGCCCGATCCCGCCCCTCCAACCGTGCCGCCCTCCGTCGTCGACTACCGTACAAACTCTCTGGATCTGCTTCCAGCTCGCCAGAGGGAGAGTACGACGAGTCAGCGAGACTGCTTAAGGGTGTGAGTGTGTTTGAGGGAGTGGAAGGGTCGAGTGGTGTCAGTTGTGAGGCGAGCGAGGGTGATTGTCGTAGGAGTGAGGAGGAGCCGGAGGAGAGATGGTTTAGGACGAGCACGTTTTGTCGGATTTGGAGGGCTTGTGTTAGGCGGTTGCGCCGGTGAGCAGAGAGGGTGAGGTAGAGCGTGCCTGTTGTTAGCGTAAGGCCACCGAGCTGGAGGGGGTGTGTTAGTGAGAGGAAGCGAAGTGGGATGAGTGTGGACGTACTAGGCCTGTTGTGAAACCCATGATGGGCTGGAATGTCTTGTGCTGATGTTGAGGATAGTTGTGAGAGGTGGTGGTAGTGCGCGTGGTGGGAAGATGCGCTTGGGTGTAATGATAGTTGTAATTGGATTTGAGCTACAATGTTTCTTATCAGGTTGTTGTCTGCATTGATGCCAAGACGAGTCACGTGACCTTCTATCGAGAAAGTTGAAACAGCACAAGTCACAGAATCGTGATCAATCCTCCAAAGCACAAGCACAAGCACAACCACAATCACTCAACAGCTCGAGCGCGACATTTCACAGACACAGCCACAGCCAAACACTGTCCTTCATACCCTATCAACCCAAACGGTCCCTCCTCCATCAGGTCGCCGCCCTCTTCGCACACTACGATATCCATACCATGGCCGGAAGCCGTCCCAAATACCGTCATCTCTCTCGCAACAGCTCCCATCGTCAAGCCCTCCTCCGCAACCTCGTCACCTCACTCTTCGAACACGAATCGATATCGACAACATGGCACAAAGCGAAGGAAGCACAGCGATTAGCGGAAAAGCTCGTGACGTTAGCGAAGAGGAATACCACTGCTTCGCGGACAAGAGCACAGGCGATATTCTATGTAAGTCTGGAAACACTCACCGCAAACGTCCACAGTCATCCGTCCGCAATAGAGCGGTAGCTTGCACCTGCAGCATCGAGCCAAGCAAAAAGAATATTAACCTGAACATCCAACAACAACATCCACTAACGCACTATGTCTTCTATTGGACAGAAACCGCTCGAACTCCTCCCCAAACTCTTCGGCCCAATCGCTGAACGCTACTCCACCCGTCCCGGCGGCTACACCCGCGTCCTGCGCATCGAGCCCCTCAAAGAAGACCAAGCCGCCTCCGCAATCCTCGAACTCGTCGATGGCCCAAGGGATATGCGATTCGCCATAACCGCACAAACCATCGCCCGCGACCGTCTGCTGGGCCAACCACATAGTGAGATCACGTTGCGGAATCGGGAGAAGGTGGTTAAGTTCCGCGGGGAAGAGGAGCTGGAGCAGATGGTGAGCAAGTTTGTGAGTATGGAGAGGGATGGACAGGAGGGACGGAGTGAGCCGGCGGAGAAGAAGAAGGTGTATTTTAAGGGGCTGAGGGATGCGAGGTATTATAGTGGTGGGCAGAAGGTTGCGAATTCGGAGCCTGAGTAGTAAGCTGGGACGAGGGAGAATGTGTGCATTTGTGAGGATGGGGAGGGAGAATCGGTGTTTAGCATCTACCAAGCATATGAAGTGGTGTTATGGGACAGTCTGGTCATTATGAGATGAGACCGCTGCTTGTTTTTCCGTGGACAGGGAGAGTTTTCCACCATGATAATGCATGCAGTCCGACGAGATTCTCACATCCAAAATCTCGGACGGAAAGAGACCACGAACCTGCTTGCTTGCTTGCATTGTTCGACATGCGAATTACTTTGACTCCCTCATCACAACGGAGGAAACAGAACAATGACATTACTGGATCCTGTCCTATGCAAACAGAGGGAAAGATGGATTGCGTAAATGATCAAATTGTGAATAGCAGTGGGCGTAGATGGCTTCGTGGTATGTTGAATCGATATAATGTCGAATATAGAAGCTAATAGGAACGCACACACAACAATCACCTACACAAAGCAACCAACAACACACTTCACTTACACACCAGAAACCTCATTCCACGTCTAGGAACTAATATTATGCAGAGCAGGAAAGAAAGAGATTGCAGGTCCAAAACAACATAGAAAGAAAATCAATGAGCTTATCTCATCCCATCCCATCCGTCACATGTCACAAATCCAGCTTCCACTGCCAACCTCCAATCATGCACATCCCCCCCCCCGCCCAATGCTTCCCTTCTATTCTACCAATGCCCTTCACCCGTCCCATCTCCCCATCCACCCTACGCTTCATCCACACATCCCGCCCTCGCCACGCCAACTACGTGCAAGGAGGCCCCCGCAAACTCCGCGAAGACCGCCTCAGTTTCTTCCCCTTCCTGTTTATTTTCCTGATCGGAACGGGTTTCTTTGCTTGGACTGTTAAGCAGAGAGAGGGTGTTGTGCATAGACCCAAGAACCAACAGACGTTGCCTGCGGAGGATTATACGACCAAGATTAGACGACAGGAAAAAGAATAAAGAAAGAAAAGACGGACAGATTGAGACGCACAAATCCATACCTCGCTGAAAGACTTGCTTCACAATGCCCCCAACCAACACCCCCTCCAAAGAAGAACTCTCCCAACTCCCCGCCCCCTCCCGCTCAACCCCTCTCTTCACCACCACCCGTGCCACCGTCATCTTCGTCCTCGGCGGCCCCGGCTCCGGCAAAGGCACCCAATGCGCCAACATCGTCACCGACTACGGCTTCAAGCACCTAAGCGCCGGCGACCTACTGCGCGAGGAGCAAGATAGAAAGGGCAGCGAGTTTGGAGACATGATCAAAGAGTATATCAAGAACGGCGAGATTGTGCCTATGGAGGTTACGGTGCAGCTGCTGGAGAATGCGATGCAGAGTGAGCTTGAGAGGTTGGATAAGGAGGGTGGGAAAGAAGGGAACGGGGAGGGCAGGTTTTTGATCGATGGTGAGTGTTGTTCGATATTGCTTTTTCCTTTTTCACGCTCGTCGTATACTGTACTCGTCACCTTCTTTCTTCCGCCTAGCACGACCACATCATAACGCCTCCCCCGCCGACCTCTTCAAACCCGCTCAGAATCTAACATCCCTTACAGGCTTCCCACGCAAAATGGACCAAGCCACCAAATTCGAATCCGTCGTCGTCCCCTCCTCCTTCACGCTCTTCTTCGACTGTCCCGAAGACGTCATGGAACAGCGCCTTCTCAACCGCGGCAAAACCTCCGGCCGCGCCGACGACAACGCCGAGAGTATCAAGAAGCGCTTCAAGACTTTTGTCGAGACGAGTATGCCTGTGGTGCAGTATTTTGAAAAGGAGGGGAAGGTGGAGAAGATTATGGCGACGGAAGCGCCGGAGAAGGTTTATGTTAAGGTTAAGGAGGCGTTGGGGAGGAGGGGGTTGCATCAGGTGGAAAAGAAGTGAGAGGAGAAGGCTGGGGATGCGTGAGGGGGTGGGATTGAATGGGCCTTTGTGGTGATCGTGGGCGCTGGCAGGGGCAGGCTAATCTTCAGAAGCTATTTCAAAAGCCTGCCCCCCCCTTCCCCCCACGACTGCCTAAATGAGCATCATACCATCATGATAAACATGAATGAAGCCGACTACTGCCAGGCAGGCCTGATCTAACCTCCCTCTCTCAGAAGTTATTCCGACCCTTTCCCTTAATCATCAACTCAGTGATTGGTAGCGAATCCTCGCAAATCTCACATGTCAAGTAGTTATCAAATAAACAAGGATGCTTTCCTCCCTTGCCATCTCATAATGGTCTAATACCCCAGCGCCTCTATCTCTAGGCAAGCGAGATCATACTCGAACGATAGATGTCGAGCACGACGCAGGTTCTGATAATGGTCGGGGGAGGTACTTGTACCATAACAATCGTTCTTTTTTCTGTAATCATTTCATCACACCACCACACCCCTGTTTTTATTCTCTCAGTCGTCTGTTCGAAGACAAAAGTTGATGGCGGTCCTCACTTGTAAAGGTGGATAGGTCTTTTCTCGACGTTGATGCGTTTGAATTGATTGATATACATGAGTTTTTTCTACTTTACATAAATCCGTAATTGCATGGTCTTGGTATCCATTCATGAGATGCATGTCCAGCTTTTCCGTAGACAAGCATGTAGACCGCTTCCGATGCATACACACCATCATTCGCCTCTTTCAGCCTCCTATCATATCCTCCTTTCCATTTATTCCTTCTATAAAGCGGTCCGCCCACCCACCGCCACCTCCCTTCCACCTACACTTCCAACGTTCCGTTGCTCCGACTTGCAGTGCCCGCAGTCTCTCGCTCCTACGACCCATTAACAGCCTGCTCAATCTTCTCCGCAATGTTCGTCGCAACACCACCGACTCTATTCGCCGCAAGATCAATCTTGCTAGCCGCCAAGCTTCCCTGCAAACCAAACTGACTCGGCACACCCTCGATTCTGTGCACGGAGTTGATGTTCTTGACGAGTGTGATTTGGTAGCATGTTGCGCTTCCTTGACGCGAGATGATGGTGCTGTAGGCGAGGAAAAACTCCCAGATGCGGAACCAACGAGCTCCGTATTTGGCGACGACGAGATCGCGGTTGGCCATCCAGTTGCGGTACCAGCGCCAGATTGTGGCGGAGTAGTGGACGCCTGGTGAGAGATTAGTAAAGTAATAGGTTGGGAGTCCCTTGGATGGTAGGGGGGGAGGGGAACACTGGAAATGAGAGGAAGTGAGACGTACCAATAGTGTCAACAGCCTTGACTTCAAAGCCAGCGCCTTCAAGCTTATCCACGAACCAGCCCAGAGGCGTCGAGGCATCAGCACCAGGGAAGATGTATTTGTTCATGAAGAGGCCCCAAATGAGATCCTCATACTGCCAACTCTTCCTCAATCCGGCAATCTGCAAGAAAAACACACCGTCATCATCAAGCATATCATACACCTGCTTCAGAAACGTTCCAAAGTGTCTGACCCCAACATGCTCCGCCATTTCCAAACACGTAATCTTGTTATATCCCCCGGCAGGCACGGGAATGTCGCGGTAGTCCATGCACAGAATCTTGCTTTGGTCCTCGGAGATGCCGTCGCGGCGCAATCCGCTGTTGCCCCAGGCGGTTTGGTTGCGGCCGAGGGTGACGCCGGTGGCCTTTGCGCCGTAGTTCTTGCTGGCGAAGCGCGCGAGAGTGCCCCAGCCGCAGCCGATGTCGAGCATGCGCTCGCCGCGCTTGAGGCCGATTTTCTCGCACACAATTGCGAGTTTGTTGTCTTGAAGCTGCTCGAGGGTTTCTTCCTTGTTGATGTCGGATATCACGCCAGAGGTGTAGATCATACGGGGGCCTAGGAACCAGCCGTAGAAGTCGTCGCCGCGGTCGTAGTGGTCGCGGACTTGTTCTTCGTCTGGGAGAGTGTTAGTCATGCAGGATTGAGGTAGAGGGTAGAGGAGATGTCCATTCTTTACCTTGCGAGCGAGTGTGCATGATAACCTCTGGCATCATTCCAGTCAGGAAGAACCAGTACAAACTAAGCGTGAAGCGGAAGCTAGCCCAATCATGTCTGTATTCCAACACCTCAAGCATATCACCCTTAACGTCAACACCGCCATCAAAGTATTTTTCATAGAAAGTCTCCAGAGGAATCTTGCCACGGCCTCGATACTTGAGCTTGTCCGCCTCGGAGTGGAAGGTGAGGTAGTGCTCCACTGGCAAACCAGGATACGTAGCCTTTTCATTTTTGCGAGCAGAAAAGGTCGAGGCGAAAGACCAGTAGCATGCGAGAATGGGGATGGAGGTGAAGATGGCGAAGAAGATGGCGAGTTTGAGACCACCGCCTACTTTCCAGGAGAAGTAGAGGGGGATCAGGGCGATGGCGGAGAAGAGGAGCGTGTTGGAGAAGGTGTCATTTCCGGCAGCATCGGCGGGAAGCGGTGCGTTCTTGATTGAAGAATACTATAAACATGTCAGCGTCTAGGGCTAAGTATTGCTTGGTCTGCACAACATACCGAAGTTGTGCGCACACCAGACTCGTGAGTGACTTGTTGCTGGCGAGCTGCGGGAGTTTCAACAAAGTCGAATGTCTCCTCGGAGATGTTTTTGCTGTCTGCCATGATTGCAACGAGCAGGACTGCGCAAGAGAGGGAAGCTTGTGAGGATAGGAAGGGGACAGGTTAACTTTATAGAAATCGAGGCCAATGGTGCCGCTCCACAATAATATTTCCCCTTGAACACGCGCCGAGCGGAAGTCAGGCACGCGACGCAACGTCTTTGATATTCTATCGAGAGTAGAAGCGAATGCTTTGAACTGAAAACAGCCGTATATACAACAAGATATTTCTAACATCCAAGACCTCCGTCCATGCCCCTCCTCCAACTCCTTGTCTACAGCAGCGACTCCCCCACTACTCCCTAGCGCCCATACCTTCCGGCACATTCGGGTCTCTCTGAATCCTTATCTCCTCAAAATCTTCATCATGTTTCAAGACCAAACCTTTCTCATTCGCCAAATGCAGCAAGCAGATGAAGCAATAACTCGTACTGATGTCCGCCATTGTCTGCTCAGGGTATACTGACTGCAAGTTGTTGATGACATCTGTAAACTTGAGCTCTTGTCCTTCTTTAGGTGTTTCTGGTAAACTCGGCTCTTCATCAGACGAGGATTTTGGTAATGGTGGTGCTGCTGTTAGAGCTTGAACACCAATATCTCGCCACATTTCTTCCTTGAGGCGTCGCACGTCGACCTTTGTAGCTACACGCGCGTACTGAACATATTCTGGTCGTATTCGCCTGCTCTGTGTAACGAGCTGGGTACCGAAACCAGACTCTTGCGAATCCGGAACCAGTGAACCTATAGGGTGAGAATCAGCACCTTGTCCAAACGTCTCTTGAGCATCAGCGAAATGATCGTCGTCGTCGTCGTCGTCGTCGTCGCCTATTCCAGGTATCGGCAGAGCATCGTCTTGGAAGAAGTTGGCGTCATAGGTGCCCTGTACTGCTTGTCCTTCATCCTCTTGTTGCGCTGCAGCAGCGTCATTCGCTTGCTGTTGTTGAGCCCAGTATGCCTCATCCATTTCTCCAGTCTCAAGCTGATCCTCACTAGTTCTAACCTGGCCACCACCAAATGACTGTTGTTGAACCACCTTTCGTCGTGCACCAATACGTGCCTTTGGCTTGAGGAAGAGACACAATAGTTGACGGGAATTGAAGTGTTTGTCATCTGGTAGTAAATTGCGTGTTTTCGACTTCCATTGTGTTTTTGGCAGCGATATCGTAGCATTCGAAGTAGCAGGCGTGTATATCATGTCTGCCATTTGTTGGGACATGGGCGCCATGAAGTCAATTTCGAATGGTTCTTTTTCTTTCCTCGGTTTCGGCGCTGCGGGCTTCGAATTGTCCTTGATCTTGCGAATTCGCCAATGCTCAGGACCTGCCCAATTCTTTTGTAACGCCTGGTCGAAATAGCTGAGGATATTCTCTCGATCGAAATCTTTGTCCTTGACCAGAGCAATACCATACTGAGCACTATCCGCGTCGTAGTTTCCAACCTCATCACCCATGGCATCCTCGCCTTGAGCACCGTCCATACCGTCTTCCATGACGCCTACTCGTGGTTGTGTAGTGATTGCTGCTTCGCGTGCCCATGCTTCGCCACCTTCACCAAAACCGACCTCTTCAATTTTGAGCACATCAAAGCCGCCGCCACCAACACCATCATCATCATCGAAACCTCCAAGGGCCATTGGCTCGTCATCTCCATAATCATCTCCTTCTGGACGTTCACCATCTTTGGCAGAACCATCATCTTTTCGCCAATCCTCCGGCGCTTTCAAGAAAGGTATATCCAGAGCATCAGATCCTCCACCAAGCTCAAATGTTCTCAGAGATGGACAGATGTCTTGCCCATCTAAGAGTGCTAGGTCAGGGAAAAAGCGTAGTCCAAGTGATTCCAGATTATTGTTGAGCTCGGCCTCCGAGGGCTGTTCTGTATCAGTATCTCCTTTGTGCTCATCTTCTTGCTCAGCTTGTTCGCTAGACTGTTCTTGGGCATCATCACTGCTATCGAACACTATCCTGCCTTGAGCATCGATTGTCAGATGATTCAGCAGCAACCCTTTGGCTCCACCTTCGTCAAAATCTGCAGAGGCTTTTTTGAAGAGTGGATCAACAGAGAACTCAAGTTCCATCTTTTTCAGTTGAAGCTGCGCGAACGAAGAGGCCAAAGTCGCCTCGGATGAGCGCTGCGTCTTCTTCTTAGTCTTCTTCTTGACGCCATCTTCACCCTCGCCATCTTCGTCATCCTCTCCATCTTCTTGAGCTCCCTCTTCATCGGCTCCGCCTTTGCCTTTCTTGTTTCCACTATCTGCCAGACCACTCAAGAGTTTACCAGTCTCTGTTGCGACGCTGTCAACTCTGCTTGTGTAGATTTTGACGCAACCATCCAAAGTACAGCTAGCCTTTTGAAAGTTTACACCATCCCCTTCTTTCAGTAGAGACATGTCGTGGAAGTAGTCGATAAGCGCAAAGTTCCAGGAATTTGCAGCATTGATTTTCTGTACAAGTCAATATGTGATATCGGACAGCATAAGTTCTTCTTCAGTCTTACGTTATCTGTAGCCATTTTCATCCACTCCTCGAAGTTTGCTAAGATTGGTACGCGCTTCATGGGTGTAACAGCATTGCCCACAACATTCAGTCCTTGACTGTCGTCATTCTCTTTATCGTCTCCATTCGGTGTCCTCGGGCTACCAGTTACTCCTAATAATGATTTGCGCTTCATTGGTGATGCTGCTGCTCTGATTTGATTCATTTGCATGTCATGTAGTGCTTGTCTCGATTGAAAGCGGACTGCCTTTTCTCCTCGGTCGTCGTTCAATGGCATTTTCACAGGTGATAAAATTGATTTGGGCTGCGCTGCCGTACCCGGCGCACGTCTTTCGCGTGGCATTGTGAAGTAGGAAGTGAAGTTGTGTATTCGGCGCGTTCAGGATGTGGATTTGTTGCTGCAGATGTGTTCCGTACTATGCTACCGAGTGTCAACAGCCCAGCTGAACAAAGATGGCCTCCACGACACGTTGATTGGGCTTCTGGAGCGAAACGATGGTGCTGACGCCGACTTGTCGCTGCTTGCTTCAGCTCCTTGGTTTGTTTTGCGCCAGCAAGGAGTAAACAAAAGACCCTGGATCTTGTGCTCTGGCTCGGAGATCCCGGGCACGTGCCAAGATTAAAGTGACGTTTGGTAATCTTCAGCCTCATGCGCAGCATCGACTTGTGTTTCTTCCATGCCACATATTATCCCTGACCTCCCTCCTTCTACACCCGTTTCACCGCCAAAGACATGTACTGACCACTGCCTCGTTACCTCCCTACCGAAGCCTCGTCCAACACCGCGCAATGCTATCGTCCTACTCATACATCCGATGATCTACCTTTCCCATGTCTGCCAAATACACTTTGCGCCAAAGTAGGAAGAAGCAGATTCATCGAGCTACTGGCTACCGCTTCTTCCTGACGGTCTCGCTTCTGGCGCTCCTGATTGCTACTAGTGTTGGTCTACAATGGATCAAGCAACATAATGTACAAACACAACAGCTGACGCTCGTGCGCCGACATACACCAAGCGAAATACCCAATGAAGAATGTCGAAGTGTACACAAAGCAAGAAACCAATGTGCATTCATAAAACACCACTGTCCAGACGAAGAAGCAGGACTGCTGTCATACCTCCAAATCTACTACTGCGATTTCGCCCATGTCAAACCAATTGCACTCACTTTCATCATAATCTGGTGCGGCCTACTCTTCTCCACTATTGGTATCGCCGCCAGCGACTTCTTCTGCGTCAACTTATCTGTCGTATCAAATGTCCTGGGCTTGAGTGAAAGTCTTGCAGGCGTTACGCTCCTGGCTTTTGGGAATGGTAGTCCCGATGTCTTCTCTACATTCGCGGCCATCAATAGCCACAGTGGTAGTCTTGCTATCGGAGAACTCATAGGAGCAGCAGGATTCATCACGTCTGTTGTTGCTGGTTCTATGGCTATAATCCGTCCATTCAAAGTTGCAAAGAAGAGCTTCATACGAGATGTGGCATTCTTTACAATCGCGGTGGCCTTCAGCATGGTCTTTCTTGCAAATGGAAGTCTTGAGCTCTGGGAATGTGCTGTCATGGTAATACTGTATATCTTTTATGTCATTATGGTTGTTTTTTGGCATTGGTGGATAGGAAGAAGATTACGAAAACGTCAAGAAGCTGTTGCTGCAGCTGATGGCTATCTGGATGATATCAACGTATCCGAAAGTGCTGATGGTTATTCAGCGACTCCATCTCCTAACATACCATCCATCAACGAGCCAACATTTCTTGGATTTGCAGATCTTGAGCGGGCTAATCTGCTAGAAATGGACACAGCTGATGAAGATCTCGAGGAAAGTGAAAGAGAAAGGTTTCTTGGCGAGATTAACAGCAACATGCGTGTTACAAAAGCTCCTACCGGTGAAAGAAGAACCATTTTCAACCCGATTAGGCCGAGTTTGGTAGGCGCACTCGAGTTTCGAGCAGTTCTCAGTGCCATCGAACGAGATGAAGGTAGTGTTGGGCAAACGAGACGATACTCCGAAGCACCCATATCGCATGAGCATTACTTTTCGAAGGATGTGGATGTTGTCGATGTAAATGATCCTCGCTCTCGTGTTTTACAGAACGGGATAGATCGTGGGCGGTCAACATTGGAAATACGTGGAAGTATCGCTGCTAGAGGTCGTGCTGTTTCTGCAAATGACGCTGCAGGTTTACGTATCGACCCTCTAGTCCTAAGAACAGACACGATTCCTTCTAGCCTTGATCTACCAGGCTCACAAGCTCCAAGTCGTGCGAATAGTAGACCTCCTCTGCGATCTGCAGTGTCGCAGCCAGATGCGCTCAAGTCTAGCAATATCTACGTCAGCACAACAACAGATCAGCCTAGCTCTCGTTCACGGGCGAATACTTTGGAAGTGCCTGGTGCAGATCAAACCCAACAACAACAAAAACAGCTACAACCACGACCGCCAATACATCCACACAAGTCCTTATCTCATCAACGGCGGTCGTCAAAGTCCTCTGAACACCTCGATTATTTATCTAGCGGTCGACCACGAGCACGCAGTAGAGCATCTACACAATTACTCCTTCCACACTTCAAACGTCCTTCACCAAGACATACACCTCCAGCTTCACCCTTCCCACCATACCGGGACGATCCATTAGCAGATGTTCCAGAAGAATCGATAATGCTTCCCTCTCCTACTACAGAACACAGCCATGGACAACCATTTCACAACGACGACGAGCCTAAAAAGCTATGGCGATGGTGGCCATACAAATACCTAGTCTCGCCAGAGATAATAGGCAGGACACTATTCCCGACCGTCTGCGACTGGCGCGACAAGAACACCTGGGACAAAATGCTCGGCATCGCCTCAGCACCCAGTTTCTTCCTCCTCACAATCACTCTTCCAGTCGTCGAACCCTACGAGGACGACCACAACGATAACGATACTCCCACCAACATGATCGCTCTCGAATCCGCCACAGCCCGCGAAGCTGCTGCCTCAACCGGCATCACTGGCCCAGCAGCAATAACAAACATCTCACCCGCCCCTGAATGGAACCGCTGGCTCGTCATTCTCCAACTCTTCACCGCACCCTTCTTCCTCGTCCTGATCATCTGGGCCAACACAGTCGACTCACCAACTTCTCACCCCGAAACCCTAATCAAACCAACCCTCATCTCCCTCGCCGTCTCATCCTGCCTCCTCGTCCTCCTCCTCTCCACAACCACACCAACCAAACCCCCGCGCTACCACTGGATCCTATGTCTCGCCGGCTTCATCATAAGCATCACTTGGATATCCACCATCGCGAACGAAGTCGTCGGGGTCTTGAAAACAATCGGCGTCATCTTCGACATCTCAGACGCCATTCTTGGGCTAACCATCTTCGCAGTCGGCAACTCCCTCGGCGATCTCGTCGCAGATATCACTGTCGCTCGCCTCGGATACCCCGTCATGGCATTGAGTGCTTGTTTCGGAGGCCCGCTGCTGAACATCCTGCTGGGCATTGGACTTAGTGGGATTTTTGTGATTGTCCAGGGCGCAGAGAAGAGGGTGCATGGGCATCCGGAAAGACCGATTAGGTTTAGGCCGTATAGGGTTGAGGTTAGCACGAGTCTGATTGTGAGTGCGGTGGCGCTTTTGGTTACGCTGGTGGGGTTGTTGGTCGCAGTGCCGTTGAATGGGTGGAGGATGGATAGGAGGATTGGTGTTGGGTTGGTTGTGCTTTGGGCTGTGGCGACCGCGGGGAATGTCGTTGTTGAGGTGCTGGGGTGGGGTGAGCAGAAGTGGTGAAATGAGAGATGGAGATGGGAGTTTGTTTAGGGTGCGAGGAGTCTGAGGTATATATGTGGCGTTGTAAGGTCATGATATTGACTAGATGCTGTGGAATGAATTGGATCGAATTGGGTATGTTCAATAATCACTACCTTACATGAACACGACCCCTGGAGGGTGACTCTTGATGCTACAATAAAATGATAAGAAGAATCCGGAAACTCAAATCGACTCCTGGAGCAGTCACCAAAACTGTTGGTTTGCAGAGAATGAATCATCACAGCCACCAAAAAACTATCATCCTCACCTCTCCCGCATCCTTTGCATTGCCTTGCTACACACTTCATTATTCCTACTTGATTTCTGCCCTTATCCTGCTTGTATTTCGTTATTTATACTCTCTCTCCATCTCTCTTCGTCTTTCTTCTTCTTCTTCGATTTGAGGACATCGTCGTCCTTCCTCCTCTTCTAAAACCTCCAGGTGTCGGTTCGTCTTCTTCGAGAATGATTGTGCTCCCACTGCTCTCTGCTCGATGCTCGCCCATTTGACTTAGGCCGCGAATCATTTTCGAATCTCAGAGCCTTCTTTTCTTTTCCCTTCCTTACCTTGGCATTGACGTCTATATCGCTGCTAGGCAGGAGCTCAGCGCCAACAACCCAAACCCAAGCCAACCACTCATCGCCCATATTCCACCCCAGGCACAACAATCGGTCCATATTTGACCGTCGCGCCGCCTCCACCTACAGCAGCTAAAGGAGATAGGCCTGGTTCCGCTTGCATCATGAAATCGAACGCTAGACTGATCCTGCCGCTGCTGCTGGGGGTGATGTCTGTCGTGGTGGAGCGGATACTATTTTGCGCTCTTCTACCATGCTCACTGTCGTTCGCACCATTCGCAGTCAACGTACTCATACTAGTCCCACCCCACGAACCACGCTGACTCTCCACAGCCATAACACTACCAGCACCAGCACCAGCACCAGCACCAGCAGCACTCTGTGCGCCCCACTGACTTCCCAGCTCACCACCACGACTACCACCACCACCAAAAGCAGATCTAACAAATACCGGATCAAACACAACGCCGCACACCCAGCCCCTTCTCCCAAGCACGCCCTTTAACCCACCACCCTCTCTAGCCCTGCCGTCAACATCAACACTAAACACTTCGAGCATATCCTCCTTCGTATCACTTGGGATAGCGCTTCCGGCTCTAGCATCCGACGATCTCGTCCCATTGGCAGGGATGAAGATCGGTTTTTGCGTCATGTGAGAGGGGAAATTCAAGCGGAGTGTGATGGAGGAAGGAGGGGCGTTGACTATGGGGGGTGTGGTGAGGGCGAAAACTGTGCGGTGCGAAGGGCTGTGGTTGTGATGTTGGTCGAAGGTGGTGCTGGATGGGGTGCTTGGGAGGGGGAAGTATGGGGAGCTGAGGGAGCGTGAAGAGAGGGAGATTGTTGTGTTGCTGGTGGGTGCGGATGCGGTTGCGCTTGTGGAGGAGTCGTTTGGGTCGTGGAGGAGGCCTGCCGCAGCACAATTTGTACCACCGGAAAGGAATGTCATTCGTATTGACTTCTGGTGAGCCAGCGTTTGCAGTGTACGGATGAGGTAGGTACGTTCGAGATCCTGCGCAAGAAGTCGTTAGTAGCCTCGTTATGGTCCAACCACTTCTCAACGAATCCAAATCACTCTCCAAGCACATACCTTACTTTCATGAAACCACATATCCCTTACCGCCTCCACACCACCCACCTCTCCAAACGGGCTCAACACCGCATTCATCAATCCACCTTTCCCCACCACCCTCTTGACCTCTCCAAAAGCTCCCGTCACCACTCCCTTCGCGCCCACCACACTCGCCACACCCCCAGCGACCTTTCCCAACGCGTTGAAACTCCCCGTAACAACCTTCTTCCCCGTCTTGAACCCAGCCATCATACTCTCCGCCATCTCGCCTCCCCTAGGATAGACCACCGGCGTCGGTAGAAGCCATAGCACATGTTGCACGCATGGCGGCAAGAGTGCAATTTTAGGAAACAAACCTTGGTATGTAGCGCCGGCGAGGACTTGATGTAGAGTCCGTTCGCTGCGACAATCGGGTGCCATGACGACGATGGCTGGGCCGAGGTATTTCAGAAAATGCCAGCCCGTGCCGGTGATGGTGAAGAGGTCAAAGGTGGTTGAGGGCGAGGTCTTTGTGGCGAATGAGGGTGGAGAGCGGAGCAGGGTTGGGGTGGTGTGGTGCTGGAAAAGGAGGTAGGAGTCGTAGGCACAGCGACCGATGTTGAGGAAGATGTTGGAGGATTGAAGATGTGGTGGGTAGGAGCCGTAGCCTTCGAAGCTGCGAGGATGCGTGTTAGAAGTGGGTGGCATGATGAGTTGGAAGTATTGAAACTTACATTTCGTGGTCGTCAATCGTGAGAATGTGTGGGATGGATGCAAAGGCTTCCCTTAGATGTGCTTGGTCGAAATGGCTGGTGTAGTAGTGAAAGTATGCATGGCGTATCTCATCCTCAATCTGTGCCGACCATGGAAAATTCTTCCTATTATCCTTCCCATTCATAGCAGTCCATTGTCGAAGTGAAGGAATATCTTTCCATATCCGATCTGCCACGATCTGGTTGCCTACTCCAAGTTGTACATGGAATCCACCAACTTCTCGATTTTTCTGTAACACATCTTTCCACATCGTCCCTAGTCCACCAAGTTTGGTTCGTTCGGCCATGTTCACATTCATGGAGAAGTCGTTGCCAGTGTGTGCAAGGAAACGCCAACTTATGTCATAACGCCCTGCTACTACGAATTCATAGCGTGTACAGCCGAGATGTGAAGTAATAGCATATGTCCATTTCGTGTCTCCCGTCTCCTCCATCCGAATGTCAATGTCATAGCGGTAGAAAGTCCAATCTAGATGTTGATGAATTGCGTCAGGGTTAAGTTGACGTGCTGGAAACAGTTAGCTATCAGGTTTGGTAATTCGCAACTTCGATACATACGATTAGGTGATAAATCAATACTCTGGTGCAAGTGGATTGTTGGTGGTTGAGGCAATTCTGAAATCAACATTACAGAACCATGCCACACACCATTGTCCAGGTCCATATTAGTATATCTGAGGTATGGACCAAAGTAAACACCATTCGCCGGGATGATCCGAAACTGCTCAAGCCCAGCGGATGGTGGTGGTTGGAGAAAACCCACAGCAGTAGGACTTGCCAACGGCGTCATGCTCCTATATAGACTCTGAGGATATGTTGCATACTGTGGTTTGAAACCAGGTGATCCAAGTGGTCGATCGAAGACGGACGCGCTGTACACTGATCCAGCGTAGCCAGGAGATTGAGGTTCGGCAAGATTGATAGGTGTTGGACCTTTCGGAAACTCCCACTGAGTTGACTGCGAGGGCAGATGAATGTAATAATATTGTCCGCTCTTCTGGTCGAGATGTGATATCCATCCTTCAGGAAGTGGAGGAGGTGTTGACTTTATTACTGGTGGTGGTGACGGAGTCGACTTGGGTAAATGTTGTGCTACCAAATGCAGTGCTTGTTGTCTTTCTAGCTCCTCTCGTTGCTGATGCCCGGCAAAAGCTGGATGACCTTGGAGGTTGAGCGGTTCGGCTCGATCTGCTGCAAAGGCTTTCTCCTCTTGAATGCTTGATGCTGGACTTTGCATAGTGGTATATGCTGGTGGTGCAGGATCTTCGATGCGGATACGACCAAGATCTTGTTCAAGCTGGTTAACAGGAATAGGTTGTGATAAGGCTGCCGATCGTGGGAGGACATTCTGTGATGGTTCATCTGCATGGAGCGTGCCCGGCAGATTGATTTGAGGACTTTGACCAAGAGCACGATCACCCGATCGTGGCCCACGTAAATGTTGTGCTGGACTCGGTGTTTGGCGTTGGTGTGGAAGTTGTGCATGATGATTTCGAGGTGTAAATGGATATGCCACTTGCTGAGGTGTGCCGTCTTGAGTACCTGGATCGAGTGGAGTCTCTGGAAGAGGTGGCGAGCCTCTCGTGGCTTTGGTGGTCGAGATCGACGCTGTCGACAACAAACGACTACTGTTCTGATCCTGTAAGGCAAGACGAGTACTAGCAGGCACACGAGATTGTTCTCCAAGCACAGGTGCTGGATAATACTGATGTGCAACTGTAGTGGAGACGGAATCAAGTGTGATTCCTTCGTCTGAGGAACTTCTTGGAGCTAGGACAGTATATGGCATATCTTTGTCGGGAAGATCAGGTCCAGGTGAATCAGGTAATGGTTTCGCTGTACTGTATTCGAGACCTCCACGTGGATGACCTGTCTGTTCCTTCGGCAAGGCCACTGCCTTTTGGTATATAGTAGGGGGTAATATCGCTTGTGCTATAATACTTTCCTCCCCAGGTCTTCTTAGTCTAGCCTGATCAGAAACGTCGGCTGGTTTTGAGCTTGCCCTTGCTCGTGTTTGTCCTTCCGTCCTGGGATGTTCTTGAGAAGTTTTACTCGATGTTATCTCTGCTGGAGGCCTAGGCCATGCAGAGTCTGAAATCTCTGAGGGTATCCCGTGCTCTTGATCGTTCTGTAGCTGTGGTACAGGAGTTGGAGGAGGTGATGAGACAGTCTGCTTGTGTATTTTTAGCGGGGCGATAGCTACCATATCTTTAATGTCGTTGGCAGAGACTCGACTGATTGCAGTCATCTCGTAGCAGAGCTTGGATCCAGCCAAGTCTCTGAGCAGTCTTGTACTACACTGTGTTAGTTGGTCGGATACAGGTCACACTACAAGCACACAAGTCACAGATCAGAGTGCACAAGCAGGAGAGAAAGGGTGTGTGTTTCTGACAAGGTCATATTGCATCTATAGGAGATATGAAGAATGGTTTGGATGGATGTGTGAGCATAAGCGCCGTGAGCTGATGTGGTGATGATGAAGTGCAGAGGTCAAAAAGTCAAATGCCAAGCTTTTGTAACCGCTGATCATTGTGGGCAGCTATAGATAGTGCCCAACATCACAAGTTGATACTATGGCAATATCGATTCTAGACTAGGGAGCTCTATACCATTCCACTCCGCCATAATCTCCCATGGATCACGGCCAGTAAGCCAAAATGCATCCAGTCGCGCTATTCTTGCTGGAGTAGACCTCCGCACGAATGCTTCGGAGATGGTCTTCTGATCTTTCCCCAGCAGTATCAATTGCAACATCTCCGCAAAAGCATCAAAGGCGCCCCGAGTGATGATTCTGCCAGGGTTCCAGTCTAAAGCCAGATACACTGCTACCTTTTCCAACCTTGCGCAGTTCTTTAGTGGTAAGAATGCTTCAACCCACATGCACTCCACGTTGAGTTTCGGACCTTGAAGACTGCGTGTGAGTGTTTTCGGGATCTCGATGAATAGAGTCAATTCCTCCAAACCAGTCAGGTTAGTCGCGATGAGTCGAGAACTTTCCTCCCATTGTTGGTAGTATCTGAAAAGCTGAAATTCGCTTGCGGCGTCAACGACTTGACCTCGTGGTTTACAGTCGATGCAGATCCGTTTGATGAAGGGTAGATTGTACGAAGATATGGACATACGTTTCGATAGCACTTTTTTCGACCCAGCAGGCTTGACTGCATCTATCATGTGGTTTATCGTGGAAAACGAGCCGAAAGCCAGCACAGATTGCGAGTAAAGGACGGTGGAGAACTCTGCATACGTCTGCCGGCAAGTGAAAAGGAGACCTGTATTTGCAGCGTGCTTGAAAGCGCGAACTGACTTCAATTCCTTCCTGACGACCAAGGGCAAATCTTGCTTGCCTAGATGTTCTTGCCAATCGTCCACTGAAGTATAGAGAGGACCTTTCTCCAATTGTAGGTCTTTTGTGTCTAGTTCAGGGTACTGCGCTTTGGAGATGTTTATGACTTGAACTCGATCTGTGTGGCGGATGGTGCGATGTTGTGTTTTGACTTCATTCCAGATACGAAAATGGCCAGTGGCGACGAAGCATCCTCTGAAGACATAATTGTAGATTTGGTTCCTGATCTCTCCTGGTAACTCTAGAAAACGTGATGGCAGGATCTCGGCCTCAGTTTCTGTTGGGTGTTCTTCTCCGTTATCTGAGTCTTCATCCGTAGAATTCTCGATCATCCAGTCATCCCAGGTTTCATAGAACAAGGAACGTGGCATCATGCAATATGATTGTACGTTGAATATCTTTCGCACTTCCACAATCGATTCTTTGCTCTGATACAAGCTCACACAGAAATATCAATTTCAAACTTGGTTGATGCAAGGAAAGATATTTACTAAGAAACACCATGGTTCGAGGATAAGGTAAGGAGGACCTTGGGGGAGAAAGCTAAATCCCAACGGCTATCGCCGAAGAAACGTACATGCTCAATATGGTAGTGGTTGTACAATCGTATTGCATAATCCAACCTGGTCATTCAGTCTTAATTATCCATTGCGCAACGCGAAAGTGCCACCAACAAGCTAGTCAAAACATCGCTGTAATGCTTACTGCCAGTCTTACCACGCCCGTCTGGAATGCGCAGACTCACACCTCTACTAAGCTTCGAACGACACCACTTACATCAATAACCTCCAAGCACCCAACATGATAGCACAAATACCAGTAATCACACCCATCAACCACTGCAACGTGCTAAACTTGACGCCCTCGACTCTTTCCCTTAGTCCTGCTACCTCTTGCTCAATCCGTGTTTCTGTCTCCTTCAACTTCAATTCCTGGCTATTCGTCTCTTCCCTGATCCTTCCCTTCTCCAGATTCAAGTCCAGCCTCACACTGGCTTGTGTTCTCTGCACTTCATCTCGTAAGCGATTGCTCAGCTTTTGCAGCTCATTGCTCAACCGTTCGTAACTTGCTCGTGTTAGAGCAGACTCGCTGTTGTCGAGAGAGAGCAGTTCAGTACGTAGAGCTGAGAAGTCGACTTTCTGCGTATATGAGGTTTTGAGGGCGTCTTCACGTGAGACCATGGTACGTGTGAGATTCTGGACTGATTCTTGGACGATGTCACTAAGGACACGGAGGAGGGCTTGGGATTGCTCCTCCGAGAAACCTTCTGCTCTCAGACGTTGCACAAATTTGAGCGTGTCGAAGTGATGGTCTCGGTGAAAAGGAGGTGTGGTTGTGAAAGTGCGAGAAGGTTGTGGGAATTGTCGTGGGAGACATGGGCGAGTGACAGGAGTGATGCATCTCGAGGTGGTGGCAGACTGTGTTTTCAAAGGCTTCTGAGTACTGAAGCGTCCTGTGCTGTTATGTCGTTTGGTGTAATAGCCTTGGGGAGCTTGCGAAATGATGAAGGAGGTAGCTGGGCGAAAAGCATGCGAAGGCGTGGTTGCCGCGCAAGAGAGTCGAGGAAGCAGGAACCGAGGTAGCGTTGTCGACTGCATTGTACTGTGTCTGAGTTGTGTTTTACTTTGTGAGGATAGATATCTCGTCTCCTTCTTCTGTGTTTGTTGTTGTTGGGATGATCTGTTGCGGAGGTCAGCCGTGCCGGAGGCTTAAAACTCTCCTGACTAGCTAGCCTCCTTTTCGTGTTTCAGGTCTTATGAAACAGTAGGACAAAGTCATAGCAAAGGTTATTCAATTGATGCCAGATCGAACTCTCCCTATCAAGAGTCGGTCTACTCAAGACCCCCCTACCTCAATACCTCAATTGACTTAACCTCTACAAAGCCTTTCCCGATCGAATTGTGATGTTCAGGCAACTGTCCCCTTGACAGCTTTTTCACACATAGAGGGAAACCAGCTTATCAATGTAATTACGTTGATGACTTATCTGAGGTCGCCTGTAATGGGCAAAAGTATGCCAGGCTCGGGCTGCACAAGATGCGCAGAAAGTCAAGCGACTGTAGCACGATTGACTGACAATTTATGCACGAAGTCGGAAATGCCTGAAGCGATATTGTGGGCTTGAAAAGTATGGAGAGAAAAGCTCGACGGTGCAACGTATCACGAACTGAAGCTGCAAAGTAATCGGGTTGTACCAACGCGCAGTATAGTAATAGCATCAGAAAGTCGCTGGTAGAGTTCCTTCAGAGGCTGTTTCGGTTTCAATATCTGTGAGGATGACCCTTTGAGCATCGTGCTTTTGCAGTAGTAAGTAATCTCGATCTGCGAGGTGCAAGCAGCTGAATCCACATGTGTCATGGGAAAGGGTATCATCCAGCACTGGGCTGCTGAGGGGTTTGTAAGCACGACTACGATAATAGAAGGCACTCTGGGCTATCGTCACTTTTAGGTTTGGTGGTGGTGTGGCGGCGCCTCCAAGACAGGATTCCAAAACGTGGTCGCCCCTTAGGAAACCTCGGATGATGCAAGAACTGCCGCAAAGCATAATGTTATCGCCATCAGGTACCTTTATGGAAGCAGAACCGAAGGAGGAACGTCAGCCCTGAAATTATGTGATTCGTGTTGGGCGAATAAAATTAATCACATCCCAATTCTAGATCTTCAATACATGAAATTATGCACAAGAGGGTCCGAGCTCCACATCACAATACGGCAACACCGGCACAACTCATCGTAATCGTCACCTTTCCTCCAGACACTTTATGACTTTATTGACAAAATTGCTTGTCATGACGACAATGTGCTTCGCAGTGCCGCGGCGGTATAACTGAAATAATCAAGAAGTTGAAAAGTATGATTTTGTGCTCATGCTTTGCAATTCATCCGTGTCCGTGAGATAACCTGAATATATTATCGCTTCAGTGCTCCACCTTATCTGCTTCTGCCTCTGCATCTTTTCTCGACTTTTTAGAATCCTACTGCACGCCCACAGATCATCTTTACGTGTCCCGCTCGCATTCGTTGCGGTTTGCCTGCCATGTATGATCCAAGGACTACGCGTGAAGTTGCTGACCAAGTCGCCGCCATGCCAGCATATGAAGCAGGCACGCACCCTGCATATCAAACAGATGACATCCCTTACTCTCGACAAGAGTCATCTTCCACTGTCGCCGAAAATGTCGAGAATGAGAAATTTGAAAACGAGAAATATGAAACACCAGAAATGTCATCAGAATCCCCTTCGGATCATGAAAATTCTACAGGTTTTATCCCCATTCACGCTGGGGATCGGGCTGCATTAGCTCAACTTGCAAGGACGATGTCACACATGTCTTCACGGAATTCTGGGAACTACTCTCGTGCACCGAGTCATCAGCTGAGTCGACAGGATACACTGGCTACGATCAAGGAAGGAGATGCTGAGGTCGATCCTGCTCAGAAAGAGTTTGACCTGTACAAATGGCTTCGGTTGTTCATGCATAAGCTGGATGAGGAGAACGTCAAAGGCGCTCGTGCTGGCGTGGTCTTCAAGAACCTAGGTGTTTCTGGAAGCGGCGCTGCTGTTCAGCTTCAACAGACTGTGGCGGGAATGTTTCTGCAGCCTTTCCGCATGCTCTCGTCTATCACATCGAAGAAGTCAGACCACAAGCAGATTCTAAGGAACTTCAATGGTTTCTTGAAGAGTGGCGAACTGTTGATCGTTCTTGGACGTCCTGGATCTGGATGCAGTACGTTTCTGAAGTCAATCTGTGGTGAGACTCATGGTCTGGCGCTCGACGAAGGCTCGAATATTCACTACAATGGTGTGAGTCAAAAGCAGATGATGAAGGAGTTCAAGGGCGAAGGTAATAGTTTAACGAAGCTAGGTACAGCGAATTCAGTATCTAACATAATTTCAAGTTGTATACAATCAGGAGGTTGATAAGCACTTCCCGCATTTGACCGTGGGTCAAACACTGGAGTTTGCTGCAGCCGCCCGTACTCCTTCTCATCGATTCCCTGGAGTGTCCAGGAAAGAATTCTCGAAGCACATTGCACAGGTGAGTAGTTCTACCTTTGATTCTGCCAAGCAGCTGAAATAACCCGCCGTCCTTTGCACAAATTTGAAACTAACATTGATCAGGTCATTATGACAGTTTTCGGTCTCAGTCATACATACTCGACACAAGTTGGAGATGACTTCATTCGGGTATGTAACACTCGAAGCCTCAACCAATAACTATTTCAACTGACTCTCTACAGGGCGTCTCAGGTGGTGAACGCAAGCGTGTCAGTATTGCCGAAATGGCTGTCGCAGGTGCACCTTTAGCTGCCTGGGACAACTCTACCCGTGGTCTCGACTCCGCGTCTGCCTTGAAGTTCGTCGAATCATTACGCACACTAGCTAAACTCGCTGGATCTGCTCATGCTGTAGCCATTTACCAAGCCAGTCAAGCCATCTACGATATCTTCGACAAGGCTATTGTGCTATACGAAGGCAAGTGTATCTACTTTGGAAGCGCTGCAAAAGCCAAAGGTTACTTCGAAGAGCAAGGTTGGACTTGTGCTCAAAGGCAGACTACCGGTGACTTCCTAACCTCAATCACCAATCCCTCAGAACGCAAACCTCGGGAAGGAATGGACAACAAGGTCCCAAGGACCGCCGAGGAGTTCGAAAAGCGCTGGCTGGAATCTGAGAACTTCCAACAACTCCAGAAGCAGATCGAGCAACACGAACATGATTTCCCCGAGGGTGAGCTAGAGGGTCAACTACGTGGCATCAAGCAAGAGAGACAAGCTGGTCACTCGCGTAAGAAGTCGCCTTTCACTCTGAGCTATCCCATGCAGGTCAAGTTGAACGTTAAACGTAATTACCAACGTATCTGGAACGACATCTCCTCTACAGCCACGACAATTTTCAGTCAAGTAGTTCTCGCCCTGATTCTGGGTAGTTTGTTCTATGGCGCCGACAAGCAGTCCACCAGTTCGTTCGGCTCGAAGAGTGCAACTTTATTCTTCGCGGTTCTCCTCAATGCCCTCATCGCCATTTCTGAAATCAACAGTCTCTACGCGCAGCGTCCCATTGTGGAGAAACATTTCTCCTATGCCTTGTAAGTACTATAGCGTGACCCTATGATGGTTTTCACGTCGTAGAACGTTTTCAATTTCGAGCAGAATTAACATTATCTTAGCTATCATCCCTCTACCGAAGCTATTGCAGGTATCGTTTCCGACATACCAATAAAGTTCTGCATTGCCGTCGCTTTTAACGTCATCTTGTATTTCTTGGCTGGACTTCGATATGAGCCCTCGCAGTTCTTCATCTTTTTCTTGATCAACTTCGTCATCTTGTTCGTGATGGCGGCCGTTTTCAGGACGATGGGAGCGATAACAAAGACTATCTCTCAAGCAATGACCCTCAGTGGAGTGTTGGTTCTGGCTCTTGTTATATACACCGGATTCGTCCTGCCAACGCCATACATGCATCCATGGTTCAACTGGATTCACTACATCAGTAAGTGTTCTACCTGTAGTGCTGGCTTGCTTGTTACTAAACTTTTCCAGATCCGATTTACTATGCTTTTGAGATTTTGGTGGCTAATGAGTTCCACGGCCGTCAATTCAACTGTGCACAATATGTACCTAGTGGACCTGGCTATCCATTGGTTGGGAACTCGTTCACATGCAGTACCACAGGCTCGGTAGCAGGATCACTGACAGTGAGCGGTGATGCCTATATTGCAGCAAGTTACGAATACTATTACAGCCAGTAAGATAAAACTCGAGCCATAAAGACGATGTTTCAGCCTGACCTCTCTTTAGTGTTTGGAGGAACTTTGGAATCATGTTGGGGTGAGTGGCTATGAGCTCTAATTCAGACGTGGCTGACCACTTTCTACTTTATAGGTTCCTAATCGGGTTCTTGGCAATCTATTTCGTAGCAGTGGAGATCAATTCTTCAACGACGAGTACTGCGGAAGTCCTAGTCTTCCGCCGCGGCCACGTCCCGAAGAGTGTCCTTGCTGCTGCTGACGAGGAGAATGTCGAAGAGAAAAGTGGCGCGCAAGACAGTGAAGCTAACGAAGAGGCTGTCAACGCTATTCCAGCACAGAAAGACATATTCACTTGGAGGGACGTTGTATATGAGATTCCTGTCAAAGATGGCACAAGAAGACTCCTCGACCATGTGAGTGGATATGTGAAGCCGGGCACCTTAACGGCTTTGATGGGTGTGAGTGGTGCTGGAAAAACCACACTACTCGATGTACTTGCTCAGCGCACGAGTATGGGCGTCATCACTGGTGATATGCTGGTCAATGGAGCACCATTCGACTCCAGTTTCCAAAGGAAGACTGGTTATGTTCAACAGCAAGGTATGCACACACTTCAAACTAGCTGTCCTTCCACCGTTCACTAATGCCTATGTCAGATCTCCATCTCGAAACATCGACTGTCCGCGAGAGTCTGCGTTTCAGCGCGATGTTGAGGCAGCCTAAATCTGTGTCCAAAGAAGAGAAGTATGACTATGTCGAGGAAGTCATCAAAATGTTGGCTATGGAAGATTTCGCCGAGGCAGTTGTAGGTGTGCCTGGAACTGGACTCAACGTCGAGCAGCGTAAGCTCCTCACCATTGGCGTAGAGCTTGCTGCCAAGCCAAAGCTATTGTTGTTCCTCGATGAGCCAACCAGGTAAGTTTTTGTCGTTAGTCCGTTACGTTATACTGAATCTAACTAACACGCCAAAAAGTGGTCTTGACTCCCAAAGTGCCTGGGCTATCTGTGCCTTCCTCCGTAAGCTTGCAAACGCTGGGCAGGCAGTCCTCTGTACCATTCATCAACCGAGTGCCATTCTCTTCCAAGAGTTCGACCGTCTTCTTTTCCTGGCCAAAGGTGGTAAGACTGTGTACTTTGGAGAGATTGGTAAGAACTCCAAAACACTCTTAGATTACTTTGAGGGCAACGGAGCCAGAAAGTGTGACGACGAGGAGAATCCTGGTATGTGAATCATCATCGCAGCTCAAACACTTTACTTACGTTACGGAATATAGCCGAATACATGCTGGAAATCGTCAACAACGGTTCCCAAGGTAAAGGACCAGACTGGCACGAGACGTGGAAGAAGAGCGAGGAAGTCAAGACAGTTTCAAAGCAGATTGACGAACTCCACGAGAAGGCCAAAGGCAGAGGACAGGATACGGACGAAAAGCCCGATCCAGATGAACAAGCCGAATTCGCAATGCCTCTAACCACCCAGATTAAGGTCGTTACCCAGCGTGTCTTTCAGCAATACTGGAGAATGCCTGAATATGTCATGGCCAAGTGGATGCTCGGTCTGGTTTCGGCACTATTTATTGGCTTCTCATTCTTCCACAGCGACAACTCGACGCAAGGTATTCAAAACATCATCTTCTCGGCTTTCATGATTGTCACAATCTTCTCGTCACTTGTGCAACAGGTTAGTCTATTTCAATTCGATCTCATCCTGGTACACGACTAACAATACCAGATCATGCCCCTGTTCGTCACTCAGCGCGAGCTCTACGAGGTTCGGGAACGTCCATCAAAAGCTTACAGCTGGAAAGCATTCCTCTTCGCCAACTTTATCGTCGAGGTTCCCTACAACATCATACTCGCCATCCTCGTCTATGCTTGCTACTACTATCCTATCGCAGGTATCGCAGGCTCCCTCCAGCAAGGTCAAGTTATCCTATTCTGCGTACAATTCTTCATATATGCTGGTACCTTTGCACATTTGTGCATAGCCGCATTACCTGATGCGCAAACTGCGGCTGCTGTTGTTACGCTTCTGTTCTCCCTCAGTTTGAGTTTCAACGGTGTCATGCAGCCTCCTGACATGCTGCCTCGCTTCTGGATTTTCATGTACAGGTATGATTAATGTTGGGTTTCTGCAGGAGATAGTAAGCTAATGGCCACTATAGAGTCTCACCGTTCACTTACTGGGTTGCCGGCTTGGCTTCTACAACTGTAGCCGGAAGACCGATCGAATGTTCTGCTGTGGAGACGTCCGTATTTCAGCCTCCAACAGGGCAAACCTGTCAGCAATATCTGACCAACTACCTTCTTAACGCCCCTGGTCGTTTGCAGAATCCTACTGCAACAGCAGACTGCCGTTACTGTGGCCTTACCGAGGCTTCCCAATATCTCGCTAATGTCAATATCTACTACAGTCAAGGTAAGTTTTTCAGCATCGTTCGACTATAACTCGTGCTGACGCCCAACATAGTCTGGAGAAACTTTGGGATCTTCTTCGTCTACATTGGTTTCAACGTGTTCGCGGCTGCGTTCTTGTACTGGGCGTTCCGTGTGAAGCATTTCAGCTTCAGCTTGGCGCCTCTGACGGATAAGATCAAGCGTGTATGGCCGCAGAAGCCTAAGCCTGTTGCTGATAATAAGGAGGGCAGGAATGAGCTGAACACTGCGCAGCCGTATTGATTGCTGTATATGAGTAATGATTAGCATTGGATGGCGGTCGTGAGGGCTTAGAGGTAATGCATTTAGGGAGGGGTTCATATTTCTTTGGTTGAAATGGTTAGAATAATGTATAGAATAGTTTTTGTCTTCAATCTGCATTACAACTGTTGGTAATGGACGTCTTGGCTTGAGATGAGCATATCCTACACATAAGCCAGTTTTCGTCCATGTCGTTGTTCTCAAGAGATCTAATCGTGCTTTCCTCCCCCCATGCCCGGCCGTGACTCCCATGGCCGGGCTTGGCGGTCGTCACATCCTATCATGAAATAAATCAATACCGAATCGCTAATTCTGCTTCCTCATCTCTCTCGATTTAGAAACATTCTGTGACACTGATTGTTCAATCTCTCACTCAGCTTTGAACCGAAAAGAGAAGAAAATTATACCACCAGCTTCGTTCGAAGCCACGCTGCCACCATGTCTTCACAAACAAAGAAAATGAACAACACGCCAGGGCCAGCTGAAGCGTTACAAAATGCATTAGATAAAGGTACATTAAACGCATCTCCTCTTCCTCTTATTGTCCTGGCATATTGTGAGCTTCAAACCCAATCACGTGACCATCATACAACCTCCTCCATACTCACCTCTCCTCCTCATCAACTCTCCATCACCACCTCACACAACATCTCACGCTCTAAACTGCAGCTACTAACCCCTCCCAGGCGTCTCAACCCTGCAAGACACCATATTCGGCCCTGGCACCTCAACACAACCAACACAATCAGAGCAAGGGCAAGGCGCCAAACCGTCAGATCCACGACTACAGCAGGCACCGAAGGAGAGTATTGAGGAGGCGATTCGGGATCAGCATCGTAGCGGACCGCCGAAGGAGTTGCTTAAGGAGGCTAATTCTGAGAAGAGGGAGCAGGAGAGGAAGAAGGAGGAGGGTAGGGGGTGAGGGGAAGGCGTAGCGTTAGTTGGAATGGATATTTGGGAGGTGAGGTGTGGGGAATGAGGGTGTGTTTTTGCGTGCTGTGGGACTGAAGCTGTTGTTGGTGTACGGCAATCCGAGCAATCGCTGCAACACTTATAGCTGTGGCATCCAGGGGAGCATGCGGAAGTCACCTTGGGGTATATTGTGGTTTTAGGCACTCCAAGGTCCGAAGCGTCCTTACAGTATGCCAGGCTACGACAGGCCTTGGTGGAGGACATATATACCATATGACTTAGCAAGGATATATAGCTAAAGTGGTGGCAGCAGTTATCGCAGATAGTGATATAGTAAAATAGCCAGCTCACATCTTGCGGGTCATCTGCCGAATCCCGCTCCATAAACAAAATTACCAAATCTGCCTCCTTCACCACCACCCTGACCATTCATACTCGTGCCCATTCTCGAAGGCAATAGCATTGGTGTACCATGCATGTACTGTCTTGACTGGTCTGCTTGTCGTGGTGTCATTGGTTGCAGATATTGATGGCCTCCATATCCTTGCTGCTGCTGTTGTTGCTGTCCACAATTGCCATGGTTTTGCCCAAAGTCTTGAGTCTGTTGTGGTCGCTGGAAGGTGGGTGGTCGGAACGGTGTCATTACGGTGCTCCTTGTATTAGACCTATTCCCCAAACCGTTACGGTTGCCACCATGTCTCTGAATGAAGGCACTGGTATTGCTGTGTCGTTGAACTACAGGCTTGGCCGGAATATATGACGACGTGGTATACCCTGTGCCAGGCGTAATAGGTTGATAGTTTGAGGGGTTGTGTGGCTTGTTGATGAATGAAAGGTGGTTGATATCATATTGAGAAACTGAAGAACCTGTTTTCATGCGTGAGGGTAAAGTCATTCGCTGCCGGGATGGTGCTGCCCTATTTTGAGAAGAAAAGAACGGTGAGGTGATATCGTTCAGCTTGCCACGAGGGATCGCGTGGCGAGTTGTAGATGGTGGCGGCATCTTCAGGGAAGGATCAGAGAAGTGCTGGACTTTAGTATGATGATCAGACATGATAACAGAGCCTGGATCCGAGTATACAAGGTTTTCTTGAAACTGATTATAGTTGTTGTTATTATACCTGGGTGATTGAAGTGGTAGCCTGTGCTGTCCGAGTTGATTCTGATATTCTGAGTCTCGATTCAAAGGCTGAATGTTTGGCGATCGAGGACTTAAGGCTTGCCTTTGTGGCTGGGCTTGATATTGGGCTTTTCGTGGATCAGCTATGAGACCTTCTTGTTGCTCATAGGAATCTGATTGGTGCAATTGCGGCGAGCGTCTAGAAGGTGAGCTTCGTTGATTCCAGTATATATTGCTACTTGTGTTCATGCTGTGCATATTTTGCATTTCCATGTGTGTATCAATCTCCCCATTGTTCTGTTGTGACAAGAAACGATCTTGCTGCTGTCGAATCTCAGGAACTTGTTGTGACCCAGGACCATTGTGTGTAGCATATACGACTTCATTCCTGCTTGGTTGTGGAGGTCTTCCAGTGGTATCGAGAAAGTTTGACGGTAATGCAGGTGGTTTTCTGAAAGCCACAGGCGGAAGTGGTGGTGGCATGAGCCGACGACTATCAGGCCTTTCGAACCGTGGTGACTTTAGCTGTCTACCACTATCACTCTCTTGCTCGGCGTGCCTCTTTCGTGGGTTGTGTATTTGATCAACAGTATTGTGGATAGTATGAAGAATTTTCACAGGCTCGGATGGCCCAGACGGCGTTCGAGACGAGGGTGAGCTCTGTTTGATTTGCGGATTTGCCTGGTCTTCAGCAGGACGTGCTGATTCTGGCTGCGGCTGCATTCGCTCTTCCGCTACCTCGGGATGTCTTGGTACAATTCTTGACTGTGTTGCTTGTGGCGGACTTGAAGGCTTCGTGCTGGACTGCTCGTGGACGGACCATGTACGCTTTGGTACGGCATACCCAAGGGTAGACATTTGTTCTCGTAGCTTGTCGTTCTCCCTGTACTAATCAGCAAAAGAAGCGAGGGATATTGTGGTTGGAAAGTCTCACGCTATGACTTTGGTGAAGGTGTTCAAGTAATGCGTAATTTTAGCCCCTCGCTCTTTCCAAGGCTTGAGCTCGATTTCACATTGTTCCAGTTCTGCAACACGCTTCGATAATGTCTCAATCTGATGGGCTGCATCCTGAGACTTCTTCTCTGCAATTTTAGCTCTTGACTCTTGTTCCTGCGCATTCTCCTTTGCTTTGTAGAGCTTGGTGAGGATATTTGTACCAAAATGAATGAGCTGCCGATAGTGAAACTGGACATTGTAGTGTCAGCAGATGGAAGTGGCTACGACTGTATCATCACTTGCCGACATCGCATTCATGCCATTGCTCTTTCCATCGAAAGTTACTGGCGGAAGAGCAAAGTATTCTTTCGGGATCGTCTTGTCATATTGTCCTTTATTTAAGCCACGGATATAGTAAACCTCCTTCGGCTTGGTGTCACCATACTTGCTGCAGTGCGGGCAGGCTACCTTGGGGATTGTGCCTTCTGGGTGAAATAGTACTCCTGCTACTCATTCAGCTTTGATTCAATGGGAATGACATAGCGCACTGCCAACCACCACCGTCCAAGTGATCCGAGCAGATCAGATGTGCGCATTCTGTCATCCATAACTTCGGGACTGCTTGAGCCGTCGTGTTGTCACTGTCATGCCGAAAGCCTTTGTCGCCGTCTGCGTACTGGTAGACCTCAGCAATAGTACGCTGGCAGCATGTACAAGATAGAATGACTTCGATAGGGCGTGGCGCTGCTGGGGAAGGTTGAGATGGCATGTTAAGCTGAAAGTAGAGTGAAAAGTCAAGGTGTGATGAAGGAGAATTAAAGTTCTGGAAGTGTTTCGGATCTGTCTCAGGCTGGAATCACATGTTGCAGACAGACGACCTTGTTTCAAGCCTGTTAAGTACTCGGTGCGCTAGTTATTTATGTTTTTTGCTCTTTGCGCTGGTCAAAATTATTCTTCGGGCCATGAGTTCCTCGTATCTTTACTCAATTGAGTCATCTTGTGCTATACTACAAACCCGTCGACCGGATAAACGCCATCCCTTTCTCTTTTCACCTTACTCACTGCCTATACAAATGACCTGCATGGGTATCTAGACCTGTTAGTACTCAGTTGTCTCATGTTCACCCATTGATAACTCACTTCGCAGAATAACTTTGCTCTGGTTTAATGTCGTATTTTACTGCTGCAGTCTGCTTTCCACCTTCTGACCTCAAGTTCGCTGGCAAAGGTGGCAGTCCACCGACCAATACTGCAGCCAAGTTCTTCTCATCCTTCTTGAAAAACGCAGGCAATCCCGCCTTTCCCTCATCCCTCACTGCTACCAACTGCTTCGCTCCTGCATCTCCAATTTGCAATACATCCTCCCTTGGCTGTGCCTTGCTTCCTACTGTGAGCAGACCGACGATATCTCCTTGGTTGACAATGCTCAATTGTGGATATGCTCTTCTTGTATCTCTCTTCCAGTATGGGTTCTCTGCTAAATCGGCTGCGGGTACTGTGATGGGATCCTGGTATTGTGTGGGGTCATCGCCTCCAGGTTGTGGGTTGCGGAAAAGAGGGTTGAGAGGGACACCGGAAGAGCGAGTAGAATCAATTTGCATCCATTTGCTGATTGTTGCCCAGATACCTTTTGGTTGGAGAGTGTATTTCTGAGCTCGTTAGCTACGATTCGAGCAGGGGAGTGGTGCGCCGTATTACTTGGAATGTTTTGGAGATTTCCTTTGCTGGCGTTGCCATCTTTGTAGTCTAGCGGATGCTGGTATGCTCGACTACTTGACTGTCGTCGATGTTGCAGCCGGACCATCGATCATTGGATGTGTCCCAGTTCACTGTGTTCGGACACTCTCGGTTTCAACGGCGATATCACAATCAACTTCAAGCACGTCGTTGTCAGATTTCGTGAGGCATCAATGAGGTGGGAGTAGCCTAGGAAGGCTGTGAAGAATGCCCGTAGACTTTCTAAATTTATTAGACGTGTTAGACGTGTTAGATTACAAATATCGATTGAGCAAGAGCCTAGGATATTAGAGAAGGGCATAAGGCAAGTAGCTAGAAAAGAGGTAAGGTACTCTTCACAGCGGTCCTAGTCCACAAATTCTGACAACGACGTGCAAGCAAGGAAGAACAGGGGAGCATTGGGTAATATTGCCAGTAGGACACTGTTTCATTTTCAGGGCAACAACAGGTACATGATGAGGTGTCGAATTCGTGGGGAATCGCTGTGGACTTCCAACATGTAGAGCTCGAATAATCTGCAGCTCATTGTTTGACTGCGACAACCTTCCCAGCGCCCGATGCATTGCTAGCTTCTCGGTCCAGCTGCTGAGCTACCGCATTCACCTGCCCTGCTACGTCGACCACAGTATCTGCAACCTGCTGCCTTCCCTTGTCATCCAGATTGACACCCATAGACTCGACGGTCCTTGTTGTCTCCTTGATCTTGTCTGCTTCCTTCCAAGGACAGTATGGATCCTGGGCTTCACAAATGCCATACACAGCCTTGACAGTTTCGTTTGGTGAACCGATCATAGAAGCCAGAACCTTGCCCTCCTTGTCAATGACAATGACTCCTCTGACGGTTCCTTTGGGAGGCTTCGCGAATTCAAGCGCATTGATGAGGGTACCGTCCGTGTTGCAGATGAGCGAGAAGGGAAGCTCGTTCTTCGCTTTGAACGATCCGTTGACATTCGATGAGTCCCTGCTAAGACCATAGACAGCGAAACCGAGATCTGTGAGATTTTGGTAACTATCTCTGAACAGACATGCTTGAGCAGTGCCTGTCATTCTGCGTAAGCCTCTCTGAATAGGTATAGGATATGCCGTACTCTCAATGAGGTAGGGCCTAGGATGGGTGCCCATTAAAGTACGAATTCAGCTCTATCCTAGGTTGTGAAGACTTCTAGCGTAGCTGGAGATCTGATAGAGTGTGGTGGGCGAAGGTTGTCAGACTTACAGCCGGGTGTATTGGCTTTTGGGTACGTGAACAGAATCACTCCTCCAACTGAGATATCAACCAGGTTCTGCAGTGTCGTCGTCTCGCCACCAGTGAGCTCGCATGATCCTCCGAGTCCATCGAGCTGTATAATATCGCCGCGCTTGGGTAATGAAGTTGTGGAAATTGTGTCCGTACATTTGGGTTTAGTGAAGAAAGATTTCAACTTCGAGTATTGGTTTGTCGGAGTGCTTGATGTGTCGTTCAAACGTGACATGACGGTGCCGTTGCACCGTGATATGCAGGATGGTTATGTTGATGGAACAGAAGTAATATAGCCAATGGAGAAATTAAGGTGTGTTGAGATTGATGAGGCGTGTCTCATAAAGGTGTTGTTCGTCTGTTTTGACTGACTCTTTGGTCGGAACACAGACTGCGGCTTATCTGCATCGTTCCTTCTGTATTCATCGCGGATCGTGACATCGTGGCTTTTCGCACCTTGGTCTTGTTCCCATACTGTTTCGCAATTTATACTCTTACACGCCAATGAAGCATATGGCTCATAAAACTGTTTCCCTGCTTTCCATATACCACTCCACTAGGCCACGCTATGCTATGCTGAAATCACGTTTATTCGATTATTTGGCTTTAGATGCAGTCGTCATCTCCATAGTCTTTTGCTCTCCAAATCGATCCTTATTGGTATTCATAGGCTCCGTAAGACGACCTGCCCACATATCCCTAATGTCTAGAGTGGCACATCAGCTAAAGTTACGGCAAGGATATAAAGTGTACATACTGGAAACACAATGAGGACACAGGATGTGCATTCGCTTTATACGTCCACAGCCACTACATCTGTTGAGGTTGATGAGATCTTTCAAGGCCTTTCCAGCCATCTGACGCGAACGCTTCTTCTGATATGATGATCGCTTTTTTGGCACAGCGAGCAGTATTGAGTCCCATATCGAAGACAGTACACCAGATACATTTGCGAAAAGTGTTGCAGCTCCTGGAACAACTATGGCAGGCAGTATCCGAGGCTGAAATGCAGAGCCAAAGATTGCGGGAGAGATCAGAGGCTGGAGGTGACGGAAAAGGCTATTGACCAGCGGTCGTGAGGTGGGTAGTGCAAGGGCCATGTTATGAAGTAGCTGACGTGCTTTATTGTATGTCGGTGCTGGTGCTGAGGGAGGTGTTTCAAAATTCGGCGGACTGAAGTAGGTTTAAGCCCAATGTGGAAAGCACGACCACAGTTGATGTTGAAGGACCCTGATCGCTGTGTCGACCTTCTCCTGCAGGTGTTTCAAATCTCATTAATAAACCCAAGTCGCGTCAAACGACTCTCCTCAAGCCCGTCATCACTCGCTCGTTGTCGCCAATCTCCCACTCGTTCAATTGACCCCCTGTCAAACCTCTAGACATCTGCGCAACTCACGACCACAACATGGCCTCAATGGCGACCTCTCCAGCCCACTCCAATGGTCCCTATCAACCACAACCTCCTCAGATGATGCACCACGCTCCTGGCATGTCGCAAATGTCGCAAGGACCGCCCCAGATGAACATGAACAGTCCACCTCGTGGTCCTGCTACCATCACTCCTCAAAGCCATGTCGGCTTTGACACAATCACACAACAGATTGAGCGCAAACTCTTGAAACGCGGCTTTCAGTTCAACGTCATTTGTGTTGGTATGTTTGCACTCAAGACCTACTCAGCTACACCACTAATGTTCCTACAGGTCAAAGTGGCTTGGGCAAGTCTACACTCATTAACACTATCTTCGCATCCCAACTCCTACAATCGAAAGGTCGTACTTCACCTGAAGAGGTCATTCGAAGCACCACTGAGATTGCAAACACTTCGCACGTAATTGAAGAAAACGGAGTGCGTCTACGCCTGAACATTGTGGACACACCTGGTTTCGGTGATCTCGTCAACAACGATAGATGCTGGGAGCCGATCATCAAATACATCAAGTACCAGTACGGTGCTTATCTACACAAGGAGCTTACAGCTCAGCGCGAGCGCTACATCCAAGACACTCGCATACACTGCTGTCTGTACTTCATCCAACCTACTGGTCATGGTCTCAAGCCTATCGACATTGTCGTACTGAAAAAACTTTGCGAGTTCGTCAACGTCGTGCCGGTGATTGCCAAGGCCGACAGCTTAACATTGGAGGAGCGTGCCGCATTCAAGGAAAGAATCAGAGACGAGTTCAAGTTCCACAACTTGCGCATGTACCCCTACGACAACGAAGACTATGACGCCCAGGAGTCTGCCTTGAACCAGCAAATCAAGGTAGGTCATCTTAGAGAGGTTTATTTTAATAATGAATGTGCTGACCAGACTACAGAGCCTTATGCCATTTGCTGTCGTTGGTTCAGAGAAGAATATCACCATCAATGGTCATCAAGTTCGTGGACGTGCGAACCGTTGGGGTGTTATCAATGTCGAGGACGAGAATCACTGCGAATTCGTCTACCTTCGCAATTTCCTCACCCGCACACATCTTCAAGATCTGATCGAGACGACTGCGCAAATTCACTACGAAACATATCGTGGCAAGGAACTCTTGGCGCTCAAAGAACGAAGTGCTGCAGGCATGGGTGGCAGCAGGCCAATCAGTCCTTCGGCAGAAAGAGAATTGAGCAGGCAGAGTAATGGAAGAATGACTGTAAATTCTGGCTATTGAGCCTCCTGATTTTCCATCTCGTTTCTATTGTGCTGACGCTGGGCTTTGTGAACAGGGCAATTGGAATATGCCGGTCGAGACGATCCCGAATGCTGGTAGGTTGACTGTCAGTCAACTGCCATCGCGCGCCGTCTCGAGCTCGTCAAGCCAGCCCTTGTCTACTTACGGTTGAGGTGGTTGGATAGAATGGTTGTACATCTATGTGGCAGGATCGGAGTTTACAGTGACAGGAAGGATGGATCATAGGAAATGCTGCAGGACAGCTCGTGTGAAGGGCGGCCTACATGGTGAGGGTGCTTTACAGATCCATGTACTATGTCTTCGCTTACAAGGGGGAAAAACGGGAGGAGGTCAAATGGGAATACCAGGGAAATAATGGGAGTATCAATGTACAATGCCAGTAGCGATTTTATATGAACATCGATTCAATCTGTCTTCTAACAATACGCGAGATCAGTCATCTTTCGTCACCATCTTCTGATTCGAGCCTTTCGACTAACTGTTCACAATCTTGGAATGCTCTCACCTCTCATCTCCTCCTCCAACCAAAAAACAACCTCAAACGTCTCACAAAGCACTTCCTCCTCATCCCCAAACTTCCTCCCCACAGCTTCTTCCGTGGCCATGTGAAACTCAAAATGACCTCGTCGATACTCCTCCCACGTCCCTTCCCCTTCAGCCAACGCAAAGCTTTCCTCTACATCCCTGAACAGGCACCGCTTCAAGCTCAGCGTCCGCATCAAGGCGGCCGGTCTGTTGTCTGCGTCGAGAATGATGGAGTAGTCCCCGGCTCCCCAATGCAGCGCAGTTGGGATAGGCCAGGATGTTGTGCCTGTTTTTGACCCGGTAATGGCGAGGTTGAGCCGTGTTGTTGTGCTTGTACGGTCGTTGCCGAAGTGGAATATGTCTTTTGGTTGAGGGATGGGGAGGGAGAGGTGGAGCGAGGCGAGGTGTGTGAAGTGTGCGATTGAGGGGTGGTTGATCGGGAATGAGGACATGGTGAGGAAGGTGAAATCGATGGTAAGATGAAAGTACAGTTTGAGCTTTTCGTGCTTGTGAAAATGGTTGTTTTCGATGGTCTTTTATGGTGAGCTTACCGTGATAGAGAACGTTCTTTTGCTTCAGAAATTCTGTTACAGGAGGGAATGATGAGGAATTGATGATTATGGCTACGAGAAGCAGATCATGAGTCTGATGAATGAGTCACGTGGCGTTCCTTGTGGTGAGTACCGTAAGTACCATTGTAGTTTTGTTCTCTGTTATCTTTCAGTAGCTTGATCGTTGTCTATGTTCGTGTCTACCTCTCATCAGCGTAGAGGTTGTCTTCTCTTCCAGTTTCGGTCGATATGATAGGCCGTTTTATTGTTCTTTCTACATCGTACCTCTTCTCGCTGATAAATTATTACTCTTCTCTGTCAACTTTATTCGTATTTGTCCTCGTAATATTTTGCCTTCGCCAACAACAGCGCTACTCCTGCAATATCCACTTCCTCGCCTCCTCATACGCCCGATCCAAATCATCATTCACCACAATCTTATCATGCACTCCCTCCACCTTCGCATACTCCATCTCCTTCACCGCCTGCGTCAACCGTTTCTGTATCGCATCCTCTGAATCCGTCGCCCTGCCTCTAAGCCTCTTCTCCAATACCTCCGGACTCGGTGGTGATAGAAAGAGGAATCGCGCTGTTGATCCGTATGTAGGATGTGCGCGTATTTGCTTTACGCCTTCCATTTCAATATCGAGGATGCACTTGCGGCCTTTGGAGGCGATGGCTTCGATGGATTGGACCGAGGTGCCGTAGTGGTTGCCGCCGAATTGGGCGTGTTCGACGAAGCCGTTGGAGGAGACGAGGGAGAGGAAGGTGTCTTTTGTTACGAAGTAATAGTCTTTGCCGTCTTGTTCGCCGTTGCGAGGTTGCCGTGTTGTGTCTATGGAGTGGGGATATGTTTAGTCGTGGCCTAGCGCATGAGCTAGTGGCCTTAGGCCGGCGTAGTGGATGTGAACATACGTGAGACGGAGAAGTCGAATGTGTCTGGGTAGTCTGCAAAGAGACGCTTGAGGATCGTAGATTTGCCGGCGCCTGAAGGACCGGAGATTACGATGGGCCGAACTTCAGAGGCTGTAGCATCATGGGACATTAGCTCAGGGCCACTTAATTGATCATCATTATCACATCTTGTAGTAGATTAGGGGAGGAGGAACAAGCTGGTGGGATGTACCGTGTGTGGGCGCCATTGTGTACGAAGCTATGAGACGTGCTCGTGGATAGACTAGCGGAGTATCTGAGATGGGAAAAGCAGAAGTGACACGCTTCGCAAAAATTGTAAACATCAAGTTGCAGAAGTGTTTCAGAAAAGCCGTTTCAGTTTCAACAATGGGGGTCACGTAACGTCATGCACATAGACCTGAAACACAGAATCTCTCTCTGTTTTCACAATCAACTCAAGGTCTGCAAAATACTCTCTAACCTCCTCAATCGTGCTCGGCGCTTCACTATTGTGGTACTGTCCAGAACGTGTCGACTCTTCCTTGTGCAGCATCCCGGTGGTTGAGCAGAAACGATCGAAAGTCCTCCGTCGTGCAGCAGGTAAGGAGCGTGAGTAGCACCTGTCAAAATGGTATGTAGATCTCGATATGTGCATGAACGCTTTCTACTAACACCTGATTAGTCAAAACAATATCTTACCACACACACGGTCGAGGATGGTATGATTTGTTCTGCGTGAGCAGTAGAAAATCATAAACTAAATACTCAACAGCACATCCTACCGACATCTTCTCCCTAGCAACAACATCTTCATGCGTCATCAGTGCCTCTGGTTCTTCATCACTGAAGATCTACTCAACACTCTCATCTGACTTTCCCCTTGTACAAACATTAGAAGGTGTACACAAGCTCGGCTGCCATCACGTTGCAACTAGCAGTAACGGACGACGACTAGTCAGTGTTGGCTTTGGTGGTGAGGTGAAGCTATGGAAAAACGAAAGTGAGGATGGACAAAGCCACTGGCTCGAGGATGGAAAATTGGCAGAGAAAGCAGGAGAAATATGGGCTGTCTCATTATCAGAGGACGGGCAGTACCTCACAAGCACGACGAGTGATGGCAGGGTCAATGTATACGATCTGAGTGCAGAAGGACGGCCAAAGATTCACCAGTTTGAGACGAAAGGAAGCTTCGGGATGTGCATCGATATGGTCGGTTTACTAGTCGTTTTGTGGTGGAATCGCTACTAACTATAATCTCACAGTCCCAGGATGGCACATTGACTGCCTCCGGACACGCATCTGGATCGATTTTTGTCTTCTCGAATACAGATCGAAGACTTCGTCACTCTCTGCCATCCCTCCTCAAACCAATACGAAGCGTACGCTTTTCTCCTTCTGCAACGCTATTAGCCGCCGCTGGCGATGCTTCCATTATTGCCTTATATGATGTCAGCTCTGGTGAGCAAGTGGCAGCTCTTAGTGGTCATGGGGGAAGCTGGATCTTCGGCCTAGATTGGAGCTCAACAGGCGAATGGTTGGCTAGTAGTGCTTGGGATGGTAAGGTGAAAGTGTGGAGAACAGAAACTCGGGAGAGTGTAGCGACTTTGAGAGAACAAGGAGAAAAGTGTGTCTGGGACGTGAGGTGGCTGAAGGGTGAAGGAGTGAAAGGTATCGAGGCTGGAAGGAGGAGGGGTGAAGGGTTCGTGACAGGTGGAGCATCGAAAGCAATAAGCTTTTACAGAGAGGCTGCAGGTAGTGGTTGAAAGGTACGGCTATCGTCTGGACCGAGCAGTCGATATACAGCACGAAATGCGCTACATCCCAGTCGTTGTCAGATCAGGATTGAGGTCGTTGTGAAGACACGTTGTGTTTCGGGGCACTCCTCACACGGTGATGAGAAAAGAGAGAATGTGTCGTTTTCTAGAAAAGCAAGTGCTTGAAGTGGTTGGGAACGTGCAGAAACGCAAAGACCGGGCTCGGCAACCAAAGTCGCAAGTTCTGTGCGCTGTGATTTGAGACTTCTTGATGGATTGGAACTGGGCAGTGTTTGGCCGACTGTCACACTCCATCACCTCTGCTACTTCTTCACAACTCACCACAACTGCACCCTGCAACACACCTCACTCTACTACCTCACCAGTAGTATCTCCTTCACTTTCAATTGTTTCCTCAAGAAGCCCGATTACCACACCCCAGCTCAAAGACTTCAATATCACCTAGTATCCTGTCCAGTGGCAGTGTCAATACCACAAGCCTACGTAGATCGACTCGTAGAAAGCAACCATTGACGGAAGTCTCGAGAAGACCTAGTGAACGTTAGAAGTTGTCTTCTACCATTTCGGTCATATCTTCAGTACAGCTCTGCCAACCACCACCATCGAGGAGGATGAACTGTACGAAGAGGAAGATATCGACTGTGTTTTCGACGCTGCTATCACCTCTGAGGGAGCGTCGTCTCAAGCCATACTATCTCTTCTACAGGATCATTGGCCATATCACCTCTTTTCGTACACTCGCCAATACGCATCCGCTATAAACAAACATTATTAGCATGGCTACAGTACTGGCTGTACCTGTGTTTTTGCCGCCCTCGAATCTCCCGGCCCTTCCCCAATTTGTCAGGATTCCGAGCTCTATACATGTCAGCCCTCTAACAATTGGACTGATCTGACCAAAGCTTGCGGCAGTATGTGGTCGGACGGTGCCAACCATTCTAATCGGCACTCCCCACATGGTGGTGAAACGAATTAACTACCAGAGAACGATCCACATCCTGATTGTCCTTTGAACGGGATGTAGCAGTTGCGTATAAGCTTGGAAACTGTTTGATTACCAAAAACCATGTACACAAAGAAAAATAATTCCTGGATGCGTAAAATAATCTATGACCTGATCCAGAAGTATAAGCCGGCGTCAGCTATAGAAGCACTGCGGTGTACGTTCCTTGCGTAATTTGACTCCTTCGAGTGCTGGCTGACTGAAGCAAGCAATGGGCCACACATGAGTGCAAGTGACCCCGAAGAACACGCGACCGTCGATTTTTTCGACAGTGAAGGAACGGAAACTAGAAAACATTTATCCACTGAGGACGAGAGGACTGCAAATCAGGATACTGACGAGCAACAGCAACAGCAACAACTGTACGGCACTCGTCGGATGCGGTTGTAGTCATAACATAGAATCCGCCCTTACCAACGCACAAAAGTAGTACCAAGAGTTCGAATTCCTGCCTATTTTCTTCTGGTCAATCAGCGAGCTTGTACAACCTCTATCCCATCTTGCACTAGGTACCTGCATTGTAATTGTGGTTCAGGGTGGCCCGGCTAAGGGGTGGCAGGCAGAAAGCGAAGAACGGATAGGAAGAGTTCACTCCTGTATGAACCATTTGAAGCTGATGATTATAACGCCGAAAGGGACGAAACAAATGGTGTGCTGCACAAAATATGCATGGGATTGAAGTGTCTTATGACAAGGGATTATTTTTCATGATGGGCACTGCTCACACGGTAATGTACCATACCAATCACCAGATAAAACCCACCACTCAGATGTTCTTTCATCAAGATGTAGCGGTTTACAAAGATATGTAGGGGTTTGGAAAGTGTACGATACTCATCACACGAGGTTGTACGCATAATATAGGATCCGTAGAAGATATCTGATCAAGATGCCACACCTCAAGCAGAGTTATGCATTTCTATGAGGCGTCCAGCACACCCCCCACAGTGTTTCAGGTTTGTCGGTTTAGACTTTCCTGATCGTCATCCGGCGAAACCCCGCATCAAAAGTGATGTGAATCTGAAACACTCGACCTGACGACAACACTCACACGACCTCCTCGCTCTGCCTCTGCTGTTTTGTGTGCCGTGCCTCCCCGTTGCCCTCGTTTTGGGATTCGCTAACAATCCCAGCATTATAGTAGATTTGAAAGTGCTTCGGCACTCACCACAGCCCAAGAATGGGCAACAACAGCTCAAAAGACGGAGGCGAGCTCAGCGCGCCGAACTCGCAGGCCAGCTCACCAGTAGTAGAAAGACGTAAGACTGTAAAGAAAGTCACATCACTTCAAGGACAATTCGCGCAGCCCACCGCAGCAGCTCCCACCACGACTCTCGAAAGTGCGACAGGCACAACAGGAAAGTCTGCCAGTTCAGGACGATCCTCAATCTCACAAGGTCGTGGCCGCTCGTCCACTCAAGGGTCGACATCACAGGCAGCGCCGACGAAAGATGCTAGCTATCAATCTAGTCCAGCTACAGAGAAAGCTCAGAAGTTGAGCGTCGCCAAATCAAATGAAGATCGTTCAGTTTCACCCAGTCAAAAAGCACTCCCTATCCTCTCAAAGATCACGACCACAACCTCACAAAGCGAGAGAGCACCCTCCGAGACTTCTACGGTTCGCGCATCCGCGCCTCAAGACATTCCATCAGCCACACCTCACGACATTCCTTCTCCAGACCCTTATTATCTTCCTACAGCACAGTACACGCGTGCACCACGGCTTCCTATACCCGTGGAGGAAGAGGAGCAAGATCCTGGCAGTCCAATCCCCGTTCCAGCCGATGCAGGGCAAGGTGCTGAATATGCTGAAGATGCTGCTGCAGAGACGAAGTCCATCACTGCTCTCAGCCATGTCAGCGATGCCGACGACGTGAGTGCAGATGACGTCTTTGGTCTGGGAATGATGCATGGTCTTCCTCGAGTGCCGACTTTGATCGAGTGGAAGGAAGGTGGTGACACAGTTTACGTGACGGGTAGTTGGTCTAACTGGGAGGTGAAACTCAAGCTGTTTTGGAAGTAGGTTCGATCCTATAGCGAGCGCTTACACAAAAATGCTGACTCAATCATTTCTCCAGCGGCCCAAGTCCTGATCCTCGTGCAAGATCGCGAGTTATAGACCTTCCCCCAGGAACTCACCACATCTCTTTCTTAGTCGATGGTGTGCTTCGTCCTTCTTCATTCATGCCCACGACTGTCGAGATTGCCATTCAACTCGTCAACTACATTCAGGTACCAAACATTGATCCTGCCACACTTACTAAACCTCTCGTTGCTACCGACCTCGCGCAACCCTTGTTGGTTCAGGATGCTGGCAAAGACCCACAGCGTTTTCAACCCACGTTTCCACCTACTCCCGAGCTTCGCCCTACTACCACAGTAGCCGCATCAAACATGCCGAGTCGTACCGCATCACAAAAGCATAGACCTTCCTCTCAACCACACTCCTCTAGTACGCCTGGCCCTACCAGGCCAACTCCTCTCAAGAAAAAGGTGAACACCGCCAAATACACGAACGAAATACCTATGTATCTTCAGCACCTCGATGCGCCAGAAGGGTCTTCTCGTTACGCTCGTGCCAGCGCTGTCATGGACAGTCAACCTCAGCCTCCATCACTGCCAATGTTCTTGTCGAAGAGTGTGTTGAACAGTGCTACGCCTATGAAGGATGATGCAAGTGTGCTGGTTTTGCCCAACCATACTGTGCTCAATCACTTGGCTACGAGTAGTATCAAGTCTGGTGTTTTGGCTACGAGTGCTACCACTAGATACAAGAACAAGGTAAGATTCCTCTTGTTACTGTCGGAGATGATGGCGATGCTAATCATCCACAGTATGTCACCACAATCTTATACAAACCAACTGGTAGCGACGACTAGTTGATGCTCGACACGTATTGATGATGGATGTTATGATACATATTGTGGAGTTCGGTGTTACTCTTTTCCACGTTTTTCTCTTTCTATGAACAGAAACCACAGGCAGATACCAACTTGAACGGAATGATGGTCAAGTTATGGAGGAGTACAGGACTGTTCGACGTATAGGAACCACAGCATGCAGCACACGGAAGGCATAGCGCAGCATGAGCTGGACAAGGCGCATATTAGACGCATCATGGGCTTCTTCAGGTGGAGGGTCAGTGCTTCTATTAGAAACACTTATGAGACATGTATACATCCGAAGGCTCTCATCATCGACTTCTGTAGATCGTGAGAGCTCAATAACCGAAAATTGCTCACTGCTCTACCTTTACCTGAGTGAAGCATGACCTCCTTCGCTACCTTGGCTTCTTGTTACTAGACCTTTGTATCAAACACGCATTCCTTTAGACTACCACCCCAATTGTTGTGCCTCCTTCATCGTTTGCCCCCACGCCGCAGACACATTGACGGTACAGAACCTGTTCTCGATCGAATTCGTCCATATAGCACGGATACTATTTTTTATGGAATTATCCAATTGTCCGTCGGAGGTTCCGAGTATATCTTGCGTGATCCGATCTGTGTTTGAGCGAAACTCAAAAATTCATCCGCTATTGGCGCGGGACTTGCCGTAACGGGAAGGAGCTTTCCTGCGAAGGCGGTGAGACAAAAGCATCCGATGTTCAGGCTAATGCAAGGTTTAGACCACGCGATCGGAATGACGCTGGGACCAGACGGGACGGGTGTGCTCAATCGATCGACAAAGGAAAGTATCCTGGGGGAAGGTATACACATTAGAACTTGTAGTGTAAAGTGAATAGGACAACTACCTTAGCAGGCATTTAGGTAGTGTAAAGTGATGGGAAAGAAAGCAGTAAGCGCGACGGAGACGTGAAGCCACAGTGCATAAGTGAGCATAAGAGTAAGACGGCATAATAATTGCTGGGGGAGCATTACGACCCAGGTTATGACTAAGACGCTAGTAAATGTGTTACTCCGACTCGAAGCTGACTATTCTGCCAGCACCGCTCTTACTAGCGCGTCGTTCCTCTTTGTCGTCTTCTGCTACAAGTCTCTCGCTTCTTGCTTCCAACAACGCTCGACATTGATTTCTTGACGCCGCTAGATCTACTCAAGCAACGGTTGTCCTGGAAGCTTCGAAACCCTGGAGCAAGACCCGTCACTCGAGACAACAAGGAAAAGATATTGCAACAGGAGATACGCAGCATTCACCTCAGTACCACCGCAAACATGCCATCCCAAGGCAATCTCCACCTTGCGCCCTTCACCACTCCCGCCACCTCAGACATGACACTGGACAAGCAGGGCTATGAGATGAGTAACGTCACTCTTGGTGAAGAGAAAGACATGGACACATTCAATTCTACCTCGAATCTGGCCTTTAGCGAGCGCCGTCACTCGTCACAAGGAGAATCTTCTGAAGATGGTGCCAGAGATAAAGATCAGGCTGCAGTCATGATGAAGGAAGCACAAGCAGAAACAGCAGAGCATGAGGAAGATGATACAGTGTATCCGACGAAACTGAAGTTGTTGGTTATCATTATATCGCTGTGTCTGGCTATCCTGTGTATGGCACTCGACAACACTGTAAGTCTGGCGCGATTAGTCTGATGTGGTGGCTTCACTGACATACTGTAGATTATCGCCACGGCTATTCCGAAGATTACGGATCAGTTTCCTGGGTCGATTCAAGATGTAGGATGGTATGGTTCTGCATATTTATTGACGGTGAGCTTTGGTGCACTTTGGCATTAATTTACATTCTTACTAATACTTGGATCTAGGCGTGCTCATTCCAGTTGTTCTTCGGCAAGCTGTATACCTTTTTCAGTGTGAAATGGGTCTTTCTTGCAGCGTTTTCTGTCTTCGAAGTGGGTAGTGTGATTTGTGGTGCTGCACCAAACTCAGTAGCTTTGATTATCGGAAGAGCTGTAGCTGGACTAGGCGCAGCTGGTGTTTTCTCTGGAGCCATGCTTATCATCGCAGCCTCTGTACCATTGGCCAAGCGTCCTATTTACAGCGGATTGATCGGTGGTATGTACGGTATCGCATCCGTCATGGGACCATTGCTAGGTGGTGTTTTCACTGATCACATAACTTGGAGGTGGTGGTAAGTTTAAATGTTCACTGCACAAGTGGCTATCTATCAAGATCTGCTAACACTACCGAAGCTTCTACATCAACCTCCCTCTCGGCGCTGTCACCCTTATCTTCATTTTCTTCTTCTTCAAGAGTCCTCCCAGGAACGAGGAAATGAAGGCCCTCAGCTGGAAGGATAAGGCCTCTCTCATGGACCTGGAAGGTACTGCAATCTTTGTACCTGGCATCGTCTGCGCCCTGCTTGCCCTTCAATGGGGCGGCAGCAAGTACCCATGGTCAAACCCTAGAATCATCGTCCTTTTTGTTTTCTTTGGAGTACTAATGTCCGCCTTTGTCGCACTCCAATTCTACAAGGGTGACAGAGCTACTGTTCCTCCAAGAATCATCAGGCAACGCAGTATTGGTGCTTGTGCCTTCTTCATTGCTTGCTTGGGTGGTTCATTCTTTGCCATCATCTACTACATCCCGTAAGTCCTCGTAGAATATCTATCTTCGATCATGGCAGACTAACAAAGATAAAAAGCATCTGGTTCCAAGCTGTCCAGAATGTCTCAGCCACAGAATCAGGAATTCGAAACCTCCCTCTCGTCCTCTCCGTCACAGTTTTCTCCATCATCGCAGGCGGCTGCACTACTGCCTTTGGCCAATATGCTCCCTGGATCATTCTGGGTTCCATCCTTACTTCAGTCGGCGCAGGTCTCATCAGTACCTTTGGCGTCTCTACTGGCATTGGTGCGTGGTTGGGATACCAAATCATCTATGGTGCCGGTGTTGGGACGGGCATCCAGTCTCCGCTTATGGCTGTTCAAGTCGTTCTAGATAAGAAGGACATTGCCACTGGTACTGCTATCATTGTAAGAATGCCCACTCGGTCTCATACGTTGGACCATTGTACTGATATTTGTTTCTCCAGATCTTCTTTCAAACATTTGGTGGTGCGATATGTATCGCTATTGCACAAAACGTCTTCATCAACAAAATCTACTCCAACATGGCTATCTTCGCTCCTGGCTTCTCTGCTGATGTTGTTGCGAGGACGGGTGCCACGGAGTTAATACATGTTGTGCCGGCCGAGTTCTATCATGGTGTCGTTCAGGCATACAGTAATGCTCTAGACTCGACATTCTACGTGGCTGTTGCATTAGCTGCGCTGAGTCTGTTTGGAGCGGTGTTTGTGGAGTGGAAGAGTGTCAAGGGTGTTAAGATCGAGATGGCTGCTGCATAGAGAGTCGTTGGATATGGATAATCATGACGAGATGACTTTGGCAAACCAGATTTATACATTGATATCAACTTTTCAACTCAACTTTACAATCAACTTTGCGCCTGTTTGCATCCTCTCCTTTGTCACGAAATTCGGCAGACAGGCATGATTAGGCGAAGATGATCGCGATAGTCCAGGTGGCTAGGTAGCAACTAGTGGCAAGTAGTCAAAAGCTTGACCATGATCCACCTTACTGAAATCATTTGCTCCAGTCTCCCCGACGCCGAGTGTGAGAGGACTCTAAGCGCGCTACCAGCAGGGACGCCTGTGTGTATATTGCTTTTCGTATGTTTGGTAAAATCCCTGCCTCACTAACCTAGCTTGGAACAAGACTATATACCTTAAAGAGTGCCCTATAAGCAAGGTAGTGATTACCTAGGTAGCGTGAGGGTGGTTACTCCATACAAGTGTGGCGACTGAACACCCAAGATCGCGCTAGTTGTCAAAATTGCCAAGTTTACCAACCTTTTTTTTTTGACGTCACTCAGTTTACTCAGCCTCACTACGGTCAGAAAAAAGTGCCAATCAACTGGGAAATGCTAATCCCAGTTGAATGCGGTGTGTTTGTGTCGTTCAAGGTGAATATCTGCATGGTTGCCTCGTTATCAACACATCCCGACAGAGATCTTCAAGTTCTGGCCACGCTCTCGCCACTGCTGTGCAACAGATCAACACCACCATCCACCGACACTAGCCAACTAACCAACTAGCTAACCAGAACGGTGTGTGGCTCGTTGTTCGTGCCAATCGAAGCCGCATCGAGTTGCTTTCCTGCCTGCCTGCCTGCGTCTTGTGTTACTCCTTCCCCATTGCCCGGCACGTCATCTGCCCTTACACCTCTTTGCTTCTACGTCCATTCTTCTGCATATCTTTGTATACCACAAATCCCACGGCCGCACAACGCTAGCAGCAACAATACACCTTCTATCACCACAGGCTCTGCTTTGAGCAGCCGCTTTCAGATCACATACGGATTCTGGATTCCAGACCCTGCCTGGTTTTCTGCTTTTGACAAGTGACATAATTAAAAAACAATTAGGCGCAGCACTTTGCCAACTTATTTTACGACTCGCATGGCGCAGTAAAATGGTACACAGTATGTTGTCCTCTCCGTTGTCTTATGCGCAATTTGTTGTGCAAATGCATACAGGGTGCAGTGTCGAAAGATCGAGTTGTATGAAAGCGTTTACTAACATTGCATGTTTGATTATAGCGCCTGCACTGGCATAGTACGAAAGCAAGAGAAGGTGCATGATAGTATCGATGGCGGATACTCCTACACGACGTTCACCTCGCCTGTTCCAAACAGCGTCAGCTCCATCAGGCCGTACGCAGCCGAGAGCTGTTGCATCATCTCCACGTTCCACATCAGCCTCTGCAGCTCCTGGACTCGACGCTTTGGCAAACGTTGGGCTGGCTTTGGGACCAACCTACCTCAAACCAGGAATGCCTCCTCAGTACCAGCCCATGCCCTTTACGGGCGCCGCCGCGGAAGCGGACATCCGGAGAGAACAACAGCTGGAGGAGGCACGGAAAGCTCGGATGACAAGTGTGAACCCAGCTGCACAGACTAGGGCTACGTTGATGGGACAATCGACAATGAGCACGATACCAGAGGCTACAATGTCCATGGTAAGAAGATCTCCAGCACAAGCAACACGAATACTAAGCTCCAATGCTGCATCTTCTGGTTTCACTCCTCGGATGGAGCCACCTATGACGAGTAGCCCGCTGAGTATGATGAGCCCAATCAGGCCACCCTCCACACCGAAAGCTCCCCAAGTTCATGCGGAGAATCCACGAAAAAGACTCGCCTCTCCAAAGACGGATGAGCGATCACACAAAGCCATGACACTTCCTCCACCAGAAGCTGAAGCAACGGAAGCATCGTCTACTGGTCGTTATGCGAGCTCACAAGCACCTGGTACACCTGGCCCTGGTACGCCTGGCCCTTCAAGGACATTGTCTACTGCGAAGAAACACAAATGTCCTCATTGTGCAACTGAGTTTACGAGGCATCATAACTTGAAAAGCCATCTACTAACACATAGCCAAGAAAAGCCTTTCGGCTGTGAAGAGTGCTCTTCAAGATTCAGAAGGTTGCACGATCTGAAGCGTCATCTAAAATTGCATACAGGAGAGCGGCCACACATATGTCCTAACTGTGGAAGGAAGTTTGCTCGAGGTGATGCCTTGGCACGACATGCCAAGGGTCCAGGTGGATGTGCCGGTCGACGAGGAAGCCAAGGCGAAGGCGATGATGACGAGGATGAGGAAGGACCAGAAGATACTCTTATGACTGAAGAGCCAGAGGAAGATCTTGAATCGTTACAGCGTCGGCAGAGTGCACCAGGTCATGATTTCTCGGTGACAAGCCCGAACGCGTACAGGACGTGGTCAAGCACCTACCCGCCGCAGCTTGCGCGTCAACCTTCGACCTCCTCCAATGTGCCGCAGACTCGGCAGATGTACCCTCCCAGGGTAAGCGCTTCTTCGGCGCGAACGTCGCGCGAAACGTCGTACGCCATGAGCCCGACATCTACTAATATGGGCAATCCATTCTCGTCCATGCCATTTCCTTCACCTTCTGCTGCAAATCCAGCTTCCTCTATGGCCCCTGGTTCGGTATCATTATTTCCTGGTACCATCGTAACCGAAAGTCCTAAGCCTCTTTCGCCAGGTCAAGGTGATCCAATGAACCGCGCGACTTCGGAGACAAGTCTAAGTACAAAGATGCACCAAACGCAGCTGCAACCACGTCTACCACCACCAGCACCAAATGTCAATGCCTTACCTAGCTTAGGCACTTTCCCAAATCCTCGATATCCAGGTGGACCAATAATGCAACCACCACCGCCTCCGCCGCCACTGTCAACAGGTCACGCAATGTCATCAGGTCACGCAACATACCCTCCCAGTATAACTGTACAACCTGCCACATCAGCATCCGGCCCTACGTCCGCTATCAGCTCTAGTACTTCACATAGCTTGAGCAGCAATGGACCACCACCGGGTAGCAGCGGGAGCCTACGCGACATGTATCCGATCGCTGCTCATCATGAAACAAGGAGCAGTGCAGGAAGTGTTCGCGACATTCACTCTTCGGAAGGTCTGCCGCCTGGTACAGTCAGTAATCATGACAGTGCTGCTGTAAGCTATATCAGAGGCATAGAAAGACGCGAACAAGAAGCTCAAGCCGAGCTCGCACAGCTCAGGCGTGAAGTGGACTTTCTCAGAGCTCAAGTGTTTCAGCTACAAGCACAACTACACCATGAACGGCAAGGGCAAGGAAGGTGACTCTGATGCGGTATGCAAGACGATTACCGCCTTGAATTCCCGACACTACCCGGTAGCCTACTTGTCGTCTACATAACACGACTCCAGCAACAGCGAGTCGCACCCTACCAGCACCATGTCTGTTTCTCTTAACAACATTAAAATTTGACGAAAAAGCATTTACTGCTACGATATTACATGATTCTTATGAACGAAGGGATGTTTTATCTAGATTCTGTTTTGTTTGTTTTACGCGGCCGGCTGTCTTTACCAAAAGCTTCATTCGCTCTGGACAGGATTCTTACCTAAAAGCACCTGGGTCGAGGGGAGGACTTTGCTCCAGATCTCAAAAGCATTAAGAGTTTGAGAGAAGTACGTTCAAAACTATGTACTTTGTATGGATATATACAGCCATTCGCTTCAGCATTCGAAGCGACTGTTAGTAGTAGATGAAGGAAAAGTTCAACTAAAAAGTTCTGAAACAGACACTCTCAAGAGCCTTGGCCGTGTGCATCGCGTGCGTTGCAAGTAATATATAGATTTGGTGCTCTCTCCCTCTCTCCCTGTTTCTATTCAGCTTTTCGCTGCCCTCATCTGGTGGTTAGATTAAAATCTTCCATACCTCTCCCTCTGAATCTGGAGGTTAAATTGAAGTCTCCTATAACCTCAGGTTCCTCCGATACTTGCCCACAAAATGCACGCGCAGCATCAATTCGCCATGGCCGAGCAAACACCGGTCATTAATTGATTTCAATATCGGGATCGTCGCTCTTAGCGCTCGGTGATCAATACAACATGGTCATGTCTCTCTCGTGTGACTTGGATCAACAACGATATCTCGTGCGATGACGCTTCCTTCTCGTGGTAAGCGACATGTTGTCGTCGGTTTGTTGTACCATGTCGCCTAACACGTGGGTGAGGTCGTGTTTTGTCGCTTTGACTTGCTTGTGGCGAATTTGACGTCACACCCTTTCTTTCCTTCTCTCCTTGACAGAGTTGTTTGTGAGGAGAGAAAAAGAGAGCGAGAAAGCGAAAGAGTAGGTTTCGTCAGAGGAACAGAAAAAAGATGTATTTCAGTAAGCAACACAGAAGACATAGTTCGCTGTGCTATACTGTTATCACCACAGTTTCATGCTCATGTCGAAGAAGGCCATTACCCAGTCCGACTTTTCTTCTCTATTCTGCCGACTTCGTCCCAGTCTCGCTTCGCCTCTTGTCTTGCATGCTTTTGAACAGCTTTGTACAACCTGGTCGTGCGTGTTTCGGCATTATGCTCTACTATACTAGTCTACTGGCGTTATTGCACGACGATGATGGCGTTGGGTAGAATAACATCGAGGGTCTGGTTGTGCTACTGTCTGTCTGTCTGTCTGTCTATGCTGTATATGGGATCCTTCGCAGATCGCTATTGGGCGTTGATTGATGCACTATGCTTAAAGGGAAGACGGTACGAGATAGCATTCTTTATGACGAATGTGCAAGTCAGAATCCGATCGGGAGACAGTCTTGCTCAAAAATCATGTCAGAGTCGCCGCCGTATGACTAGCTCTTGTGTATAGTCGCTTACTAACCTCTTCATACTGGCTATTCATTCAAGGCAGTCCGGCAAGATAAAACACAGAACAAAGAATGAATGAATGAATGAATGAAAGCGAAGCCAAAGTCTGAAAGCTAGACATTCCAGTGCAGAGACCGGAGAGGTGACAATGCCAGCCAAATCAACAGCGAGACGAGATGCAATGACGGGGAGAGCTGGCACTTTTTCACGATCCCGTCGGTGTATTTAGTAAGTGTGGTATGTGGAAGCAACAACCTACCACGTTCTCAAAACGGAGTATCCATCACATGTATAGTTTAGCAGTCACCCTACAACCCAGGATAGAGCTGAATTCGTACTTTAATGGCCACATATCTTAGGCCCTACCTTGTTAGGAGTGTAACAGGGTGGAGGGATCTAGCTAATACTGAGTACTCCAAGCACTCCTCACACTAGATTTTAGGCGAGTAGTATCGAAATGGACATCGACATCTGAACTGGGGTAGGAAGCCACTACATTTGCGTGACAGTATTGATCCGCCTGGAGAGTCAGGAATATGCACAAGAAGGTCCTCAATTGGCGGCGGCAATGATACATACTATGTGCGTATATGTACGTATTCTCAAGGAGGTCTATACTAGCGTTATTTGCAGGCACTCCAGAGGCAATATCTACTGGAAATGCCACTAATCAAGCAATCAAGCATCGCTCATTTCAACATCCTCTTTACTCACGACGACGATTGAGTCGTCTGATTGTTCCTCTCCGTCGCCGTCCTCCTCACTATCGTCATCCTCCTCCTCATCGTCATCCTCATCATCGTCTCCCTCCTCGTCTTCATCCTCGTCCATCTCTTCATCCTCAACAGCGCCTTCCATGCCATATCCATCCTGGAAGTCCTCCAGCTTTCTAGTCTCAACCTTCCACCCATCACCTCGAAATCTCTCTACCATGCCATCTTTCATCACATCCGCACACGTAACCAACAAATCCGCCTTACCAACCTCAAACACCTTCATCACCACCTCCGTCAACACCCTCTTGACGTCCTCCTTCCCAACCTCTCTCACTTTCTTCAAGAAATCCGTCGCCCAATCCTTTGATATTCCCCTCACGACCTGGTTGATAAAGCCTACTAGCGCCGCACTACTCATGGTAGGCTGCTCGTCCGCAAACCCAACCACAATGCTACTGACAGCACCTTCCATGGCAAAGTCATCCAACTCAACTTTGCCTTCTACTAGCTCAGTCACCGTTTTCTTCGCAGCAACACAAGCACGGTATGCATCTGGCGAGCGATAGATCTTGAATGTCAACCGTCCTGTTTCGATGTTGCGAGTGAAGCCGGCGCCATAGGCCAAACCGGTACCACGGACAGAAGTCCAGATGGGACCTTCGACGGCATCGAGGTATGCGAGGGCGACCGTCAGGGCGGGGAGAATAGGATCAGAGTAAGACGATGGGCCGGAAGTGGTCAGAGATAGAAAGGATGAGTCGATCGTCGGCATAGGGATGATGTATGCTAGACTACCTGGATTGCAACCTGCGTCGCTAAGGGCGGCCGAGAGAGAGTCCAGAGGCTTGAGAGTAGAGGTAGTCAAACTTGATTTGGGAGTGGCAATAAGGTTGCGCCATGAGGAGATTGGAGTCGGAAGAGCGCCGTTCAAGAGGTTGCTCGCGATGAGAAGGCGGAAGTTGGTAGGTTCGGTAAGTGCGGAGCGTATCGTTTCGAGCTTCGAAATGACGCTGTCGGGATCAGTCTTGAGCAGCTTGGAAATACGGCGTAAGTACGGAGCCTTGACAAGTGTATCTTGTGCACGCAAGGAAGAATTTTGTGAGAAGTGTAGCATGCATCGTATCGAGCTGAGCATGGAGTTTCCACTTCGTTTCTCTTCTGGTACATCTGCTAGAATCTTCGCGACGGTTGCTTGGAGGCGTGAGACGTCGAAGATGGAGTTATAAAGAAGATCGTGGAGCCACTGAATTGCTGTATCGTATTTGGATGGCTCGACTTGCATGCGGATGCGGATAACTTCGGCATTCTCGATGTTTGATCCGTCATCTATCGAGTAATTGATAGTATCTCTTTCCAGCTCGGGCACGACATCCTCGTATTCGAGACGTTTGCCCCCTCTCGTAATGGGTGTGTCGAAGAAGTTCAGGAGGTAGACGGTCAGAAGAGGTCGGACCTCGACGGGAATGCTGTGGGTATTGAGAACAACATTGATGTGAACGAAATTTGTTGGGATGTGCTCAAAGTGTATGAAGAGAGGAAGATCCGTCTTGTCCTCATCTAGCTTATGTTGCACCTCGTTATCCAGTTTGCCCATTTCCTTTGCAAGACCCGATCGACCAGTCGTAGTAGAAATGAAGTGAATAGAGTCGACACCTGGTACCTTGAACTGTCCTAGAACCTCTGAAGGAATAGGCACGTCGTTTTCAGCTTTAGCAGCTTCCAGCTTGTCTGCTAATCTCTTCAGACCTTGCTCGCCCAGTCGCTTTTGTTGCTCCTTGACTCGATCCTCTTCCTCCTGTTTCAACTTCTTGGCCAACTTCTTGGATGGTTTGCCCAAAATAGACACATGCTTAGCCTGAGCAATCCATTTGCAGAAGAAATCCTTCCATTGCTTTTCTGACCACTTTGAGATCTCGTCGTACTCCTTGATTGTTCCCAAATCAAGTAATGTTGAGCCATCGCGTGTACCAAACAGATGATCGTAGATCACACTGTCGCCAAAGTAGTTGCCACTATTCTCGCAATGGAACTTGAGCTGTCGTGCACCACGATCGACACAATCTTTCATATACGCCATGTTCAAGGGCTTCGATGCAGCATCTTCCAGAACTTCGAAAAATCGCTTCTCGACTTTGGCAAGCTTTTTCGTTGCGACACCACTTATCGTAAACCAAATGGTCGTGTCTGGTCTCGTATCGGTGGAGTAGTACACAGCGCTTGCAAGCTGTTCCTTCTCGACAAGTGTGTTTTCCAGTATTGAGACAGAAGAGCCACAGATATACGTCAAGAGCGTGTTCATCGCAGCATCTGCAATGGTATCATTGCAATCATGTCCAAGAAAGCCAATCAGTATCTCACCCATGGACTCGTCCTCTTCGGAGAACTCAATAGTATCAACTATCGTCTTTTCCAGTGCAGGTGTCTTGCCATGTTTTGTCCAAGGACGCTCGAAAGGATCGTTGATATGTGGTACATCACCCTCTATGCTCGCTTCGAATTTGTCCAAAATATTCAGCATGTTGTCATGATCGACTTCACCTATAAGAACAAGACATAGATTTTTCGGCTGATACATCTCCTTGTGAAACGCTCGAATGCGGTCAGCAGAAAGCTTCCTCAAGTTCTCCATCAATCCTCCAGTCTCGTAGCGAAACCCAACACTCTCTGGATACAGTATTCTTCGTGCCTTAAGATCCATAATCTCAGCTTGGTTGTTCTGGGTGCCTTGCATCTCAGAATATACAACACCAGCATCATTGCCAGATCCATCGATGTGGAAGACTTCTGTGTAACATCCTGAATCGGTCAAGGTTGGTAATAGTACATGCTCGAGGTATACTGGAAGTATCTGTGCGAAGCCTTCCCATCCAGCAGTGTCCAATGTATACGCAGTGTGATCTGTGGCAGTCCATGCATTCGTGTTCGAATAGGCTCGTGTTGCTAATTTATCCAATAAACCTTTGTATCTGTAGCTTTTCGAGCCCATGAAGCACAAGTGCTCTAGCGTATGAGGTGAACCACTATCATCGTGGATCTCGGTCGCCAATGCAAAGTAGCCATATACTTTAGGACCTTGTTGATCTACTACCACCACCCGCATTCCAGTTTTAGAGGACTCATAGAGAGTGAACTGACTAGGACAAAAGTCCGCTGTAAACTGTTGGAGCTTCTTAAACTTTGATTCGGGAACTGCAGAAGGCATCCTGAAGGTTCTAATTGGTAAAGAACGGAAAGTCTTTGAAAATGCTTGCAGGCGTGTTACCCTAGCCCGTAGTGATGTCGTTGCGTTTGACGATTGGTAGAGGAGTGCCAATTCCTCTCTGTATGACAAGCGACTCTCTGTAGGCTTCTTTCACTCCGGTAGAAATCAAGCACAATCAATCAGACAGTATATTACACTTCACACAAGGGTATAGGATGAGTCTTGGTCTTGGTCGTTTGGTGGCACAGAAGTCAGCGTCACGTGGACCGGGCCCAAACTCCGTTTCCAACTGCATCTCTGCATCTGAAACAACAAAGTGTTGTCGTGTCTTCTCGTCAGCTATTCGTCCCTCGACAGCAAAGGCATGACTGACAACAACCATGCAGTCAGTCAAGCGCTGCTACAGGCCGTCGCGGGACAATATCCTGATATCCCTGATACCTTATTGACGACTGAGGTTGATGCGAGCGTACTACCCGGCATTATCCAGGAAATCAGCAATGATCGTGACGAAGCACTCAGGGATCTGAAACAGACAAGTCGAGGTGTTGCTCCAGATGTCGATGGATGGATCCAGCAGGCGGACAAGCTTCAGGCAGATATTCAAAGGTCAAAAACAACTGCGAAGGAGATTGTGCAGCAAGCTGAACAAGCTGTTGAATTGAGGAGGAAGCATGAAGACGTATCAAGAAAGGCAGACTTATTGCGCAAAGAGGTAGCATTCAATCAGAGGCTGGAAACTGTTCTTGCTAGTATACAAGGCATCTTCAACAAGATTGTACACGCACAAAGTGCTTTAAAAGAAGGGCAATTGAAGAGTTCACTGGAGCAAGTAAAGGACATTGAAATCTCGCTGGCCGAACTACGCAAGATTGAGAATACCAGTGTTGTAGATGTCCTGAGTCGAAGAGCCTCGAGTCTTCGGGATGGCTTAGTCGCAGAAGTAAAGACGCAATGGAGCTCGTCACTGAGAGCCGATAGGACATCTGCCACTTTTGAAGTGCGTCCTATACAGTCTGAGCTTCAATTGGCGGACGTCCAGGAGATATCATCGGAGCTCAATATCCTTCCAATAAATATTCAACAGACATGGCGAGACCTGGTGGATGTGATACTGCGACCCCGCCTAGAACCAGCCCGCGATGGTCGTGTTACTCTCTTCACAATTGCGGATCGTATCATAAAGGCTTCAGAGCGAACCTCAGAAACAGATACTATCCGTGCTATTAACGACCTTCTGGCCGTTGTACATTTCTTAAACTCAAACATCCCTCAGAGTATCAACGTGGAGCTTTCTGAAATTCTCATGCCTGGCGTGATCTCACAACTCGGAGATCATTGGCTGATGCCGTCTGTTCCTACTTCGCTCGATGGTCTGACAGCGTTTGGCGCAATCTTGGATAGGGTGAAAGATATGGCTGATGAGTTGTCCAAGATTGGTTGGACCGGAAGCGCAGATTTACAAGAATGGGTAGAACAAGCTCCGCGGATATGGTTGGCTAAGAGGAAAGAGCAGGCATTGGATGAGGTAAGGCATGTGCTAGCAACACAGTCAACACAAAGCAAGACTGTCGAACGTGTCGAGACGCAGGTCGTGGCAAAAGATGATGTAATACATGGACCGAATGGTGCTGGTGATGAGTGGGATGCATGGGGAGAAGAAGAGGACGAGGAGAAACCAGCGTTGCCTGATCGACCTGATGAACAGAAACCTCGTCTTCCTGATAGGCCAACTGCTGCGTCTGAGCGCGGTGAAGAAGACGACTTTAGTGCATGGGGGGCCGAAGATGACGCCGACGAGACCACGAAAGTAACATCAACAACGAATGGTCAAACTGATGACGATGAAGGCGATGCATGGGGAGCATGGGAAGATACAGCCGCAACAAGCGCACCTCCCTCGCCTGTAAAAAGTCACAAATCACCTGTCATCCACCAGCCCAACAACACCTCCCGGACTCTCACACTCAAGGAAACCTACATCGTCACAACCATTCCCACATTCCTACACGACCTTATTTCCGACCTTCTTTCCGACGCTAGCACCCTTCTCAGCCCTACCTCCACCTACCACACGTCCCCCATCGCCCCTGCTGCCACAGGAATCTACACCCTGCCCACTCTCATTCTCGCCTGCTTCCGCGCTCTAGCACCAACTTACTACGCTGCTCTACCATCCGGCCTCATGACTCTCTACAACGACACCCAGCACCTGATCACCCTTCTCCAAGACCTACAATCCACCATTTCCGACACAACCACCACCCGGCGCATCCGCCTCGACACCGATATCGCCACTCTAACCTCCTTCGGCGCCCGCTCATACACCCACGAACTCAACAGCCAACGTACCATCCTCCGCGACCTTCTCGACGGCGCCCAAGGCTTCGCAAACAGCTCCGAACCGCCGTTCAAACAAGCATGCGAAGACGCCGTCAGAGACGCCGTCGACCGCGTCCGCGACGTCGCGCGATCATGGACGCCGGTATTGAGTCGAAGCGTGTGTCTGCAAGCGCTCGGCTCCCTCGTCGGCGCTGTAACGGGTAAGCTCGTTGTGGAAACAACTGAACTTGCTGATATCAGCGACGATGAGTCGAAAGTCTTGCGCGGACTGTGCGACCAAATCACCACGCTTTCGGCGTTGTTTGTAGCTGAAGGCAGTGTTGGTGATGGTAGTGGTGGCAATAATTCGGGAGAAGCGACAGTAACATCATTGATACATATTTATGTGCCGAGCTGGTTTCGGTTCCAGTATCTTTCGGAGATTCTGGTCAGTTCGTTGGCGGATATCAGGTATTTGTGGAACGAAGGAGAGTTGAAGATGGAGTTTGAGGCGGATGAGGTTGTTATGCTTGTTGAGGCGTTGTTTGCGGAGAGTGAGTTGAGGAGGAAATGTGTTGCGGAAGTAAGGAGGGGGTAGTGGAGTGGGATTGGGAACGATGAGGGATTCATAATGAAGTGATTGAGTTACTGTATAGAATGAAATAAAGGACAAAATGTGAATAGTGTGAGGAAAATGGTAGAGGAATGGTAATATGATAAGGATTCACGTCTGTCATTTAGAATTCGTGGGCTAGGACTGCTATAAAGAGTACCCGAACTCTCTTCGGGCTACTCACCTTATACCCTTCTCTAGATGATATCCTAGGCTCTTCTTCAAACGATATTTATGATCTAGTACATTCGTAGCATTTGGAAGGTCTACGGGCACTCTTTACAGCGCATCCAACTTTTGACCATCCCCACGAATTCTGACGACGACGACGACGTGGATTGGATGATTGAGACGAGATTGGAATGCCATGCGGGCACTCCGGGAGAATAAGAACAACATATCGGAAGAAACTTGGGAAGAACAGATGAAACAAGTGAGAGACCAGCGTTTCGAAGTTTTGGAAATCCTTTACATGTATTAGGCTGAGGCAGTCACCCCCCGGAGGATCTTAACTACATAAAACGCCAGGCAATAGAGAGATTTAAGAAAGGATAGGATCCGGAAAACATCGGAAAACTACATGAACATTCTGCTGAATTCAATGATGGAGACATTCTTGAGTAGAGAGGAGGGGTGCTGGTGATAAGAATCCTCGGAGATATAATTTTTCTCTCTATTCTATCTTGCTTCGTTACGGCGCTTTGGAAGTATAAAAGGCCCGACGACCCCCAAGATGAAGAGTTTATATTGTCACTATTGTGAAGATCTGGGTCTTGCTGAGAGCAAACTTATTCGTGAAAAGGACACTGGCGTTTCAGGCTTATTGGGCGCAACACCGCGAACAACAAGCGTCCATTTCATGTCTTCAAATATCACATCTCTTTGTCCTAGACACCTCGTTTTAAGCAGTCTCCTCGTCCGAAACTTTCAATCAAGTCGTATCGTCGGACTTGTTCGCTACTATGCCTGTATATGCTATGGTCGAGATCACTGTCATTCGTTTTCTTCCGTGCTGCGAAACATTGGGCGGCATTAAATTGCTTAGCGTCTTTGGTTTTGTGTTGTATGCTATTATTCCCTGTACTATTTCGTCGTCGTCGTTCTATTGTCAGCTTGAAAAACATCGAGATTCTGTTAGATACAACGACTTGAATCAAGTCTTGTTTGTCCAAAGCCTAGATCGAATGCGGGCTTGAGCTGTACTTTGCAGCTAATTGCAACAAGAGCTTGGTACTGATGAGCTTAGTTTAGTAAGAAAGGCAGACATTAATAAGTTTCGTTATTGTAAAATCCAGGCCAAATAGAACAAAATACAAGACAAGCAAGGGTATCTAAACCATCAATACCCCCAGCCAGGTTTTCGCCGCTCCATGCCATCATTGCCATGCCATACCGAACTCCATTCCAAAAATGCAATCATTACGCATCCTATGCCATCATCATCATCCCCAACTCGCTCTCCCATCCCATCACATCCCACACGCTAAGCCAAATGCCCCGCCAACCCCAAAAACAGCGCCTGCGCCACCAACTGCAAACTCCACATGCCCACCTTCTTCATCCTCCTCAACCTCGCCCCATCATCCACAATATCCCTCGCAAACGCCTCATACGTCTCCCGGGACATATCCTCCATCAACCCACTATCGAACACAGTCCAGCTGCCGTCAAACTCGCTCAAACGCTTGACGACGCGGCAGTTGACGGGGATGAAGTCTTTGTTGCTGTTGATGTAGGCGACGATGGGGCGGACGAGCGCGTTGGAGACGTAGCTGAGGTCGTGCGTGAAGAGGGGGACGAAGGCGTGCACGGCGTTGAGGTGGATGCGCAGGTCCATTATTATGAAGCGGTTGTCTTCTTCTTTGTTGGTTTGTGTGGGGGTTGGGTGCGTGCTGGGTGGAGTGGTGGTGAGGGTGGTGGATGGGGAGTATGGGTCGTTGTTGATGGTTTCATTGTTGGTGGGAAGGGTTGTTGTTGTTGTGTTGGGATGTGTCAAGGTGTGCAGGTAGCCGTTTGTGGTCAAACTGTGCTCCATCTTTTCGTAAAAATCAGACATGACTTTGACGATTGTGTCGTCGTCTTCAGCTGGAAATGCAATGTCTGCTACGACATCTACGTTGCCTTCGTGAATCCAGGAGAATGGACCCTCGACGCCGCGGTTCAAGTGGTCTATTTTGAGGCCGTCCATTCTAATCCTGCTGTGCTTCTTCCAATGGCGATGTTCTTGTGCAGAAGCGGTTTCGCTGAGTTGTGCTCCTGTTAGGTTGTGTATTTGACGAGGATGAATGGTGAATAAAGAATCGTCAAAGGATCCAGAGACATGGTTGGCGGACAGCAAGTCGTAGAAGAGCCATTGCTTGCGTAGTTGTGGTAAGTCGGCCGTGAAAATGGACACAGAGTACGGCCTGAAATTGTGCGGTTGGTATATCGACACTAACAGGTCTTCTAACTTGAAAGACTCAATTTCAAAGTCACCAGCTTGGTGTTCGTGCTTGTATGTCCTTGGATCGACGTATTCTCCTGAGTAAACCACATGCGTTCGATCGACAACACCTCTTACACCCTTCATTCCGACGTCCCGTAGTAGACCCTTTCCGTTGAACCATTTCGAAAAGGACAATGTGACGTTGATTGTCTCGATTGACAAGTCATATTGTGTATAATTTGTATCTTCCTCAGGCTCACTCGTCGAGCTTCTTCGCACACTGGCCATTTCCGCTGCTGCCGCTGCCGCCGCTGCTGCACTGATCGATGATCCTTTGCTTACCTGGCTATCCTTGAGACCTGGTCTTCTTGAGATGAAGACATTCTTGAATGTGATGACACCGTCCTTCCACTTTGGCACAATTGCAGATTCGAAAACAACTTTGACCCCAACAGACTTTGTAAGGTAATTGCCAATCCACCTAGCCAATGTTTCCTGCGCAAAAACGGTGTTTACAGCCAGGATCAGTAGAGAGACGAACGTAGTGGTCCCCAGAATGATCCAAACGACATGTCCAAGCACAATCCACGAAAAGAATGCGCCAATTTCATCGGCGTTGAAAGGTCGGGCACTTCTTATTGTTGCCCACTTGAATCGAACTGTCAGACGTGCCCAGAAACCAGACGCTGCTGCCAGAAGCTCTTCTTTTGTTGGACGATGGAAGCGGTGTGCGACGTTGTGTGCTGCTTCTGGTATTCTTTCGTACAGAGGCCGGATGTCCGCTGTTTTGTTGTTCGTGGGTGCTACTCGTGGATCAGGCTGTTCGGATTCTGGTGCTTTTGTAGCTATATCTTTTGCATCTTCATCCGTGCTCTTCCACCTGACGTAACGACCATGGAGTAGGAATGTAGGAGCAGGACCAAGCCCAGTATCTCTATTCAGGCATTTGAAAGGGCATGGTCCATAGTATTTCGGTACATCAGTCACAAAGGACGCTCGACGGAATTGTGTGGCGACTCGAGATGTGCTGGAGGAAGAGGATGTGGGTAACTGAGTAAAAGTGGCAGGTCGGAAGGGTGTCTGCCATGACTGAATGGATAGACGTCGCGCGAGGACTGTGGGATGTGGTTTCAATGCTGGCAAGCCATTCATGCACAATGATGTCGTTATTCTTTTCGATGCGATAGTGAATATGCTAGGATTCACATGTGTTGGATGGATGAAACGAGCGCCTGTCACACTGCTCAAGCTCACCATCATCAAGCCATTCTTCGATTAGGAGTGTAGATTGTCGGAGAGCAGAAAGAAGCGAGAAAGATGGTCCCGTAAAAGAAGTATTGTCACATGTAAAAGGCTGGACTTTCCCTTATCGTCAAATATTTTTGCGGAGAGAAGAAGGGTCCCTTTGAGCCGACAGCCATTCATCATTCATTACATTTCTGTCATCAAACAACTAAGAAGTACACAAGAAGCACTGAAAGCACAAAGCTCTTGACGAATCCTTTGTCTATCACCCACCACAAGCAAAACAGCAAGGAATACAGAAGTGCTTTCCACAGTGTACACCACAAACCACAAACCAACACCACTACCTTACATCCACAATGCCAGCACCAACAGCACTCATCCGAGTCCCAGACCAGCTCGCTCAAGAACTCTCACACACCTCCCTCGACCCTTCCCAACCCCAACCCACAGACTCCATGGCACTCGACCTCACAAACCCCTCAGACACTCTCCCCCAACCCACCCCCACCACATCCTCCAGCATGCACATCGACACCGAAGGCCGTCCCACATTCGCCCCCGAACACGCCAACACACTCATCCACCGCACCGAGTCCCGCAAAGTGCCCGTCCCTCCACACCGCATGACGCCTCTCAAAGCCTCCTGGCCCAAAATCTACCCTCCGCTCGTCGAACACCTCAAACTGCAAGTCCGCATGAACATCAAATCCCGCGCCATCGAGCTCCGCACCAGCAAGCACACCACCGACATTGGCGCGCTCCAAAAAGGCGAAGATTTCGTCAAGGCATTCACGCTCGGTTTCGACGTCGACGACGCCATCGCGCTACTCCGTCTCGACGACTTGTACATCGAGACGTTTGAGATCAAAGACGTCAAGACGTTGCAGGGCGAGCACATGTCGCGAGCGATTGGCCGGATAGCGGGTAAAGATGGAAAGACCAAGTTTGCGATTGAGAATGCCAGTCGGACGAGGATTGTGTTGGCGGATCAGAAGATTCATATTTTGGGCGGCTTTCAGAATATTCACGTGGCGAGGGAGGCGGTGGTGAGTTTGATTTTGGGCTCGAATCCGAGTAAGGTGTATAATGGCTTGAAGATTGTGGCGTCTAGGATGAAGGAGAGATGGTGATTGTGAATGAAGGATTCGTGGGCGGTGTGAAGGATTTTTTGTTACTTGTTGCATAGCGTGGAGTTTGAGTGGTAGGTAAAAATGGGCGACGGGTTTTATGGAATGGCCAGCAGGCTGGATGATTGAGACATGGAGTATGGGATTGAATACCAAGGTCATGCTTCAATTGACCTCAGGGTGAAAGAAAGCAATCCACAAATCCACACAACTTCAATTGGGTTGTCATCATCACTCAACCCACAACACACTCGACTATATCACTACATCGTGTGGCGAAAAGGCCAACGAAACATTCTTCTTCCGGCCAACGTGAAACAGGCTGAAGAAAATTGGGAGGATTTTGTACAGAAAGAGCTTCAAGCTCCGTTCCTCACGTACTAAGGTATTTCACGTCACATCCCAAAGTCTAAAGCCTTGGTGTCCAGACTTCTGCGAAAAGTCAAGATCGTTAAACTCGAAAGCAGAAAAGCTTGTGGAGATGTGCTGGAGAAGCCTTTTGTGAGATTGCAAATCCCAAGTCACCCTTTTTAAACTGGTTGAACGAGGACAGGCAAAGTACTTCAGCGAGACCGATGCATATATACTACAATATGACCACTTACACATATATATATCTTTAATCCGTTGTTTTAAAATTTTAAACCTGCATGTCGTGACTTCACTCGATTTCGTTATGCGTTCGCTCTCAACTTCATCAGCATCGACTTCAAAACGTCTGTCGTCAATTTCATGCTTGTTTGCTACCAGAACGAGTAGCTCTATCTATTAGTAGTACACACACATCCCATACCATCCTCACCTTCACGTATGACCCCCACCTCAATCCTTCTTCAATTCATGAAAGATCTCCTCAATCCCACTCTTCGTAATAACCAGCATCTGCAACGTATCACCCACCTCAATATGCCTCTCCGTCGCCCCCGCAAACGAATCAACCACCAAATCCTCCACCTCCTTCCTCGGCAATGGCATTGCCACCATGGGCTGCAAATCATGTCCTTCGCCACTGCCCGGCTGGTATCTGTTCTTCAAATCCACAGTCCCGTCCAAAAACGGCATGATCAGACTACTCGCCGCACCAGCCGCTCTGCACATATGTCGCTCATAACTGCCAACAGGGTCGTAACTGTATAGAGCCCCTTTGCCTTCCTCATCGAGCCCACCGATCATCGCTGTTACGTAGAAAGGGAAGAAGCGCTTTTGGTACAGGATGTGGCTGAGACGCTGGGCGGCTGCTTTGAGCGAAATCGGTTTGCCGTGCTGGTAGCGGTACATTTTGACGACGGTGTCGAGCTTTTCCTTTAACGCGAGACCGTCTGCTGCGAACCCCACCACGGAGAGGACGAGGTGGGCGTCGGAGTCGTCGTCGGCTGAGGAAGCGCCGATCTTGAAGTTCTTGGGCACGAAGCGCGAGTTGATGTTGTAGCCGCTGGTGGAGCGCGTGTCGCCAGCCATTATGCAGAAGTCGGCGCCGGCGATGCCGAGGGTGGAGCCGCCATTGTCTGTGTAGCTGTGATGGGAGGGTGGTTAGTTTGGGAGAGGAAGATTGGGGAGGGGATTGGGGATGGCGTACGGGTAGAAGCTGTGTTGTTTGATGTTGTGCGTGACTGGAGTGTTGCTGAAAGAGTATGTGATGTCGGAGGAGGGAGGGCCGGAGGCGAACATTGAACCCATAGCTGTTGTTAAAGCTGGATGGTTGTGGGTGAGGAGAGGATGAGGGAGAGAGGGAGAGATGGAGAGATATGGATTGGGGTGAGAAGTTGAAGGATTGCAGACAGACGAAACTGAGATGAAAGAAGGCAGCGAAGTTGCGACGTCAAGCATCGGAGTTGCGCCGCAGTCAACTTAGCTTGTGATTAGAAGACAAACATCAACAACAAGACAGACAGTCCTGTATTACGTATCACGGAATGCTCGGTCTAGACTACTATTCCAGCGACGAGGACGAAGGGCGACCAGCACAAGATGTGAAGGAAAGTAGGTCCACAATCAACAACGATACCACACTCGGATCATCGACTAACAGCTATAGCGTAGAAGAGTTCAAAGCCCAGATTGAATGAAGGAGAGGTCATCAACAGCAAAGGCAGTAGGTCAACACTTAGCATATGCCAGGCTTCTGCTCACATCCTCCAAAAGCGAAAGATGCATCATCCAACATACCACTACCTATACCATCCTCCACAACATCAACCACAATACAAGCGCACCCTCCATTAGCACAAACACAAGTTCAACCTCCACCAGCATCCGACGCACTTCCTCTCGGTCCAATAATAGGCCCCTCCGCACCACCAGAACCAGACACCCCCCTCCGCAACGCCGACGACGCCCAATCAACCACCACCTCAGCGCCTGCTTCACCCTACACCCGCACCCAATCTATCCTCCACTCCCTAACTCTCCCAACACATCCAAACACGTCCATCCCGCCCTCACCACCAGGTTCCCCTCGCGCCTCCACAACCTCCAAGATCAGGAAATTCCTCGACCTGAAATCTAAAGATATCCACTTCAACGCTAAAATCGCTTCGTCCTCTGCATTAACAAATCCGGAGTTACTTAAAGGATTGATGGAGTTCGCGGGCATCGACACGGAGCATGACCAGTACGCGAGCGTGTTGAGTAAGGACGTAGCGGTGGTGAAGCAGGGGGAGCAACGGGTTTATTGGGAGGAGCTGAATCGAAGTCAGGAGAGGATATTGAGGAAAAGGGAGAATGAGAGGAAGGCTGGGAAGAGAGAGAGGGAGTTTATGCGAGGCGCTAATGAGGAGAGTGCGACGGATTGGAAGCGGAGGAAGGGGTAGTATGGGGTGTGAAAAGTGAATGAAGGTGTGTCCGTCCTTCTGCATTGCACGAGGATAATTGAGGAAGATGTCATGAATGATGTCTTGAGGTATTGGATATTGTGATGAAGAGGTATGGGAGTAATTCCTTACGTTGATAAAAGGCTGTTGTAGCAGCATTCGAAGAATACCTTCGCTCAGCCAAGAGAACGTCGGGAGAGACTGGTATCGCTTGTAGCCGAGCAGGGCAGAATCAATCGCACCTTATTGTTACCTCTTCATCACCGTAGGTTGCTAGGCAGTCCCACCACTACCTTTATAGTATACTCAATACAACAGTGCGGATACGAGACGCATTCCGGCCAACGATCAAACAACCTACCCAGTCCAGATGTCGATGTCCGATGTCGATACTGCTCGCCTAAAACCTAGTGTGAGGAGTGCTAGAGTACTTTGGTATTAGCTAGACCCCCTCCGCCCCGCCGCACTCTTGAAGAGGTGGGGCCTAGGATGGGTGTCCATCAAAATTACAGTATGCATCCAGCTATATCCTAGGTTATGAAGATGACTGCTAAACTACCAGGTCTACGAACACATGATAGACACTCAATTCTGAAACGGGACAGGTAGGAAGCCACTCAAGATGTGCGCGTTCGTGTCATGTATCAACGAACTAGATAAGCTGCCCGTATGAAAGTAATAAACAATCTTTTCACGATGAATCGCTACAGAGTACAACCGTAGTCCGTTCCTTACTGGTTATCTCCCAGGTATCTATAACTCAACGGCTCACTCCCATGAAAGTGCCTGACTTTAACAACCTGCTCATCTCCCGGCACAACATCAATTGCACTGTCACTAATCAACACTCCTTCTCTCTCTTCAAACACCAGTCCTTTGACCGGCTTGTCCGCCTTGATCCTGATCTCGCTCTTGTCTTTGTTGAACTTAACACTTAACCCTCGATTCTCAAATCCATAATACTTGTACGGTTGGGGCCAGTCGACGTCGCGCGCTACCACTTTGCCGTTGACGAAAAGTCGTGCAGCGAGGATGTGCGGCTCAGTGGCTTCGTTATCGATGGTGCCCGCATAGATTGGCGTGGTGCCATTTGGCACGACTTTGACGTCTTTGTGGACGACGCTTTTTTGAATCTCCTTGCCGGTGCTGATGGAGATGTATCGCAATTCGACCGTGGCGGTGACATGCGTCAATTGGTTGCTGACGAGGTAGAGTTCGTACTCGCTCGTCTTAGCAGGCCGGGCATGCACCACGCTCCAATCGTGGTGAGCACGTCTCACACCAATAGCAAGTGGTGCCAGAACGCGAGCCATGGCGTAGTAAGCCGGCTTCTTGCGCAGATAGTAATCCACGATTGCCCAGCTGGTGACGGGCCAGCAGTCGTTCAACTGCCAACATAGCGCACCGCCGCACTTCCTGTCGTCGCCCCATTGTTGGCGCCACCCACGGTAGGCGAACATGAGCGCTTCGGATTGCGCGAGCTGGGTCAGGTGGATGAAGCCTTCGAGATCGGTGCGTGTGCGGAAGTTTTCGACCATGTAGGTGGCGATGCGGCGTTCGTGGCCGTCTGCTTTGTTGTGGAAGTCGAGCGTGTGGGATTGGGGATACAGGTCTTTTTTGTCGGTGACGAAGGATTCGATGGTGGCGAGATGGGGAAAGGCTTCCATGCCGAATTCGGAGTTGAAGCGACCACCTAGAGAGTCGAAGATCTGGTATTTCTCTTGCGAGCCGTGCCAGACGTTCCATTGGTGAAGGTCACCGACGGTCGGATCAGATGTGGGTTTGCCGTCGCCCCAGGGAGAGCCGGGATGGTAGGCTACAGAGGGCGAGTACTTTGCTACTGCCTCGGGCAAGATCTTTTCGTAGATGTAACGAGCCGGAAAATTGGTCTTGAGCCAGTTGTCGGGGTTCTTGTCCTCGTAGTTGTATTCGAGATGATGTTGTTCTTGAATTTGGTAATCTTCGTTGTTTCCAGCGTAAATCACGAGAGAGGGGTGGTGGCGGAGGCGTTTCAGTTGGAAGGCGGCTTCGTCCTCGATGGATTTAAGAATGGCAGGGAAAGCTGGGTAATTGCCGCAGCCGAAGAGGAAATCCTGCCAGACCATGATACCCAGTTCGTCGCAAAGATCGTAGAAGATGTCAGGTTCCCAGATACCACCGCCCCAGTTTCTGATCATGACTTGATTGCCATCGACCATTAGCTCAAGCCAGCGCCGATACTTGGCTTCGGTAATACGAGGTGTGAAGCTATCAGCAGGAATCCAATCAGAACCTCCACAGAATACGTCAATGTTGTTGATGCGGAAGTAGAATGATTTGCCATGCTTGTCTGGTCGTTGGACTAGCTCAGCTTTGCGGAGGCCAATCTTCTTAGTCATACGATGAAGCTCGATCTTATCATGATACGTGGCTGCTGAAATTTCATAGAGAGGTTGCTTTCCATAGCCGTGAGGATACCACAACTCAGGTGATTGAACTTGGAATGTCGTATGAGCAATGCCATCCTCGCCAGCCTCAACTACTGCTTCTGCCACTATCTTGCCTTGGTATCCGATTCTGACTATTGCCCGTGCATCATGGTTGCCCTCTAACTCTGTATGAACATGAACAGTGGCAGTCTTCAGATCATCGTCAAGCTCTACGTCAGTCCACAGGTCAGCAACACGGCTCTTGTAAACCTCCAAACGAATCGGCATCCATGGACCACATGTATTGAGCACTGGGCCCCAGTCCCAGCCCCAATGATATTGAGCTTTTCTCACAGCAAGACGAGCCATCTCGCCGTTCGAACCAGTCCAGACGTGTTCAGGATGTTGTTTCTCAATCTGACGAGCTCGCAACAGAGCAGAGTCAAACTCGATCTCAAGGACATTGTTCGATTTGTTATTGAGCATTGTTGTTACATCGACTCGATGGCCAATCCACATGTTGTCTGACGACAAAATCTGGGTGCCATTGAGCTTGACTGTGGCAAAAGTGTCAAGCCCATCAAAAGCAAGAACAGCCACAGCACCATCAGGAACTTGTGTTGCAGGTAGTTCAGTCTTGTAGATCCAAGTCTTTTCTGCTACCCACTGCACTTTGAGCTCATTAAAGCCAAGGAAGGGGTCTGGAATCCTGTTGAATGGTTAGTCTTGAGCAACGACTTTCGCTGTAAGAATATTTTACTTTTTGTGTGCAATTAGATCAAGATGAATACTACGAGTACAGAATCAGCACTGTAAACCGACAATAAGATAGTAATGTTGCTGACTTGGTGGGTATGGAGCAGGACAACCACTCCTCCTCCTCGCCATCCTTTTGCTTCACCAACCAATTGGTCTTGAGCTCGACGGCTGTGAAGGTGGACATGGTGTAGAGGATCTGAAGACAGACAGCTCGTGACTCAAAGACGACTCCATGATGCGAGATAATAATTCGAGCACGACTGTCTAAGCAGCTGCTTTCACCCGAAAGCGCGCCTACGGAGCTCGATGAGCCTAAAGGGTCTTGGCACTGCCCCCGCATCTATTTTGCCGGTCTCTCCCCAGTTTTTCAACCGAGCTTCGCCTCTTCCACCTCTATCGCCGCGATCAGCTAGAGACGTCTTGTGCGCTGGACTCTACTCTACCTCTACCTATGACACTTACTATGACTTTTCGCCACTGCGATGCCTAGTGCTTTCCTGGTGTTTTGTGCGTGTAAGCTTTGAGGAACAATTGTGGAGTTCGTTATCCGTCTCGATCGAGTCCCAGCGGCGCGTCCTGTCCCATTTGACACGGCTTCATTATCCCCGCTTTACTCTCTTGCGACTAACTTGGCACGGAGAGACGACCTCCAATACATAGAGACTTGTGTCTATAGCATATTGTGGTTAGATGTTTGGCTCGTTTCAGGCTTCACAGCCTCCTGAGGAGACACCAAAGACGCCTCGGACCAAGGACTCCACGAAACATCCTGGCGGAAGTACGTATTCCGAGGCTTGTGCTGATATATGGGATCGAAACTGATTAAAATAGCTGCGTTCGCCTGCTTAGAGTGCCGGCGCAGGAAGAGCCGATGTGATGGCTTGAAGCCATGCACACGATGTCGTGATGGTCAAAAAGAGCATTTGTGCCAATATGTGCAACCAAAACCAAGGATAATACCGTCACAGAAGTGAGTACTATGCTGTGGATATTTCTGCTGTGTGCATAATTCGATGATACACACTACTCTTGCTAGCCACGGCTTTCGAGCTTTCCCCTGTCTTAGTCCACAATATATTGACAATCTACCTCTAGGGCACTGAACCAGCTGGCAGAATCGTTGCAACAATGTAAAGGAGTTCTAGAGAAACTTTTACCATCATCAGATTACACGACTCTGCAAGACCTATCGAGGAAAGAACTAGTCGACCTTGTGGTGAGTGCTGAATCGCCAGTTATAGCAGAGCTGCGGACCGCATCATTATCTGAACAATCAGCAAACATGGGTTTGCCGACCGATGGTAGCCTTGCATTAGACTCACTCAACACACATGCATCAGAGTACGACGAACAAACCACGGATTTTGTGGCAGATGATGTTAATGCATTGAGCTTGTCAACTGCAAGAAACTCTTCATATGTTGGATCGTCCTCCATTTCTGCGGCACTAAAGGTGATGGCAGTGTTGTGTCCGGACATTATGAAGCACTCGAGTCTGACGGCACCCAACTCACCGTTCAATAAATCTGAACGCTCGAGCATTGCATATATGCCCGTCACTCGAGAGGTTGAGGCTAATTATGTCGATGCATATTTTGGTCATGTACATCCTATAGTGAGTATTTCTTCCATTCGAACATCGGTCAGTTGCTAAAGTTGGGAACAACAGCTACCAATGATTCACGAAGCGCGATTTAGACAGAGCTTTGAAGCCCGTGAGGCAGAACATGACCCTGCTTGGGGTGTTCTTGTCAACATGGTTCTGGCGATGGGCGCTATCGCTGGAGAAACTTGTCCAGATTCTATTCATGCTGTGTTTTACCAAAGAGCGAAATCTATGCTCTCTTTCGACCTGTTCGGTAGTGGTAAGCTGGAAGTTGTACAAGCTTTAACACTAATGGGAGGTCTATACTTGCACTACTGTAACAGACCTAACATGGCTGTTGGTAAGTTGAATGTGCCGCCAAGGATTCATCTGAAGTATGCTGACGATCTGTAGCTACCACTGGTGCAGCATTGCGTATGGCTTATGCGCTCGGTCTACATCGCAAGTCACCTTCACAATTGCTTGGAGGAGAGCTCCCCCCAATACCTAATGGTGAGCTGGAGATCAAGAGAAGGACTTGGTGGTCACTCTGCTGTGTTGATACCTGGGGTTCAACAACTTTAGGCCGTCCATCGATGGGTGATATATTTGGTCCAGCAATATCCGTATCTCGAATGTCCTTTGACGATTTCAAAGACTATCCGCTGGAAGAACAAGCACCGGCATTGACTGGTTCAACCATGTTCTGTCAGATCTCTGCACAGATTCAGGATAAGCTAGCAAAAAAGCCGATACTTGGCCTGGCTGAGGCTGCATTGTTCGATGCTCAATTGCAAGAGCAATACAACAGCCTTCCTCCACTCTTGCGATCTCCGAACCGATGTCCTACCAACTTGTTAGTCCCTCGAGCCATACTCAAGTGGCAACACCAAAACGCACGACTCCTCTTGCATCGCCCAATGCTACTTGCCGCAGCGTTATCACACAAGCTACCTTCTGAACTATCAATACCAGAACAAGAGTCAATCAATGCATGTCGTGCATTGGCGGCCGACTCGATCGTTGATATTGCCTGTGACTGGCAACCAGATCCAATTTGTGGCTGGCATGCTGTTTGGTATCTATTCCAGGCTTCAATGGTGCCTTTGGTATCACTCTTCTACGAATATCGCAATGCAGCTGAATGTGGCAAGTGGCACGGTCAGATTGAGATGGTGATGCGTCTGCTGCAATCGATGGAGCTTTGGAGCCCTGTTGCGAAGCGCACGAAAGATGTCATCACTGAATTACACCAAAGTGCTTTGTTGATGCAATCGGAGGAGTCCCCACCACGGATGGACCGGATTAATACGCAGCATCTGTATAACCAGCAGACGCCTTTTGGTTATGATAACGGATGGGCCAATAATACCTGGCTGAATTTTGTAGATTGGCCATCACTTCCTATGGAGGGCGCCGATTTCGGCCAGGCTTCGATGTTCTCTCGGTGAACGACAGAATTATATCAAGGACCAGATCCGATTTCGTGACGGTCCACGAAGAAGAAGAAGATTGGGGAGACCAGTCACACCCGCATTCGAGGACATCTCTACGAAACTCGACACAATATCATTAATGATACGAGTCACACGGTGCAGAAGACGAGCACTATGTGGTCAGTAAAGAGGAACATTTCAGCATGGAGTTCAGGACTGAGCTGTTCGATGTTTGTTCTCTTCAGCACGTCCCTCGCTCAACTACGATCGCTCACCACCACGCGGAGTACATCCCACCAAGGGTTGGCCGATGGACTGACACTTCTCAGCCCTGCGATACACCTCACGGTCAATTTTGACAGTATTCCCTCACAAAGACGCAGTGTATTGCACTTACTGTAGCACCATATATCAACCAATCATATTCCTAATGGCTGCACTTCCGACGCCAAGTTGATCTAGATCTGGGGTGCATAAGCCAAGGGTCTCAGATCGGCGCTAGCACGATCTACCTCCAAAGCTTGGGCGAAACGCATCATCATTAAAGGGACGTGGAGGAGCTTTGTCAGGTCAGATAGTCTACATATTTGAAAATGGCGGCTCAGAGTCGTATTCAAGAACGATGTCATCGGATGGACAATCAGTGGACGTGTTAATGCTGATCAGGAGGTGGTCTGTTCTGCTATTTGGTAGTCCTAACTTATTCCTCGTCTTTGCAACCTCATCAATTCATTTCTACATCCCCATCAACCAAGCTCTACTATACCTCTATCATACCTATATTGGACGTACCCGTTGCTCATACCCTTAATTAATAGACACATACCTCAACCCACCCTCGGCAACAAACACAACCCGCAAGAATGAACTCAAGTCACAACCAAGGTGTCACAGCCACTGCAGGTACTCAATAACTCCATCTTCCTCCAACTCTATCTTCCTCCGCTCTGCATCTACACCCTCCATCCACTCCTCAACTAACACAATACTTCTGCCCATCAGGCGGCGCAAGCTCAATCCCCACACCTGCAAACTCAGGAGGCTCAGGTCTCTTCGGCGGCGCTTCAGTCGGAGCAACACACGGCGAGCCGAAAACTGGCGGAGGTGGTGCAGCGAACGGAGATGAGCCTAACAGCTACAATCATAAGAAGAGCACAAGCATTGACAATGGAAGGAGAAGGGTATGTTTTTTTATGCAATCCTATCCATCCAACACGTTAGTCTGCAGTAGAAAAGAAAGATTGATGTTCGAAAAGAGTGATATGGATGATACACTAATTCGCTCATTTTGGTACTGTAGTCATCCCAGCACAATGGTCCTATCTTTGGCAACATCTCGAATCTGAAGAGAGGATCTCAAGATCAGGGCACAGCGGAGAGAAAAGCTGGGTTTGCGGAACAGACTGGACCTGCGCAAAAGGGTGTTTTGGGGAGTATTTGGAATAAGTACGATGAAATGTTATGAGGAGTGTCGATTTGATTATTGGCTGACTTTTATTGATAGCATTACTACTGGATCAAAGTAGGCATGAGGCTGGGAATGGAGACTGGGTTGAATGCGAATGAGGAATATAGCATCGTAGAGTGTTTTCGTGCACTGCGGGTCAATTGCGAGGTGTGAATAACACTCAATTTACACAACCTACCTATATTAAACTACAAAAATAATGGAAACTCACTCAACACACTTCTCGACCAGCTTATCGTGTCTCACCTTCATGCTGTCCCCCGCCTTGTGCTTTAACGACGTGTTAGGTGAATGTGAATGATGCCCTTATGTAATTCCCCCCCAGAAAATCAATACGTCATCTCGATCACGAGAAACTCAATTGAAACCTCAAGTGCAACTCGACACGCCTTCTTACCACTTCACCCTCCTACTTCTGCATATTCGACTTCTCGCAACCCCTCTAACCACCCTCTTTCAAAGTCAGTTCCTTCTCCCGCCATCACCTCCCGCCGACACTTGCCTCAAGCAGCCATACTGATCCTCCTCACACCACAGCACTCCACCTTTCATCGACGAACCGACTCCGCTCCTCCCCTCAACACATCTTAACTGCAACACTCCACAATGGCAGCATCCCGTCCCGTCCTGCTCATGGGTGCCGGAATCGCCGGCGGCATCGGCCTCCTCGTCTATGGTCGCGACGACTTCAAGACTCAAGGCATCAAGAACATTGAGAACAGGCATACGGCCGCTGGAGGCTCGGCGAGCTCGACGCCGGCACAGGCGAGCCCGATGGGTAACCAGAGTGATGGTGCTGGGAGACATGGTGGTGATGGTGAGTTTTGATTTTGTATATGTTTTGCTGCTTAGGCTTTGGCAGGAGGTGGATGCGTAGACGGGTGCGGGGGCGGGTGAGAGAGTGAGACCTGAGACGTGCTGGAGGGGAAAGTCAGTGGATTTGATGTTGGTGTGAATGAGCATGCTGGGAGAGCCTTCAATAGTGTGCTCATATTTCGAAAGGAAGAAGCAGCAAGAGTAGATTCAAGAAACCAGCACGAAACAACAAAGCTTGGTGCAAACACACCATGGCAGTAAAGACGGGGTTGCTCCCACGTCCCAGCGTTCGCAAGAGCTACGAACGAGACAGGAGGCGAAGCATTCCTTACAAGACCATTTTCAAACGTAGAAGCTAATACATTATCCCTTCCCAGCTGGACCAGACTCACCAAACCACCAAGCCAATTTTGGAGACCAATACGGCTCAGTGAGTACTTCCATCTTATTACAATTTTGGCTCCCCTCCTATTTCCACAAGATACCCCGAATTCTACCTCCTCCCACGCGATGAAAGAGATACATCTAACTCAACCCACCCATCGCGACAGAATAGCAAAGCCGGCAAGAACTGGCAGCAAACCATGCACGACAGTGACAAAGGTGTGAGGAAGAGCTGAACGGTTCCGCTCTAAGAATAATGGAATAAGAATAGCATCGAGTATGGACGAAAGCACATTGTAGCATTGTAGTATAATTAAATCATCAGTAAAGCAGACCTGGCATCTGGCATCCGACCTTGATGATGTTATTGTGAGCGTAGTTACTGTCCTTGCACCTATCATGATGTTCGTTTGTCAGCTCCTTGTGAGGTGCTCTCGCCGAACCTGCAATGTTGGATACTTGGATACGAAAGTACTCAGCCTTGAGACCTTAGCTCAAAGTAATGGTAATTCGGAGCGTAGGTTCATGAACGTCGCGTTATACTGTACTGCGATTTGTCAGGCGTATCCGCAACGACAATCACAATGAAAATGCTCGCGTCTTAAGATTACACCACTTCACCAGTTCCCAATCACAGATTTCCATTACTACCACCTCCCCCACTACCAGGCGGTCTCCTAATACCCATATCCAGGCTCTTTCCATCGGCGGCACTGCCCCTCGCCTTCGCCGCCACCTCATCCACTCTTCCCTTCGCCAAACTGATCCCCGGCACAACCCACCCACCACAACTACACCTCATCCCTTGCCAAGCATACTTGCCCACATTCGTCTTGCACTTCTCATTAGGACACTCCAGGCGTCCCTCCAGCAATCCCTGTTCCAGCTGCGAACGCATCCAGCTCAGTGGCTCCAAGAAGAAATGCGAACATGCTGATGGTGGTGTCGGTAATGATCTCGCCCGGCCAGGAAGCTGAGCTGGAGAGTGCGCAGTAGAGGGGAGGAGATACACAGATGTAGCGAGCGTGCGCCGGCATTTACGGCATTTGAGCTCAAAGTCTGGTTTCGAACTTGCTGCTTTTGCCATTGACACCGTATTCGCTGCCGCAGATCCTGCCGCGTTCGTCCCTTCGCTCATGTGCTCGTCTTCGAACCGGATCCGATCTGCATCTGGCGCTATTCCAGCTGCTCTTGCGGCATCTAGCTCGCGTTGATATAGCCAGCGTTGATATGCTGGATCTGTTTCTACATCGACGGGACACGACATTTTGTGATAGAGCTCGAGTTGCTGCATGAAGCCTTCGTTGGGCTCGCAGACGCCGCGGGATTCGCGGAGTTGAACTAGTGCGGATTGAGGATCCATGTGGTATTTCGACATCATGTGTGCGATAACGATTGTTGCGGAGCGCGATTTGCCCATTGCACTGAAAGAGATATATGTTAGCTATTGAAGAGCGACAATACGGCTTTTTGGATGTGGTAGACTGACCAGTGAACGAATACACCTCCACCTGCATTCAACGCGTCTTCGATGAATCTGTTGCATGGTGCGAAACTTGCGAGCAGGTTTTCGTCTTCATCGTCGTCTACTTCGATTTGAAGGTGTTTGTAGGGCTTAACTAGTTCTTCTTCTATTGGCCAGCGGAGGACAGAGACGACATGCGTGACGCCGAGTTCTTTGAGCTCGTCATAGCGGCGGAGTGCGTGAAAGCCGCTAATATCGAGAGAAGGGTCGTTAGTCTACGCGAGTTTTTCTAGATTGTGTAAATTGTAGACAGAAGAGATGTTTCAAGATGCCTACATTTAGTATTTCTCTTAAGGCGGATAGAATCTATTCACATTCACATCCTGGACAACTCCTTCTTCTTGCTTGAAACGAAATACTGCTCGAAACAGTCATGCAGTAAACGAACGAGTTCACTCACCCAATGTATAATTTGCCACATCCTGGCACTTGATCAATCCAGCCCATGCTTTTTATCGTCCTGATAGCCTTAAGAATACGCTGTTTCTCTTCCACAGTGATCGAGTCTCGCTTGCTACGTGCCAAGTCTTGGTCTATTTGAGTCTCCAGTATAGCCGTCGGGTTTCAAGAATGCTTCTTGCTATTTCACGAGATCAGGCAACTATACCCTATCGTGAGAATGTCTTGTGGAATACTTTGAGAAAGATATATCGGTCACAGATGAGTCAAGATAGAAAGTCTCTGATATTGTATTTGCCACCAGTGATCACGTGGCCGAGCTTGGACGTCAGATGGTTATCGCTTCATGCCGGCAGTACAGTCACTGTTCAGCAGTCCTTCGCAATCTCGATCAGCTGAGCAAGGTGAATTGAAGCCATATGCAGGAAGCTTTGTGAAGGGCGCCCAGCAATACCATCATGCATAACAAACAAGTCGGAACGACATGTAGTGGAAACATTGCCTGATCTCTTCGTGACTTGGCTCTTTGTCACTGCACAACAAGACATCGAATCTTTTGTCCCAGTAGTGGTTTGTCAGTCCTACAAGAAGATGGCACCCCAATTGGTCATGATTGACCTAGCTACCCGCCGGAAAATCTGCGAGGACACAATTGCTAGGTCCCAAGAAATCACCTCGTCTACAACCGGAGCCTCTCTTAACAGCACATTCGTCACAATATCATCCTATCTTGAGCTCTCTACTTCTAGTCTAGGTTTCCCAGACCTGAAACTCAGGAGCCCAATCGAGGTTCTAGACTCTGACACCTTTGCCGCAGCTCGTAGCATACTGGTGTCGAATCTCACCTCCCTCGGCAAAATAGCTGTCTTGAACTTGGCGAGCGACGCAGAGCCAGCAGGTGGATGGAGATATACACTCTCCACCACACAAGAGGAAGCTCTGTGCTACTCATCAACTCTGTATGCCACGCTGAAACCAGAATATTATCCTTGGCCAAATACTGGAGAAGGCTCGGTAGCAGGAATCTACTCGCCTGCTGTGGTGGTGTTCAAAGACACGATTAGTAACGATTGTTGTGATCTAAAGCCTGCAGAGAGGATGATAGTAGGCGTGGTCACTGTTGCCGCGCCTTGCCTACCGAAGCTTACGGACGATCGACTTGAATTTGCAGATGAGAGTGTATTGAAGGAGTTTCGAGATAAGGTCAGGTTGGTGTTGAGGATTATGGCAGCAGACGGGAAGACGTGTATCGTGCTGGGGGCGATGGGGTGTGGTGCTTATCGCTGTCCACCAGGACTTGTGGCGAGAGAGATGAAGGGTGTGCTCGAGGAAGAGGAGTTTCAAGGATGGTTCGAGCTTATTGTGTTCGCTGTTTATGGTAGCGGACCCGTGGGCAAGCGAAATCTCGAGATCTTTCGCAACGCATTTGGTCATGAAGAGTGACTGCATCACAGAAGAGTTTGTTCTAATACTTCATGATTATAAATTGATAATACTGATACTATATTCTAGGTACGTTAGTAGACGTGCAGCGGAACGAACACCGTCGAGAGACAGTCCCAGCAGATGTTCTTGTCAAAAGTTTATGACTTGCACGCATACGGCAAATATCAAACAATTATTATTACGTATATCTGGCCAATATCTGCCTTCCACCAAAAGCACAAGCATCAATACCAAATATTACCAACCTCGGTTCCACTCAAGCTATTCGGGCCACAGGATCGCTACGGTGTCACAGGTCTTCCCGCTTCCTGACCTGGCAATATAATCTCGCACTTGTGACCTTTAGGCGCAATCAAGAAGAAGTTGAGTGGCATCATACTCTCATTAGTCACACTGTCTGCCAATTTAGCTCCAGGTAGTTCTCTGAAGAACATTGCGACTGCATAGCGAAGCTCCATCCGAGCAATGTGCAGTCCCAGGCAGGCCCGAGAACCAGAGCCGAACGGGCTGAACACTGCACGAGCTTCAGCTGAAACTGCATTTGTGGCAGATGAAGACATCCATCGAGTTGGGTCGAACCTGTTGACCTTGTTAGAGCTATAATCATTGAATGATATTTGAAGACTTACGTTAGGGGGGCCGACCAGATTTTAGGGTGTCGATGCAGCGTCCAAGTTTGTGTGCCGACTATGTAGCCTTCCGGAATGGGGACACCAGCAATGACTGTACCACCTTTCGGTACTACACGAGGAAGACTACTGGGAGCTGCTCCGTATAAACGCAGGCTTTCTTCGTTGACACCATTTAGCCAAGACAACTCAATGAGGTCTTTCTCTTTGAAATCTGTAGGTAACGCTGCGACTTCATGTTCGAGATGTCGCTGTATAGCGGGGTTACTGAGTACACACCAGATGATGTAGGTGAGAGTCTGGGAGTCTACTGTCAGCTACAATCTCATTCGATAGTATGCCTTGGCTTACAACGCCTGTAGTGTCTGTGCCGGCAATAATCAAATTCATAGCCTGGGAGTTATCGTGTAAGTTATGAGGTCTTCTCTCAACGAAACACCATGACCTGCCTCGACTTTGACGTCCCTATCATCGAACGCATTGTTCAAAGTATCCTTACTCCTTTCGGACTCCTCTATAACTCTGGCAAAGGTGTTTTGCTCACCATGCCGAGATCGAGCCATTTTCACGGCACTTTCAGCTCCCTGTAGGATATACTGTGTCATATCGTCAGTATAGTAACAGTGCTATATCAGTGGCGTCGTACTTACCTCGTTGGCATTGAAGATATCCTGGAAGAACTTGAGCGGAACATATCGCAAAATCCTCAATACAGGAAGCTCGACAGCAATACCAGCCCCTTTCGTCAGCCTCTGAAGTGCTTGGATCAGGGGAGTCTTCTGCTCTCGTCGTCAGTAATTGGCAACTCGGACGGCATTTGGGGAAACCTACTTCGCGGTATTTCAGCATATGGAAATTCTCTCCGAAAGCCAGATGAGCTGAAACATCGGCACCAAGGAGGTACCACCATTTCAAGATATCAGCTTGGCCTGTCATTGCTTCTCCTTTGATTTGAGAGACAGCCAGAGCGACGTTAGAGCGTACAGTAGGCTCCCAATGTTCTACGATGTGGGTCCTGCTGAAGGGTCTCGAAAGAAGCTTGCGTCGTGCACCGTGCTGTTTAGCGTCGGTCATCGTAAATACGCCTTGATGTCAAGCCAATCAGCAACATTCACAAGAACACGATTGAACATGACCAACTGAACATACCTAGTTTGGGAAAATTGGCAAGCTGACCATACCAGTCACTCTTCAGATATCCACCACCAACACGATGAATCTCTTTGAAGCCGTTGACGTCGGCGATACTGATCTCCGTGGGCGCGATGCGGACGACTGGACCATATTTCTGATGTAAGTCGTCGATGAAAAAGCTGCGACGACCACTCATAATCGCTTTCTTGAGTGGAAGGCGTGTGAAGCGGGAGTAGAATGGGCCTGGGACATGCTTGATAGGCGAGAAGAGGATACTGTGGAGGGTCTGCTATGAGATAAGTATGTGCAACTGCGAGAGGGTGAAAGAATGGACAGGACGTACTTGGAGAAGGAGAATAATGATACAAAAGAGGGCACAGATTAAAGTCAAATCAGCTGGACTGTAGTAAGGGTCTACCATTGCGAACATGTTTCCAGGAGGTGATCTGACGCGAGTGTAAGGGCAGTCTCAGGTATAAATGGCCAAAGGATGGGATATATCTACAGTGCTAATCTACTGACGAGGCTATCGTTGTATCATCGTACCATCGGAGTGGGAAGAGGGGTGCATGAGGAGGCAAGGAGTACTATTGTTCCTGTCCAGATGCTCATCATCGTAGCCAATGATGTCAAGAGCTACCAGTGATACATCAACCCAAACAGGACAAATAGATACACACAGTTAAGATCTCAGCCTGGTCGATGTGGGGCGCTGATGCCATTCTCATCTGAAGTTTACTTAAGTCAAGATGTCAACCTTGGTGCTGTGTGACTACTTCTGGCTCGGATTGGTTCTCACCGGACGTTACTACGTAGATTGCGCAAGACGACACACGATCATCAGTAAATGCTATATTCAGTTGTAGTATCCTTCGTGAGTAAGCAAAGCCACAAGAACACTGACCTTTGCTGGATATCATTATCCTTCCAACTACCTGACGTAGAGGCGGATATGTTATGCTTCCCCTCACCTGCTTCTGCTGGATCAAGCCATTCTCCGTCGAGACACGGTTGGTGACTACAACCTTTGATCCACCGGACAGAGCCTTGCGAGCTTGGAACAGAGCCTTGCTTGGGATACCTTATACAGCTATCGGACTGACAACAAGGCTCAATTTGGGTATGTGCTTACTGAAGATCAGCTGGAAAGAAGATCAGCTGGAAAGAAGCTGGACTGAAAGGAAGCTGAACTGGAAGGAAGCCGAAGTAAAGTATAAGTATAAGTACGTTCTTTGTACATGTACTTGCATTAGGCATGGATGGAAGAGGTAAGGTTCGGTGCCAGTGTATCCAGTACATGCGGGAGCGGCTCGGCGAAAGACCCTCTTTTAGGCTTGTCGTCTTAGACAAGGCTGAATCAACGTGGTGGGTGGATTTAAACAGAGCCAAAGATGGGTAGCATATAATATCCGTCTCTACGTTACCTGTAAATTTTTAATAGTTAAGATAATTTAGAGGGTATGAAGCAGACGAGAATCGCGATGAAACAACGGGTTGTGTCTGTGGCTTAGCATTACAGGAGACGTACCTAGACAAATGAAGTATCTCACAGGAGTGTCAATGCAGTATGACATCGCCTCTTCCTCTTTTGTAAAAGCTCATGCAGCGCATGTATATATGTAGTCCCTGGTACGTGGTAACTTCCGACGTAAGAGGCGCCGTAAGCTTCGTGCCGAAACAGGCGAAGCGCAGCCATAAGCTTAACAAGCGCTCGGGATGGGCTATCATTGTACCGACTCTATCGTGAGTACTGACAGCATGGTTCCCACAATGGAGTCGAATCTGCGGTCATAATGTAACAGGCTTTTAACCGAGCAGACACTCTAAGACGATAAAGGTGACACAAAGATAGAGCTAATGCTGCCGGTAGAAGACTTAGCTGCAGACTTAGACATGCACGAGAGCATCATATACGCCCACACAGCTTGGAGGAGCAGCAGAATTGGTGGAAGCATTCCATATATTTCGCTGCGCTAGAACTGAGATAAACAACCGGAAACGTATATAAGATAGAAAACTGCATAAAAATTCCGTAAGCAAATTCAAAAGCAAATCCATTAGCAAGCTGCAGAAAGGAGGCCGTGATAAAATCCAACAAACAAACCCGAAGTCATTCCCTTAGCAGTCTCCAACTTGAGCAGCAACGACCAACAAAAGAGTTACGCCTGATAAAATGTCGAGCAGGCAAGAGATGGCTGTCACAAGAAAAGGATCCTATGCCTCAGATGCGAGGGCATACTGCTGGGACCACGTCAGGAATCGCAGTGTCCCTGCACTCATTGTTGATACCCTGGTAGTTGCCACTATTAGCGGGCTGAACCTTCATACCAGCCATCTGTGTGGTGATATAGTCATTACAACCATTGTTAATGCCATCAGTGAAGGCAATACAACAGCCATCGTAGTTGGGACCAGCCATCCAGTTGTACGCATCGTTCGCGATGGTTTGATCTTCGCTAATCGAATTGAGGCCGTATTCGCCGACAGACTGAGCATAATCAATGTAGAACTCTGAGGCGTATCCAGTGTTGATGCCAATGGTCTCCCGCTTTTCGAGCTCGGAATCGAAGACACCATCGTATGGTGCAAATGCTTGATGGGCTTGTCTCTCGTGACTCCAGGAGTAGAGGATAGAGTGAGTTTCGTGTGAGCCGTGCACATCGAGGCGGATGCTGGTTCCGTTGGCAATAGTCCTGAGGTCAAATTTGCTGTGGCTCCCCATCTCGGGCACTGTGCCGTTGGTGTAAATGTGGTATACACCATGCTCATCACGCTTCCAATTAGAGTAAAAGTACGCTGCCACACCAGCAGCAGCGCCGGCGACACCACCAATAACTGTGGTAAGGGCACCGGTAATGCACGCTACCTTGTTGCTTTGGCCGCAATTCGCCGCGATGGCATTGACTCCTCCTACGCTAAGGTACATAAGCACATACTAAATTTGGAATGACTGTCCTCACACTTACAAGGTCGATCCTCCAAATAGAGCAAGAGCAAAGCCATTAGGCCCTATGCGTTTGTCGAGTTCTCCCGTGACAGGAGAGTCTTTTGCGATTGGGGAGGCCATACTAGGAAGTACAGCCAGAGACCCAAGTAGGAAATAGCGAGAATTGACAAGCATGTTAGGTATGTGAAGACGGGGTTGGCGTTGCGGATGATGTTGGTAAGACGGTTGCTTGGTTGGTCAGGTTGTTTGTGAAGCGAAGGATCTGTTGCTGAGGACGAGTTATGTGACATAAAATGGGGGTTCGAAGAACGGACTGTAGCGAGAGGATTGTCTGAAGATGGTAGAAACAAGAAACCAGAGGGGGAAACCAAGCAGATTTTATATCATGTCTTGCGATGTTTGTTTTGTAATCTCGCTTGGGCTCCTCAAAATCGTTTCTGCTTTCAAGTTGCAGCCACATTCGCTAGGATCTCATGAGAAGTTTCAGGGGTCTGAAGCTTCAGTGGCGCCCTGGACCATGATTTTTCTCCTCGTTGTTCTGTTGCACAAGCTGGGCCCGCTCCTTCTCACTCTTTTCCTTCGTGTGCACTTCGCTGCTCCAATGACATCCTTGCAGTCTCGTTCAGAACGGGTGCAGTCAGCCACCAGATAACAGAGACGCCAGTCTAAAGATGTACTGTGAAGAGCTAGACCATACAAAGACAACACCAGGCTGCCACCAGGCATCGAAGCTTGGTTCTGCTTGTTCCCATTGTTGTAGAGCAGCGAGGCTGCATTCGAGAGCGCAGGCTGTTTCAGCTAGCGTACTTCTGAAACAGCAGACGAGAGGGGAAGAAGATAGTGTCGGCTTGGTTGATGCTAGGAGTACCAATGGGAAGTGGTGGGCGTAGTCACATGAGTGACTTCGTCCTGCAAGATGTCAATAGTGTGACTGAAAATAGCAAAGCAATAAGTGTAGCACATGTGCCTCACAGAGAGCTCGTATGTGCGTTCGAGCGTCGAAGGCATGACAGACCAGGTGCATTCAGCCACCAGATAACAAAAGTTGATGTAGCGCGAGTCGAAAGCTGTACTATTAGGCGCTAGGCCATGAAAAGACAACACAAGGAGGCCGCTACCAGGCATTAGGCATAGTAGTCCCAAATCATGTTCATTACATTGAGGTATATAGTCGTAGAAAGCGGGCGAGCTGTTGGCAAGCATATCCTAGGAAGCTTGGATATAGCAAGGTGTGTGAATGCCTAAGTGTGTATGACCAGCAAGAATACTGGGCAGTACTTATCTTGAGGTCAACGAATACATACACAATAAGAGCAAGAATGTGTACGCTACTATTTCTCGAGGCAGCTGTTTCAAGCTGCAGTGGTTGCAGGACGTATGGTAAGCCTAGATCCGGAGCCAGCACCGCAAGACGTGTAGGAGTTCCTAGTGTACCCGTATCTGGTCCTGATAATTGTGTATGCGGCAGAGTCGAGTCAAGGCAAGTTGTCCCGTTATGTGCTCTGAGCTAAGCTTTTCAAAAGAAAGCTTTTCAGGAGGAAGCTTTTTAGGACAAAGCATGGTTCTGCTTGTTTCAGTGTAGCGAGGTTGCATCCAAGAGCGCGGGTTTATCCCGTAGGTAGCACAACCTAGTACTAGCAACGACGCCTCTGAGGTGATTGAAACGATGCCAGTGTCCTCGTTACCACCGTCCTTGCATCGTGAGCACTCTCCAGCCAATGAAGTTTCTGAATCTGATACAACGTCCACATTCTTCCTCTTTCGATTACAACGGAAGGCATCACTGAGTCTTGGTGCTTCAAGAGGCTTCTGACAGCGAACTTTTCATGCTTGACCACGGCAAGATAGCAACATGAGGTACGTCGCCCGCTCGGATGAGACAGCGAAAGTCCCAGGTTTGAACATTCGCGAGTCAGAAAGGCTTATCTCCTCAATGACAGAGCTTGTCAGGGAACGTCGAATACTCTGTCTTCGATACGACGATCATACCACAGATAACCCATCTTTCCATGAAAGAGACGCGACCAAAGCAGACCAAACCAAATGATGCTGATACTAATGCTGATGATGCGGACTGACAATCACACTCACTTAGAGCAAGGAAGAAACGGCCTCAGTCAATAAGTCCGCTACACAATATTGGTGAAAGCAAAAACGAAAAGCTGGAGTGTTGGAACTAGACCAGAACCAACACGGAACTCACCGGCAGAAGGGCTAGTAGTCGTAGATAAGAGATAGTTACTAGCCCTTTTGGCGCAAGGACATGCATGCCGTGAGCTGAGGCCACCCGAATTCGCGAACGAGAGAGTCGCGTGCCCACCTCTTATCTTGACTTGGACACACCAGGACTGCGAACGTGGAATGCGACAATATAGTCGATTTATTAGACAAGGAAGGAAGAGGATCGCGACGACCATCTGACTCGTGGATGCTTAGTTATCCCAAGGTCATCTCATCACACTAGGTAAACAGTTCTTGGTCTGACATCGGCCGTTGTGGTGCAGAACCATCTCGTGTGAAGCTGCTCCAGAACCATTAGGCGAATCTTCTGAGAGCCTCGACTTTTCGTAAGAGTACAGAGCTAAGGACTAGGTATCCTCTCTGCCTTATAAACTGCTTGGTATCTTCGAATCTTTCTTCTAACTATTATATCTCTCCCGAGCCTTTGGGCTATACCTTCGTGGTCTCTTACTGGATATTCTTATCCTTCTCCTCCAAAGTAAACAGTTTGAGCTCTATGAGGACTCTCGCTGGCGCAAGTTTGTTGACCTCGGCACTCATCTCGCTACGGAGTGGCAAAGTCCGCCAAGACAGGCCAGATTCAAGTAGCGTTTTTGGGTCCTGCCTAGTTCGGCTAGCCCTACTACGCTAAGGCTTCGAGTGATGTTCAGCTGAACTGTTCTTCCGACGCTAACCTCTTCATTCTGTCCCGATGGGAGAGGCAAGTGCGTACCCCTTTGCCCACTTTGGCTAGAGTCGTTGCAGAATCGGCGAATCGAACTAGTCTGGGCTCCTTCTGGCATGTTGTTATACTCCAGACGGTCTCACGCTCTCCATTTCCCATGGATCCAATATACTCCTTCCCGTTGTTTGGGCAATGGCACTTCTCTAGCCTCGAACAGGTTTGCGTTGTTGTGAGTGTAGGCATATGGCGAGAGCCACGCTGGTACCATGAAGGTCTACTGGCCGAATGAATCAATCAATGAATCAGACTTTGCTAGGCTCGGCTAGAGCATTGCGAACCCATTTGAGCAGAGGTGTATAAAGACTGTCATTGTGCAGCGGAGGTGTCGATTTCTTTTTCTACAACATACCATCTTCTTGCTCAGTCGACCTAGGAAAGGAAACCTCGATCGAACGTCACTATGTCACCGCAAAGCAAAAACGTGTTGCTGGCATCCTTGCTGGCACTATCGGCTCATGTAACAGAGGCTTCCGTCTGTAGTAATCTCCCGCTCGGCCTGTCTGCACTCTCTTGCGTCATCGACACGGAGAACAACGCCGTGTGTGCCGACACGAGCGCTATTACCCAAAACTGCGGGGACATTGTATCCTGCGGGTCGTCTGCCGACTGTGCAGCGGGTTCGCGCTGTATAACGAACCTTTGCTGCTCGAATAGGCAGTGCGTTACGGTGAAAACCGACACTTGTCCGAACGGTGCCGCACCTATGTACATGTTCAAGAGACGCGGGAGGGTTGATGTGAGGGCCGTGCAAGCGGGAGGGAAGAGGGTTCAGGGGACTGAGCTTGAGAAGGGAAACTTCCCGAGAGGCATATAAGCGCGGGTGGGGATGAGGTAGAAGCAGATGGAAGAATGAAGTCTTGGTTTACTTTTCATGTGTATCGCATTGCTGCAAAGTCTCGATATTATTATCATTACAGCAGCTGTATAAAGATGTTCGAAGAACCATCTGGTTATGCTGACATGAGCTTGCAATATTAGGTTATTCTTCCTGACTCCCATTGCTGATGCTGATGCCAAACTCCTACCATCTCTATCCTGCCTACAGCTTCTTCGCCAGCCCCCAACCTCCAACCATACCTCTACTCCATAATATAAACAAAGTCCCGACAACCTGTGAGACACCCGTAAAGACCGCCAAACCAATATAACTTCCGTTCTGCGCATCCAAGATCGCGCCAGCAATCGGATTACTGATTAGTGTCGCAAACGAAATGACAAAGTAGTGCGCTCCGACCCTCGTGCCCAGTGTACGCATGTCTTTCGTGAGCTGGGCGATTATTGCTGTCAGGAGGGAGACGAAAGTACCGGAGCCGAGACCGTATAGTGCGGCTATCAGGAAGAGAATGTTTGCGGATGGTCGACTTGGAGAGTCGGATTGAAGGGCGTGCGTAACTGGGATCCAGGCGATGAGGACGACTAGGAATGTGAAGGTGGTCATGATGAGCATGACGTTGAACTTACCAATGTAGTCGGCGAAGAAGGAAGGGAGGATACGTCCGACGATGCTAATCGGAGTTAGTAAAGCTCAGTTGATAATCGATGACATGGATCTTCAAGCTTGACTTACCTAACAGCATTGAGAATCGGCAACAACCAATTCGATAATGAAATGGACATGCCGGCCTGTTGACCTTGTAGAGTGATGTAGTTTATTGGCACAAAGATAGTCAAGAAAATGAAGAAGCTGCCCGCAGCAAAGAGCAAGAACGGCACTTCAGCGAATGGCGTGATGAAGCTCATCAACACTAGTGGAGACCTTCGCGGAGGTATCCTTGCCGACATGGTCAGGTTTGCAACAATGAGCAGGGCCAAAATAATGAAGGCTGAAATCCGGATAGCCCAGGGAAAGTCGACTCGGTTGATCAAAGGTGGCAGCATGGCAGGGAAGAAGAACCCGCCGAGAGAGCTTCCCGCAACTACTATGCCGATTGCCAGGGCACGACGACGGAGGAACCAGGATGTCGTCGTTGTGACTGCAGGGTAGAAAACACATGCGATACCAATAGGACTACAAATACCTTGAGCGAGGATGAATTGCCAGTATTCTGTGCATAAAGACGTCATGAAGAGACCGAATGGGTGTAAGAAGGCACCGAGTGCGAGTAGAGGTCGTGGGCCCTAGTCTTTCGTTAGCAAACGTAGCTTTATACTTAATAGTCTCTACTGTAATCCTATCAAAATTATACTTACGAAGTTGTCATAGGCTTTACCAACGAATGGTCCCTGTGTATATCAGTACCTGAACAGGATCAAAATCCGACAACTTCAAAAACTTACCAAGAACATCAAGATGAACACTTCCAGACCTGGAATCCACGCAATCGTCGAGCTGGATAGATGACTCAACTGATGAGTCTCATAGTATGTTTGAAATACCTGCATGCATTGGTAAGATTGGCGCGATTTTCATTCAGGTGCATCAACATACTCCGATACTGTTTAAAGTCAGATGTTTGTTTCAAGATCCGTCGTTCACATAGTACACACCTGTTTATCCAACCAAATGACACGAACAGACAACAGAACCCTCCAAGCACAGTTAACCATGCTTTGGTGCCTCCATCAGGGAACTGTGAAGGATCCATGGCTGGAGGCATAACAGGTGCTTGTACTATTGTGGGTACTTTTTCCATATCGCTGGGTGCAGTTATCCCTGGGAGTTCCGATACAGGAGCATCTACTGTGAGTGCCGATTGAGGCACAGTCTCGAGTCTGGACTCAGTTTGAGCCATTATGAAATTTTACTAAGCACTAGATTGGCCGATGGTGTTTTGTGAGTGAAGAATTGGCGACGGAGCTTGTTTTGATTGACCATCGGGTTGAGCTTGGGGCCGGTAGTGGATTTCGAGACAATACCCGGGCCGTTTTGAGTATATGGGAAATCCGAGATCACGTGACTTACATCGGCATAGGAGAAGCAACCATATTCGTCATCCTCGTCCGAAGTGGTTCCTCACTCGTCCTTGAATATGATTGTTTTAGCGCAGCTCTCCTGTAAACTTTGTCTCTGCCGTATTCTGTTGCGTCTTTGAAATGTCCAAAAGGTATTGCATGGTCTTCTTCGAGTCTCCAGGCCAGCCTCTCTTCCGACCTTCAATGGTAACAGATCCGGGAGATATCAGCTTGCCGTCGCTGGTTAGTATAGCACCAAGACGTTCCTGGACCATAGGTCTACCGGGCATAATGGCAGCGTTGATTTCAGAACTATCTTCCTGCTCAATCTTGAGATCATGCCATTGTATGCGTAACGACTTTCTCTCGACCTTGCCGCTTGCTCTGTCGAGTGTGGCATATTGCCAACTACTCCACAGAGTGCCCATAGCTTTTTGAGCACGCATGATATAATCAGATGACCACTTTTGCCAATCGATGTGAGCATCTCCCTTGCTCAATTTTGGAGCTTCAGATGCAGTGGTCACTACTGTCCTCTGAAGAGGCGTATATGGTAGCACAAAATCTCCTGTACGCAGACTGTCAACTAAGAGCTTTGCTCCTCGCTCAGCCATGTAATTTCTGAAATCTGGAAAAGACGACGATAGCTCCTCTGACAGGTCGAATGCGTCTTGTGCGATGATATGACCATGGTCAAACTTCTTCGGATGCAAAGTTTGCAAGCTTATACCAGTCTTTCGAATGTCGTGTAACAAAGTGTGCTGGAGTGGTGCTGGACCACGAAGCCTTGCTCAAATTAGCATTGTGTAGTCAAAAGCAGCCTGCGTAACTCACGCAGGTAATAACGAAGGATGAACATTGAGTCCACCATAGGTAGCTATGTTGAGAATGCGTGGAGGAACCAACAGCCCGAAAGAAACCGCAATGACCAGACTTATTGCTTCTTCTCCATAGCGCGGTGGTGACCAACCTGTGAATGTAGGTATCTCGTGAATATTCAATCCGAGCTCTTCAGCCACACTCTTAATAGGTACTGTATATGTTTTTCAGCTTCTTCTGGCCTACTCCTCTAGATGATACTGGAAATCTACCATCTCTGGTGTTCTTAAGACCTCGGCCAGAGGGTTTCCCTTGTTTGCAAACAACATCGATTGACTTTATAAAGCTATGATCTTCCTTGTGAGCAGCGTGCAAATGTCTCAGCGAAGCTGTACTGAACTCATCAGAACCGCAGAAGAGGACGCGTAATGGCGGAAAGTGTCTGGAAACGGATGAGGACGAGTAGTATTGACGCCCACCAGTGTAGGTAAACTTATAGGCGCTTCCGAGATACACGCTCGAGCTGGACAAGATCCTCATGGGTGGGAGGGTTGAAGGTGCAATGAGAAGGGTCACGGAGAGGTCCTCCTAGATTTACCAAGTTTCATGGCCGTCACGTGCATGACATCAGCTAGAGACTCAGCACAATCCATCAGCAGCAACAACATCCCAATGGTCAATTGCTCAATAGTGAGACATGACATGATTGTTCAATGTCGACACCCTCGACTTCAAAAGTCGTGCCCGCTCATCTGAATTTCCTCGCTATCTACAACCCTGAATTAGGCCGTAGCGAAGAGACGGAGAGGGATCAGATTGTCTTCTACTTTTCCGGCAAGGCCGACAAGCGCCAACGAGGCGATCATGGTGCTTCTTCTGAAAAGGAAGTGCGGGAAGAGCAGGATGAACACATGAGACAGATAGGATTGGCACAAGGAGTTGTAAACTTCGCTAAAAGCTTCTCTGACGGAGAGGACGTCGACTCGATTGACACGGAGAAACATCGCATAGTGGTAGCGGAACTCGAGACCGGCTGGTACATATTGGCTTCTGTTGCTTTAACAGTTCTCCCTCGACAAGCTACTGGTGCGACAGCATTAGATCCGCAAGGCCTAGGCTCGATTGAGTACTCTGCTCGAGAGATCAGCCCTGCCCAACTATTGCTACAACAACTACATCGTGCGCATAAGATATTCTTGCTCCACCACAGTCCAACCCTTGCGGATCATTATATGAGACTCCCGCGACATAAATTTACTGCACTTCTCGCCAATTTCTGGACTAACTTTGTTCGGAACTGGGACGTGCTGCTTCATGGTAATCCCGCCGTTGAGGCTTACGACGGCATTAAGTTGGCTGCAGGTGGTGAGCTGGGAGTTGGTGTTGGAGAGGAGGAATGGGGCAGTGGAGAGCGGGAAGTCTTGGAAGATACTATTCGTCGAACGGAAGGTCTGGTTGACATAGTTGCTTCACGCTTCGGCGATGCTCCTGATACAATTGCTCAGAAGATGAATGCGTCATCTTCAACAACAAACGCAGATGATTTGGCGAATGGAAATGGCTGGCTAGGATGTCTGCAACACGCAGGACCAGCAGATGGCATGATATTTTCTGGCTCTGGCGCTCTTTCGCGTCAGTCTTTGCACGGTATAGCAGCATGGATGGAGTGGATTTACACATATGGCGAGAGTGTATATGGAGTGCGAGATAATCCGTCCTCCACTCGACGAAAACGAACACGAAGAGTTGTACATCGGAAAGCATCAAGTCCTCGAGAGTTATCACCAGTTCCAGAACCAGACGAATCTCGCCAGCAATCGCCACATACGCCATCTGAGCACTTTCGCAATATACCGCCTCCCATTGTAACCGCGGCTGAAGAGGCGTTCGAAAATGCGACTCAATCTGCGACACCGCATGATGCCGAGCCCTCAGCTAAGCCAGATTCGTTCACTAAAGGCGAAGGCTGGACAAATTATCTTACCATGGGATATGGCTCGAAGTGGTTCGGCGGCAATTCTAGTAGCAAGACTGGCAAGGACAAGGAAGCGAAAGCAAAGTCAATGACATCTTTCAAAGCTAATGTCACCATCCTAACCTCGGGGAAGAGCTCTGTGCGATCAGCACTTTCGCAAGACGATAGCCACTATGCTTCAAGTATCGCTCCTCCGACCGTCTCGCCAGCTCGTTTCTTGGTAGGATTGCAGGGCAGTCTCGACGAACCTGGTAGCGAGACTGCTTCTAACGACGATACTGGTGAGGCTGATGGCGACCGACGAATCATGATTCGTACGGCTTACGTTGACATAACTCAAAATGATAATGATGACGATGGTCACTATTACTCAGACGACTCACATGGTTCTGTTTCACCTGGTATGATGCCTGAGAAACTGTCGAAATGGAAACGGCTACGTATCGCGGTCTATATAGTAAGTTACCCCGGTGTTTTCTACATGATATAATTGCGAGCGCTGACACAAGATGGCTTTCTAGCACCAACCATTCATGTTCGTCTTCTTATTCGAGCCAACAACAGAGTCTCTGAACCTGCCCTCGTTCTTCCGCCGTATCCACACAAACCTTCTCCCCCTTTATAAACCTCTCTTGCTTTCCACGTCGCCTACAAATGTTGCGCGCCGCCTCGAGTCAGTTGTGTCTCCATCACTACTGAACAAGAATGATAGCACCGCCTCCTCAACGCCCGGGACTCCTACCGCCCTCGCAACCAATCCCATATATGACCTGATCTACTCACCAGTACAGATGACAATACATTCTTCGATTCCAAACATACCCCTGCCCAATACTCTTGCTGCTCATGGCATACCCACCGCTCCAACTTCCGCCACGCCATATATCACGCAGACGTGGACTCGCATAGAGGCACTCAACGTACACGCTCAGATATTGGCTTCTTGGATTGCTACTAGGAAGCGTGGTGGCGGTGGAGCACAAGGACACAAAGGTGAAAGGGAAAGGAGCGCAAGAACCGGCAAAGGATGGTGGGTTTGTTGGTTGAGGATTGAAGTTAACGAAGAACCTGCTCATGCTATGGACGATGAAGAAAATAGCAATATAGAAACGACAGGTGCGCAGGAAAGACCGGGCTTGCGAGGAACGATAATGAGTTGCGAGACACAACGGCAGGCCAACTATCAAGAGGCCGTCCTGATACGAAAAGCGACTGGTGCTGCAGATGCCTTTGCATCAAGTGCGGGACGTAGCTTAGGCGGCATGTCGTTTGGTGCGGGCGCTGCTGTGAGTAGGTGGACTGGTGGTTATCTGGGATCGAGTGTTTCGAATGGTGATAAAGTGGGTACCGCTGGCAAGGATGGAAGCAAAAGTGAGGCAGGAAGTGCCACGTATGGCCTTGGAGTGGACGCAAGGAGGTATGTGGAGAGCTTGTTGAGCTTGAATAGATGAGGGATATTTTAGAAAATAACAATAATTGAAACATGAAACATGAAACACGAAATACATGACATGACATGACTATGAAGCAGGGTAACGCCAAGACTGGACAAGTATTGTGAAACAACTCCAAAACCCACCTCACCATCCTATCTCATTTCTTGCTCAACCTACATCCCCAAACACCGTACACATAGCACAAAATAACCCAAAAACCCCCTACACCAAACATGGACATCCGCCCCCTCACCACCGCCCTCCTCCCCCAAGTCGCCCTCGCCAACCTCACAAACCTCCCCGAAAACTACCAACTAAAATACTACCTCTACCACGCCCTCTCCTGGCCCCAACTCTCCTACGTCGCCATCGACACATCCTCTCGCTACCCAAAAATAGTCGGCTACGTGCTCGCCAAAATGGACGAAGAAGTCCCCACAAACGGGCACATCACCTCTTTAAGTGTCATGCGGACGCATCGGCGGCTCGGACTGGCGGAAAAGCTGATGCGGCAGGCCAGTCGCGCGATGGCGGAGTATTATGGTGGCACGAGTTGTAGTTTGCATGTCAGGTGTAGCAATGTGGCGGCGATTGGGCTGTATACGAAACGGTTGGGCTTTGAGAGGGAGAAGGTTGAGGCGGGGTATTATGCGGATGGAGAGGATGCGTGGTGTATGCGGTTGGGGTTGGGTAAGGACGGGGGCAAGTATGGCGAGGGAGGGGATGTGGATGAGGGGGAGGAGGTGGGTGATGTTGGGAAGAGGAAGGTCAAGATTGGGAGGGGGTTGGGGGTGGGTGAGCTGGTGGAGAAGAACGAGAGTGTCAAGGAGGCGCAGGCTGTGAATTGAGGATGAAGAGAAGATGATGTATCCGGCACAAAATCACACGCAGGTTTATACGATTTACTGTGGTGGACACGAAGGCAAAATGGATGGACAGAGAAACCGAAGGCGGTGTACGTCAAGGTTAAGGAAGCGTGAAAGAGGAGAGGCTTGCATTATATGGAACAGAAGTGAGAGAAGAAGTAGGCAGGCGTGAGAGGTGGGAATGAAAAGGCGTAGTGGTCGTGGTTGCTGGCAGGGGAGGCTAATTCGCCTCCCGTCATAAGCTAATTCAACACTCTACCCCTCCACGAAATGAGCATCATACCATTATAATGAAGATGAATAAAACCGACTACTGCCACGCTCGAGGGAGGCAGCTCGCACGCCCGTCCGCTCACCCACTCACCCCAGCCGCCGCCGCAAGAAGCTGTGTCAGGTATAGGAACTGGCAACAAGTGTCAGAGGTCGGTCTATCTGCTTGATAGGTTGGAGTCAGAAGTGCAGGGGAATCTCTGCTGCTGACCTCATAAGCCCAGGAGAAGCATGCGGCGGCACTGATGTAGATAATCTCAAGCGCTCGTGCTTGTACAGCATCGCCAGCCAGGATCAAAAAGCTTGCATCTCAAAGACCACTTATACTCGACACCATGTCGAAGAGCTCAGAAGCAATTTGATTAACATTATCGATCCATATTACTCTCCTTACGTCCCCATGAGTTTATCATACCCTGTGCTCTTTACTATGTCTTTCTGCTGAAGGACAACCAGGAAGATGAAGCATGTTTAAGATATTTAGTACATATTGAATCTGAAGCGTAAAGGCGTGCCCTGGGACATTTGCGAAACATCATACTCAACATCAAAAGCACGTCTCTCTGCGCCTCGCTCTGGTCTCAGCTTATGACTTGGGACAAGAAGTTCCTCATACCTGACCACCTCTTTGTACACTGTATCAACTCAATTCCAGTTTACTCATGAGAATACTGCATCTGCTTATCCTCCTCATTGCTGATCGTCAAGATCCAATAGTCAACCTTATTGAGGCAGCGGTGCATATCCATCCGTTCGGACAGGTTTGGAACTAGACATGTCTGTCATTGTTCGCAGTCTTCGTGTTTTTGGTCCGCTATGTTTGCCTTCCCTTGCTTCATCTTGCTTGACTTGACAAAAGCAGGCTTGCGCGCAACAGTGGTGGTGGGAGGGAGTAAGCGCAAATCAACACCATCAACAACAGCAAATCTGTTGGCCTCCCACTGTACCCAAGTAACTCCCTGAAGGAGACAATCAGCCAGATCGTCCAACTTGTCTACTACCGCGGTCACTGGAGAATGAAATTTCTCTTCGCTTAGACTACTGCTGACGACTTTCTTCTTGGTGGCTCTTCCGGCGTCAACAGCTCGTCCCTCACTGGCACGACCTTTTTGCTTCGCCAGTTTGTCCAGGAAAGCGTTGCGGATGTCTATGATATCGTCTGCGCAGGGGAGTTGAGAAATTGATGTAGTTGGAGAAGGTCTCAGCCAGTTTTGGACGATGTCGATTTTTAGGGCTTTTTGCGCTTTTGTTTTGCTGCCACTGACTACTTTCTTCTCCTCCTTCTTCTTCTTGGCTGTCACTGTCACTTGGTCTTGCAGAGCTGGAGCATCTGCACTTTTCCCACGCTCACTAACCCTATTAACGCCGCCGCCTCCATCTCCATCCACATCTTCCTCTCTCGACTGCTCGGCCCAAAAGTCAAAAACCCTCTTCGGACTAACACCATACACATCCGGAAATGATCCCCCACCTTTCCTCCCCTTTCCCTCCCCTTCTACTAATGCTTTACCTCTCAACGTCTCCAAAACAGCATGCAACATGCCCTCAAACATATTAACTCGAATTGTCCACTCCAGAACCGTGGCCGCGCCACCGGAACGCCATCGTTGGCGCTCGATCAGGATGGTTGTGGGGTTGTGAGTGATGAGGAGGGAGGTTATGAGGTTGTAGGCTAGTTTGGCGTAGGTGGCTGGCTCGAAGGCGATTGTGGAGGCTGGAGGGGCTGGAGTGGTTAGTGGAGAGATAGTTAGGTCTGCCGACGTGACTATCTCGTTGGATTTGGTGATGGGTAGTGACGAAGCTGCGGGCAGAGTGGTGGAAGTGGAAACTTCATTAACAACAATGCGATTCCAAGCGCTCAATCTGAGATGCGAGAGGAGGACGCTTGCATCGCTGCTTGTGCTTCGACTACTTCCAGCATCCAGCTCATAGCGTCCGCAACGCCGCATAAATCCAGTACCGTGCGGCATATCCAATACACAATAGGCTAGATTGCGAATACCCATGTCTATACTAAGTATTCTCGCGGTTCCGTTCCTCCCATTCTCTTCAGACTTCATAGCTGAACTCAGTCTGCCGCGATTATGTCCCCCATCGCTATCAGACACCAGATCATGTGCAGCAATACGTGAAACAGGTAATTCTCTCGACAGCGTAGCAACAAGCTGCGCTTTCGTGCCTGTTGAGTTGAGACCGGTTAGGAACGCGAGATGTTTCAGCTGAGTACTTTTCAGCGCTGCGAGCGGGTGGCGCGTCATGGTGATGCACGAATGTTGATCGGTGTGGGATCTACCGAATGATTGGAGTTGAGGTCTGGGTTTGAGAACATCCTGGTAGATTATACCGTGGCGTATCTAGTTCTGAGCGAAGAAGTGTCACAACATGCACAATTATATTCACCGATCAAAGCAATAGTAATTGTGTTGTGTTCAGGGCGTGTTTGAGGCGTGTTTGAGGCGTGTTTGAGGTCGTTGTCGTTCATTCGCATGGGCAACCCCCACGACCCCTTTTCGTGCCAGCATTCAATAGCCTTCAACTCTGATTCTAAAGAAGATGACAATGAGATTTGAGATCATTATTTATTTGAGAGTTGACTTTGGAGGGGCGTGACTGTTGCTGGGAGATTTTTGTATTCATCCAAAGTGCTCAAACTGCTCTACAAGTCGATATCTTTTCACCATGCCTTGCTCCTTCATCTCCAGATCCCAAACACCAGCCTCTTCGAGATCTCCAGATGTCCCTCCCTCCTCCCTATCTGGAGACTCCACGGCACTCAACGCACACAGCTTAAAACTCAACAAAAAACACCCAGCACCAACTACTATCCCAGCAATGTCTGTTCCGAGAGGTCCCCAAAGCCACCAACCGTATACAGACTCTTTCCCCACTATGAAGACTACCCACCCATTCTTGCCTCCAACGAGGGCTGCCACTATTCGTGGCGCTAGATCCCGAATTGGTGACAAACAGGCAGCAGTATTTACTCCAAAAACTGCCACTGCAACGGCGATGAAAGCACCCATGAAGGGCGGTGCTATAATCATGGACAATCTGCGTGGTAGTACCTTGTCTAGGACCATGATTGTGATGCCGAGCGAGAAGGAAGCAGAAAACTCGTTGAGAAAGGCTACTAGTGGTGTGATGTGTATGTTGGGCCTGGTGTGAAGTATGCCGGAGGACATTATCAGATCCGCAAGGCTACTAGGTTCGAGTGCCATCCCAGGTGAGATGTCTTTGAGATGTGCATCGAGTCTTTTAAAGTGGAGACAGAAAGCCAGTGCTGTGCCGAGTACCGCGCCGAAAAGTTGAGCTAGACTGTAGGGTAGAACTTTCCGCCATGAAAACCTGCCATAGGTTGCAAGCATGATGCTTACACCAGGATTTAAGTGAGCGCC
>Ga0160429_1000110_pt1 | contig 106416 bp, 112 predicted proteins | sample SolpanmetagenomR_FD_108199 | JGI IMG/M metagenome (GOLD analysis project Ga0160429, IMG submission 108199) | Solar panel surface microbial communities from Lawrence Berkeley National Laboratory, California, USA - R | ecosystem: Engineered > Built environment > Solar panel > Unclassified ...
GCTTGATCGATCTTATGAGGTAGCTCAATAGTCAATCGAGGCGGTGTAAAACCAGAATAGTCCGCTGCCTCGAGACTGCGCAGCAGCCTGATGAGAGAACCAGCAGATTGCAGAGGTGCTTGTACTAGCACATCCACTCCGGCGCTATGCCAGGCCTTCAGTGAGCCTGCATCTAACCTGGCTAACCAGCCTAGTTTCTCCGGTCTGCCTTTGGGTATTTCGATATGTGTCAGGGCATGTGCTCTGACTGCTCTACTCATTGCGGAAATGAAGAACACATTCTCATGCTCTGCATCTGTGGTGATTACAGCTTGCGGGTGCATAAAGCTCACTATGTGGCCCATTGCCCCTGATATGGCCAACTGCATACGAGGTCCCGTACTTTCCTCTGCATGATCCGGCCGGCCATCATGCCAGTATATTGGACATTGTATCCCACCTGCTCCATTCATCTCGACGATCTGAGGTATGGGTATACTGTCTCTGCCCATTATGGCAAAGTGTACGGTATTGCGTTTCCAGCTCGCCATCTCACAAGCCATTGGTATAAGTGACGCCGCAGCGCCAAGATCAGAGGCCGTGAACAAGACATGCCGATTGCCTGGTCTGTAGTCCACTATGCTTGCAATCTGATGAAGAGTCGATGCAAGTTTGTAAAACCTGACAGGGCCATCGTAGCTCAGGTCTTTCTGTGTAGCAGGTGAAGCATCATCGTCTACTATACTTCCTCGTGCTGCTTGTACGGCTGGCGCATCTTCGGCTATCTCTGGTGGGTATACGTCTGCTTTCTCGAAATTGTACTCCGACTTTGGTATAGCACGTCCACCTTTTGTCTTCGCGTACACAGGTCGATTCGACCTTATTCGTGCATTGACCGGACCCATATCTCTTGGTATATTGACAATGAAGAAGTACAGGGCGACGCAACCCAATATCACTCCAGCTATTCGTCTCTTTCTCCAGCCGCCAGGCCGCGTGCGAACGTTCCATTTCCCCATCTTGCTTGGTTGATGGTCGTCACTCTTCTTGCCTAGCTCTTCATCATCGGCAAATAGGCCACCTCCTCGGGCTCGGACGGTCATGACAGCGCAGTGGTGAAGATGATCTCACGGCGCACGCATGCCGTATGTGATGCTGGTGGGTATGGCGTGAGGTAGTGTAGTCGCTTTATTTCGTAATTGGAAGATGTAGTGAGAGGGCGTCACAGATAACACGCAATACGGACAATCCATTCACAGAGTGATTGCGCAAGACAAGTATGCTTTTCTCCTGGTGCTCGAGCGGTGATAGCGGTGATTTACGGAGGAGTTATTATGGCTTGGCGAAGCGTTGGCATTTCGACATGTGACGACGATGATGTCTACGTGTTTTAGCTTTGTTTCAGATTTAGGCACCATCAGGTGGCGGATAAATAATTACATTGTGACGCTGTACTGCAGTATCAATCTTCTGGTTATACGGGGGACGCGTCTGTCCGTGTGATGCCTTTTCTCCATTAAAACAAAAACCCACCATGGCGGAGGGATATGGAACACCCCGAGGCACCAAGCGAGACGCAAGTGGCAAGACGATTGAACCACCACGACGCATACGACCGCTCGACGAGAATGTTGTCAACAAAATTGCAGCTGGAGAAATCATTGTTGCTCCGGTACATGCTCTGAAAGAGCTTACTGAGAATGCCGTTGATGCTGGATCTACTTCAATCGATATACTTATCAAGGACGGAGGGCTTAAACTGCTGCAAATCACTGACAACGGTTGCGGAATCAACAGGGATGACCTTCCCATCCTTTGCGAGAGGTTCACCACATCAAAGCTCAAAGCTTTTGAGGATTTGCAGTCAATCGGCACATATGGCTTTCGAGGTGAAGCTCTAGCCAGTATCAGCCATATAGCTCATCTAAGGGTGACGACTCGGACTCGAGATTCGAGCTGTGCATATCAAGCTCACTATTCTGGCGGAAAGCTCAGCGCAGCAAAACCTGGACAAAGTGATAAGCCCAAACCGTGTGCTGGCAATTCAGGTACCCAGATTACAGTCGAAGACCTGTTTTACAACGTGCCTACTCGGCGACGTGCATTTCGTTCTGCTTCCGAAGAATATGCTAAGATTCTTGACATGATGGGACGATATGCAGTTCATTGTAGTGGCGTCGCTTTCTCATGCAAGAAGCACGGTGATAACACGCTTGGCCTCAATGTCACTGCAACAGCTACCACTGTCGACCGTATCCGGAGCATTCATGGTAATTCCGTGGCGAACGAAGTGATTGAGTTTGAAGCAGCCAACGATCGATGGGGTTTCAAGTCTTCAGGCTGGATCAGCAATGCTAACTATCACGGCAAGCGTGTGAGTTTACTGCTCTTCATCAATCATCGTGCTGTGGAGTCTTCTGCTATCAAAAAGGCAGTTGAGCAAACATATTCTACATTTCTGCCAAAGGGTTCACATCCGTTCTTATACTTGAGTCTCGACATCGATCCTGCACGAGTTGATGTGAACGTTCATCCAACCAAGCGAGAAGTCAACTTTCTCAACGAAGACGAGATTATCGAAGCTATTTGTGATGAGATTCGCGTCAGGCTAGGCAAGGTAGACACCAGCCGCACGTTTGTTGTACAAAGTCTACTTCCTGGTGTTACGGTACCGACTATCAGCTCTGCCTCGATCAATCCACCGAGTAAAACACAAACTCCGATATTGAACAGATCAGCCAGCACTGCTTCGGCATCAGCAACGCCGCGGCCTCCGTCTGCCACTCAGCCATCATCAGCTTCCAAAGTCCACGAATCAAATCTCGTTCGTACAGATGCAAAGGTCCGCAAGATCACATCTATGCTTCCTCCGAGCACCCGTCCTTTCCGCTCGCCTGTGAAGTCGCATATGCCGACCTCCAACAATGACGATGACATTGTAATGCTCGACAATCCAGCCTCCACCCCGCAGTCGAACATCAACAACGATACATCTCCCGAATACATTATCACTGACCGCGAACCCACCATGTGCCGACTCAGCACCATCCGTGCTCTTCGTGCCTCCGTAAGGGACAACATGCACAACAGTCTGTCAGACATCATAACCTCCCACACCTACGTCGGCCTCGTCGACACGCGGCGCCGAATTGCAGCCATCCAATCAGGCGTCAAGCTCCTCTTAGTCGATTACGGTATGTTATGCAACGAATACTTTTACCAAGTAGGACTCACCGATTTCGGCAATTTCGGGTCCATTCGCCTTGATCCGCCACTTTCCCTGACAGAACTCCTGCATCTCGCTACTGCGCGTGAAGCCGAAACCACACAAGAAACAGACGTAGATTGGGAAGAAATCGTGCAAGCCGTGTCCAGTCAATTGCTGACAGTAAGAGAAATGCTCGCTGAATATTTCAGTCTGGAAATCTCATCTGAGGGTGAAATCCTTGCCCTGCCTCTGCTGATGAAAGGGTACACTCCGTCGCTTGCCAAATTACCTCGGTTTCTGTTACGACTGGGACCGCATGTGGATTGGGAGGATGAGCAGGGGTGTTTTCACAGCTTTTTGAGGGAATTAGCGAGTCTGTACGTTCCTGACCCTTTGTTGCCTTTACCAGAGGCTAAGGATAGTGATGATCAGAATGCAGTAGACGACAACATGGAAGTGAGTGATATGGAAAGACAACAGCTTGTGGCAAAGCACGAAAACTTGGAATGGCAGATGGAGCATCTCTTCTTTCCCGCGTTCAAAGCACGATTGCTTGCTACCAGGGGTATGCTGAAGGGTGTAATTGAGGTTGCGAATCTGAAAGGATTGTATCGGGTGTTTGAGCGTTGTTGAGGATCAAGGTCTTCGAGAAGATGAGTTTGATCAACTCAAAAGCTTGCTTGATTTGCTTGGTTTGCACGGTCTGTGCTTATTTTGCTGGACTGAGGTTACTGCAGAAACGGGGTTTGCGATATGATGATGACGAAGAGTATGCTTTTGCTTTTGCTGAAAATGGTATGCAATTTTTGCTTTAACATCAAGAAATGTGCATCAAATATTGACTACCCCTCCCTGCTACATTCGAACCACTACCAGCACTGACCCGGAAATCAAACAGAGTTTCACACGTTCGCTCCACGCCAGGCTAATGGCCACGCCTGTAATTGCATGCATCGTATGCCATGTTGGATCGTACGCTGGATACAGGTTTGAGAGAATTGCCGCAGGATAAGTCAGAACTCACTATATGCTTCAACTTATGCGTTATCGCAAGCTATAAACCTGGGGATACAGGTTCTGCGGTGCTTTGATACGGCTTCAAGGTGAGTGGTTGTGAAGCCTGCTGAAGCTATATCAAAACCAATAGTCTGCGTCCAAGTAAGAAATCTCCAAGCAATCGTCTACGGGACCCTGGTAGCTCGGTTAAGCCATATCTTTCGAGCTTGTTGTGTGAAGTCTGCCCATGCGACAAGTTGCGTGGAACAGATTTGAGCTTTTCCTGGCAGCTCTCCAAGGATATCTTCGTTTCTTGGAGCTCTTGATCGAGCTTCTTATCTGGAGAATCGACAAAAGCAATGCATTATAGGCTGCGTTAAGCCTAGCATAATTCGGAATCTATAAGTCTACTTTATTATCTTCGCCCGGATCATGAGTGATCTATTTTTCATTAGCATGGTCGAGAAGTTGTTGAATCTGGAACGCCATTTCTGGATCCAAGATTGAAGTCTTGATAGTCTGTTTCAGCCTGAAAATCTCCTCCGGAACTCTGATGTAATCTCTTTCCAAGATCATTCGCCGTAGCTCAAAGTGTATCATTGGGTTACGATCGCCGTATATCTCAAACGAGCTTTATGTTCAATAATATCTCAACTGTATCCATGTTTGCGCTCGGACAAGTTCGCAAATTTACAGGTCAATGTCTTCGTGATTTGTGAAGTCTACCCACGGATATGACATTGAGCTTTTCTGCTTATTCGGGAAAGGTATCCCATACATGGGTGCAAATGGATCAGGTATGTTTGCACATATCTGAGCATACTTATACAAGTGATGGTGTGTGGAGAACCAAAGACCGCGACCAGAAGCAGGAATTAATGCTATCCCCCAGATTAGACATCTTTGGGAAATACAAGGCGTGCTGAGGAGACAATATTGAAGCTTTTTTCTTTGTGAAGAGTACTGCAATGGCTGTTCCATGTCCACGACATAAACTTCCACCCAAATTTTTCTGGCGCTCAGATGAGAAGTGCGAGTATATCAAGCACAATCCCTTCCTTGCTTATGCACGGTAGAACACACACACCCACTTCACCTATTTAAGTCTTCTCACCAAAACTCGCAATTCCAAAAGTAAATAACAGGGATTGATCTCACCTCACCGTCCTCAGGCTTATATAGTCTAGGTCCAGTACCACTCACAAACCTACTTCACCTCTTCAAGTCTTCTCAACAAAACTCTCAATCTCAAAAAGTATGTTATTAGGATTCCAGCTCACCACATCACCATCAAACTGACATATCTACCTCCAGCACTACTCACACTCCCCCTTCCCTCTCTTTAATTCAAAATGGGTGTCAGTCTCGGTGTCATCGCCATCGTAGCCGCTGTTACAGCTGGCGTCGGCGTCGGTGCCTGGCAAGGCTCGAAGCACCAACAACAACAACAACAACACACTGGTGGTTACGACAACTCCACCAGCACTAACACAACCGGCGTCGACTTCGGCCTGGGCGAGATCGATTTCGGTGGTACTCAAGTCGGTTCGTACTCTTCGCAATTTCTTCATCCCCTTCTCCAAGTCACCGCAACACTTCGCCCCCAGCACACCACACATATCACCATGCTCCTCATCACATCCCGGCAAAATGTCAACATCTTTCACAAGGAGCATCGCAATCAAGCCTCTAGCAAGGTCAAGAGGTTCTTCCGAAAGATGTCCAGCACACTACACACCACCAAAACTGTACTTTGCATAGATTTTGTCGTGAAAAATCTCTAACGTCTGAAAATAGGTCGCCACGATGGCATGCCCGACTGGCAAATCGGGGTTATCGTCGAGTGTGTGATTGTTGCCGTTGCCGGGATCACCGGTGGAGCGGTGATGGTCCATAGGAGACGTAAGGCCAAGAAGGCCGAGGAGAAGAAGATGGAGGAGAAGGAGAAGAAGGTCGGGGATGGGGAGGAGGTTGTTGCGGTGGTGTAGTGGAAAAGAGCTGTGGGCGGGGTGCTGGAGAGGAAGCTGAAATAGAAATGAAGTACCATAGACTAGTACACTGATCCAAATCTATTAGCAGCCAACTTCCACCACTAACGTCCCAGCCACATTCCCTCTCTACAACAAACATGGGAAATTCCTCTGCAATGCTCGTGATTTAGAGGTTGTTACTAAGACCAGCTTAAAACGAGCTCTCCCACTTCAGCAACAAGAGGCCAGAGTCAAGCGTCAAGAAGTATACTCACCCGAACGAAAAGGACCTCATATTTATTTAGGATGATGAAGATGAAGATAGAGAGTACACCTATAAACAGGAAAGCGCTTCTAGCAGCGAGCAGTCTTCGTAAGAGGAGGAAGAAGAAGAAGACAATGATGCAGGGGTAGGTGTGTTTAGGGTAGATGAAGAGGAGGTCGAGGATAAGTCCTAGGAAGAAGAAGAGGATGTTGAAGATTCGCCTGTACGAACACTCTTCGTGGCATAAGCCGAAGGTAAAATCATACTTTACAAAAGCAAACGCCGTGCAAATGTGGAAGGTAAAAGCACGCGGTGCCGCTATTGTACCGACGCGGGCCTTCGTTGCATCCCCCCTGATGTGAAACAAGGTTGTCGGCCATGTACGAAGAGAACGATTGGATGCGAGTTCGAGGTCGCCAACTTTATTATACTAGATACAGACGGAGAACAAACAGACGCTATATCTATTGAACGAATAGACGCTACATCCATTTCCCTTCTAACAGGTTCAAGGCGGATGCGACACCCATATTCGTTTACAAGACGACCTGATCCAACTCCCTTTCCTGGCGCTTTTATCATTACTCTAAACTCAGAGTATCCTTCCATCATTGTCACTCTACTGAATAAATTACGATCACAAGTTCGTGTTTTCGGCGATGCCTTTTTCCTCTTCGCGAAAATAGACGCTTACATGTTGAGCGTGGCTCAGAAGTTTTGATTTTTCTTGAGCGAATAAACAGGACATGTACAAGCTCATCAGAGGGCAGAGTTGTCTTTAAATGCTCCAGTGGTCACCACAACCTGAACTTTAGACATCTTCTTGTGTAGTGTGAATTTTGATCTCCGATGAAAGTGACGCTGGGATTTTCACCAGCATGATCACTTTGAAATGGTCTGTAAATGCTTCAGCAATCCTCACAACCCTGTTTCAGGCATATTCAAGTGTAGATCCAGCCTTCATCTCTGATGAACCTGATGGGGGAGTTTTACGACTCTTACCACTTTTAAATGGTCCGTAAAAGTTTCAGCAATCTTCACAACCCTGATTCAGGCATATTCGAATGTATGTAGATGGTGCAGCGATTCTTGATAATAGTGATGTGGGACCTTACGAATATCAGCACAATGAAATAGTCTGTAAGATAGTCCAGTAGTCCACACAGCCTACTTGAAAACAGTTCAATTCGAATACGCATACTATTCTAATCCTAATCTATCACTGTTCGAGGGCGTTCCCGACATATTCAACAATTCACCTGCGAGGGTCTTCACAGCTTGGAAAACCTCACCATAACGCCAACATCCCAAAGCCATGCCTACTGGGTATCCCGAACATAACAGACCAACCACCACACCTGACTCCCCTTGTGACTCGCTCCCATCTACTACTTCTCTTCATCATAATACACACCCTCAAATGCCTTCCCAACAACAATCTTCTTCCTCGGCTCCACAGGCTCGCCATGCAAACGCACACGATACAGACAAGTCCACTCCTCGCCCCAATTCGTCAGCGCCCTAACCACCAGCCTCTGCACACCTACTCCGAAGTCTTCAAGAAGTACTTGAAGAGGGAAAGTCTGCACATGGTTTGACAGGCGAGGGTCGTATACCCATCTGCCAATACGAACGTATGAAGCGTTCAGAGCAATACCATCTTCAATCGTGCTTGCTGGAGGGAATTCCTGCGCGCCTCGTGCAGCCCAAATCTCCTGGCTGGCGGTGTAGACTTGATCGCGGATGGTGGTGTTTGTGATGGAAGCCCAGAGCTCCATGGTGCGAGGTGCGCTGCGGATATTGTAGACTGCTTCGGCTGGAGCATGCTCGATTGTGATCTTGTCGGGATAGACTTCGTGCGCAATCAGGACGCCAAGCTGGAGGACAGGAGAAGTGGTGGTGAGTGCAGAACCTGCTTCGTGCGGTTTCTTCACTGGTGGAGCTCCGCACCAGCAGTTGCCAGCTTCGAACCAAGGCTCCAAAGCAGAGGCAGCTGTCTGAAGACTACGATATTCACCCCAGGCTGGACTGAGTATCCAGAAGAACCAGCGCTTGGGAGACATGTTGCCCTTCCAAGAGTCGTATGTGGGAGAGGTTAGACTGGGGATGAGGATAGCACCCAGCATGGCAGAGAAATGGTTGACAGATTTCAGAGCCTCATGAGCATTCCGAAGGAGAATAGCTTCTGTCAGAACGGCAAGCTGGACTTCGGGTAATACCGACAGACGGTCACTGAGGACCTGCTCGACTCGTGCTATGGTGCTGATGTCTGTCGTGTTTTTCCACTGGCTCATCCTCTGCTCCAACTGCTCACGCAATGGGTCAATGTAGTTTCTGCCGATGGAGTCATGGCATTTCCTGATATAAGTCTCCACGTCATCCGCAGTAAAGACGACGCGATGGGAGAAAGCGCGAGAGATGGCATTGTTGGCGAGCGTGTCGAATGCATTCTTGATTCTGACATCATTGACCTTTGCAAATTCCTCCCATTTGTCGTCGGATTGGATGAGAGTGGAAGCCAGCCCAAGCTCACGATGAATACGTGTGTGAAGTGCGCGAATGAAGAGATCTGGCACGTCGTACTGTCCATCCTTGAATTCGACCATGGTCCGCTCTGGTAACATCTGCTGCAACTTCGTAATTGCGCTTTGCGACAAATCGTTTTTGGAGTTGAGGTAGTCCAGTCTGTTCTCGAGCTCCTTGATTCTTGCCGAAGTCTTCAAGTCGATGACAGGACCCCATGTAATATTGCTGAAAGGATTGGAGAAGTTGGATAAAGAGGTCACTGCGGAGCTGCCATAGTCTTTGACAGTCTCGACAGGTCGAAGGGTGTTGTAAGCTTGTAGCACATAAGGGCTGCCGTACCAGGCAAGTACAGCAAGAATTGTGGGAGTTGCAAATTTTAAGAACCATACCAAGTTAATTGGCCGGGTGGTGTCACGAATATATCGATATGTGCCAGCAAAGAAGTTGTAAATGGTTGTAGCAAAGACTTGCAGCCTTGATGGTCCAGCTGGTTGTGCACGGGTTGCGACAGCAGGGCGTTGACGGGCTGGCGACGCGGTTCTGCTTCTGCGTTGGACACCTTGAGCAACAGCAGCAGCTGGAAAATAGTTGTTTGAATTCTCCATGACAGTAGTGCCTTCAGTACTAGCAGCACGCGCATTGCGCCTGACAGGTGACAGTTGACGTCTCTGAGACAAGGCAGCAAGCTCATCAGGACGACTATCTTCTTCTTCCTCGTCGTCTTCATCATCAGCATTTGCACCAGGCGTTCCATCTTCTTCGATAGGCTGAAGAGCCTTTTTGGGTCTGCCTGGTCCTCTTTTGGTCGCAGGAGCCTTTAGTGGTGGTGCCATTTCAGTAGCAACTGCAATTGATTCTCGACCGCGCCTCGGACGGGCTGGTGGTGAGTTTTGCTCAGGAAGATCTTGAGAACGGAGCAGGTTAGCTTCTCTTGCAACATCGAAGGGATTGTTGTCGGCGTTCGTGCTCGGAGACCGATCTTGAGATAGACTGGGTCGAGCAGCTGAACCATAAGCTCTTGAAAGTCGAGGTGTCAAAGCAGGAAGCTCACTTTTAGTAGGACTTCCTCTGTGTCTTGTGTTGCGAGTCGGGCTCCTCGCTGGACTTTGACTGCGGCGTGGACCAAAGGAAGATGTTTCGTGGGCGTCGGCGTCAGGTGCAGGAGTAGCGCGAGTCCTTCTGCCTGGGGTTCTGCCGGGACCAGACATTGTGGAGGTGATGGTGTTGAGAAGGTAGTATGGTTTGGAGTGGGTAGTGTAAAGTATAGTGGAGTTTGGATGAAAATGGTCGAGTCGTAGCTCAGAAGCGAAGCGGTTCAAGAGACTCGAGAGAATGCTACACCATGGCCCTTTTGTAGTCAAGTCGAAAGTAGTGTAGTCAATATGGTATATCCAAGAATTGTCATCAATAGGATACCGTGGCTGGGAGGAAGGCAGGAAGTTGTTTCAAGACTTGACCTGAAACACTATTGTCCTCGAGATTGCAATGGTCGAGTATTCTGGTTACTGAACTTAAAAGGCAACAAAGAGGTTATTGTTCAAGTGAGACACACATGGCGCGACTTGTAAAGATCAACGCGATTCAAAGTTTGCTTTTTGAGACGAACAATGGGCAGGATGATATTTCTAGGCAAGCAATGTTTGCTGTTTGCTTGCAATGTCGCCTGTAAACACAAAGGAATGCATTCTCGAGGGACGAGATGCAATGAGGGATGGTGGCTGGCAGAAAAAGGGGCAAAAGTAGCTCTGACGCCCCTCGATTGAACAGCCAGACATTTCGAACCTGAGAGACTCGACAGTCTCCGAAGATGTCCTTGTGAAGCTGCGACGACATGGTGAAGTATGTGTTGCATGGAGATGGCGGATTCGTCGTTTGATGTCTCAGATTGTGAAGGATCGAGGCCGTCCTCAGGCTAAAGTTAGTTGGCGCCTCCCCGCCATTCTCGTAGTGCTGACTAGCACATGTTTACGACATTTCCAATGATAAACACTCTGCGGCTTCCTTCAACCATTGCCACTTGTTGCGCAATTCATCTTCATCTTCTTCTCAACACTACACTACTCACCCTCACCCCAATCAATTGACTCCTCAACATGTCTGCTGGTTCTTGCTTGATCACTGGGTGAGCTATTCCCTCCGGCGCATTACGAAGTGACTCTCAAGCTGATTCTGAAACACAGTGGCTGCGGCTACATTGGCTCCTTCACCTGCATCTCCCTTCTCGAAGCTGGCTACGAAGTCATCATTGTCGACAACCTCTACAATGCCTCCGACGAAGTGCTCAACCGCATTGAGCTCATCACCGGAAAGCGCCCTCACTTCTACAACATGGATATCACCGACGAGAAGGCTTTCGACAATGTCTTTTCAAAGCACCCGAAGATTGACTCCGTCATTCACTTTGCTGCTCTCAAGGTGCGCATGCTCCATACAGCGTGATATGCTTTCTCAACTAACACTTGTTCCTCTTTCCAGGCCGTCGGCGAGTCCTCCGAAATCCCACTCGAATACTACCGCGTCAATGTCTTCGGCACAATCTGTCTTCTCAAGTCAATGGCGAAGCACAACGTCACCAACATTGTCTTCTCCTCCTCCGCAACAGTGTATGGTGATGCCACACGCTTCGAAGGCATGATTCCAATTCCAGAAGTCTGCCCTCTCGGTCCCACGAATCCCTACGGTAACACCAAGGTCACAAACGAGTGGCTCATCACCGACTTTATCAACTCTGAGCGAACCAAGGCTGAGAAGGAGGGCAAGGACCCGAAAGTATGGAACGCAGCTTTTTTGAGATACTTCAACCCAGCCGGTGCTCACCCAAGTGGTATCATGGGTGAAGACCCATCTGGCATTCCGTTCAACTTGCTACCCCTTTTGGCACAAGTTGCCGTTGGAAAGAGAGAAAAGTTGTTGGTGTTTGGCGATGGTAAGCAATTACAAGGCACATCTCAAACTAGTCAATGCTAATCAATCTTCCACCAGACTACGACTCAAAAGACGGCACAGCCATCCGCGACTACCTCCACATCGAAGACCTCTCAGCCGGCCATCTCGCAGCTCTCAACCACCTCCGCGAGCACCACCCTGGTGTCCGAGCCTGGAACTTGGGTACAGGAGTCGGCTCTACTGTCTTCGAGATGATCAAGTCATTTAGCAAGGCAGTCGGTCGTGATCTTCCATACCAAGTCGTTGGCCGTCGCGCCGGAGATGTATTGAACTTGACAGCAAAGGTCGACCGCGCCGAGAAGGAGCTGGGCTGGAAGGCGACTAGAGGACTGGACGATGAGTGTGAGAGTTTGTGGAAGTGGACTGAGAACAATCCGAATGGATATAGAGAGGCGGCACCACAGCATCTGTTGGACGCGCTGAAGAAGAATAAGAGCTCGTAGGTGGAGCGTGGTGTGGTTGTAGGATCGTAATGTGGGGGCCGTAGAATAGGTCATGTACAGCCGGACGGATACGCAAAAGATACCACAATCAAAAGAAGCTACACTAGACTTGACCAAAATTGCACTACATTTCGCAGACGATGGATGAGAAGCGGTGATGTACAATTACCAATCCTGATGATAATACTCGTATGACTGATGCTGATGCATTTGGTGAAAAGAACAGCACTAAAAGCTCAAATCCCTCGACGTTCCATCTGTCTACAAACCCAACTTTCAGCAGTCTTGTGGCTCAAGCAACTCGCAAAAGCAACCTCACAACTATCGATGCTGCCTGCATCAACTAACAACACTCTCTCTACTTCAATGCAACAAGGGTACTATTTGCTGGCTGGTTTGTCGAAACCATGGACTTTCACTTTCTTGTCTCGTGAGATTTTCACGACTTGTGCTATTGTATCCTTTCACGACGAGGTGTACATCAGTTAAGTGCTCCCTGGATGAAGACAATTATCGACCGAACAGGAGACGACGTGGTCTAGCTATTTGAATAGCAGGAAAGCAGAGGCATGATTGATGACACTTTTGAAAAGATTTCTTGTTTGAGAATGTTTACTGAGAACTGATAGATAGAAAGGGATCGGTGATGTGGAGTTGATGATAATGATAATGACCTTGGTGGTGAGCTAGCTCTGTCTGCGATTCCTGCCTTTCAAATAGATGTGTAGATGTGTATCATTCATTTCTGAACAACAACCACGACCATGCCGTCGATGGATTGAGTATTGATGACGTCGGGTGTCAGTTCTGCAATTCCTGCACTTGAAGCAATGTGTAGACCTCCCTCATAAGTGTGTATCAACTGTTTCTAAACAGCGACCACATCCAGCCCCGCCCTCTCTCTCACCACAAATTCCCCCCACCCCAACAACCAATCTACCCCTCACAAAACCCCTTCTCGCCCTTCCCATCCCCATCCCTTCCAAAACAATCCCTCACAACCCCCGCCGCAATCCCCTCCTGCACCACATGCGTAACATGCAACTGATTCGCCCAAAAATACGCATCAAAGCTCACTCCACACTCCTCATCATACCTCTCCCACCTACTCGTGCTCGGCACCCCATCCGGATTATAGTTCCAGCAATTTTGTGTCGTGTTCTGTATATTTTTCGTCTGTTCCATACTGCTTGGATTTTGCATTAGAGAGGTGAGGAGGGCGTTGGCGTCGAATAGTTGCAGCGTTATGTCGATGTGGGAGGAACGTAGGGTGTGTGCGAGGGTGAGGAGGGCGGTGTTGAATGTGTCGACTGCGGTTTTTAACATGGCGCGTTTGGCGGAGTCGTCGGGTGCGCCGGGGGCGAGGTCGAGGGGTGGGACGTTCAGGAGGAGGAAGCGACGCGCGCCGGAGTCGTAGAGCGTTTCGAGGTTGGCGGAGTATGCTGCGATTGTCTTGACGTTGAGCAGTTCCTCGGTATACTCGTCACGGTCGAACGCGAGACTCAGATCGACGACGCCAAACCAGATGGCGAAGAGCGTGTCATCTGCATTCCACTTTGCGCTGGGAGGGTGTGGACCGTAGACCACGCGCCACAGGTCTTGGACTTGTTCGGTGAAGGTGGAGGTGAATGCGAGGTTTTCATGGGGCCGGACGCAGGCGCGGTCGATTGGCGCGGCGCCGTGCGCGAGGTTGTAGGTGCGTGTGAATGTGGCGTTATAGGTTAGGGTGAGGTAGTGGAGCCATTCGGGGGGTGAGGTGGTTCCGTCGGAGGGGAGGGATGGGTTGCCGAAGGGGTTGGTGAGGGAGGGTTGGACGCCGCCAATGTCGAATTGTGTGTAGGACCAGCTGTCGCCGAAGGCGAAGATGTGGGAGGTGTGTGACCAGGCGGAGGGAGTTGATGACGATGATGACTTGTCTGTGGAAGCTGGTGGTAGTGTGGGTTTCGAGTCTTTTGACGGTGAGACTGACGAGGCGGCGTCTGCTTTTTTAAGCTCGGATACTACGGCCGGTGGTATGATTGGTGGTACAGCTTTTGGTTTTTGGTTCGTGATGGGTGTAATTTCCTCCTTAGCATCCCCGCCAATCTTCCCCCTAAGCTTTCCTTCCCCAGCCTTTATCTCCGCGCCATACTCCTCGACCATTTCCGCAGCTCTGCCATAGTCAGTATAGCCTGCCCCTGCTAGCAACGCAGCTTTTACATCCGGTCGCGCCTGCCAATCCTTGTGTACTTTACCCCAGTCGTCGTCGAGTATTGATTTCCGAGGCGGTTCCTGTGTACTGGCATGGAAATCGCGGGCTCGTTGTGGTGGTGTTGGATTTTGAGAGTGCTGGAATGTGACGAAGCTGAGTAGGAGGAGAAAGAGGAGACCAAGGAGAAGGCGGACTCGCATGGGGAGGGCGAGGATGGTGCGCCGGAGGTGGGCGTAGGTTAGACTGGATTCTGCCATTTTGCAGAGAAAAAGTGAGGTCTTTTGAGCTTGTGTCTTGTTGTGAATAACCAATTGCACCCTTGGTCTTTGCGTAGTCGCTCCTTGCTCCTCGAATTCCCCCAGGAGTAAACAATATCGGCTCAAGATATAATGTACAGGTCAAGATGCTCTTTCGTTATATTCTCACGTCATTTCACGTTTAATAAGTCATTCAGAATCGAAAAAAGTCACTGTTATGCTTGCAATTTATACACGAAGGAATAAGGAAATACAGAAGGAAAGCACAAACACGTACGGCCCCAAGAATGGCGTGACTACGTGACTACACACACACAGCTTTTCCCGAGCATCGCGAACCTCAAGTCATAAATCGCCTAGAGTAGGAACAAGGCTACAAGGCTAGCCCCTGAAGTCAATAATGCTTTGCCACTATCGCTTATCGTGAACAATCTTGAAACATCCATTACAAAGCACGTCACTCGTCTCGTTATTCATTATTTGTCTCGCTAGTTCATCGAATTCCGCAACCAAGCGTCGACTATCCCACCACTCTCCCATCGCCACCATGGCACCCTTCCTAGACCCTCCCGCTCCCATCGACCCCTCCACCGAGCCCAAAATCCACCCCCAACTCGTCGCCCCCGAACCAGAACACTGTCCCGGTCCAGAGTCAGAAAAGGCCGGTCAAGGCGACGCCTGCGCCGGCTGTCCTAACCAATCCATCTGTGCCTCCACGCCCAAAGGACCCGATCCCGACATTCCACTAATAACGCAACGCCTGGCCGGCGTGCGGCACAAACTGCTCGTGCTGTCAGGCAAAGGCGGTGTGGGCAAAAGCACATTCACCACCATGCTCAGCCATGCGTTTGCGCAGGACGAAGACGTCATGGTTGGTGTGATGGATACGGATATCACTGGACCCAGTATACCCAAGATGATGGGCGTGGAGGCCGAGACGATACATGTTAGCAGTAGTGGATGGAGTCCTGTGTGGGTTGCGGATAACTTGGGGGTGATGAGTGTGCAATTTATGCTGCCGAATCGGGATGATGCGGTGATTTGGCGGGGCCCGAAGAAGAATGGATTGATTAAGCAGTTTTTGAAGGATGTCGAGTGGGGAGAGCTGGACTATCTGGTCGTCGACACACCACCGGGGACGAGCGATGAACATTTGAGTGTGAATTCATTTCTGAAGGAGAGCGGCGTTGATGGCGCGGTGCTGGTGACGACGCCACAAGAGGTCAGTTTGCTGGATGTACGGAAAGAAATTGATTTCTGCAGGAAAGCAGGGATTAGGATCTTGGGGTTGGTGGAAAACATGTCTGGCTTCGTGTGTCCAAAGTGTACGCATCAGAGCCAGATCTTCAAGCCAACGACTGGAGGGGCGAGAGCATTGGCGAAAGAGGTGGGCGTGCCGTTTTTGGGCGCTGTACCATTGGATCCGAGAATTGGGATGGCGTGTGATTATGGCGAGAGTTTTTTTGACAACTTCCCGGATAGCCCGGCTTGTGAGGCATTACAGCAGGTTGTCGATAATGTCAAGAGAGAAATACAGGCTTTGGGGAGGTGAAAGGTTATGGAGTTGAGATTGCAAGTCTTCTCAAGAGACCCTCTTCGCGGTCATTTCTGAGCTATGGTTCTCATCAAAAATCTAGCACAACCGCAGCGTCCTTGTGATGAGTTCTCTGCAACAACAAACGTACTTCTTGAGTACTTGGCAGACATACAGCTTTCCTCCTTAGCAAGATTCTTCTTCCGCAGCATACCTACCACTGGAACTAGCTCGACATAAAGGACATTCTGCTCGAAACATTAGGGTCATCAAAGTGGTCTTGTCAAGGGCGAGTAGCATTGCGATACATAGACTATATCAGAACCTACCGACCTCTCTGATTCCCACGTCCTTCTCAAGACGTGCCTGGAACCCAATGCAACCTGGGACAACTACGAGGCACAGAGAGGACTCCAGGACAAGACATGCGAGGCACAACCCTGGTTTTTCGTCAAAAGTGACATCTTGCTTAGGGCGGCGCTGTGAATAGTCAGACAGGGCGAGAAAGACAGGACGAGTCAGAGCTAGTGCTATAACAGCGAAAAGTAGGAGAGAAACTACGTGCTGAGGTGGTGTTGTGATTGCATAGGTCACCATCGTACAAAGTGTTGGTAGGCAGACAGAATGGAAGATTTTGACGAACACAAGCGAACACAAGCCAAATGTACAGTGGCCAATCCACGTTTGCAAACACTTTGTGCAATAACATAATACTACAATGCAACCATATGTCCCAAACGCCATTCATGAGCCTCTTTTCCGTACATTCCCTCAACTCAAGCAGAAGCAGCCACAGCCTCCGCAACAGTAGCATACTCACTCTCCCCACTCCTCTCAAACTCCGCCATATCCAGCGCAACCAAAATACTATCCCTCACAACCTGTTCCGGATCGTCAATAAACCTCCTCAACACCTCCTCCACACCCTCCTCATCCCCCAAACTCCCCAACGCCTCCGCCGCCTCATGCCGCACCATGCTCTCCTCCTTCACATCGCTCAAACACTCAATCAGACTCGGTATCGAAGCGGGATGAGACAATTGGCCGAAGACAAAGGCGATTTCGTGGCGGAAGAGGGCGGACGGGTCGGCGAAGCCGGAGGCGAGGGCGTGCACGGCGGGGACGGCGGTGGGCAGGGTTGGTGGGGAGGCGAGGTCGCGGAGGGCGAACATGGCGCGGTAGCGTAGGAAGAGGGGGAGGGTTGTGTTGAGGAGGGTGGTTTGGAGTTCTGCGATTTCGGGGATGGTGCTGGATTGGGCGAGTGGTGGGGCGGGGTCGATGGATGAGAAGTCGCTGGGACGAGTTTGTTAGAGCCAGGAGAGGTACTATTGTGTTGAGGTGCATGAGATGGGTATAACATACCTCTGCTTCAACCGCTCCGCAATGCCTTCCTTGGAATGCTCCCATTCTATCCTGTCTACGGCGATGTCGCAAGTCTCCCTCACGACCTCTGGCTCTTGCTTGTCATCTCGCAGCTCTTTGAGCAGTGGTAAGCTGCTAACGTCGCCGAGCGCACCCAACGCTTCTGCTGCTTCGTGTCTGCACATCGAATCTTCCTGCTTGTCCTCGAGCACTTTCTTGAGATAGGGCGCCGATTCCAGATTCCGTGACTGGCCGAGACAGTATGCGAGTTCATGCTTTAATAGTGCTGATGGAGACGTGAAGGCTGCGGCGATGGCTTCGATAGCGGGGATCGTGTCGTTTGTTTCGGGGTGGAGCGCTGCATAGTGCTTGAGGGAGAAGAGTGCTCGGAAGCGTTTGGCGAGAGGGGCGGATTCGGAGGTTAGGACGGAGCGGAGATGAGGGATTTCGGACGTCTGCTTGCTTTGGGTGGCGGGTATGTCTACTGCGGATGGTGCCATGTCTGCTGTATGTTGTGTATGTGGTAGGTCATGTGTTGTGTTTCAACATGGTTTCGAGAAATCATTTTCTATGCCAAGCAATGCGGGGACGAGGTTCTTCAAGGTTCTCAAATTCTAGATCACTCTAATACCTTTGCTATCCTTTGTCAACTGTCAACTCAAGAACCCGTCCCTCAAAGTCTTGTCACACCACCATGGGCTCAGTCGTCCTCCCCCATCTCGCCACAGGCTGGCACGTCGACCAAGCCATCATGTCCGAAGAAGACCGCCTAGTCGTGATTCGCTTCGGCCGCGACTGGGACGCCGACTGCATGCGCCAAGACGAAGTCCTCTACCGCATCGCCGAGCGCGTCAAAAACTTCGCCGTCATCTACCTCTGCGACCTCGACCAAGTCCCCGACTTCAAGCAGATGTACGAACTCTACGACAGCATGACCATCATGTTCTTCTTCCGCAACAAACACATGATGTGTGATTTTGGGACGGGGAATAATAATAAGTTGAATTGGGTGTTGGAGGATAAGCAGGAGTTGATTGATATTGTCGAGACGATTTATAGGGGGGCGAAGAAGGGGAGGGGGTTGGTGGTTAGTCCGAAGGATTATTCGACGAGGTATAGGTATTAGGTGGTCTTTTGTTGTTGGACAAAGGAAGTGCAAACCCGGCAGGCTGGAACTTTACGAGAGGTGCTCGACTCCCATTCACTGAAAGAATTTGGGGAGAAATGGACGGCCGACAAGGATGTGTTCGAGACGCGGAAAATACTATGGATGGGCAGAAGATTACGTTTCACATGCAACGATCGACTACCTTCTGGGAAGGACAGCCCTCACAGCATTGCTTACTCTGTTACGTTCTCGAGACTTGACTGGAGACTGAATAGAGGTGAAGAGTGGAGGACAATATCTGAGCCAACCTTTTGTAGGAGCTCAGAGACGGAAGGCTGTGTTTTCAAGAGCATGCCGCTTGTTCTCCCGGGAAGTGAAGGAGTGCTCACGTCTGGTCAATACGTTGAGGCTCTCAATCTCAAATTCCGGTTGGTCTCTCTTGCCAAATGTACTTCTATCAAAATCAAGCTAATTTCAAAGACTTCTATAAACGACATTACCTAGCACGCGCCTCAAAGCGAAGTGCTGTCGAACACCATGCGTGACATTGTCGTCAATCTACACCTCATTAATTGAGTCTCCAAAACCAGACGATATTGTGATTGTTGAAGAGGGACTTACGTATCTACCCACTTCGCCCGAAACAGTTCCACTTCACCCCCAGAACAGTAAGCGTTGCAATGTCACCTCGAATATTGCTGGCATCTCCTGCTTTGTTACGATAATGAAAGCACTCGCTAGCACATTACTCTTGGTCCATGTGCATTGCTGGCCTATCTGTCCAATGAACTGAAGCATGATGAACGCAGCCGCCGCAAATCGTAACAAACCATATCACAGAAAAGCAGCGTCGTCGTAGTGCTCGTCATAAGCCTCAATGATGCAAGAGGAGCTAGGCTAATAAATACGAGTCTTCTCCCAATTATCCCAAAGCCAAGTTGTTTGTCGTATGGGTCCTTGCTGCGGCATCTATCGCTTACATGAAAGCGTGCGGCAACCTGCAGACGGCATCTAGTTAATACAGGACTCGCCGGTTCGAGCAGTATTCTCTCCGTATCAAGGATAGAAGTCAGCTCTCTCATCTTATTCCACGTTCCTTAAGCTGATCCTCACCTATTGTTAGAGTTTCTATCGAAAATGCCGATCCGAGTCCTGAATATATTGGTACAAATCAGCTAAGAGAGCGTCCCGTGATGCTTGTCTATCCCTTGATGTTTGATGGCGGAAGAAGCATGGCGAGGGCGCGAACGGTTTCTGTTTGTTTCTCGCGATGATGCCGAACCGAGTCGCGGTCGACATCAAACGTCCATGGTCATTGAAGACAGAAGAGAAGAGGAATCGACTCTTTCCAAACCTTATATCCCTCTTGCAATCAGCCTGCTCTTTTCCCCAGGATCAACCGGTATGACCCAGGAGAGTTCCAAGAGATAAATGTCGGAGACCTATCCAGGTCAGAAAAAATATTGGAAAGGCTCCAAAGCGGACTTCCAAGCTGGAAGACACAAATGTGGAGCAAGCTTTTCGTCAGCTTGTGCAGACATACGTTGGTAGTGCCACATCTGGATTGTCTACAAAGCAAACCACGCGATGCCGCGTGTTCACCAAACTTCGTCTGGGTTTCTACAACGAGGTTCCAAAAGAGAGACGATGGCGCCGGCGGGTGGTGAAATGAGAATCTCGAGAGAGGAGGGTGAAGAGGAGTGGCCCTTCTTAGTCGGCTCGGACCTGAACAATTGGTGAGGCATCCTGCGCATGGCATTTAGTCCGAGTACCTAAATCGTGTAAAATCTTTAGCATCCTTCTCAATAATAATGTTAGGTAGAGAAGTGCTGGTTGCCTGGTTCTTGATCACAAAAATAGGGCTTGAATTGCGATGATATTAAATATTGCTTTCTTAGCAGTAGCAGTGCTTCTAGCTACGTTTCTCCAGTATCCAGCATGAACGACGTCTCTCGACGATATAGCTTTGCCAACATACTTTTCTACGAACATGATACATCACTGACCTGTTGAGGGGTTGTCGTCCACTCTCTTCCTCTACTGCTTAACACTCAACCCAATACTCTGCAAATACGCGCACTTCATCTGCTCATCCGCCGCCACCGGTGCCATAGCAGTCGCATTCGTCCTGAACACCAATCTCTGCTTTCCGCCCTGTGTCCACTGCTCCCACGTAGGTGTGCCCGGGTACCTAAAAGAGTTTGGGTTATACGACCTGCAGGATTACTCTTGGTCAGCATTCACGAAATTAAAGGCCTTGATGCTGCTCTGACTGACCTAATGAAACTCGTCCAATACCCTTGCACTACAGGCACGATTCCGCTATTGATGCCACCCGGATTATACGAAGCTGCAGCGTCGCCGTTGACGCTTTCGGGACCCCAGATTGCGTTTACTTCGGTGGTGTGTGGTACGCCGAGGCCTTGGGCGATTTGATCTGGGTCAGAGACGTTCCAGAGGTATTGGTAGGATGGGACTGAGTAGTTGCTGTTTGATGATGAGTTAGAGCTGTAGGCGGAGGGGATGTATGTTGAGAGGAGCGTTGGCTTACTTGTACATGGTTGAGATGAATTCGCCTGGGCATTTGTAGCGCATATCGCCGTAGACGTTACTTGCTTGGCCTGGAGGGAGAATAGAATTAGTCTTTGCTTGCCTCGTGGGTAGTGTTCACAGGTAATTGTCAGGACTTACGCCAGTATGCGCCGGAATTGTTGAATACTGGAGTGCCTGCAAAAGGGTACATGTTGTTCAAAGTAGCAAGTTGTCCCAGCGTTATTGCTGGGAATTGGTCTTTGAGGAAGGTGTTGCTTTGGCTTATGTTTGCAGTGGATCTGGGCACGAAGACTGTGCCGCCATTAACGTCGTCGCCGATGATCGTTGGTCTGTTACACATGATTAGTCAATAGTGTCGTCGTGGACTCGTTGTATTACCTACACTCTTGAGAACCGTCCTTGCTGGAACATGCGGTATGTATAGTCTGGTACTAGGTCACCATCTAGCAATGGTGCATACATGTATAATGGAGGATTCGTCGCTCCAGGAGCGGGCGTGTTGATGTTCACGCGCTGCAGATCGGCTACTGAGACGTTTCTGAGACAGGCGAGGGTGTCGTTAGCGTTTACGCATTGGGTTCGGATGACGAGATTGTCGTATTGATATTGTGCCTCTGCTGGAGTCCAGACGGTGGCAAAAGACACGGATTCGGCGGCTGCTGCTTGGAAGAGGTTGTTGATAACATTTCCACCTATTGAAGTGTTAACGTGCGATGTTTGATTTTATCGACATCACCAAAGCGTCCTGACTTACCATATGCTGTAAGCAACAAGGAAACGGAAGCAGCACCAGCACTGTCGCCACCAATAGTGACGTGGTTTGGGTCGCCTCCGAAGCGGCTAATGTACTTGTTCACCCATTGAAGAGCCTTCACCTGATCTTTCAGACCGTTGTTCAAGCTAGGAACTCCTGGAAGAAACCCATATGGACCAACCTGGAGCAGTATTAGTCGAGTTCTGATATATGTGTCCGACAAACTATTCTCTCATGAGCCTTACTCTATAGCCGAAAGTCACGACGATTATGTTACCTCCACTGGCCTGGATAAGAGAAGAGCCGTTGAAGTTCGGGTTGGCTGATATTAGGTAAGCTTTTGTAAACATGTACTTGTCAAATGTTTCAACCCACAGTTCGTGTTGAAACCACCTATACAGTCATTGTTAATATAGTCTTCATGGCCCGGAATATCACAAATACTGACCACCCTGGATGAAGAAGAATACAGGCAGGTTTGTGGCGTTGGTTGGCGCAAAGACATCGATGAAGAGACAATCTTCTGAGTTGGTAGTGGAATTGGGAGGGCCAGGTGTAGCAAGACAGATAGGTCCGTGCTGATAGAAAGTGATCAGTTCGTGATCTTCCAGGCGATCTACAATATGGGTTCATTCTTACCTTGTTGGCAACCTGAGTGGTACTGTTCGCTATTGGGTCTGCAGGAGCAGCAAAGCGTAGATTACCAAGAGGAGGAGCAGCATATCTCATGCCAACCCATTCAGTGATGCCATCAGAAAGTGCGCTACCTAAGTAGCTCGTATAATTGACATTCACCAATGGTGCAACTGCGTGAGCATGCAAAGCATTCAGCGCGAAGGTAGTAACAAACAGAAGAAGCAACATCTTGACGGCGATGAAAAAGAGATTACGTAGATGGAAGTAGGATGAGACTGGACATCAGAGCAGCTTATATGGTCGGCATACAATACAGAAGCGGGGTAAGAGATGCGCTTGCGGACCACCATGCATGCAATTGTCCGTGTTATGGCGTTTCAGTGTCCAAGCCAGCATGAGATCACCACTGGTACCAAGACTTGGCGACCTCCTCATCTGCCTCATTGCTTAGAAGCGTAGACTTTTGTAGTCTGTAGAGGCACAAACTTGCAGTCCTGCACAGCAATATTGAGCACTAGACTGTCGATAGTGAGGTACTGGTACTATGCGACGAAGACATCATGATGCAGGAAGGAGCGGGGGTATGCAAGACGTTTCACAAGATCGACGATGTTCGGTGTAGTTGACTCCGAGCTTTCATAGTACCTTCGCCCATCGGTAGAAGTATGTGAATTGTGATGAAGGAGACTTGGATTGGCCACAGGAACAGTATCTGAAACCATGCTGAAATTACTCAAAAAGCAAGACAAGGAGAAAAAGATCGAATGATTACTGAACATGATGTTGTTGTCGCTCGAGCAACGAGCGCCAAGCCGATTGTTTATGGGGTAGAGAAGGTCGACGGAGAAGAAGCAACAACGGTCATCTTTAGCACGCTATTTCACAACAGCACGAGCTACACCACGCCAAAATCATCACTGGCACATCACCTCAAGACAATACGCTCATCAACCATCTCATCACGCTTATTGGTAACATAGTCACCACTACTTCACGGCTGCGAGGCCCCTTCGACATCAACTTCCTCACCACTCGAATCCACTGTTATCACCATCACCACCATGACCTCTACATATAACTATACGAATCGCAACACTGCTGCCCGCCGAAATCAAAGAGGAAGCGATAACAGTACAAGCTCGACTGCAACTCACTCTTCAGATGGAGAATCCGCTGCAACTCACATCACAGAACCACCCGCGTGGTCGCGAAAAGTAGTGGTGGTTGGAGACGGTGGATGTGGAAAGACGTGTTTGTTAATCAGCTACAGCGAAGGACATTTCCCAGAGGTAAAAGATACAAGCCGTCGCCGTACCTTAGCATCAGCTAATCGCGGTGAAAGAAATACATACCTACAGTCTTCGAAAACTACCTCGCCAATGTGCCTCATCCACCTACAGGAAAGCTGGTTGAGCTTGCACTCTGGGACACAGCCGGCCAAGAAGAATACGATAGGCTTCGTCCACTTTCCTACCCCGAAACCGATCTCATCTTCGTCTGCTTCGCCATCGATTGTCCTAATTCGCTCGAAAACGTCATGGACAAGGTGTGTAACAGGATCTTTCCACTTTTTGCAAACAAGAACCTAATCGATACTTAGTGGTATCCCGAAGTCCTGCACTTCTGCCCAACAACACCTCTCATGCTTCTTGGGCTCAAGTCAGATCTTCGCGACAACGAACGCTGCAGAGAAATGCTCGCCGCTCAAGGCCTCACCCCGGTGACCATCGAACAAGGTCGTGCTGTTGCACAAAAGATGGGTGCTATCTATATGGAATGCAGTGCTCGCAACAACCGTGGTGTCAAGGAAATCTTCGAAAAGGGCATCACTGTCGCTGTCGGAGATGAGTGGGACGGATACAACAAGTTGGAGGCTAAGACATCGAAGTCAGCCAAGCCAGGCACAGGCTTGCCGACCAAGAAAAAGAAGAGCAGAAGTTGCAAGATCTTCTAGTCGAGTCGGTGTTCTTACAGGTCTGCTAACATTTGGCTTGGCAGATCATGGTCTTTTAGGCTGGCTAATGGACGTGAGCGAGGACTTCGGGCTTAGACGATCATCCTTTGAGAACCTTCGGCGGCATCACGAGCGCGACGAATACGGATACGTGCGACGGCAACCCCAGTATGGCGATGATTTCGTCTGATGAAGACGGGTTCATCTTTCTTTCTCTTCTTATGTTGCATATTTGGGTTGGATGGGATAGTATTGCAATGCATTGCATTTGTGAGGCGCTTTTAGGCCGAGGTCTTTGAGTGCAGAGAAGGCTCAGACAGCCTCTCATATTTGCCAGGCTTAAGAGAAGCATATTGTTTGTAATTCACGATGTCATGATAAAAGCATTCTTGTACGACAAAGCAAGAATGTCGAACGAATTAGACCTTCCTTTACCGTTCCCTGCTTGAAAACCGGTGTTCCGAGGCTATATCACAGACGCCGCTGCTCATGATCTTGTGAAGTAATCCGTTCGAAAGCACTACTGCTTAACGCCCTTGGATATTCATCCCAGCTCCCCTCCACATACTCCAGCGTCATCACCCCAGTCCTTACTGCTCAGCCACCTGCTCCTCTTCTGTCTCAGGCGCATCACCGCTTGCACCGTCCTTGGGAGCCATTACATTTTCGAAATGTGACCATAGTGCTTCTACCGACGAGAATTCGTTGCCGACCTGTGCAATTTTATGTCAGCAACCATGACTCAAAGTGACGAGACGAGATATTGGAGGTAGAAGTCAGAGGAGAACGAAACGTCAGGAACTACGATAATCTTGATGGAGGAAGACGTACGGAGATAATGCCTTCGAGACTTCTGTTCAGTTTGTTGATGTTTTGTAGGACGGATTCCATGCTCTGTTGTTGTGGAAGTGTTAGTTATTGTTATTTTGAGCATGCACGTTGTGGGAGTTCTTGGCGAGGCGCTATGTGAATGTGCAGTGTTGTCAGATTCATGCATGCTTCTTCCTGGTCCACAGGTCAGAGATGATGGAGTCACACCCCATGATGGACATATTTTGCTTTGCTTTGCCTCTTTTGCGTGAGAACATAAATACAGTCTTTCACAAACACACACACAAGACAAGGTCCTCTTCGTCGCTCCAGTCTTCTTTCTTACAAACATGCATATTGACAAAAGAACTCACCACGCCAATCTCTCTCATAAGGCCCTCACGCTGCACCTCAAAATACGTCTTTGTCGAGGACGCGTTGATTTCGCCTGCTGGGTTACTTTGCGCACCACCTCCATTTGTCGACGCGTGGAAGGTTGATGCGCGTGACATTGCTCGTCGGTACTCCGTAAGTAAGATTTACTTCGCTTGGATGAGGGGGATAGTCTTGGCGTGAGCACTTGATTGACCCCTTTTAGGCGACGGCGATGTTGGTGGCGATGAACTGGGGCAACTGGTCTTTGAGTGAGAATTGGATGATTAAGTAAAGAGGATGGATGATTTGTAATGATATACGCTCGTGGTGGCTGATGACATATATATTGTGTTGGGCAAATGATTTCTATGCTACGGTTGTAGTAGAAGTGCATCCTCCACGATATGACCACTTCCAGCAGAATACGCTTAAGAGGCACTCTAGGCTTTCCGCTTGCTCCTTCAAGCGATGGGGAGCAGCCACTTTTGATGCTCGTGACTCTGTCGTATGCTGTCCTTCGAAGACCTTGTCCGAAAGAGAAGATTCTCGACTTTATGCACATGCCTAACCTAATGCTATGCATGATGTCCTTCATCGACGTCCTCCCACTGCTCTTGCACGGCTGAGACGTCTGTCTATTCGCGCCCGATTTCAAACCTACGGTGTACGAATCTCTCGAAACACTTCCCTGGCGCGAACGTTACGACCATGCAAGCTCTTGGTCCTGATCGTTGGCTGACCTCAAGCTATGTTGCAGTCTTCTGAATGAGTCTTCATTTCTGTCTTCGTCGCCCCTTGTACGTGAAGGGCACGGTTATCATTCATCTCATCACGCAGTCGCCAACGTAAGATCCCGATGCAACCTCGAGCAAATCGCCATATAATGTCTCTCAGTCTCAAAAGTCAACACCCCGTGTCTCACAAAGAAATCCAACAGCACCACCGCACAATTCGGCTTGAACTCTCCTCTACCCATCGCACCTCTAATCTCGTCCACCCGCATCAGCTCAAAACTTTCAACTTCATCATCACTCGGCTTGAGCTCAACGTCCTCTACTCCGGTCAAATCCAGATCGTAAATAAATTGGCATTCGGGTTGCAATAAGCCTGTTTCGCCTCCTGCTCGCTCGTCTCTGATGTGCAGGTATGTCACTGTGCCTACTGCTTTGACGTGTTTTCGGACTAGATCCTCAGAGAGTGAGGCTTCTTCGGCGGCTTCGCGCACAACGCACTCGAATGGTTGTTCGCCTGTAGCGATGCCACCCGCGACTGTGTTGTCTAACATACCCGGATATGTGGACTTGGTCTTTGCTCGTCTGGGAACCCATATCTTGATTGCGCCATCTTCCTTGCTTGTGGTATGCGCAGTCATATGGCATCCAAAGGTCACGATTCCAAAGATAGCACTCGCGGCTCTTTCCACACTGCACAGTAATGTCCTTCCGCCTTGTCTGTTGCCCTCTCCGTATATAGGATATAGCTCGTCCCTCCACCCTTTGAGTACTTCCCACTTTCCGGACTCTTGCATTGCACGTGCTGTTTGTGCCATGATGTCGCTTCGTACAGCTTCTGCTTCTATTGGTGGAAGGTCGGAGGATGGGTAAGGTAGTTCGAGTGTTAATGTTCGGGCGTTGTGGTCGAAGGTGTATTTGTCAGAGAAGGAGGGAGAGGTGAAGATGATCTCCTCGAGGCTCAGAGCATGTTGAGGGAGTATGTAGCCGACGGGATGGGGGCATGGAGTGATGTAGAAGGTATAGAAGGAGGAAAGTGTGGAACGGTATGTTGGTGAAGATGGGTATGGGAAGCTGTATTTGCATGAGCTGGGGTTGGTTCGCCTGAAATTTAGGAGGACTTACTTGTCACATTCGTTTATCAAGTCGATGTTGCTCTTGTGTTTAGCCATTCTCAGGAAGTGGAAAAGTGGTGGGTAGAGAAAGTTAAGATGCACAACTCTGAAGCGCACCTGAAACAATGAAAATGCAGGGACCACGGTAGCTGACTCGTTTCGAGGTTTCAGGTTGTGTAAATTCTAATCAAGCAAGAATGCTGTTGAAAGTCTTGCTGTAATTATCCAAGTTATATACATATACATACACTTGTACCAGGAGTGAGTGAAGAAGTAGCAGAGTGACCTAATATGCAGTATTCATGTCCACAATCCAATTCAACCTAATGATCCCTACCCAACCTTTCCTCGTCATCTTCAACAAGCTCGTACGCTGGTCTATACTTCGTTGCCTCCGTCTCTGCGCGTCCCAGGCCAGTCTGCAATGCTTCGGCACTCGTGCTTGCACCGGCGTCGACAACCAGCTTCGGATTAGGATGGGTATCGTTAGTACCACCGAGTGATGTATATCCCATATCGTACAATGAACAATAAGGAATGTCAAGATGCCGGGTGAAGGCCCAGATCTCACGATAGTGCCAATCTATTACGGGGTGTATCCTGCGAGATTGAGTGTTAGCTTTGTATGTCCTAGCAGCATATAACAATATTCATCCTTTCGCTGAAAGAATATATGCGTTTTCAAGATAGTGATGGCACGATATAACCTACCTCATGAATTTTGGCCATCCTCTATCCGTCTCATCGAAGAATGTGAGGCTCCCACCATGCGGGTCTGTTCTTCGTGTACCGACGAAGATTGCTTTAACCTCCTTATGCTCGTTTAGGTATTCTGTAAAGGCTTCTTTCATGGGTAGACTTGATGCTACAAGATCAAGGTGGTAATATGCAGATGAGGAGGCGACAAAAGAGGTGACCTCAGGGAATGGATGTGGTGTTTGAATGTAGATGGAGGTCAATTGCGTTGGAAATACGAGTGAAGAGGTATTCTTTGGAGACGCGCTGCTGTATGTCGAAGGCGATGTCGAGCTTGCTTTTGAGGTGGTGGCAGGGGAGGTATGCTGCTCGGTTGTGTTTTGGTAATCTAAACTCTCCATATGTCCTCCGTTCGTGGCTGTTGTATGAGGTGCACTTCCCACTCCTGCCGATGTTGCTTCTGCCGTTGGTCTCAAGTGTGCGTATAGTCCCACAAGGTACACGATCAACAACACAAGACAGTCCTTCCCTCCATTATACGAGAAACACAGCTGCTCGATGCTATATTTCACCAGAGCTTCTTGTATTACGCCCAGCGCTATTCTTGTTTGCTCTTGCACATCTTTGAGGACTCTGTCTTCCGTCTCTTCTCTCAAGAATCTGATGACCTTGGTATGCAGCTCTCTGCAGACATCCTCGAGTGAATGTTCCTGGGTACGGTCGGTACTCGGCAGGTTCACATGCGAGTGATGAGCTTCGGATTCGCCATTCTGCATAGGGTTGATAGTGCTACCGCCAGCGATGTTGTCGGGACTGGTTTGTGTAGTTTGAGCCTCGAGTGGCGTGCATTGTTGCATTGTCCGGCATTGAGGGAGGTGTGGTTATGACTGTTGACGATCGCCGAGGGCAATAGAGAACTCCGGATCACTAATCTCGAAAGGACTGTGTAATAAGGTGTATCGAATATTGAAGACATATATCTATGGAGAGAAAGCTATGGTACAGGTTGTATCCTTATAAACCGCCAACTCGTCCGCCTCATCAGAGCGTAGCAATTTGTGCCCAAGTCCAGCAGAACAAGCCACTCCAGAGTAGGGGTATAGTACAATTGCAAGCATAAAACGCTCCCCTAAGTCATAACTTCCATCCCATCATCACCTGTTCGACGTTCCGGTCGAATCTTACGGTCCATAATCTAATCGACGCCATCAGTTTCTCTGTAGCCTCCAACTCCCTGTCCCTCCCAAACAATGAATCCACACACTCACACCCACTCTCCATCCCCATCGCCCCACTTCTCCTCGCAGCACGATACATCCAATCCTCGCACGCTTCCAGAATGCTTTCCAGCCGGAACCAAAGTCTTTCGCCAGCGTCAAGAAACTCTTCAACCATGTCGATATCCTCTTCCTCCTCCTGCCTTTGCTTTCCACTCCTTCGCCTACTCACTTGAGCAGATGCTTTTACGACCCATCTCTCTCCACGACTGCATCGGCCACCAAGCCCAATAAGTAGAAGCCACAAATCTCCAGCCATATCAGCGAATGCACTCATAGGACCACAGCGGTGTACGGTCCAGTCGTAGATCCACTTGCCTAAGGAGTTGCAATCAAAGACGGAGCCTAGGAGAAGAATCGGGCGACGCGTCGGGTCCCAGTTCTTGAGGGAGTAGCCAGCGGGAATAGAGTGCGCGTACGCATCAGCGGCAGTTGCAACGCGTGGATGTGGAGGTTGGGAGGTTTCGGATGTACGTGATTGAGATCGAGAAGATGACTTTGAAGAGGTGTTGCTTCGTTGAGGAGTCGGTGGTTTCGACGTAGAGGATTTGCGCGCAAAGGAGAAGAAGGATGTTTTCGATTTCTGTGACGGTTGGGATGATGATGTGGTAGTTGTCCTGATCTTGTAATTTGATGGTTCTGCTGCTGTTTTTGTGTCTGGTTTCGTTTTGCGTGCTGCTGAAGACGTCTTGGTACTTTCCTTCTCCTTCTTCGAACGATTCCGACTTGGCTTCTCTTCGACAGGCCTGCTGTAAGTATACGTCTTGCTCTTCGTACTGTTTCCTATGTCGTCGTAGAATGCTGCTCGGTCATGTTCGTCGTAGAAGCGATCTTCATAGTCGTCAGACTCGTAGGGTGGTGGAGGTGAGCCTCTTGGAGATTGGTAGCCATAGCCTTCACCGTCGCGACGGAAGTATCTTTCTGTTTCATCTGGAGATGCTCGTCCGTGGTAGTACTTGTCACTTGGTACTCTGTTATGTCTTCTTTCGCGTATATCACAAGTGCTATTTCGGTGAGGTGTGCTGTTCGTCTTGCCGTAAGCGTATGATGGTGGTTCTGCGTATGTATACCGTTGCCCAGTTGGTTCTTGTGACCTTGAGCTGGACGAGGAGGAGGGACTGTAGGTATATCTATCTCTTGCTATTGGATAGGTGGAAGTATGGTATGTATATATTGCTTCGTTATATGCTTGCTGCTGACCGCCATACGAGTGCATCTTCGTCTCAGAGATTGGTGCTTAGAATATGTCGAAATCCTGTATGAACGTCTTTCTTGGTGATTGCGAGACACCACTATTATACAGCAGATAGAACCAGAAAGAAAAGTAAAGATTAAGCCTAGTCCAGACGAGGCCACGAGCAGGCTACCACAGATGAGAACAAAGAAATGTGCTGAAAGGCCGCTTTAGGCATTTCAAAGTGTTCGCTTAGCGCTTGTAAGAGGTGAGCACGGTAGTTGGTCACCAGGTTTCCTACCACTCTGTGTAACAGAAGGTGCTATGTGCTGGCAATAGTGGAGGATGTTCTGTTCAAGAGATTGTGATTAGCTTTTAGTTAAGGCTTGGAGTTAAGTGGATAACAGGAGGTTGGATATGGAAACCTTCTCCCTCGATTTCTTGCATGCATACAGTATGCAGCTAGTATATGCAGCTAAAAAAGTCTACGGAAGAGGAGTACATCCTATCTGTACGTCTTCTGTGCCAGCCTCTTGTTCCTTCTCATAATAGACGTCCTTCTCTGTCCTTCTCTCAAACGAGCACTATGAAACCACAACATACCACAACACTCGCCTCCTCGCAATCTCAACATCAGGAAAATTCATTTCGTTGTGCGTCAATGCGGACTAGTACAGTAGTCCCCGAAATTGGCACGAGCAGGGATTGTGGCCTTCGAGAACGAGCCGAGCTTAACCAGTAAGATTGTCTCGATTCCGACTTGTACTTGTGCATACTTCGCTATCATGAGTGTGCCTGTTACACCGCCTAGCATCTGATAAAGCCTTCTCGCTGGAACGGAGGTGCAGTATGCGAGACAATTGTTGGCAGGCTGTAGAAGAGTACGTCTGTAGCCGAGCTCTGAGCTCGTGTGCTTTTGATTGCATTTGAGGGGTCGTAACGGATTAGATAGTGCAGCGAGCCTTCTTGCATATTGGATCCAAGCTTCCTGTCGCTTCGTGAACATTTAATAGACACCTAAGTCTGTAGCATACCTCCATCCGTCGTTGAGCGGCTTGTCTATACCTATCATCTGGTCCTCTTCGCAGCGAGCGTAAGCGTGTCTCAGCTCGTGCTAAATAGCGTTTGTGGTGGCTTTCAGTTTCCATGTTCCTGCCGTTTTGCTATTGCGCAATCGGATGGCGTGGATTCAAATTTTATTGGCAAAGCATAAGAACATGTTCACGGGACCTGGCAGAACTACGCAATGCATGTTAAGATAGGTAGAGACTTCTTGTGTAGAGATGAACTGGAATAGTATGAATGCTGATCTACCAAACGAATCAAGAACAGACAAAACACACCAAAAGGCGCCTGCGGGTTTGTGGAGCGGGTGGGAGGTCGAAATTGTTCTTGGGAAACTTGACTTGTCTCGATCCGATCAGTATGCGAGGGGGGAGGTGTAATAGCCGTCTTGGTTCAGGATTGAGGGCTTGTGAGAGACGCCCTCGACTCTCAAGACTGTGGTGTAAGTGGTGGTCTGCCTGGCATCTCGAAGCTCGGGATATTAGGACGAGGCGGTATAGTACGACCTCCTCTAATTTAGACCCTGGTGTGACTGGTGCCGACGATTGTTCTGCTCGAGCAGTTCTATGTACAAACACACTCTTCCTAATGGCTGTCTCTAAGAGACGGGACAAATTTGTCTGAGATCTCGAGGCTGTTGGGGGTGTGAAGGGTCCTGTAGGCTCTTGACTTAGATCATTTTTCTGATGAGGCTGCATCCTAAGACCAAAGGCATTTCCTGAACATGCTGATGATCTATCCGTCCATCTCTCCCTTCGCGCCTTCTTCCTCCAGCTGAGCGTCCGCAAGCTCACAATCGGATTTCCATGCCTTCACCAGATTGCCAGTCCTCAGCATCTCCTGTGATATCTTAAGCTCAACCTCCTTAGCAGCTGCTGAACTTGGCACACGGATCGTGGGAAAGGAACATCCATGTGGGAAGCATGCTTGTACCGCCTCAGATGGTCCAACTCCGCTGTATTTGCGATGCCGATATCGAAGCTCTGTAAGGCTTGGGTATGTTGTGGAGAGCAGTGAAGGATGCGCTGATCAGTTAGTTTTGCTTGGTCTTCAGGTTCTTCGACTCGAACAGGACTCACCAGTCGTACTTCCGTCTTTGTGACAATCCACCAGATGCTGGATGTAGAGTCCAACGAGATCGAGACGATATACCTTGCCTGATACTTGTTCCTGAACTGCCTGCGCAATCTTCAAGGCTTGTCGTTCTGAATTGAGCAAGAACGCTACAAATTCTTCACTTGTCAATGATAGGTATCTGGACGTATTGATATAACGACGTTTGATGTGTGGCATTATCAACATATCTTCCGTGGGTGTAGTAATGAGGAGTCGTGTGTCAGTGGAGCTTGTAACGCTGAAAGCATGCGCCGCGACAGTACAGTCATCGGTGTTTATGAACTTAACACAAGACTCGACTGTGCATGACTTGTCCTCGTTCATGCTCACATTCAACTTCGTGATGTTGGGCTTGCTGTTAGAAAACTTGCTTCGGAGCGCTGCGCTCATCATGAGCTCTTGCAGATTGGCGTTGTGCTGATCAAGGGAGAAAGGACTGTTTTGAAACAACTTCAGCAATTCTCTGCCAACCGAAGTCACATCCAAGATGCTCCAACTGTTACACTCCGCTGGAAGTTCGACTTGGACAGTCTGGCCATGCTCTGCATGGAAAAGCTTGAGCTGGGATTAGTTAGTCAGTGTACTAGGGATTAAACGTTGTGTGTGGAGTGCTGGACCCAGACCCAGCACACGGGTTGAAGGATGTAGACCTACATCTCTTTGATCCTCTGTAAGGCGACAAACCCACGGCTGCCTCGCTAATGCTGCGCTTCTTTTGGTTGAAATCCCCACCACAGTACTCCTCTTTGCTTTTCTATGACCTTTCGCAAGCATTTTGCATTACAGTGTTCGCTTCCTGTCTCTATAAACTTCCATGAAGTCCACTGGCTGTAGTAGTGTGGGGGGTGTATCGAGAGGTCTTAGGTCTGTAATTTCATGGCTTGTCGATTGAAATCTCTTCATATTGACTCCGAGATGAGGCTTGTCGGCACCTTCGCTTGTAGCCTCAATAGGGGATGTGAAGCTTGCTGGTGGGCTGAGAGTGCTTGTCGGCGCAGGACGCGATTAAATCTCTTGAGCGACGTCGGGGTCAGATTTGATTTGTAACTCCTCCGGAGTTTCTGGCCCATTAGCTGGTACGTAGCTTGCTGGACTGGAATCATCACTTTGATCCGCCATGGCTGCTGAAGAATCTCCCAGTGAGGTCGTTGAGATGGTAGCTCTTTGAATAAGTCTCCGTGCAGAGAAGTAGTGATGTGAAGAGTGCCACTGGAGCGAGGAAGGACAATAGCTGATTCAGGATTTAGGTATCTGTGAGAGTATCTAGATTAGGATAGCGTTGATGTGGAAGCTGTCGATCCTGTAGAAGTAATGGCGTAAAGAGTGCTGATGAAAACGGAGAAGTACACTAGCTGATTGCGAACCTGGGCATCTCTGATGTAATCTGTTTGGGATGGAGTTGATGGAGAAGCTATCGATCAAAGTGAACGTAGTGGTGAGGGGAATGCCAGCAAGACTCGAGAGTGAAAAGTTGTAGAGATGAGAAAGAGAAGGAAAGAGCTTGGTTGCAGGAAAGTCAACCACAAGGTAAACACGATCATGTTTCAGATCCAGTGTGAAACGGATCTTCTTCAATCGCAAATCCACCTGTCAAGCACAGCTGTGAGGTCTGCCATGAGCTTTTGTCGCTTAAATTTTTTCATGAGCCTTACTACAATCTCAATGATGAAGTTCAATGAGGAGAAGAGGAGCATTGTTGAAAAGTGTTGCTGACCAACATTAAGCCGCAGTGTTTGTTTCGCGCAACGAGACAAAGAAAAGATGGCACTGCGCCCGTCTTCGTTCACTTAGGAAGTGTGTTGGGCCTGTCTTCACTCACTTAGAAAGTGCAATTTCCTTTTGCTTGTCGCTCTCGTCCTTCGCGTATTGTATTCCATGCTCGCCCAGTACTCCACTCCTGAGAATCTCGCATTTTGTTCGATTCCTAGTGTCGGGACCTTCAACGAATGGAAGAAGAGGGCAAAAAACTCAGGCCTTTCGACCTGAGGAAAACAGCTTTTCAGGCATTCTATTATTACAGCCCTAAGCTCGCATATCGTTCCGCGACTGGTGGTGATGCAGTGGGAAGTGGTTGGCATGATGATTGGAAGGTTTGACGATACTGCTTGACGCGAGCTTTACGTAGCTTCAGATTGTTCTGTTGTGTGATCAAGATCGAGTTGTGGAGGTTCTGTGAATTACGAAAGACCATGAAATGCGCAAATGGCAGCGCTTTTTCGCCGCGCTTGACTGAATTGCACACCTCAACAAGCTCTCTGTTAAAGTTGTGGCGTGTCTCTGAGCCGGATCTGCCACAATCATCCGTATCCAGAGACGATGGCTACCTTACTGGAGACAGTCTCACGATACTGTCCAATGCGCAAGGACTATAATATGCTCTTGGATATTGAGTTGACAGCTTAGACGGGATGCGCAAGTATAATTGAGACGATACGCACTGTACAGTTCACCATGAAATGGTAGCATACTTGTAGTGCTGGAGCGTACACGACAATCATGCAAAGGAGGGGAAACCAAGAGATATCTTTCATATTCAAGAAAGCTGAAGGGATAAACCTAGAGTATGTAACTCTAGCAAGGACTGAAGCAAGAAGCTGGGGGATATCTCACTATTGTGCTAGTAAGCGAGAAGGTGTTCTCGTGTTGTTTACATCACCTTCTCGCCCTTCTCTGCATTCACCTTCGTCTTGCAAAAAAGGCCTTCTCAAAGCGCTTCTGTGTTAGCGCATTTTTTCTGCCGAGAACTAAGCTTGGCAAACAATGTTGATTCGTCATTTTAGGTGGGGCACAGCCAAATTTTTCTTTCTGTTGAGAGACTGGACCCTGTCTCAGAACTTCTATATAATCCTGCTCGCCCTCTTCATTTATTCGTCAGTGAACATAGTATGAACTTACCCCCCCCCTACCTTTCAATACACTCACTAACACCCACCGCAGCTTCATAGAATCATTTCTAAAGTAAATCACCTCTTCTGAGCTTCTCAAAAAAGCTACAGTACTCCAACACGGCTGATGACGGAACGACTCGCTGCCCTAGAGTGATGCTGTTTACTTTCGCTGCGTCTGTGTGTGGTCTTTGACTGCCATGAACAAGAAAGTGGTGATGATCTCAACCTGCCTTTGGTTTGGCTTCGGCCGGCTGGAGGTAGGCGGGTGGTGATGTCAGTCTGACGTGTCCCTTTTTTCAAGATTGCTACTTGCTGCGGCGAGGGTCGTTTGGAAGAAAGCTGAGAATGGCGTTGATGTCGGGATGTGGTGATGATATCGTGGGTGGGCAAGCAGTGTTCTTGTGAACCTTATCAATGAAAAGACGAAGCAGCGTTCGATTTATGTGAAAACATTATTGAATGAGTTACTATGCTACAACTTCTTCTTCGTCAGACACAGGTGCCATGTCTCTACAAGTTGTACGTGGCCGACTGAGTAGAAAGCTGAGCCACCGCGCTGAAGCAATATTGTGCATCCTCGTGAGTTCCTTGTGTACCCTCAACCAATGCCTACCACTTCTCGATTGAGGGGCGGACGTCAAAGTCGTTTGTGAAGCAGCTTCTGGGCTGCGTGTGAATATGCCAATACCTAAAATGAATCAGTTTCGAATAGTAAGACTTGTGTGACTTTCAGCTTACGCATCAGCTATGGCATCAGGCGAGATTTTGGCATCAGGGCCTGCGTCTTTCATGTACTCCTTCGTACGGGGTATATCAATCACACCGTCGATTACAGAATGAGCCACATGGACACCTTGAGGACCAAACTCCTTTGCCAGGGAGTGTGACAATGCACGTAAAGCCCATTTGCCTATGAGAAAGGGAGAACATCAGGCGAACGTCATTGCAGTAGGAAGACGTGACACCAAAAATTGGTCGAGACTAACCAGTTGAGAAACTTGCCATTTGAGCGTTGCTCTTGACGGACGCAGTGGCGCCAGTGAATATCAGTGTTGGAGCATTTTCTTCTTTAGTAGCTTTGAGCAAGAACGGCAGGCTTTGTTGTGAAAAATGGAAAGCTCCAAAGCTGATTCATCACATACATTACTTGAATGCTTACTAAATCTCAACTTGGCTGATGCGCTTACCAGCTGACGCTCATAGCATTGACGAACGTGTTCTCATCCGTGTCCAAGAAAGGCGCTTTCCTGAAACCTCCACTGGCGTTGAAGACAGCTGCGGCACATAAGCCACCGAGCTCTTGTTCAATCTGCTTGAAAGCTGCCTTGACACTGGCGGAATCAGATACGTCAGTGCTGATGCCGATTGCCTTGCCTCCAGATCCGTTGATTTCCTCTACAATGTCTTTGTAGTTGTCTGGATTTCTAGCGAGAAGAGCAATGGGGTAGGCTTTTGCGAACTTTACACCTTTGCATCAGCAAGTGGAGCATATGGCAAGTCACGATTGTGTTACCTTTAGTGCCACTGATCGACCTGTGCCAGCACCAACTCCAGCGATCACAGCGAAAGGCATTTGAGAATGGAGAAAGTGCGGTTAATTGGAGGAATGTTGCCCGAGTTGGGATATGGCAGAGAGAACACGGTGTTATTGCAATGGGATATTGTGCTAGTTTGCATCTGCTTTACCTAGGCAAGATGTCGTTGATGACAAAACAATGGTGGCTGCTTTCAAAGCAATGTTTCAGGTGATGCGTGCCGAAAATAGCCGGAGTTCAGCCGCGCGGCCAAGAGACAAGTTTACCGCCCGATGCTCTACCGCCGACACTCCGCTGGAACATCGTGAAATCATGAACAAAATGCAGGTCGTCTTGGCTTGTTTCTTTCATGTATTCGGGGCATTCTTTTCGTAGCCAAGAATGCCAGCGTGTTGATCTTGCTGAGTGTGACCTTGATGTCCAATATATAACCCGTCTTTCATCCTTCGTAAGATTTGGAAAAGAAAAGATATAACAACAGCAACGGGATGTCTTCCTTCGATAATGTTGAGCTACAACCACGTGTGGGAGCAGCTGAGCTGGAAAGTCAAGCTGGCAATGGTAGCACTGGCAAGGCTGACTACGGCTTCACTTGCGCGACCGCTGTCACTGAAGACACCCGTGCTGGAAATGATGCTGTGCAAGAGAAATGGAATTATCCGAGAAGAAACATTTACAAAACTGGAGCCGCATTTTGGGGTATGTCTTCGTCAGGAAGGGGCGTTGGGAGAACTCATTCTAATCGTCATGCAGCTTTCATAGTTATGGGAGCTAACGATGGTAAGTAACGTGGTGTACTCCTTATCTGATGAATAAAGCTAATCTAGTTCGAAGGTGCATACGGCGTAAGGATGAACCTAAGGCTGCTGAAAGATATTTGCTAACCATTCTGCTAGGCCCTTATTCCTTATGTGACTACACACGATAAGCTCTGTCTCATTCATTCGATACTGACTCAACAACCAGCTTCAAGAATATTACCACGTCTCGTACGCCGTCACTTCTGTCCTCTTCCTTTCGCCTTTCATTGGATACACCCTTGCGGCACTTCTGAACAACGTAATACACATGCGTTTTGGACAGCGTGGTATCGCCTTTGCTGCACCGCTTAGCAAAATCCTTGCCTACGTCGTTCTCTGCGTTCATCCTCCTTACCCTGTCATTGTGGTATTCATAATGTTCGCTGGTTTTGGGAACGGGCTTGAAGATAGTGCATGGAATGCTTGGGTTGGTCCTATGGAGCACTCGAATGAGGTTTGTCAAAGACGCCTTTCGTTTCTTTCTGGAGCTAATCTTATGAAGGTGCTCGGATTTTTACATGGTTTTTATGGATTGGGCGCCTTGCTTGCTCCGTTGATTGCTACTAGCATGATCACAAAAGCGAGCTTACCTTGGTACACCTTCTACTACATCATGGTAGGTTTACTTTCCGTGGTATCTTCGAGATCTATCACTGACAACCGACCAGGTCGGTGCAGCCGTCATTGAGTTCTGTACTTCATTTTCGGCCTTTTACGCATCGACCGGGGAGGTCCATCGTGCCAGTAATCCACTCACAGACGCAAAGAAGGACAGTCCGCTACAGGAGGCTCTGTTCACGAAGCCAGCAGCTCGGGTTACTTGGCTCGTTGCTTTCTTCCTCTGCGCTTATGTTGGCACAGAGGTGGCCGTCGGCGGCTGGGTTGTTACATTCATGTTGAGAGTCAGAGGTGGAGCTCCTTTCCCCAGTGGTATAACTGCAACCGGTTTCTGGCTAGGCATAACCGTAGGGCGAGTCGTACTTGGGTTTGTAACTGGAAGAATTGGAGAGAAGCTTGCTATTTCGGTAATGGCCTCACCCATGCAATGCTATCACAGGTTACTAATGTTTGTCATAGATCTATCTCTCCCTGGCAATAGTCTGCCATCTCTGTTTCTGGCTCATTCCGTCCTTCAACGCCTCGGCGGTTTTTGTCGCCTTCGTCGGGTTCTGGTTAGCACCTCTATTTCCGGGTGCTATTGTTGCCGCGACGGGACTTCTTCCAAAGCATCTTCACGTCACTGCCATAGGTTTTGCAGCAGCTATCGGAGGAGGTGGAGCTGCCATATTCCCATTTGCCGGTTTGTCCCAACCCGATCATTGCCCCTCTTCTCAGGTTAACATCTTCCAGTGGGTGCCATTGCGCAAAAAGCCGGCGTCAGTGTGCTGATGCCTTTTGCACTCGGTCTGCTCATCGTCGATTTGGCTTTGTGGCTTGCCCTGCCGAGGCAGAAGAGCAGGAGAGGCACTTTAGCCTCCAGTAAGGGGGATGGTGCTGGAACCCCAGGACCATTGAGCGGTCTTAGGAAGAGACTAGCAAGAAGGAGATCGAGTTGCGGAGGATGATGGAGGACAGAAAGTACACCATTTGAAGATGAAGTGAGTCTGAGGGGAGGCTGGTTGTATGGCTTACGGTGGAGGATTGAAATTATCCATATGTCTTTGGATCTATATTATATCAGCTACTATTTGTTGTGAAAGAGTAGTCCGAGTAGTTGTCTTGTAAGCAGCGATTATCTAATCGGCAAATTCATACCCTGCACCTGTTTCAGATTTTCGCTGAAACAACCTAACAAAATTTATATCAATCCGCACTCACACACTCGATCACGCCGATTCCCAATTGTCTCACCCCCCGCTTCGCTTAGTCACGTCCTCGGATTTCGCAGATCGACTCCTCAACTTCGATCCTCTACAATAATCCTTTTCCGGCGCACACCTCTCCTTCTCCTTCCTCGAACACATCATGGCAGACTCCGAGCTCTACACCGACACCTTCCAAATAACCTCACTCAACCACCAAAAGTACGACCGCGTCGCCCGCATCACAGCCACGTCCACCGACTCCACAACCTCACTCTCCCTCGACATCAACACAGAACTATACCCTTTACAAACCGGTGAAACAATCACAGTCCTACTTGCAAGCACACTCAGTCTGACAGGAGGAGGTGATTCAGAAGACGGCGCAAAAAAGGCAAACAGAGGATGGGCTGAGTTGAGCAGGAGTGGCGAGAGCACGTTGGCCGACGCGTACGACTATGTGTGCAGAGGAAAGGTATATCGGTTTGAGGAGGGAGAGGAAGGAGGAGTTGTGAGGGTGTATGTGAGCTTTGGAGGACTGTTGCTGTATGTGGAGGGACCGTGGAAGAGGCTGGCGGGCGTGAGGATGGAGTACATCTATTTGCTTGTGAAGCGATGATGGCGAGGTGCAGGTGGAGGATGAAAATGCCTGGTACGTCTTCATTCTACCAGCAACGACAAAGTCAAGATGGTACATGCACTTGAGGTGGAATGGAGAGCGCAGTAAGTTCAAGCACGTATCGAAGAAGGGTGCGCCCGATCTCAGGTATGACGAGGTGCTGAACGCTGCAGATGATGCATTTGCTCGGGATATGGTCAAATATAGCGTGCCAAACCGGAATGAGCGAGAAAGATGGAAAATATGCTGGAGGATCGATTTCCGCGATGCATGAGCCATGATTGGATTCGGCGTGTTGAGTACGAGATAAAGGCTCCTGGAGACCTATGCTCTGGACAGTCTACATGCCGAAGAAACAGAATCAATATACATGTATCGCTCAGGACTAAAGTCAGGACTGGCAAGAGGCGTCTCATCTTGGATCGGCTAGTCCATCCCAGGTTCATCAATTCAGATTACTCGCATTTCAGAGACACCTCTTATTCCACCTGTTTTTGTCTAGTGTGACTTTCTACTATCGATCATTTATAAAGTTTTATTATGTATGTGTTTTCAATGTATTTACCATACATCCCAAAGGCTTGGCATTTAAACTTTTGGAAAGTAGAAATCGTACCTAACTCAAAGAAAAAAAAGTTGTGGAGAGTGCTTGGGAGTCTCCTCGCGCTCTTGAGTGGATTACAATCTGATATCTGACCATGAGCGTCTTTGGGATGCCTTATTGGATCTCACTCAAGTCTTGACCTTGAATTTAATACGTAAGAAAAAAGACTGACCGTTTTCTCCAAGCAACAACACGTCATGCACATCAATTCTATCAGTTCTGTTACAAGTACAACATGCTCTCTCATTCATTCTCCATTCATCCCGTGATGCCTCCGAATGCCTTCAGATGATCCCGGTGATAGCACCACCCCCACCATCGCCACAACTACTACCAAGGCTCACGCATCATCTTCCCTCGAAGACGACCCTCGCCACCCATATCAATGGAGTAATGCTCGCAAATGGCGGATAACCTTGATTGCCTGTCTGGTATGCTTTGTCGTCGGCATTAACAGCACAGCCATAACAGCAGCCGCAGAACCTATCAACAATGATTTTGGGGAAAGTGACGACAACCCCGGCATGCTTCCAGTATCATTCTGGCCCGTCACAGCTTGGAACGCAGGCGCCGCTATTTGTCCAATGGTTGCATTGCCCTTGATGGAAGATGTGGGCGTTTACAAAAGCTATATTTTTATTTATGTCCTGTTTATCATTTTTGTGATACCCCAAGCAGTGGCGAATAGTTTTGCCACGCTTGTTGTTACAAGAGCTATTGCGGGGAGTTTGGGAGGAGTGCTGCAGAACGTGATTGATGGGATTGCGGCAGATGTTTGGGAGGGGGAGGAGAAGCGGTTGCTTCCTTTGACGCTTTATGTTTTTTCTTTGGTTGGAGGTGAGTTTGGTGGTCTTTTTTAGTGCTTGTTGCTCCAGCCTCCAGTATATGTTACTTACTTCTCTAGGTGTCTCATTTGGACCCGTGTTCGGCGGCGCAGTCATCTCGCACCTATCTTGGCGTTGGTATGCTTTATATACTGTCGATACGTCCACATAATTGTCTGGCTGATGTGTAACTGGCAGGATATTCTACATTCAATTAATCATATACGGCCTTCTACTTCCCATCGCCATTCTACTCCTAGAAGAAACTCGACCAAACATCATCTTCAAGCACTCAAACCAATACAGAGTAGAGACCCATTCGAATTCAGACGAAAATAGTACCAAAAACGTAAAAGTTATCAACCTCCTGACAACCTCCCTTCTTCGACCTCTCAAGCTTCTAACAACCGAGCCCGTCATCGCCAGTATGACCCTCCTCTCCTCCTTCGCATTCGGCCTAGTCTTCCTCGCCACTCAATCAGCAGGCGCCGTTGTCTTCCCAGACGTCTTCGCTTTCTCAGCTGCAAACGCAAGCATCGTACAAATCGCCTTAATCATCGGCGAGACGTTCGGCTTACTAGCTTGTCTCGTGCAAAACAAGCTCTACCTCCGTCCCCTACACAAGCACAAGCATACCACCACAGAGGAGGCGAGCGAAGAAGCCAATCTCATACCAGAACAACACCTTCCCATCGCTGTCCTCGGCGCCTTCCTCGGCATCTCCATCGGTCTTTTCATCTACGGCAGCTGCAGCCTTGCCTCCCTTCCTTGGATCGCTCCCGCCATCGGCCTAGCGCTGGTTGGATTTGGCATCATGTGTGTTGTCCAAGCTGCCAGCTTATACGTCACCGACGCCTTCCCCACTGTCGCGTCAAGCGCAATTGCTGGCGTTGCATTTGGAGAGAACTTATTTGCGGCGTTTTTGCCATTGGCGACGGATAAAATGTATGCGGTTTTGGGTAATGTGGGAGCGAGTTGCTTGTTGGGTGGTTGTGGCGTTGTGTTGAGCTGTTTTCCAGCGATTTTGATCTGGCGGAGAAGCAGAGCGAGGAGGAAGAGGTAGGGGATGTGTTGGTTTGGAAGTCTCTGCATTGTGATGTGAACTCGGCAAGGATGTCACTCCTGCATGCGTGAAAGATGCAATCTTTCGTATGAAACGGATTTACTGATCTGGTTGTAAAAATGTGGGACATAGTTGTGCGTTCTTGCGCAATTGGGACGTCCAAAAGTCACTGAGTTGAAGGCTGGAACGCTCTGCGTAACAGGGAATATGAACAGTAGTCTTCGATGTTGCTCTGAATACCAAGGCTGAGGAACTCCGCCTATTTCGCTCGCAACCACGGGAGGGAGGAACTACCAACAATCGCCGCCCCCTCCCCCTCCCTCTCCCTCCTCCACCACCACCACCACCTCCTCGACTTCCTGCGCCACCGCCCCCATCACCTCCACAGTCCACCCAAAGCAGAAGCAGCGCTAGCAGGACCACTACCACCACCATCGCCACCAGCGCCATCGGACACTGGCGCACTCAAACCAATCTGAATTACAATTACATATCAGCAGAAAGACATACTCCCGAGATACGTAGCAAATAAGATTGAAGAGGGTGAAGGCAGATTGACGCTGAGGTGACTGTCAGCAGACAAATTGAAGTCGCACCATATTCGTGAGTAAGATTATTGTAGGTAAAAGAAAATGAGATTTACCTGAGTCGTCCACAATAATGACACCTTTTTTGTTATCGAATTCTTCGAACGCATGAGCTTGTATCTCTAATACATCTCCTCCCCTCCATTTGCTGTATCTCTCTTGGATAATATTTCCAGGTAACTTCCCTTTCTTCCTTGCAGGCACGAATGGCAGTTCCAATCGTACCGCAACAAGTGGTCCTCATATAAATCCCTCTGCTTCGGGTCCTACGATTGCAGCAATATCCTTTTGTACATCGTAATTGTCACGTATATAATTCACAAGATCGTTAATGACTATTTCCATTGCCCTTGAAGACGTGAATATAGGGAAGATATCCATGAATCTTTGAGATTTCTTGGGATGTTTCTCATAATAATGTAATTTTGAGAACACAAAATCGCGATCTGCTTTGGTTGTGGCTTCTCTCATCACAGAAGAGATAGTCTGTGTTGGAAAGGAAGCGGTTGTGATGTTCTGGTTTCTGAATAAGGATGTTACTCTTGCAGGAGCAAACAATGGTGGGGTCTTGAGACCTGCCATGAATCATACGCGATACTAACGAGGCCCGAGGTGAAACAACAGGCTTTCTACCGCGGGTTTACCATGCCGATACTTAACAGTAAGCAAAGAGAAGTTTCGCTAATTCTACCTCGCTTACGTTCTTCACGATTGGTTTCTCTTGTTTCCAAATAACAGCAGAAAGAGATAGAACAAGACAACACATGCCAAAGAGCGAGCATAGTAAAGATATCACGCTAGAGATAGTAGAGATTTTACAAGATACCGCACCAACACCACTTCTGCACAACAACAGCATCTTAGTCCAGAGGAAGAACGCCGGGTATGTCAACATCTAGAATCAGGCTCATAACCCGGAGGTCGCAGGGTCGAAACCTGTAGATGCTATCCATTGGTTTTCTTTTGCTCGTTCTTTTGTTTTACTTGGTCCGTTGTTTTGATATGTCATTGTGAGCACCTAACGCATGGGTCCACACCTCTGGCAATCACCACTCCACGGCTTGTGAATGAGCTGTCTCATGTGGAGAGCACAGTCTTGCGTCTTGTCTCAATATAAATTCACTGATCTGGCCGAACGTAGCCGTACGTTCTGCCACAACGGAATTGTCCACAAGCCACTAGCTGAGGGCTGAAACGTTCTGCTTTAGTAGTATGAACAGTAGTCTTCGCTGTCGTTCTCGACATTGCTGTTGCGGGATTTGTGCGGGTGGTTGTACAGTAAGCAAATGAGGGACTTAGCGATCGAATTGTAGGATGCTTAGGTTGCTTGGTTGATTCTAATGCTGTCTACCACAAGCGTGCACTCTAACTTTTCCGCCCAATACGTGACTCTTCATGAACTCGTCTACATATCCTTTTCGTGATCCATCATCATCTGCCATACTTTTCCGATACACCAATCGAGGCGGCAGTACGTACACATCGAGCCTGGACTAAACTCCTAGGACGTCCAAGCACATCGCAATCTCCTCTGCAGCTATCTGCAGCATTGATATGACAAAGTTAAACCAGCAGCCCTTCCGTGAGAGCAGTTCCACCTCTTCATTAGATCAGGTATCATTAGCATTCCAACTGCTATACTGCGCTCAACTGAAATCCTCGGCCGAGTACGAGAAACCTCTAAACTCTTCTTGATTAGCTTGCGAGAGGACCGAATTGACAGGTGTCAACACCGGCGTGACATTCGTGAACTCGGTGTCGAAGTTGCTAGTATCTGTAGCACTCTTGAGCTGCGGCAAAAATGGTGCAGGCACCTTCTTGTGGTAGACGTCTTCCCAGTTGACGTTCTTGAAGAAGGCATGACTCATGATTTCCTGCGCATCCGTTGGACCACTTCCTAGACGTTGCTCTGGTTCACGAGTGAGCAGCTTCTGCAGAATAGAAACAGAGTCATGAGGCATGTTGATGGGGTATAATGGCTCGTCAGAGAGAATGGCGTCGTATATCTCGTCTTCATCTTCACCGCGGAACGGAGATTGTTGCAATAGCATCTGGTAGATGAGGACACCAAATGCCCACCAATCAACAGCGCGACCGTACTTCTTATCGAGAAGGATCTGCGAAGGTATCAATATGGCAACAATCAACCATAGTCACAAGAATCTTACCTCGGGAGCCATAAATTCGGGAGTACCGCAGAATGTGCTCGTTGTTGATCCGTAGTACATGTCCTTCTTACACAAACCGTAGTCAGCAACCTTGATGTGACCATCTGTAGTCAACATGATGTTGTCGAGCTTCAGATCACGATACACAACACCGTTCTCGTGGAAGTATTTCAAGGCCAAGCACACTTCGGCGGCATAGAATCTGGTCAATGTTAGTAGATGACATTTTACCTGATACTTCAATAGACTTACTGTGCTCTCTTTGTTCCGAATTGACCGCGCTGGATATGCCACATCAAATCACCACCACTAATGTACTCCATGACAAAGTAAACTCTAGTCTCAGTCTGGAAACATGCGTGCAGGTTAAGCAAGAACGGATGTCTTGCTCTGGCTGCGATGATGAAGACATCTCTCTCAGATCTAGTACTTTCGACCTCATCATTATCGATAATGAATTCCTTCTTGAGGACTTTGATCGCATACAAAGACTTCGACTGCTTGGTCTCTGCAAGCATGACCTTACCAAAGTTACCCTTACCGAGCACTGCGAGGAAATTGAAGTGATCTAGACCAATCCTTTTCCCTGTTCCTCTCTGCTGCGCCAGTATGGTAGCGCCGCGCTGCTCAACGAATTGCGTGATTGGGGTGATAGCATAGGGTTGTTTCTCAGCTGGTGGAGGCTGCGGCTGTTGCGGTGGTAGCGTCGGGGAAGAATTTTTGACGCTAGGCTGAGGTGGAGATATTTGCTTCGAGAGCAATGGAGAGGTTGGCGTTGGCTGAAGTGGAGGAGTTACACCAAACCCTTTATCGACATCACGATACGCGCTCGGATCGTATGTGGCGTAGCTCGGCTGAGATGGCGCCGGCTGAGAAACTTGGCCCCTAGCATATTGTGCTTGTTGCGCGCCGTAATCACGGCCAGGACTGCCTAGGGTCGGTACTCTTTCTGAGGACTTTCCTGTTCCAGCAAGTGCATTTGCTGCTGCCGCAGCCGCAGTTGATGACGAGATCGCCCTCTGTGCTGATTGAGGCCTCCTTGCCTGTTGTTGCTGTTGCATTGCTTGTTGCTGGTATTGTTGAGCTGGTGACAGCATTTGTGGAGCCCGGTCATACATGAACTTTGCCGCTTGAGTTGAGAGGTCACCTGCGGAAGTTAAACCACCTGCGGTCGAGGATGTTGGAGCAGCAGACGACACCGCAGTTGCAGAAGAGTTCGACCTGTCCTCGGACTGTCTTCCCTCATAGGAGAGATGCTTGGTGGCAGGACCTGTCTTCCTCAACTCAGCGTCGCTGGAGATGTAGGAGGCCATTGGGAGCGCAGCAGGTCTGGGAGGGGGCTTGCCTGGTGCCCTCAAGTTCCTGTCGGTCATGCGACGAGTAGGAGCAGTGCGAGATCCATCCACTTTCTTGATCTCTGCCAAGATGCGATTGGCATCCCTCATGGACATGCCACAGAAATCCGGCACCAGATGAGTGCAGTGTGAATGACAAGTAAGCTTGCATTCTGCGAGAATAGTCAGTCAATGAAATCGTGTTTGTAGTTTCTAACAACATGCCTTTGCATTTCTTGCTCTTCTTGCCTAAGGGTAGCAGATAGCCACAATGACAACACCAGTTGGCAGCCACATTGCCAAATGTTTCGAAACGATGCGGAATACGGTGATTAATCTTTGCTTCATCTGGATCGCTTTCCGCATTCGATTTGCTGATACACTTGGTGACAACAAGCGGATAGCACTTCTCATGACACAAATAATGACAGTCTGAACATTGCATGCCAATAGAGTATTTGAGCAGTTCGCCGCAAAGTGCACAACGCATGATGTTGTAGAACTGCTGTGCCATGAACTTGTGGCCATACAGCTCATGGACTTCTTCCTTGCGTTGCCTAACAGCACCTTTGCGATGTAGACCATTGTCTCCTCTATTCTGGCGAGTTTGTTTGCCTGAATATAGGTCAGCATTGAAATTGGACGTAGCGCGCTAAGTACAACATACTGAAGCTCATAGTTAGGTGAATACGACCGACAGGTTCCAAGCTGAACCATGCCTCAATCTGGACTGGTCCATCTCTTGCCTGTGGACCAGCTCCCCCAAAGCCTTGTGCAGCAGAGTTGTTTCCATTGTTGGCAGTAGACGGACGCTGACCAGGAGGCGGCTGATTGGAACCTGGTCGGCCACCACCTTGACCGTCTTCGACTGTTCTGTCAGCAGATACCCATCCAGAGTCCTTGATCTCAGTTTCGATCTTCTTCTTCCTCATTTCTTCCGCGATATCAGATATCCTAACCCAAAGAAGCCCGATTGGTTGTGCTACATCGTTGCCAGTCTTGTCATAAACAGTGAGTTCGACCTCATTGCCCTTGTCAATATCAAGCTCGAAGAACTCGTCCGACCATTTATCTATCTTTGTGCCTCTGGTACGCGCCTTAACCTCATCTTCGACTTTGATGGCGACAGAAGTTTCTGGCCCTTTCGAAAAGCGTGTCGCGGTAGAAGCGTGAGTTACATCACTGATGGCATGGATGCGGATAGATAGAACACCAGTCAGAGGTTTGCGAAGAGCAGGCGCATTCATACTATCATCTACAGCACATTGTTAGTGGTGCGACATCTAGGGTTGACCTCGACCTGACATACCGTCTGCGATATCCTCAGAAGACTCCACGTCCACATGGAGGTCCTCGTACTTCTTCAATGAGCGTTGTAGCAGCTGAACCTTGTGTGCGCTTTCTATTCTTCGTGCTGAGGCCTCCTGCCTGATTTTGCGATCACCATCCATCTTGTATGATCCCATGATCTTGAGAATTCCTTCTTCATACTGCTTCTCCACGCTAAGCTTGAATTCGAGTTGAGACAACATCAGCTGAATGCGAGGACCGAGGAATGCAGTGTCATGTTTGATGAGATCTACAAATGGTTTAGTCAAAGTTCGAAGCAGGGAAATGAGCTCGAAACTCACCCAATCTTGAATAATTAGGCCGTCCTTTGGGCATGCCTACTCCAGGCGCAGAAGAGAACGGAGGACGTGCAGGCATTAGGTGATTCTCGTTGGAGAGATCGCTGTATCCACCGGCAGGCGCATTGCCATAGTCGGGCTCATCTCTAGGATGACTGTCTTGCTGCTGCCGATATCCGCCTCTATACTGTCCTTGTCCTTGTCCACTACTGGCCGGGGCGTGTCGCTGACCTTGTGGCACCTGACCAGATGGTTGCACAGCGGTGACAGTCTGACGTCCCCCAGGTCCTACTGCAGATCTAGGCGCGTTATTCCTTTCGTCGATGTTGATGCTGCCGACACCATCATTCATCCTGCGCATCTGCAATTCGCGCAACCTTCCCTCGAGGTATTCGATATTACGGCGGCCTTCACGGATCTGGTTGTCGATTGACGATCTTACCTGCGGATTGGCCTGATCGCGCATGCGTGAGGCTCCATGAACCAGGAGCTTTTCACGCTCGATCTTGCGCTGAATGTCAGCCATGACGGGATCATCCTCCATGTTGGCGATTGGGTGCAGGGGTTCTGCAGTCGGGCAGAGAGAGGTGTTTTATTGTTATTGAAGAGATCAGACGATGTTGACCGGCTCAGAGGTTCAGACGAGATGCCAAGGTTGCGGGGACGTTGTCAGATAGTGGTCGCGAGAATGGTAGGCGCGACGGGGTATAAAAAGACTGGAAGTGACAGTAGGTATGTCTGGAGAGCAGAAGCCGTGTTGCACTGTACCGGATATGGCTGCTGGGCTGCGGGAATGTGGTGGAAACAAAAGCAACGCGTGTAATGGAAGTAGGCGGCGGGGTCGGCTTACAGATGATTGAACCTTCACAGAAAGTGTTAGTAATCACGCTACAGCTTAGCGCAGCCAATGCAAGCAAGCACAAGAAGCAAAGGTGGCAGCGCGCATGCAGGAAGAGAGCTGGGCGGTGGGCGGCAGAGGATGCAGGAGACGAGGAAGAGGTCTTGTTGTTGAAGGTCGAGCAGAAAAGCGGGTGCCTAGGTGCGTGATGATGTTTTGGAGAGAGTCAATTCGTCTAATCAAGAATCATGGAACATGGAGCAGGGTCCAAGGTGGTCAAAGCTGGAGGCTGTGCTTATACCAACAAAGTGGCCGTGGATGCTTTTAGAAACGCGAATGTCACTAGGGAAGTAACGCGAATATCACCATGGAACTTGTAACACTAGTTACACTAGTCTCATACGCTGAAGAGTAACAAGCAGAGTTCAACCAACCTTTCGTTCCATCCGCGACGAATTTTTGCCACCATCAGACGTCCATTGAACGCGACTTATTGGGTGTGACCTCAGTGACTACCCACCGTTTGCGACTTGAATGACAAGCAGACTCTGTTGGTACTGAAGGCCTGTAGGGGTGTGTCCATCACCCCAGCTAAAGTCAAGCAATCAGCTAGTAAACAAGAGCTTGCTGCTTGAGCATCTTGGTTCACGACGAAGCTAATAGCGGGGTATTCAAGAAGCGAACTTGCCCGGGCACCTAGTCTTCAGTGCTTCACTCTTCCACCCTTCTTTCTTCGTCGACCTTGCCAGTGTTGTCTCTACCACGTTGATATCAGTGCCATTCCACAGCTTGACTCTGTCGTGACCAGATTCATCTTGGAGACTCTTACATTCCCCTTCAAAAATCCCTTCGCCAAATCTTTGCTGCTCCAACAGTTTCAATCTTCTTAAGATCTAGCAAACCAGCTTTGGTAACTCACATCTTCAAACCCGAAATGAGCGGTACACTACCGCCAGCAATCTGGACGAAGGTGTGTCGTCATGCAGGCTACGCCAGCCTCAAGACTCTGCTTCGTACCAGCCGGATCTTTCATCCTATTCTAGCAGACTTGTCATTCGATCAAGCACTTTTCCGACTGCCAACAACTCGCACAACAACAAATACTTTTGGGGACGATCCCAATGATACTTCCAACGAAGACCAGCCAAAAAGTAACGAATCACGAACAGAAAAGCTCAGATAATCCTCAAAACCACACAGTCCACCCATTTCTGGTCAAATGGGTCGACCACATCCGTAGCGACTGGCCAGAAGAGTACAAAGACCTCAAGGTCTGGCCACTTCGTCCGGCCGCCAATACCGATCCAGATTCCCCACGCGAGTGGTCATTCACCGAAGCATGCATTCCGACTGAATCTGCCGTCTGGCCGCCTATTACCAAGCTCAACATCATCGTGTCTTCGAACGAAGAGGATGATCTCGGATTTCACTTAATGCAAACTGTATGGGCCACAGCTGAACGTCCAGACGGTGTCACTGTGGCAGATCTCATGACCCGTTTTGTGAGACATGCTCGAGGATTCCTTTGGGGTCCACAAGATGGCTGGAAGTTTGAATGGAGAAAGAAGAGGAGTATTGTAGGAGGGATTGGTGTGACAACGGACTTGAAAGAGGCCGTCTTGAGATTGGATATTCATGAGCCATGGTCTGATGATGAAGAGGATTGAGATGTGATGTGATACACGCACCGAAGATCTGATGACCCACATGACAACAATGTCACAATGGCATTGATACTTTCTGGACACTCGAGATAAGTCAAGGGATATTCGAAGCTATTTTAGATGGTATAATGGAATGAACCTCATGGAGAACCACCTTCGCATTAGGTGGATCAGCAGAATCGATCTTGTTGCAGTAACTACCTCTGTTATCTCAAGCTCTCCGTATTCGATCTTGCATACTCCCATTCTCAAAGTATCAGCACTATACCATTCTCACAACCGACATTGTGATACCCGCGTTGGAAATTGAGCTCTGAGACCGGAGGCACATCTTGTCTTCAAGAAACACTGGGGCACAATCAAAAGTCTACAACGTATCCAATAAGTCCTTCAATCCATGTAGCGCGTTCCTCTTCAAACTGAGCACTCTTCTTCTGCCTACAGAGCGTACATAGATTGGAAACCAATGTCGAGCACGATCATAACAGCATTTTTGCAAGTCATCGAGCTCCACGCCCGGCCAGCACGAATACCATAGCCATCTCATCTCCATTGGTATTGTCCTCGGACATACATGTGATATTATTCAACCACTAAACTCGTCCTTCATTTCCCCTTATACGCCCCGCCTCGTATCAGATTCAAATATCCACTCCCAGCGCCACAAGCACATCCTCAACCGTCCCCTTACTCCACTCCTTCACCCTCTCCTTATCACAAGTCTCCCAAAGCCTCTTAACAAATGCCGTCAGGCCTAGCACACTCCCCAACCTCATCTCCTCCCCCTTGCTTTCCCTAACAACATCCATCCTCGCCCCCAGCCACGCAAGCACGCCATTCCTCGTAATCAACGTGGTACTGCCGCCCTCCACGCCCGAAACGCGCCACAAAATCCTCAGCAACCCCTCATACACATCCCGCTCACAAAACGGATTCGCCGCAATCGCCAACAACGGCTCAAAGGTGCCTCGCTGCCGCAGGATATCTAGATCGGTCGGCGTGCGCACAGCAGCGAAAATGTAGTTGATGACGAAGAGGAGACTGGCGTGGTGTTCGCTCTTTGCGTTTTTCACGTCCGTGCCATCACCACTTTCACCCACGTCGTTGGATTTGTGTTTGCTGAGCAGCCCACCAGATATGGGAGCAGGAGTGTATAGAACTTGGTGCACCCACCAGCTTGCGAGACGATCGACGTCCCATTTTGGCGCGCGGGTGTGGAAGCGGCAGACGCGTTCGTACATGGGATGAAGCGGGTCGTGGAGCACCTGCGCGGCGACTGTGGCGGCGTAGGTCGTAATGAGGTAGGGGAGGAAAGTGTTGGTGGTGATGTAGGGGAGTGCTGTTGTGGTGAGGATGCCGATGAGGAGGTGGTATTGGTGGGCTTCGGGGAATGTTGTTGGTGCTGGTGGTGTGGTTGTGGAGGGCGCGACCCATTTGTTGCGTTTTGTGGTGGTGCTGCTGGAGGCCGGTCTGGGCTTTTGTTCGCTGCTGCTAGGTTCTGGTTTTGGTTCTGGGGTGGGACGGGCAAGTTTGGACATGAATGTTAGGAGGTTCGTGTGGGCTGCTTTGCGGACTTCGGGGAAGGAGGAGGAGAGGCAGAGGATTAGTGAGGAGAGATCGCCGGAGAGGATGGCGGTGGAGATGTCTTTGTTTTGCCAGCGGTGGAGACCGCTGTGTTTGGGGTCTTCCTGTGGTGGTGCAAGGAGTGATAGATCGGGCTCAAACACTTTGTTTTCTGTTTTCGATGACTCTTTTGTGGACGGTAAGGGCCAGCTAGTATCACCATTTTCTGCCAGATCTAGTTGATCTTTTAGCGCCTGGGTTTCGGCACTCGATAATTGCTTTCGTAGCGATTTATTTTTGGTCGCGGATTGAAGTTGTTCAGATACCTTCTTCATTGCTCCGCGATCTTCCCCTATGAGCTTGCAAGCCTCCACGAAGCGGCTAAGCCAGGAGACGATGTTTGCTGCTGATTCCTTTTCGAGTTGAAACGGCCACTGTTCTACCAATACCATGTGCAAAAGACTTGAAGATGTTGCTGCATTAGGATCTTTGGCAACTTCATCCAAGTCGTCTTGGTATTTGATTGGCTTTCTTGTTAGGCGACTGAATGCATCATCGAGGAAAACATACAGTGCGTCAGTCGGTGCGAAGTCGCCTGTAGTCGAGCTTAGACTTGCCACTAAAGCATCGAAAGCTGTCTGCTTGGTCTGATCTTGCAAGATACCATGCTCTTGAACGACTGAAGCTAACAGTCGTTGCATTTCAATCATTGGTTTCTGTTTGGATAGCTTCACGAAGACCTTCAATGTAGCAGTGAAAGTTGATAGTGACGCTGTGTCCGGCTTATGCCACCATCGCATATCTGGCGTCCGTCGGGCTATTTGAAGTAGATGATTTAGCTGAAAGATGTTGAGCCTGTCGTCGCTCTGAGGCAGGTCTTGTTCTATGCCATCCATCAGGTGTTGCGCATCATCTTGCGTGTCTTCCACGGCGGACAGTGCTTCCGCAAGCGCAACTGAAACGTCAAATTTCTCCTCCAACGCCACGCTCGGCAGAAGCTGATAGTAGAGCACTAATAAACGCAAGCAGGCTTCTCGTTGTAAGCTCTTGTCATTGGAGGTCTTTCTGAAAGTTCCAACCACGTCCTTCATCAAAGGACACCGGGCCACGAATTCAGTCATTAGCCTGTCTGCACCTTCCTCCCATATAGTCCCATGCTCTATTGCGGCCTCGCGGAAGCATGCTAAGACTTTTGCGAATTTTTGGAATGCTCTAATCAGGATCCGTAAAGCAAAGAAAGTGATGAGTTCAGTTTGCTGATTCAGGCATCGTGTTAAGACTTTCTGGGTGAGTGGCTGTGGCAGTATACTCTCAATAACGATAGAGGCAGGAGGAGGTATCGCGCCATAGCCTCCTCTCCGACCGAAATACTCTGGCACTGGTAGCTGCACTGTGGAGAAAAGAAAGGCGGAGTATCCTATCCATGTTGCTGTCAATTTAGGGTCAAAAGCAAAGCCAGACTTCTTGAAGAAGTAGTCTGCCATGAGCTCTGGAGCCGCTTTGAGGATATCTACCAAAAGCTCGCATTCCAGTGTACTAGCGTAGGGTCGGAGAAACTGAGTAAGAGCAGAAGTGTGCTATTTCGTACAGGAACATGGCCATGATACTTCTCATACCAATCGACAGAACTCAAACCGAGATCGACATCAAGAGAATCATCCTGCTGATCTTGATCTTGAACCTCTTTGTCTGTACCTGGAGGATACCACCCAGCATATGGTCTGAGTGCTCCAGCATCTGGCGTGGTGCAAGCATATCTCAGAAATTCATGCGCCAGGGTCTGAGGATCTGGCCTATTAGGTTCTTCTAAATTCACAATCTGCTCATGCCTATATATGTTGGCTATATTACACAGATTGTGCTCGTTGAGAAGGTAGGATTTGTTGATTCTTGGTATCGAGGCGTCCATCAGCAATAACGACTTGGTATTGTCCAACACCTCCTGTATAAGGGATGGAGAGTCTGTTTTCAAATGTTCGAATAACGACCGTAAGACATTGCCGTGCTTCAGCAGATCGGCCTTGGCCGAAGAAGACTGAAATTTGAAGTGGGTGAGCACATAACGAATGGTGTTCAGCCTGACAGATGGGCGCTGCTTGTTGTCTTTTGATGCAGGGGCTGAGGGTCGCCACATCGCAAGATTTCTAGCCATCATCTTCCCATCAAACGTGAATGTCCTCGCTGCCCACACTCTCCTTGCCATAGCACCACCGTCGAAACTTGTGATTTCTGTCAACAACCGCAGACACGGCGAAATGACGTGCTCTTTCTGTTTCATAGCCGCAACTCCGCGGCTTATAAGCTTCAGTTGCGTCTGTTGCAGTGCGGTCCTGCATAGCTCTAGTCCAAGTTCACGCAGGGCGAGTATAGAGGATATTGTCTTCAGGAGGAGAGCGAGGACTGAGACAATGGCTGATTGTAGGCCATCGTTGTTTGCGGAAGCAGCATAGCTCCAGGCTTGCATGAGGGCAGGGAGACATGGTGTTTCTGTATCGTCCTCTTGCTTCGATCTTTGCGTTTCGAGGTATTCTCTAAGTATTGCTTGTTCTCTCGAGGTAGCACTCCGGTCTTCAGCGTAGACTATGCTCTCGAGGAAGTTCTTGAACACTCTTAGACCTGTTCTCGTCAGTCTCCATTCTTCGCAGCCATGTCGATGGACATACCCTTCCTCAGTTGAGGCACGGAGTCTTGCTGGAATGTCAGATGTTGCTGCAATTGGCGCGCTGACTCAACCTGCTCGACTGTAGAAAGGCCTCCGCCGCCTTCGATAAGCTTGCGACGCTTCGTCGAGCCCTCCTCAACCTCGGAGATCTCTCGTTTCACCATTGTCTTTGTAAATTTCCTCCCGTCCAGCCTAATGACATCGTCGTCGTCTCGAAGTTTTTTGGAGACGAACGGAGCTCGTCCCGTTGTATTACATAATCATCTGATACAACCGACGACCAATAACCTAACCCAACAACAACAACAACCTTCAGCGAGAAAGTATTCTCATGGCCATTGTGAATGCGAAAGAGTCAGAAAGAAATCAGGATTGAGGTGAAAATTCAAGAGCATGTCACCCTCTTCACCTCTTCCACTGTGCATGTTCAAACCCTCCCCTCAAGCTCCTATCTTCAGTCTCGTGCTGAGGACAGTATATTGTGACCTGCCATGATTGTCATTATGATTTCGAGCGCATCAAGTTTGTTTGGTGCCCGTCCTGCGCCCCCACAGCATAACTTAAGCGTCTTAAAGCATTTCATCTGTGCCCAGATCGACTTGATATTGTCTCGCCGACATATTCAGCCAGCACATAGAACGAGCAGAACGCCCATTCTCTATGTAGAACAGTAGGTCTCACAGCCCATCTCCACTCGTCTGATGAGTATCTACCATGTCGATCGTGAAGCATGCCACGCTCACTCTTGGCATTGCTAGCCTCAGTCAAGCAGCGGCCATTGAAGCACGTAACGATATCACGCCAGCATGCCTCTGGGTCTGGTGGGGATCTACTCGAAGCTCAATTCCTGCTTCATCCACAGCAGCCACTTCTAGAACGGCTCAGCTACTTACAGCTTGACTTCTTGAAATTGGCTCATGGAACATGTAACTACCGCTTCATTACATCTTTGGTCGCTAGTACACGCCTTGCTCAAAGCATTGTCAACCATCCGTGTCACCATGACTTCCTGCATTTCTTCCTCGTCATCTTCGAGCTCCCATACCACTGGTATTCCAGAATCGCATTGGCGCAGTCTCGTCCAGATGCCCGTGTGTAGTATTAATATGATATCAACCGTGCCCCGTCAAAAACCCCTCCAATATCCTTCCCCTCTCTCAAGAGCACAAAAGTGGCCATGTTTGCTCCAATGATGCTCTTCTGAAAAAGCCAAAATTCTGCCACGGTTTTGCTGCCGCGCAGGCTGCTGAAGTACAGATTATGGTGATGGGCACGCGGGCAAGGGGTCATAAGCTTCGGATTTGGATGAATGCTACAATGAGACAGCATGTCGATGTCGACGATTTGAGCCTGGTTGGTGCTATGAGGCCATTGTAGGAGGCAACTAGGCTGGGAAGCCAGTTGTCATTGTCTTCTCGAATGTCGAGCCGATAACAGGTATGTTCGGGTCAAGGCATTGCACTATGAACAAAGCTAACGAAGTACTGCAGAGTCATGGATAGCCTCAACGCAAGCGACACTGGTGCATCAATTTCAACGATCGGAGGAAGTTGGCAAATGCTCTTATTGATTCTTTATCAAAAGGAGTCTCCATCCGGACGTCTATCTGTCAGCTTTCCTCATTCTGTCTGTGATCTGCTCATATCTTATGATTATCTTGACTCCGTCGTCAAGTTGGTGAATCTGTTCCCATTGGTACTGCTTAGTCTTGTCTATGGTCGTCAATATGTGCGTGGTATGCCCCAATCCTTCAATCCCTCCTTTGGTTGTAGTTCTTCTTACAATACGTTCACTTGTCATAATGCGAAAAATGGATAAGGTCAATGCTACTGCTTCGGATGTTGTTACTGTCTCTGTTACTGTATCCAATACCGGCAAAGTCAAGAGCCAAGAGGTTTACAGTGTAGGTGAAAGATGTGTTGGAAAGTGTTGATAGACCTGATACGGGCTTGAAGGGTGTTCGGAGGGTTGATAAAGGCAAGAGACGGTGATCGTATCGATTCTGGTGGATGTTGCTGATATTGACTTGTGGGACGCGGCGATACAATATGTCGTCGAACCGGGAGAGATTGTGGTGTACAGGTCAAATAGAACGGCTGACAGTTGCAGGAGTGCTAGCTTCGAGGTGAGCTAGACTTTATCACAGCGTTGGAGCGCATCCAGTCTCACCCACTCTGAGGTGGTAGAACGACGCTGAGTTGGCGTGAAAGTGTACCCCTGGCACTCTGTAAAAGTTGTGTCTGTGGTAACCGTCCAGACATGCCAAGTAATGGGAGGTCAAAGTACTTCGCGAATAGACCCCAGGTTGTGTAGATGATGCCGAAGATAGTGCTGATGGTGTTCATCGTGGCGATTTGCTGGGAGGAAGTGATCGTAGAGATCGTAGACTGCCCGAGTACTGAAAAGTCGATGTGAAGGCTGATCTTCTATGGTCGGGTTGTCGAGTTTGATACCCTCACTATTTGTTCTGCAATTGGTACAGAAGTTTGTACAGTGATGGCCGCCTTTGTTCGATGTAGAAGATCTCGGACTGTTGAAAGTGTCAGTTAGAGATTTGGAACTTCAGGCTTGTTAATCACAAACCTTTCCTGCTTGCGAAGTGAGCTTCGATGGTGGATGGAGATGATGAGAAGAGAAGAGATAGAAATCTCGCGACAGATCAGCGGAGGATGAAACACCAGATCTCGTTGTGCGTTGCCGTGGCGTTCCGAGTTTCAGAATCGGAATAATTGCGTTTTGATCTTGAAACAAGGGATATGGAGACTTTGACTGTGCCAACGAGATCATGAGATTGACAGATGATGTGTGAGGGTTATTGGAGACCGATAGTACGATTTTAGATGCTGTTATATTGATAGCGAATGCGGAAATTGTAAAGACAAATTGAGTCGAGACTATTGCGTGAGTACGACGGCAGCTATAGTAGAGTATCGATATCCTGACACATGTTCTTAGATGCATTAGGGAAGCACCGTGAGAGTGCTTTGTGGCGATTGCTGAAGAATCATGAGCAGTTTGATCTTCGTTTCGAAATCATAACAATAACCGACGAATGAATAGAATCTCTGCCTCAGCGTTTTGTATAGCATCAACGAAGATACAATGACCAGCTGGATGGTAGGAATAGTGCTTAAACTGTTTCTGTTTGGGTGTCCCTGAGGTGGTCAGCAGCACAGTAGCAATTTCAAATTGTGCCGGAATCAATTCGTCAAACAACAAACTTTTAAGATGCTTTCGTCTCATCTTGACAATTCGTAGTTTGGGTTTGCTTCAAGTATAGGATGGAACAAACTGCGTTGGAAAGGCATGCAGGATGATGGGATTGGCCCAATCATGTTCATTGCTCCTTCTGCAAAGGGCTCCTGCATTAATACCAAACTTGGCAGGAACACAAAGTCAGGCAACATCTATAATGATCTGCCATCACAAACATCCATCCAAAGCCATCTTCTTACCTGAACATATACTTGCTCCTACGCTTTACGATTTTGACACTCTCAAGAAGTGCTTAGATGATAAACCAGCCTCCCAATCTCGCACGAAAACTCGATATCGCAGGCCAGCCCCCCACGATCATCACCGCTCTAGTGTGTTTCGTCACGGGACCCTCGCCGCCCACAACCCCCTGCAATTTGGCTCTTCATTGTGTCCCTCGCCACAATAAGATTTGCTCGCTCCGACAGCCTCATTTTCTTCTTGATTTTCTGTTTCGACTTCTCCTTTCTACTACATCCACCACCACACACTCTTCTATCAGCATTAAGCTCATCTGGATGTCGACATTTGCACGTCTCATACAATCGTCATTACGTTCTTCACCGGAACGCAAACCAGTCACCAGAGAAGAGCTTTCAACTCTTCACACTGGCGACAAGCTCGAAGCTTTCATCAACAGCAGTCATTAGACAACAACGCAGTGAGCATCGTGTTATCCTCATCTTCTCATTGGAGCTCAACTGACATCAAGCTCGACAGTTCACATCACGTTCCGAATTGGATCTCGATTCGAGTCTCGCACAATTTTTCACTTCTCTCGAAACATCAACAACACTTTTACAACGAACAATGGCTTTCACTCAATTTACCAAACTCTTCACCTCTTGCTCTGGCCACAAAGCCGACGAAGCTTCGAGCTCAACTGGTAGTAGCAAGCCCACCTCGTTGTCTGAGCTCAAAGAGACTCTTAGCAACACCAGCGATAGCACCAATGTCCGCATCTTGTCAATCTCCGAGTACAAAGAAGCGGCCCTCTCTCTTGCCATCGCATTCGCTGATGATGACGTTTCCAACTACTTCCTCGACACTGACGAGCGTGCCACTTGGACTGAGGCTCAGAAGTGGGATCTTCACCTGTGCATTATGGAGTACATGGTCGTGGCTCATGTCCTCAAAGGACTTGTCACTAGTGCTGGCGATTACTCGTGCATCGCCTTGTGGTAATTCCTCCTCGCCACAACTATTCATCTTCAATTTGCTAATTCTGGAACAGGATGCCTCCTGGTGCAAATATGGACGACCTCATGACCACCATGCGTAGTGGTATTTGGCGTCTCCGCTACCAGTTGTGCCGTGAGGGTCGTGCTCGATTCTTTCAAGAGTTCTTCCCTCTTCTTCATGACACCAAAGTGAGCACACTTGGCGAACGTGACGATGAGTCTTGGTACTTGGTGTACATTGGTACGAAGCCCGAAGGTAGAGGTCAAGGTTTGGCTAGGAAGAGCATCGAGTTTGTCACCAAGATGGCAGACGAGCAAGGAGCTCCTTGCTATCTCGAAAGCAGCAACGAACGCAACCCAGCCATTTATGCGAAGCTTGGATTCGAGGTGACTTCCAGGATCACACTCAAAAGGGCCGAAAAGGAGGTTGCTATGGATATTATGGTAAGGGAGCCAGTCATGAAGACTCGTTCAATCGTCTCGAGCGATGCCTGTTCTGAAGTGAAGGCTTGAGGATTTGTTTGTGCAAAGCTGCAGTCACGGCTATAGCTACCACAGCGAATGTCGGGTCAGGTTCTTCTGTAAAGCTAGCTACAGCTAAAGCAGGTATGGTCATGGCGGTGTTGTGAGAAGTGTCTCGGTGGTTCTGTTCGCAACAGCTTGGGAGGTGTTTACGATGATACTGTTCAGGGTGAAGGATATTAGGATGGGCCCATTTAAGTGAGTGATAGCTCTTCTCTTCTTGAAGAACCTTTTAGTTGGGTTAGCAAAATCAAATTTCATGTATAACAAATTCAATTCTCTTTGTATGGGTTGAGCGTCGTCTCTATGTAGATTCAGGGGTAGTCATCCTATTTGGGCGTAAAGTGGTTGCATTGGCGCTAATACACGTGAGATACACGCCCACGCGACGACTAACAGTTGATTGTTTTTTAACCTCTCCTGCTATCGCCTTTGCGACAAGAGGTCATCAGACACAAACATTCGCCATGTCATCCTCACTGTTTGACGGTTTCCACTCTGACAACATTCCCACCGATTTACCTCACTCCACAGACCGAGCACGATCACGACGAGCCCCTTCGAACCGACCGCGGTCCTCGTCGCGACCAAGAGGTCCTCCTTCTGAGAGTGCTGGCGCTCCCAGTGATATCGATGGCTTGCTCGATGATGATGCTATTGCTGTAGAAGATATTCGGCGCAGAAGAGGAGTGCTTCAGCGTGGTGAAGTAGGGAGAGTAGTTGATGCTCTTGGAGAGGGGCTTGCGACTTACTTTGAGGTCTTCCTTGATACGTAAGAATTCACGGCGGTTTGACTACTAGGTCCGAAGGAACTAACATGAATGAAGCTTCGTTGAGACACCAGATCCAGCTGCACTACCCATCTCAAGCGCCGCAACAGCCATAACCGACAAATTCTATGTTGCTCAAATTCATGCCATGAAAAAGGAAGGATTATCAACTCTGTATGTCGACTTCAGACATCTTGAGCAGGAAGCCTCAGGAGGTCGCCAAAAAGGAGAAGGGATCGAGATTGCTACACTCGTTCGTGATGAATACTACCGCTTTCTGCCATATATGCTGCGAGCATTGAACAACTGTATAAGTAAGCACGTACCACAATACTACAGGGAGCACAGGCAACCAGGCTCGACAACAACAGGAGAAGATTCTTCAGTAGCAGAGAATGCATCACAAGATACTCGTATGTCGGCAAAGACGGTAAATCAGCAGACTGATAAACTGTTTACATTGGCTTTCTACAATCTTCCGGTTGTCTCACGTATTCGACAACTTCGAACGGATGAGATCGGCAAGCTCACTTCGATATCCGGAACTGTAACAAGAACATCTGAAGTCAGACCTGAGCTGCATTCTGGCACATTCGTCTGCGAAGCCTGCAATACTACCATCTACAACCTCGAGCAAACTTTCAGATACACGGAACCGACACAATGTCCAAACGTGACATGCGGAAATCGTGAAGCTTGGCGTCTTGATATCAAGCAGAGTGTTTTTATCGATTGGCAGAAGATCAGAGTGCAAGAGAGCAGTTCAGAGATACCAACAGGTAGTATGCCACGGACAATGGATGTAATAGTACGTGGCGAGATTGTGGACCGTGCCAAGGCTGGTGAGAAGTGTATCTTTACAGGTACACTCATTGTTGTGCCAGACATAAGTCAGTTCAGAATGCCACAAAGAGACGGTGGACCACCACAAGTGATGCGAAGTCAGAAAGATCAGCCAAGAGGTGCAGATGCTGGTGGCAGTGGAGTCTCTGGCTTGAAAGCTCTTGGTGCAAGAGATCTCACATACAGACTTGCATTTCTATCTTGCATGATCACTCCTGATCTATCGTCGAGAGGACAATCAGGTAGTCAGAGGCTTGAAGGCCAAGCAGGAAATATTCTCGCTTCGCTCAACCAAGGACAAGGTGTTGATCCATTTGCAACTACTGATGAGGCACAAAAAGAATATCTTGAAACATTAACAGTGGCGGAAATTGACGACTTGCGAGCAATGGTGCATATGCCAAATAATTATGCAAGACTGGTTGACTCACTTGCTCCTATGGTTTATGGTCACGAAGTCGTCAAGAAGGGCCTGCTTCTGCAACTGATGGGAGGTGTTAGCAAGCAGACTCCTGAAGGTATGGCACTTCGTGGTGACATTAACGTCTGTATCGTTGGTGATCCAAGTACCAGCAAGAGTCAATTTCTGAAGTAAGCTTAGCACTGGAGAACATTTGACAATCTCGACTAACAAGTAATACAGGTACATTTGCTCCTTCTTACCACGAGCCGTCTACACATCTGGAAAAGCCTCATCCGCAGCCGGTCTGACAGCCGCAGTAGTCAAAGACGAAGAAACCGGCGACTTCACTATCGAAGCCGGAGCCCTCATGCTCGCAGACAACGGCATCTGCGCTATCGACGAATTCGACAAAATGGACATTGCCGACCAAGTCGCCATCCACGAAGCCATGGAACAACAGACCATTTCCATTGCCAAAGCAGGCATCCAAGCCACTCTCAACGCCCGCACCTCCATCCTCGCCGCAGCCAATCCGGTCGGAGGCCGCTACAACCGCAAAGCCACGCTGCGCGCCAACATCAACATGTCCGCACCCATCATGTCGCGTTTCGACCTCTTCTTCGTCATTCTCGACGAGTGCAACGAGTCCGTAGATCGCCACCTTGCTGCCCACATCGTCAATATCCACCGTCTCCGCGACGATGCCGTGCAACCCGAGTTCAGCACGGAACAACTGCAACGTTACATCCGCTTCGCACGCACCTTTAAGCCTGAATTCACACCAGAAGCCCGCGTCACATTGGTGGAGAAGTACAAAGAGCTCCGTGCGGACGACGCTCAAGGCGGTGTTGGCCGCAATAGCTATCGTATCACTGTCAGACAGCTGGAATCTATGATTCGTCTCAGCGAGGCTATTGCCAAGGCAAACTGTGTCAACGAGGTAACCGAGGCATTTGTCGAGGAAGCGTTCAAGCTGCTCCGCCAAAGCATCATCAGTGTCGAAAAGGACGACATTGACGTCGATGACGACGACGACGAGTTCGAGGGCGCTGACCTCGCCGCCGAGATCGATGCTGGACTCGACGGCGACAACGACGCAGATATGGCTCCTGCCAACGCCGCACCAACAGCACCCATGGGCGATACCTCCGCAACCCCAGCACCACGCGCAAAAATCACAATCACGCACGACAAATATCACAGCATGTCGCGTCTCATGCTATCGCGGATTAATGCCGACGAGCAGGAGACTGGCGAAGGTGTGGAAGAAAATGAACTCAAGTTGTGGTATTTGGAGCAAGTTGAGGCTGAGTTGGCGAGCCCGGAGGATATGGAGAGGGAGAGTGATCTGGCGAGTCGGGTGTTGAAGAGGATGGTTAAGGATGGGATGTTGTTGAAGGTGAGGGGAGAGGGGTTGAGGGAGGAGGATGGAGAGGATGGGGGTGTGGAGGAGAGAGTTGTTTATGTGCTGCATCCTAATTTTGAGATGGAGGTGAGGTCGTGATTGGGAATTGGGATGAGGGATGAGGAACAAGCAAGATTAGTTGTGAAGGCAGCGATGGTTGTATTATATATGATTGCATTGGGTATAGGTTGGGAAGGAGTTTCCAGGCTGGGATAATGAGATTTATGAAATTCCTGATAACAAACGTTTGTTACGTTTTATAGGATGTTACTGTTCGCCGCTATTAATCCAGCGCGTGAATTGCATATTCAGACCGGCCTGAAATGTTCCATTCTTTTGGTCGAGGCAGGCTGATCACTCTCTTTTGATCATTCAGTTCCTGCAATACTCCTCTCTCTATCCTAACCCAAAGAACAGTGGTGCCAACGACTATTTAAATGTGTGTGCGTGTGTCGTCCCATTCTGCTATACTGCCCGGAACACAATGACGCGGAGGATAGCTACCGATGCCAGCTGGTTACTTAGGCTCAGCTGCCCATATTTAAGCTTTGCGGGTGTGCGCAGTTTGTGATCCTCATCCCGCTCTCGGTCTTAAGTGGCTGTATGCTTGAAACACACGAGAAGGATCTAACCTCCGTTGTTGTTTTATAGATATTATTTTGCCAGGTTGTGGCGAAATCAGGCCCGAACACTGTCTGATAGCTCTCCACCTTGGAGAATGTTGTTTTGTCGTCGGACACTAACTGTGTGCGACGTGAGCTGGAGACGAAGTTTTCCACACGAGCCATCTTGATACAAACAATGTGTTAGTCGCATGCTCGATGATCTATCCGTCTCGTCACAAGTCCATGCTTGTCTTCCTGAGTAACATCCATTTGCCTTTACATTGATGCAGTTCTCAGAGCAGACTTGACGCAATCCGTTTGTACGCGAAGACGAAGTGCGTATGTGTCACCCAGACTTTCATCTCTCTATTTCATCCAGTCGCAGTACCAACATCATCGTCTTTTCTCTTCCTCTTCTTCTTCCTCGTCCCGCCTGCCGCACCATCCAGTGCCAGAGCCGCTGCAGCGCTTCCCTCCGGTAATCTCAACCTTGTCCCACAGGTGAAGCATATACATCCGGCAATACCACCACTCTCTTCCATCAACGGCAATTGTTCGCAAAAGATACTCAAGCAAATCGAGCAGACATATCCAATGTCGACTACACGACGATGACAGAAGCAAGCGGCGCGAAAGTCGACTGATATGCCAGTAGCTGGAATGAGGTGCGTACGGGCCAGTGGATCAGGAAGGAAGGCACGGAACAGCGTGGGGAGAAGGTTGGCTTGTTTGTGTTCTTTGCCAGCATCTCCGTTTGCTTCGACAAGTGTTGATGGCAGTAATACTGGAGACAGGAAAATGCCGGAGGTAGTATAGGAAGCTTGCTGCAAAAGCACGGCATCTCCAGCTAGTTTGAGAACATCGATTGGGATCCGGTTGTGCTGTGCTGCGAAGATCAGGTTCATGAGTGGAATGTATTGGGATGCCAGGTCACCGGAGGTTGAGACAATGAGGACGCGACTGTTCAGTGGTGCAGTTTGTGCAACATGGGTTGCTAGGCTGGAGGAGGTGCCAGGGTTGGTACTGGAGCTGCCACTGTCGAATGGAATTAGATTCGAGGTAGCTGAGTGTGTGCCTGGGGCATTTGTAGAGGACGGTGTGAGAGACAGAGTAAGCCTGTTGATGTAAGAGAGTGCCAATGTAAGAGCACCAGCGACGAGAGTTGTTGTTGCAGGTCCCGAACCCGCCACGAGATCTGAGGCAGTGGTTGATGATATTAGCTTGCGAAGATTCGTCAACAGTTCCTGCTCCAGTAATGAGAAAGGCCGATATTTGTTTGCGCTTGCCGTGGCTGTTTCCTCTGTGTTGGTGCCATGGCTCTTTCTGGGACCTGCTGTAGGGTATAGCCAGTGGGTACGGTTGACATGAGATGCGATGACCGCAACGCGGTTGGCATTGTTAAAGGCGAGGTGGGCGTTCAAGAAGATTAGAAGCTGAGAGACGGCGTTGGAGAGAGATAGATGGGATGCCAGAGCGGACCAGGCGTAAGGGTTTGTATCGAGGACGAGGACGAGAAGGGAGGGAGGTGTGGCTGAATGGTTGACTTGATTAGATTGAACGATCAGCGCGTCAACACAGTTACTCACTTTCTGCAGCACTGCTAGCATGCTCGGTGCCATCTATAGCGTTCATAACGTTGCTGTTACGAGCGTGCTAAGCAGCTGCGATCGCTCCATATGCCGACCAAGTAGCATCCACCAATATGCCACAGTGTGTCGGCGGGATTGGGAGTTTTCCAATCAAGTAAGAAACATTGTCTTCATATTCGTCTGATCTTGATATTCGCAGGAATCGGTGTTTCAGATGCCACCTGGGCAGGGTCCATGTTTCAGATTCGCGGACTACCCTGCTCTAACAAAAGTCGCGTGACGCAATACACCTTACGCGTGTCAGCAGCTCAGCTCAACATTTGATTATGTGCAAAAGCGAAGGAGTGACCATGAAGATAGGTTATGACATAGGTCCATGACAGCTAGGTTATATAATTTTAACCATCTGAGGTATTCAAGGCACTACAAGGCGAGAAGCGTAGGAATAGCCAGCAGAGCAACACACAATTCACCAACAACAATCATCGTTTCCTGAACTTGATCGACCGGCCACCAGTAGCAACCATACCATTCCCATGACTCCTTGACATCGTACAGGTCGGCTTGGGATCTTCAGCACCCATCGATGCGAGAGCCTAATATTAAGGTTAGCATGAGAAATGGAGACCAGCTTTATTTGTAGCACTTACGAAGGAGTCGGTGTTGTGAGCAAAGTACAAGTATGCACCATGTGCAGTCTTCTTTACAGCCAAGATACCAATCGCGCCAGTAGAGTGAGAGTTCTTGACACTAGGATGATCTACGTCGAGATTAGCATGATCGGTGTCAATATGTCAGACACGTTCAGCTTACCCATGAAGTCATTCTCAATCATGGCTCGAACAGCGCCATCCTCTTCAACAGATTCGAATCCGGCTCCACCTCGTCGCTTCTTCACACTGTGATAGAGACGCTCGGAGCAGACACTTGCGGCCAAAGTCGTTGCCATATGCTCGCCTGTACCACTCGTGACAGCGCCGGTGCACGTTCTGCTCTTGTCCTCGGGATCCACTGGTACGACGGCTGCACCGACGCCAACAAGTGCTGCAGGGCCAATACGTCCACGAAACTTCATCCCAATGCCTCCTGATGAAGCTCCGCAGGCAATGTTTCCATCGCTGTCGATAGCAATAGCACCGACAGTATCAGTGACGCTATCGAGTCGATTGAATGGTTGATTACTGGGGCTATAGGCTTTGGGCGTAGTCGGTGGCCGCTCTGGACCAAAGGCAGGTCGAAGCGGCTCATCGTGCGCTTGACGATACTGCTGAGGTGAGGATTCAGGACTTGGAGTCAAAGAGGGTAGTCGTAGCGTGCTGGAAGATGAAGTTGAGCGGGTATCATCGCAGCCGTCACCATCGTGCCAGGACTGTTCGTCATAGCGTCTCACGCGTCGCTCGTTGTACTCGGCCATTATATCATCACTGTCATCGATATCACTGAGTCCAGTATCGAGCCTGTCTTCCCATTGGTCAGACATGTGTTCATCTTGATCCAAGGCAGCGTCTTGAGCGCCATGTGTTCGACGACGAGAGAACGTCGGTGACCTCCTTGCTTGTCTCAAACCGCCCTCCTCGGTATCAGTGACATCGGTGTGAGGAGTTTCCAGCGTTATTCCAGACTCCATCGACGAATCGCGCGAAGCAGAAGAGACACCGCTATCGAGAAGTCTGGGCTCTGCTGTAGGCATGGGAGATATTGGCTGTCCCTCGTTCCAAACTGCTGTCTTGGCAGCTTTGGCATGCTCTCTCTTCAAGTCTCGCCTCATGTGCTCATCATATGTAGGGAGCAGGTCGGGAGACATTCGAGGTGGGCTGGGAGTTTGTTGACTTTGTAGACTCTGTCGACGCCTTTTCTCAGCATTCCTCAGATCCTCTTTCCATCTGAGCCACCTTTCCTTTGCAGCTGGTGAGATTAGAACGTCGTGTGGTAGCACGGGTATGCCTTGATCATGTGCGAAGTCTGTTGCGCCTTGGCCGACAAGGAGATTGGGAGGAACACGACGTAGGCTGAGTTCTTGTGTAGACAGATCGAGGATGTGGCGGGCTAGGGAAATTGGATTCTTGATTTCTGCCAGTACTGTCAGCTTTGAACGAGCATTGCAGAAGATAGCCAACTTACGAGCCACTGCTCCGACGCCACCACTACGTCCAAGATGGTCAACAACAACCGCATCACCTTCGACAACACCGTCGATTGCTAGATTACTGCCGTAGCCAGCATTGGTAATCTCGCGATCTTCAAGGACCTTGATAGCAATCTCTACAGCATCGATAGCTGAGCCTCCAGCACGGAGCATTGCCATTCCTGCTCGAGCAGCACTGCATTCTGTTAGCAAGCCATGACTTGTTCGTACGATCAGATGAGTTGAACATACTCCTCGCAGGCCTGAAGGTGCACACTTTCATTGGTGATGCTGTGGTAGCCTGCTCCAGCATGAACAAAGATAGCAGCACAGTCGGCATGCCTACGAGATAATCTTCCTCGATGAAACAAGCCTGTGGGCATATGGGCCATGTTATGTGGGATATGTAGTGGTGCAAGCACGTCGGCAAGAGTTTCTTCTCTGACGATGACAGCTCTTTTACGGCGAGGCTTGTTCTTTCCCTTGCGCGCGAGCTTGGTTTCAGCGATAAGTTCACGCTTCGAAACGCCAGCTGATTGAAGGTGACTAGCAGTGGAACGACCGTCTGGGAAAGGTATAAGCGAAGAGGCCTGAATGTGTGTGTCAGCTTTTTGTATACCATCTTTAAGTCTGCACAGTCTTGTGAGCGAGAGAGATGGAGGCATCTTCAATATGAGGATGAAGAGGGGCAATTGGGAAGGCGATGAAAAGTATCACCAATCGTGGCATTACGGCTAGCGAAGAGAAGGGGGTGGAAGAGATCGAGCAGGGTTGAGGGCAACGTGAAACGTGACAAAGCGTGGGGACGGAGATTGGCGGAGAGCGGCATACCTATTTCTTTGGCTTTGGCTTTGGCTCTGGTGGCTGCCTATGACTGCCCGTGAGGCCAACGAAAATGAGGAAAAAGCAAGCGCAAAGAGGTTCCAGGTAAGTAAACGATGGCATCCAAGTTGATTAAGAATGTATCAAGAATGTTCATCTGTTGTCTCTATGCTTGCATACTGCTTGACCTTAATCTGAAACGAATGACGACTGTTTGGCTGTATGTATGCTGGAGTTTTAACACCCAGAGTGCTGAAGGATGTGTTAATGGACGAAGAAGTAAGAAGAGTCAAAGATTTCAACGACAGCTTGTCCGCACTGAAAATTCTGGCACCGAACCAGGCTTTCATCATGCGTGCCTGCTGTTTCTGAAATTGTTTTCTTGGTGTGGTTTAGGCGAGGGAGGACCGAGGGAAAGCACGATGGTGATCTTGCTTGCTTTACATTGACCGGATCAAACTGTTACACTCGATCAAGACGGTTAGGACAGATCGGAAAAACATGAGCTCGAAAGCCTTCTCATATTAGCAACTTTTTTGTTTTATGAAGATCTTTTCATATTAGCCTCCTTTGTGTTTCACATTTGCCCCAAAGTCGACGCGAATGTCTTGGCGTGTGTGTCACATGTCAGATCATTGGCAATCTGTGAAAATCTTCTACCATCTCAGTCCTCAAATGTAGTAAGGTTCACGCAAAAATCATCATGACTGCAATCGGTTCTCTCGTGTTCTGTAATGATTGCGGTAATCTGCTCGACGCACGTACAAGTGCAAAGGTGAAGACCTTGCGATGCGCGGTTTGTGGATCATCTTGCAAAGGTATTTCAACTTGGACAAAGGTTGCAGGCTCCTACTAACACCCTGTAGACACTTCTGCCAAAGTAGTCATCACTCGATCGAAGTCCAGTGACCTGCCATCTATCCTTCGCGCAAAAAGATCCGAAGTTCAGACAATAACTGAGGAGGATGTACAACAAGATGCTACAATTCGGCAGACGTGCGAGAAATGTGGACAGGAAGAAGTCAGATACTATACACAACAGTTGAGGAGTGCAGACGAAGGAAGTACAGTCTTCTATACATGTCCAAACTGCGGTCATAAGTGGAATACCAACAATTGAGGCACAATATTAGCTGGATCTATGATTTTCGGCGAAGAATTCGACGGACTCCTTCCACCATATGGTTCGCTGCTGATCCTGCACTAAACGAAGCTGTTGTCTCTCCCTAAGGAGGCAGTGATGCAAACTCAACCAGGAGCAGGAGGATCCAACAGGAGTCCGAGCAAGATGGTGAAGGAAGATTGCTCGCATCATATGGTACAAGCAGAGACCGCCTCGTCGCGGTACTAGCACTTGGAAACCCGCCGAAGCTGCACATGGGGTTCTGGTGGAAGGTGGAGAAATTTGTCGGTGTTTGAAGTTGAATTGGGAAAGTCCTCAATCATCCAGAAGGAACCTCAAAAACGCTGCGGCCACCACGACGCCATCATGATGATCCGCGACTTTATCCATGCCTGCCTGCCACTCCTCTATTGGCCAGAGACCTTGGTCTTTTCTGATCTCCAGCAGCTCTCTCATGATGGCTTCATTGAACTCTGGATGACCTTGTATCGTGATCAAACGGTCCTTGACGTACATACCCTGGTTCTTGCAGACAGGCGAAGACCCTAGTGGTGTAACGCCATCTGGAAAGTCATAGACGATATCTCGATGCATCTGGTGTATGCTCTGCGAATAGTCAATATACAAGCTATGTAGCACAATGACCACGATGCTCACAAGTCTGTCTCTTTTGAAAAGCTGTTTTCCCTTATCGGACATCTCTACTACGCACACAGAAGTTTCCCAGCCTCGATCACCTCTACCAACCTTTACTCCCATCGCACGGCCTACAATTTGATGGCCGAAGCACACACCTATGATTCGAACTCGTCGTTGGTCGAGCACTTTCTGTGTGAACTCCACCAGCTTCAAAATCCAAGGCTCGTCATCAAATGCGTTGTGTTCTGCGCAACAATTAGATTAATATCCCTGTCGAAACGTGTTATATTGGTCACATACTTGAGCCGGTCAACAAGATGGCATCGATGTTGTCGAGTTCGGGGTACTCTTGCGTCGTCACTACATCATATGCTTTCAATTCAAGTCCTTCTTTGGAAGATAAACCCTGCTCTCCTAATGCATCTGCCCCAGCTTTGAGCAGAGCTGTGAAGACACCTCCATAACCTCCGTATTTTTTATTCGTCTCGGGTACGGGCGTGTCTGTCTCCAAGATTGCTATCCGTAGTGGCAGCTCCATCTTTTGTATTAAGTGTGTCAAAGATGATGCAACGGAGACGGCCCTTCGAAGCGGCGAAGGCACGGGCCGTCGATCATTCAACGATGATGCTATTTAATAATCAGGTACCAACGGCCTTCAGGTCGGTTGTTTCAGATGTGAGGTGTTATTTTACCTAACTACATTGCTGTGCTTCTCGTATGCTTCTTGCCATTTTAGGACAGTTTGAGTATCTTTTTGTGTATAAACTCATCACGTCCTCTGGGCATGAACTGCTAGCACTCGAATCCGTCACTTTCTCTCGCCTCTAGGAGTTGCTCCGGGAAAGCCCCACATTGTTTCACCATGAGCAGCACGACCAAGCGAGATGAAGTCGCTAGTACGAGTGAGCTTCGACACCGGCTACCACAAGAGCCTGCCGTCCCACGGCGCGCGAGCGATGTAAAGCAAACTGTTATCGACCCGAATGAAGACGAGAAGACGTCGTCAAAGGACGACAACAAAAAGCGCACTTATGGACGAACTCCCGACGGTACAGGTCTGTAGGAGATGCTGTCCGGAACAGTACTCGTACTCAATCTCTTCTAGTATTCACGGTACCTGTCACACATGACATGGTCTCACAACTTCTCTCACCAACGCAACCCAAGAATTTCAGTGACATCTTCATTGTGGCTGTCCTGATTATGCAAATCTTGACCTTGTATGCTATACCACCAAGTCTGAAGGTGCCAATCTCTGCTGTCACCTTCTTATTCTGGCGTGCTTGCTACAATGGTTTCATTGGCTGGCTACTCTTCCAACAAAGCAATTACAGCACACTGGTAGGATGGGCCAAAAAAGCACATCTTTTCGAGAATCCAGCAGGCGGCGGAAACCCCCACACGTGGCTGTACAGGCTGCTGAAGCGTGAGTTGGAGATGAAGATCCCAAAGGACTACAAGTTTGAAGAAGTTCCCGTCGAATTCAACACATGGCTGACTTTTCGGCGCGTTGTGGATTTGATCCTGATGAGTGACTTCACGACATACTGTCTCTTCGCCTACACTTGTGCTGGCCGACCTGAGGGTGAGGGTCGCATCATGACCACTGTGAGATGGATGGTTGGCCTAGGCTTGGTAGTCTTCAACATATGGGTCAAGCTAGACGCTCACAGAGTCGTCAAAGACTTTGCTTGGTACTGGGGAGACTTCTTCTTTCTCATCGACCAAGACCTTACCTTTGACGGTGTCTACGAAATCGCGCCGCATCCGATGTATTCAGGTAGGTGAAAACGTGCAATTACGTGGTCATCAGAATTCGTGGGCCAGGACTGCTGTGAAGGGTGCCCCAGCTTTCTTCGGGTTACTCACCTCAAGCCCTTCTCTAGGTAATATCTCAGGCTCTTACTCAAACGATAACTGTGATCTAATACATTCATGAAATTTAAAAGGTCTACGGGCACTCTTCACAGCGCAACTTTTGCCCTGCGCCACGAATTCTGACGACGATGTGCAATCTTGGAGAAAAGGATCGATGCTAACACATTGTAGTCGGGTACGCAGGATACTATGGTAACTAAAGCTCTATTTCCGAACTAGACTTTCCGAAACTCACAAATTGTAGGTATTTCCTTGATGGCAGCCAGCTATAGGGTGCTGGCAATCTCGATTGTTGCACACATAGCACAGTTTGTCTTCCTGTTGTACATCGAGAGTCCGCATATAGAAAAGACCTACAATCCACCAGCACCTCGACAACGTAATTCTGTTGATAAGCTCGACAAGGACGCATCCCGGCATGAGCTGAATGCGACGGACATTACAAATGCTTTAAAAGCAGAACAGCAACCTGCGACTATCAAGAACATCCTCGGATTGCAAAACTTCGATCTGCATCGTATAGTCGACGTGGCTTGCATTATAATCCATGGCCAGTTACTTCTATTAGCACTCTTCACACCCCCGACAGTTGTCGTTCAGAGCTTCTTCGTTGCCAATGCTGCTTTCTGGAGACTCTGGTACTCGTTTGGAATAGGTTTCATCCTCAACGAGCAGTCAAAGAGCAAGAGGTGGACTCGCCACTTCATCAAGTACGGAGAAGGCTCGGAACAGGCTTGGAGTCAATGGAGGGGCCTCTATCATATCAGCATGACCATGTCTTATGGAACATTCATTGCAGCAGCCTACAAGTGTTATTATTTGCCGGATGATTGGAACTACGGAATGGCTACTCTTCGTCATGTCGTCGGAGTCGCCCTCATTGCGTTACAGATGTGGACGTCATTCAGCATCTACGATTCTCTTGGCGACTTTGGCTGGTTCTTTGGTGATTTCTTCTTCGATCAGAAGCAGAAACTTACCTACAGTGGCATCTATCGCTTCCTGAACAACCCTGAACGCTTCCTTGGTATAGCCGCTGTTTGGGGCTTTGCACTAATAACTTGGAGCAGGCCTATCTTCTTCCTTGCCTTACTCAGCCATGTGTCGACCCTCTACTTCATTCAATTTGTGGAGCGACCACACATGATGAAGAGGTACGGCCAGCACATCCGCGACGAGTCTGGCATATCAAAGAGCTTGAAGAGATCCTTGCCAAAGCCCTTACAAAAGTGGCAAGGTAGTGTAGATCGCGTCGTGGACGAAACCTATGATTTCATGGAAGATTTCGTGCTGCAAGCTCAAGCCAAACTGACATCCGGTGTCGACAACTTTGTCAAAGACTATACCAATGTCTTCCGTCAGTTCCCCGCACGTATTACTATTACCCGACTTGCTTCCAACCCACAAATCAACAATCCTGCCGACTATTCACTTGCGGTCCAAGGCAAGAGCGTGTTACATCCTTCTCCAGTAAGAGATCAGCAGCTTCCCGGTGGACAGACATCAGATTTCCGTCCTTCGGCTTTTCTGTACGGCGCCCCTCTCAAGGTCAAGTGGCAAGCACCCTCAAACCACAGTAAGCGCGACTGGATCGGCTTATACCTCGTTGGCCACAACAATTCTAAAGACATCACGCGCACTTCCTCCTCTGGTCGCTGGATCGCCACAAGTCGCGGCGAACATACCGGCCGCGGCGAGTACGGTATCCTAGTAGCCGATGTGCCCAGCGCCGATAATTCCGATTCCGTCACAGGCGAAGTCGAGTTCTCAGGCGAAAAGCTCTGGTGGTCCACAGGCATCTTCGAGTTCCGATACCACCACGACGGAAAGCACAACGTCATGGCCGTATCCGACCCCTTTGAGATCTGCGTGCCATCATTCGACGAGGACGACGTTGAAGTCGATATGGCTGCAGGAGCGAATGGCTCGATTCGTCATGCAGTTGAGGCTGCGTTGCTTCCGTTGGTGCAAGATTGCTTTGATCGAGATTCTGAGATTGCGCCGAGTACTGTTGAGGAGGCGTTTGGGGGGTTGGTGGAGAGAGATGGCAAGTATGCGAAGAGAGTTGTTTATGCTGTCAAGTTGATGTGAGTTTGATCTTTCCTCTCTTCCCAATTTATTAACCTTGCGAATGGTCCAAGCTAATGTCGCGCTTCATCGTTCAGGTTCGGCATCGAATTCTCCCCTGAGGTCGTCAAAGCAGATGGTAATGTAGCTCGTCTGGCATGGCGAATCTGCAACGCGAAACAGGTTTTGGTATGTTCTGAACACACACACGAACAAGGCAAGATGTATACATATACTAAGACAATATTATGCAGGCACCATACAGCATGACTTCGACACCTGGCCGAGATACCCCAGACACGAAATACTGAACAGGACACGTACTAGCAAGCGAAAAGAACCCAGTGTGTTGTCTCAGAATAGAAGGAGATCTTGTCACACTTGTAAATGAAAATCAGGATTGGCACGGCGGGCACCAGATATACAAATCTTCTACAGCATGCGGATGTAACCACATACTGTAGAAACGTGCGTCCGGGGTGGTACAGTAAATGATGAAAACGAAATATAGACAGAAGCATACAGATCACGATTCAATAGATTGAACTAAGATACGATTCCCTTCCTCTTGCAAGCAAGCCTTCAACTTCGTCAGTAGTGTCCTCCACCGCCATATAAGACCATTGTCTACGGCAGCACTACCATAGCCCATGCTATCCCAAGCCACGTCCAACTAACCGACACGGAAGATAAAAACATCAAAAACCTTTCGAAAATCCATACCTTTGTCTCTTTCCCTGAGACTTCCTGAAATCTTTTCCTACGCAAGTATATAAAAGTCGTTAATTTCAGCGGTTGAATTCTCGAGAACAACAAAGCTCACTTGACTGCGCATTCCTTTTCCCCCTATTTTGTTGAATTGATATACTATGAGATTATCATCACTTTCATCTATAAAGGGAGTGGTCTTCTTAGTGAAGAGCAGGAGCGTGTGATCAAGATGATGAGATGATGTAGAGAAAGGATAGGACATGATGCACAAGGATGGTAGCAGCATGAGTGTCAGTTAGAGAATCTTTCGAGCTGCAATTCATGCATCATCTGGCGCCTATCAATTCGAAAGACCAATAACTGAACAACTTTTGGTGAGATTTCATACAGCTCATAGATAATATCCCTCGATAGACCAAGTCCAATAAATATAGAAACCCCTTGAACCATTTTCACATTAACCGGCATACAACTCATCAATACATTCTGATATCATAAAAACCTCATCTCATTACCCACCATGTACCTCTCCTTCGTTCCATCTTAAAATCCCCTTCGTTTCTACCCCAATCCTCCCTCCCTCCTCTGCTCATCCATTCAATCATTCAACACCCTCAACACCCCTCCCCACAATCCCCCCAAAACTAACCCCCACCTCCTCCAACACGCCCACCATCCCCCTCGCCCTCTCAACAACCTCCCTCCGCTCCTCCACCCCCATCTCCTCTCTCAACTGCAACCCCAACACCCCATTAAACCCCTCCACCCTCACTCTCCCCCAATCGACAACCATCGAGCTAATCCCCTGTCCAAAAGCGCTCTGAAACGCAACCATCGTGTTACGTATCAGCGTAAACGTGACATAGCCATATTCATACAAATACTGCGCCAAATTCCCCGTATTCTGACACGCGCTCTGCCGTTCTTTAAGAATGGATGTCCGTGCCGAGAGGTATGTCTCAGCGGCTTGGCGTTCGTAGCCGAGGCGGATGAGTTGGGCGCCGAGGTCGTGGACACTGCTTGCGGAGGACGATTTTTCGGCGATTTGGCGCAGCAGCAGGGACGCTAGTTTTGCGGCACGAGGGGCGACGCGCGTGTCGACTAAGTCGCGGCAGGCGACGTGGGTTGCGTTTTCGGGTAGGGCGGCGATGGCGCGGAGGGTGATTACGGTTTCGACGGCGGGGGAGGCGCGTTGCAGAGCGATGTCGATGTCGAGGGCGTCGAGGAGGGATTCGAGGTGGCGGAAGGGTTGGGAGCGGCCTTCACGGTCGGTGATTGGGGGTGCGAGTTTCGTGTTTGTGCTGGTGGTGTTGGGTTCGTGGAGGCTGGTGCCGCGGGTGTGGTGGGAGGAGGGAGACAGGAAGGAGTCGGCGGTTGTTGAGAGAGGACGGGTTGAGGCGCGGCGGATGCGGTCTTCGGCGTTGGAGGAACGGACGGCTTGGCGGAGTAGGGCGACTTCTTTGCGGAATTTGCCTAGTACGGTGGCTTTTTCGGAACTGGTTGGGTCCATTATGGCGTAGGTGAAGGATTCGAGGCCGACGCGGACGTTGATGGCGTTGAGGGTTGTTGGTCGGGGTGCGGTGTCACCGCTAAGTGGTCTTTCGCTGGACTTTTGTGTCAGGTCTGCCATTTCTACATCTTGCAGAAGCCAGCACCGATCTGCTACAAGTTGTGTTTGTTGAGCTGCAGACATGCCACTACCGCCTTTGCCCTTTTCAGGTGTTGGAGGTGCATCTGGTCGTTTCTTCTCAACAGCGACAAGTAGATGATCGTTTAACATTACAAGATGAACACGTCGTCGTATTTTCCATGTGGCAGTATTCAACTCAACCCACCTCCCAGACTCATGCACAACATGGCGACCAGGAATCGCCGGCAAGAACTTTTGCGATCCCTCCACACGTCGCCACAGTTCCTGTAAATGGGTACTCCACATCGCCTCCAGATTGGCCACCGAACTACGATTGGCATATTTCCGGGCATTCACATTGTCTGTATTTATGCCGAGAGCAGCATTTGTTTGCGCCAGCGTATTCGTCATGTCAGACATGAAGTTCCTCAACGAACGCATTTCCGTCTTTAGCTTCTCTGCTTCTTGACTAATCTTGATGAATTGACTCCTGTTTTGGTAGACATTGTGCTGGATATCGGTCGAGGTCCGATTACGGACTCTGCCCAGTTCATGCTGGAGATCGCGGATATCTTGCTCCGACGCGTTTGCTAGTAGTTGAGCCACATACTGTTCAGCGCGCAGGTCGGGGTCTTGCAGAGCTCTTGCATCTAACACAGGCTTCTCAGTTGCGCCATTGTCTAGTCGTCTGGCATCACGAGGCGGAGGTTGGGAGAATTGGCCAGGCAGGCCAGGGACACTGGGAGCATTGTCCGAGGTTGCTGTGAGTTGGTTGAAGGTCGAGTACCTTCGCTTGACATAGTCTGACGATTTCTCGCCGGAGATACTTGGTCGTTGTCTAGGCGTCGGGACTTGCAATGTAACACCGCTCTGGGAACGTTCTGGGATGGAGTTGAGTAGAGTAGGCACGGGACCGCTGATTTGTCGCGGAGCACTGATTGTTGGTCTGGAAGATCCTTTTCGGCGCAGAGATATGCCCCGGCTCTTTTCTGCCATGATTGACATGTTTCTTCTAGCAGGATGCTTATTAATGCTTCTTGATGTAATATTAGTATGTAGCTCCATTGGAACCAGTCGCGACTTGGACCCTGGATCTGGCTTTCTTGGCCCGGCGACCTTTGAGCAAAAAGTCGCTATGCCATCATCTGCTTACACTGCATCTTGAAGTCTCCATTCATACACTTCAACTCCAGCCCCGTTCAACGCTAGTCACCAAGCTGACCTGCTACTACGTGTCCATTCGACATCTTTCCCATCCCCAAACCCTGACCACCCAGCCAAGCAGCGCACCCACCACCCACGCCCATCCACACAGCAATGTCCAGCACAACCCCCACCACCATCAAAACCTCGACCCTCCTAATCGCCTCCCTCGGCACCCTTGCCTCCGGCCTGCTCGCCTACGCCGTCTACTTCGACTACCGCCGCCGCCACGACGTCGCCTTCCGCCGCGCCCTAAAGCGCGAATCCCGCAAGCAAGCCAAAGAAGCCCGCAGCGAAGCCGAGACATCCAAGAAGCAAGAACGCCAGGAGATACGCAGCATGGTTGACGAAGCAAACGAGGAAGGCTTCCCAACGGATGCGGATGAGAAGGAGGGCTATTTCATGCAGGAAGTGGGCCAGGGCGAGGTTTTGTGCCAGCAGGCGGGCATGGCGAAGGAGGCTGCGTTGTGCTTTTTTAAGGCGTTGAGGGTTTATCCGCAGCCGAAGGAGTTGATGAAGGTGGGTTTGAGCTTGTCCTTGCTTGTGTGGGATGTGGGCGTGTGATCAACTGCTAACCACGACTACTAGATTTATGATAAGACTGTACCGAAGCCTATTTTGGATATTCTGGCGGAAATGGTTGCTGTAGGTTTTGAGCTGAGACATGCTGCTGCTACTGCGATATTGTAAAAGCTAATGTTCGCTTTAGTACGACCGCGTCACCTCTACAACTGTTGAGAGCGGATCTGATGCAGGAAGCTCTGCTGGTGTCGAGTAATTGCGCAATGCCCTAGCAGAAGAAACAGAACAATCAGAGAACAATCTCCAAGAAAGAGAACATTGCTTTTCCCGGACCTTGACACGATAGAAAGGCGTCTTATGTATGCATATAATAAGGTGTTGCAATCTTTTTAGGATGCTATATTATCTATCATTCATGGGGTATGGAGGCAACCTTCGGACGACAAACAGCATATCTTAATGATCATAAAAAACCACTTTCTTCCTCATATTCGCATTAGAGCTTCCTTTTCTGTATCATGTTTACATTCGTACTCAAGATCCGTGGGTATCGCTTCCAAGATCGTTATGTTTCTTCTTCCTCATTCAGCAACATCATTTCCTAGCATTAAACTCCTTCTCCGTTGCCTGTCTTATCGCAATTTGCACCGCGCCCTTCTCCGGCTCAAACTCACTATCCTCCTCAAACTGCGGACTCGTCGCCACAGCCAACCACTGTCCATCCGGCGAAAACGCCAACGCCGCAATACCATCCGCATACTTTGCAAACTGTCTGATCCTCCTCTTAGCAACCGCATCCCACACCGCGACTACTGCATCACCTCCTCCACTCACAAACGTGCCGAATGTGGGATGAAAAGCCAACGCGTTGACGGGGTACACAATGTCGACGTTACTTTCCGCGTCTTCTGGATCGGCGTTTGGGTCGATGGGAGCAGCTTGGCGATGGCATTTGAACGCGTACTTTCTGTTTTGCGACTCTTCACTCGCATCAAACCATTCCACTGCCACACGTCCTTCGATGCTACTACTTGCGTACCCTTCACCGCTTGGCATGCTGGCCACTGCTTTCGTCATGAATTTCAGGCTGCTTTCGCGGATTTGCAGTGGTTCGAGATCGATTGGGTTGGGTGCTGGTTGTGATGATTGGCTGGAGATCATGGCGATTGCGGCGAGGTCGTAGATGTGGATGAGGCGATTTGCCATTGCTACGACGAGTTTGGTGGAGGAAATGGCGAGTTTGAAGGGTTTGGCGGGGAGTGTTAGAGTTGCGGGTTCGATGGTGGGGTTGCTGGTGTGGTGGATATGCAGGGTTTTGTCCCAGGAGGCGGATATCAGGAGGTTGTGGTGGGAGTCGTGGACGATTGCGTTGGCACCCATTTCGTGGCTGGATAGGACTGTTTGGTCGCCTGAATCTAGGTCGATCCTGTAGGGTGATGTTAGTGCAGGAATGGTTCTTAAAATGACTATAACCAACGTACTTTCTCACATCCCAATCCAGCCCGACAGAGTACGCTGTCGTCTCGTCCTCGCCGAAGCATACATCTAGAATAGGTGCTCGATGCTCAAACTTGCGGACCAAGTGGTTCTCGGCGTCTGGTTGAATGTCGTATAGGTAGAGCGTCCTATCCCAGCTTGACACTAGCAGCTTGTCGGATGATGGAGACCATGAGACAGCAGAGACGGGATCAATAGCTGGTGCAGGTCGGAGATCGAATTGGTCTGGAAAGTATGTTAGTCAAATGTAAGCTATGTTCAGATTTCGCCATAGGTCTGTGATTATGTCCTCGGATTTGAATTAGACAAAACGACACGGTGCATCCTCACGTTCTTGTTTTTCATAGAAGAGTTCACTGGTCATAACCTTTTACTATATCAAAATTACTTACTCGCCATATTTGCTGCCTTATTTGGTAGATGTGATCAATGAAACTGTGAAGGCACTGAGATTCAAGATTAGTTGTGATACAGTGCAGCTTTTGAAACACGAAACAAACAGCAAGCAAGTCCAGGACAACAGCAGAGGAGCAGAATAGGGTCGACGTTGGTATGGAAGAAATAGAAGTGTAAGGAGATTGGTCTCATGCTTTTGTGTTTGTTTGTCTAGTTGACGGCTCGAACTCCGCAGCCTTGGCAACCTAGTTGATCCCTAAACCAAAAAGTCGTCCCTCGCAAGCGCATCACAAACATCTAAACCATGCCTTTTGCACAACTGGTCATTGGACCACCAGGCTCGGGCAAGTCGACATACTGCGATGGCATGCAGCAAATGCTCACCGCGCTCGAGCGAAAGGTCTCCGTAGTGAATCTTGACCCCGCCAACGACCACACGTCATACCCCGCCGCACTGGATGTTCGTGATCTGATACCGCTTGATGAGGTGATGGAAGCAGAAGAGCTGGGCCCTAATGGTGGTGTTTTGTACGCGTTGGAAGAGCTGGAGCATAATTTTGAATGGCTTGAGAATGGACTGAAAGAGCTTGAAGACGACTACATCATATTCGACTGTCCCGGTCAAGTTGAATTGTTCACACATCACGACTCACTGCGCAACATCTTCTTCCGCCTCCAAAAGCTTGGGTACAGAGTCCGCCTCCTCATTCTGTTCAGATTCTTGCAGCTATAGTCAAGGTACTAACACAAGTCTTCATAGCTAGTGGTATTACACCTCATCGACTCATACGCACTTACGATGCCTACACTATACATAAGCACACTGCTGTTGTCATTACGCAGCATGATGCAGATGGACCTGCCACATCTCAACGTCCTCACCAAGATTGATAACCTCGCCTCACATTCGCCACTACCACTACCATTGTCCTTTTATACAGAAGCAAGATCGCTGGACCATCTCTTGCCATACTTGGAGCGCGAGCAAGGAGGATCGAAGAAGTTCACAGCACTCAACGAGGCGATTGTAGAGCTAGTAGACGAGTATGGCTTAGTAGGATTCGAGACATTGGCAGTCGAAGATCGATCATCTATGCTTCAACTACTACGGACTATCGATCGAGCCAGTGGATATGCCTTTGGTGGGAGAGAAGGAGCAAATGAAAGTATATGGCAGGTTGCGGTCAGCGAAGGAGGAGGCAGAACAATGGAAGTCAGAGATATTGAGGAGAGGTGGATCGACAGAAGAGAGGAGTTTGATGATCTGGAGAAAAAGATGTGGGAGGCGGAGGGTAAGGTGGAGAAGCGCAAAGCAGGAGCTCCTCGACCTCAGACACAAACAATACGACGACCTGGACCGGACGATGACCCCGAGGAAGACATGATGGAAGGAGTTATGCCTCCAGCTGGGCACGATAGCGGCATCAAAGTTGTGAGGAAGAACGGCACCTGAGGAGTTGCGACGCAGACCAAGAACCAAGGCCGGATGGACGTCCTTGTTAATGAACGGAGATACGAAACGAATGCAGTCTGAACGGCAAAGCTTGATTATGCTATGGCAAAGTCTGGGCAGCAGCAGGATGTACGCGCGTTGTCGATGTTTCAGTGTTGGTTGAATGGTCGGCACGGCATAGCATTGGCGAGCGAGCGAGGGTGGCGAATATCTGAATGCTATTTTGGTTTTGTGGGTCAGTCGGGCGAAGGCCTGCAGATGTAACATGCTCAATCTGGCAGACGAGAGAAGGAAGTAGGAGAATCTTAGCGATGATACCTGAGCCGAGACAGCTTTTGATGAACGAGACGATGAACATTTAGCTGTAGAACTATCCAAGAGTGTGAGCCGTAGTATTATTACACAGAGTACAATAGTGTACGAGATTGAATCTCTGGGCATTTTGATCCTTGGCTTGCATGCGGGCAGTTTCATAGGGCTAGAAATATACTCCACATCTTCGTCACATCATACACTTTTCTTGCATGTTTTTGTTGACGAGACAACAGTGAACACCAAGCCTGGGCACTCGGCATACAATTTTACTTTTGCGCTGCTTCGCCTCCTTTTGTTTTTCATATAATTCTTGCGTATACTTTACTTTACTTCTTCTTCATCATCAAGTCATTTCTTCTTTGACACGCCATCTCCCGCTCATCCTTCCACCCAACCGCTCTTAACCACTGCTTCATTGCCTGCTGGTTACTGTATATCACTTTTTGGTTATTTTCTTGGGGCTAGCATTTCATCTGCATCTTCCTTTCACCAACACCCATAATGCCTTCTCTCCGCACAGCACTAGCTGCTTCAGCTCTCCTCGCCGTCGCCGCAGCAGTAAACCCTGTCCAGGTACAAGGACAGGACTTCATTGATACCGCCACTGGCAAAAGATTCCAGGTTCTTGGTGTAGACTATCAGTAAGCTCGTGGCTTCCTGTTTTTGCGAGGAGGAATTTGCTGACCCTTTCAGACCTGGTGGTTCTGCAGGATACAACCCTGGCTCCGGTGTCGACCCTCTCAGCAACCCTACCGCCTGTCTCCGTGATGCATCTTTGATGCAATCGCTTGGCTTGAACACCATTCGTGTGTACAACCTCGACCCCTACATTGTAAGCACTGCCCAAGAGAGTCATATATAGCATGAGAAGGTACTGACCAAATGGTGTGCAGGACCACAACGAATGCGCATCCATCTTCAACTACGCCGGTATTTATATGGTTCTCGACGTCAACTCTCCTCTTCCCAATGAATCCATCAACCAGATGGCACCATGGACATCCTACAACTCCGCATATCTCAACCGCACATTTGCCATCCTTGATGCATTTAGGGAATACCCCAACACCCTTGGTTTCTTCTCCGCCAACGAGCTCATCAATGACTTGACGAATGACTTCAACGCGCCTTACATTAGAGCTGTTACTCGTGATCTCAAGGCATACATGGCGGCACGTGGTGGTCGTCAGATTCCAGTTGGATACTCTGCTGCAGATGTTCGTCCTATTCTTGTCGACACTGCCAACTACGTTTCTTGCAGCATTTCTGGCACCAACGATGGCAGCTCGGGCGGAAAGTCCGACTTCTTCGGATTGAACAGCTACTCGTGGTGTAACGGCGACAACTTCATGACTTCCACCTACGATGTCCTTGCTTCGGACTTTGCCAACACTACCATCCCTGTGGTAAGTCTAGTATGCATAAATTTCCATCGTTAGTAATATCTGACGTGTCTGTAGTTCTTCTCCGAATTCGGCTGTATCCAGACCAAGCCCAGAACATGGGGCGAGATCGGCACACTCTACAGCCCTGCCATGAGCACATGGAGTGGTGGTTTAGTCTACGAATGGACACAAGAAGCCAACGACTACGGTCTAGTCCAGGTCAATGGCGACGGCTCCCTCACCATCCTCCAGGACTACGTCAACCTCCAGGGCCAGTACAACAGCCTGAACATTGCCAACCTGCAAAGCGCCAACACAACCGCAAGCTCATTGACCCCACCAGTCTGTGGCGCAAACCTCCTCACTGGCGGCTTCTTCAGCAACTTCACTCTCCCCAACCAACCTCCTGGAGTGTCATCCCTCATTGCTTCTGGTGCTCCTGGTGCTAGTGTCGGTACTACCGTCTCTGTTACTGCCACCTCCGTTGCCATCAACGTCACTCCTGTTAGTGGCGCTGTTACCAGCAACCTTGCTATCACTCGCGCTGTTACTGCCAACGTACCTGCTGGTGCTACTGGATCTGCTACTGGATCTGTGGCCGTTCGCACTTCTGCTTCTGCTTCTGCTACTAGTGCCAGAGCTAGTGGTGCTTCTGGTTCTTCTACTGCATCTCCTGGTGCCGCTTCTAAGAACACTGCCGCTTACGGTGCTGGTATTGCTGGATTGTTCATGTGGCTTGCTGCTCTATAAAGAGTTTATTACTCTTCTTTCTTCTTGCAGTTTTTGATTAGCATCGATTGGGTAATTAGCATTTTGGAGCACGATAGATCATATTGTTTCACGATACTTCATACGACACGTATGACATGAAAGGGCACATCGTTGGGCATGTTCAGGCGAATAAGGCTGGTCTACCGTACATGCATGGTCATGCTTTGGCATTTTTAAATCATAGATCGCGTCTCAGTGGTATGAGACGAGTCGTAGTGATTCTTTGAGTGTGGCATGGCTTAGGGATTAGGAAGCATAATAGATTAAAAGCAATTACTTTCAATACTTTTACGTCCACTTTCAATACTCTTACATTCACTCTTCATTTACTTCCAATACGCCCCCATTCACTTTCAATACCCTTATATGTTTGCAGTCCTGTGATTTGATCGAAGAGGGGGGAGGCAGTTGTGGAATCTAGGCGGTGTTGGAGTGAGAGTGGCAGTTTGGAAATGGTATTTGACTACTCTGCCTACCTTACTTGGGAGAATGAGTGCTGCAAGGCCTTCCACGTATGATGTCCTGTGCTTGCCTCTGGAGAGCTTACTTATCCGGCCTGTTTGTGCTGTTGTGAGATGATACCTCGTGACCTTGACCACGTCCTGTGCTTCTCCTACATCTTCTCGTCGTCTACTCAGAACGCTCGCTCTCAGAAGAGAGACAATCCTCTTGGATGGAAGTGATAACAAGTGTAGCCTTCGTCAAAGCGACAAAATATGGAGGAGCAATGCGCAGTCGAGCTGACTAAGTGAACTTCTTCTGGCGCATCATTAGTGGAGTCACGGCTTATGCACTAGTTCGCACTGTGTTGTGGATGTGTCACAAAGGTCGAATGGAGATTTGTCTATGAGATGGACGAGGGAAAAGTGTTTTGTGCTCGTGTTATATTGATTGTGGTTTGAGGATGGACGTCTTGGCCACCATAATTGCCCAACCTTTTCCACTTCAACACGTCAAGCTCAACTCGCTGATACTTTTCAATACAATACTTTTCAATACAATACTTTTCGATACAATACTTTTCAATACAATACTTTCCAATACCATCCTTCTCAACACAATACTTTCCGATACAATCCATTTCAAAACAATCACTCCAGCATCCCACCCTCCAAAACACGCCTCCCTCCACCAATCACCTCCTCGTCCTCCTCGAACTCCTCCTCGAACTTCTCTCCGTACTCGCAGGAGGAGGAGGAGGAGGAGGAGGAGGAGGAGGAGCATGGTAACTCATTGTCGGCAGCGACGACATATCCGCCGGAAACTGCGCCCAATCCGATGGTGTCAACCGCGGCAACATACCACTCATCTCCATCCTTATCTGCTCCTCATGCTGCTGGTGCAAGATAATCATCCGCCTGTTCCGCTCCTCCTCCGCAGTCCTCAACCTTGACTCCAGTTGCGAGAGAAAGTCTCGAGCGTTGAATGGCTCCCAGTCTCTTTCACCATGATCGCCAAAGCCGGGATTGCTCTTCTTCTGTATACGTCGACTCCAGTACTGGATTCGTTGGCGAGCGGCAGTGATGAAGTCGTCGAGTCTGCCGGGCGGGGTGTTCGCGTTGATAGGGAAGTTTTTCATGGTGGTACGGTCTGCTTGCGCTAAGCCGTGGGCGTATCTGTCGGTTCTTCGGCTGTAGGTCTCGGGAGGAGCGAAGGCCGAGAAGTCCCAGTGGTCGGTCGTGGTCGGAGAGGCGAAAATTGGAAAGTCCAGTGACTGATAACTCATACCCGGATAGCTCATGCCACCACCAAAGTTCATGCCACCAAAGTTGTTTCCCGGAAAGTTGTTCATGTTGAAAAAGGACTTGAAGGGTGATTGGATGGTTGAAGATTGAAGTATACCTGAGTAAGTTCGAGTTGTGTCTGTGACTTGTGGATGATGTTGGAGTCTTGTGAATTTGATCAGATGATCGTGGCTCTCTGACCTTCTATATATACGTGAATTCTCGAGTCTCACGAGCAATGTCGAGCTTGTGTGACACCCTGGAAAGTGACTGTCATATGCTCAACACAACGGTTGCTCAGAGACGTAAACGCCGAATGGCGTATCGAGGTGAATGTCGCGGTGTACTATCATAGTACATGTTGCAGTGTACGACCTGGCAGTAGCCTGAGATGGAGTACAGCACCACAACGAGCGGGGCGTTGAGTGAATATCCAAGCTCGACTGGAGTAATCGGCGCAAGCACCGGCTCAGCCATTGGCCTAAATGCTTTATTGTGTGACATTACCCAGCCCGTTCCAGATATTGCTACCACAACGCAATGTTGTGTACGGTAACACACGGAGCGATGTGGGTAACCAGTGCATCTTACTGGAAGCAGGAGAACAGTGGGACATGGGTATCCACTGTATAACATACCTTAGTGTGACAAGGTCTTTAGCAGTCTACAGTTTTATCGGGCAAAATTGAGCTCGACTGAGACAGGAATGTTCATCATTGTGGCCTTTTGCCCATACCAAGACCGATATGTTCGAAGAGTATCGGGTTGAACTCAGTAGAGAACCAAGCGATTCCTGTTGCTGTCATCAGCGTGTGTCATCCGAATGTGTAACGCGAAAGTGCATACCGAAATAGACAACAAGCCTGGTTACAACTTCGACATCGTATCTGACCCGTGGCACTTGAAGTCTACTGAAGAGTTCCTTATCTGCTTCACTGTCACCATCTTCGACTGCCAAGGAATTATCTTTTGTATTGGAATGCGTTTGTTGCACATCCGTCTGTGGACTACTTTCGTTCCTCATCGTTTCGCCGTCTTCCTCTATTGTGGTGTCGTGAGTGAATGGAGGCGCCTGCAGTTTCTTCTCTGCAGCTTCACTGTCACGGCGTCTTCTTTGGCGAACTGCAATAGCTTCGTAAACATCGGCTTGTGACTGAGGGCCAATGGAGACTGTTCTTTTCCGTGGATGACTCAAAGACGACAACATAGCTGGAATTTCGGATGCTTGTGGAATAACATTGTCATCCTGACGCAAATTTGGCACTGTCTCGTATTGTCTTCATCAACACATTAGCAAGAACCGTACAAGGAATAAGAGCATAACTTACGATGCCCGTAGGTAAAAGGCACGAGGTAAGGTCAAGCCTAGTTGCTCGATGACCCTGAAGATTGGTGGCAGCACTATGAGTAAGGTAGGTTTTGCCAGTGCTCTCCAGGCAAAGACGACTACAACGCCCAAAAGCAGGCGAAGCGTTGCTTTCACCAAACCAGCTTCTTCCAAACTGAATGGTATGGCACCAAAGATTGGGTCGTTAGAGGCGTAGCCACTCTGCGCAAAATGCCAGTTTCCTGCTTGAACACCAATGATAACTCCAGCAAACGATACGCTGTCATCATAGCAAGGGCAATCATCGGCTGGTTCCGGATGAACCCGTACCAGGACCAGAACCACCAAAGTGAAGATCGCAAGATTCATGACGCTACTTTGCAAGATCCAGATGTCGAAAGATTCCTCAAACATGCATTGAAGCACGGCAAGTATGGCCCCTAGCGCAGATCCAGTTACGACGTCAAAGAAACCATGCATACCACAGTACAGACGACCGATGACGATTGAGAAAAGGTAAGCATAGATGAGAAATTGTAGGAATATGTTTAGCTGAGGCTGTATAGACCTCGTCGTTGTGTTCAGACTGTACAAAGAGTAGACTACGACAGAGACAGCATTCGTGGAGTGGGTGGACGGAAATCCATACTCCAGCGCGGCAGAATGAGAGCGTGTTATTCGTTGCAATGGTGGTGAAAGCGGACGAGGTAAGCAGAGTGTATCTTTTATGAATCCGCTGAAGAAGACGCCACTTGCTAGAAGATTTATCATGCTACAACTTAAATTAATACAGGACAAACGAATAATTCCCCTCTCGGACTCACGCTCTAGCTAGCTGTACTTCCCCTGACCAGAAAAGAATTGGCAGGAAGATCATGAAAAAGGTATGTGTGCCTAAGTTTGCTGTGAACGCAAAGTATGAATCAAGAGCAGCTGTACGATAGCGTTCCTGCAAGTCAGCTAGAATTGGTGTCTCCCAGCGGACAATTGGGATGAGCCGTTCGCGCAAGAGAAATCTCCATCGTGGTAAGCGACTTTGATCTGGGTAGACAGAGTCAGTGATCGGTCTCTCCACCGGATAGGGACAGTCACCTACAGTGATCCAGCTTCCTCGCGCCTGCATCGATCACCTTCTTCTGCGTTTGCGCGACCATCTTAGGACGGCAATCGTTTCAAAGGTTGACAAAATGGTGATGCCCAGAGCTGCAACCACTCCGACCTTTGATGCAAGGCAAAGTCAGCGGTACAAGCGGAACATCATGGGGATAGGGCCGTCCTGAATATGAGAAACATGTCGGCAGAACATAGAACTTGTCTGTATGACCCGACTTTTGGCGGAGAAGGAAAGCGCATTGGGCTTGAGGCTTGGCACGGTTCCAGCTCCGAGCACTTCTTTTCAGGCGACATTGCATTGATAGTGTAAACAATGGCGCCAACACTCACGAAAAAGAAGAATGTCGTCTTCTTCCACCCCGATCTTGGTATAGGAGGTGCAGAGAGACTTGTAATCGACGCAGCGCTCGGGCTACAGAACCAAGGCCATAAAGTAGTCATCTATACGAGTTATAGAGATGTCAAGCATTGCTTCGATGAAGCTAAAGATGGTTTGTTCAGCTGTACACTAAATGCTTTCGGCGGTACTGAGATCGCTGTGTAGGTACCCTAGAGGTTCGAGTACGTGGCAATAGCATCATCCCTCAATCCCTTTTCGGTCGTTTCGCCATTCTCTGCGCCATCCTCCGACAAATACACCTCATCCTGCAGATATGTTACTCCACTAAAGAGCTGCGCAACTTGAGGCCCGACGTATTCTTCGTCGACCAACTCAGTGCTGGAATACCCTTACTGCGATACTTCTCTCCACGGACCCGTGTCGTATTCTACTGCCATTTCCCAGATAAGCTCCTTGCGAAAAGAGGCAGTGTGATCAAGGAAGCCTACCGCATACCCTTCGATTGGCTTGAGAGCTGGACTACGGGAGCCAGTGATGTGATTGTAGTCAACAGCAGGTTTACAAAAGGCATATTCGGGGATGCATTTCCTGGTCTGAAACATCGTCAACCAGGAGTGGTCTATCCTTGTGTGAGCAGCACTGCTGAGTTGAAAGGGATAAGCAAAGAGCCCATATGGCCAGACAAGAAGGTCCTGCTCAGTATAAATAGATTCGAGCGTAAGAAGGATGTCGGTTTAGCGATCAAGGCGTTTGCAGGTCTTCCTGCTGAAGTAAGGAAACAAGCACGTTTGGTTATTGCAGGTAAGTGCTGTTGATGCCCTAGCTCACGAGAAGGTCGCTGATAGACTTCGTAGGAGGACACGATAAACGTGTACAGGAGAATGTATCGTACCACGCGGAGCTCATTGAATTGGCCAACAGCTTGAAATTGTCGAACGTCACAGCTACCTCAGAATCTGAAGTTCTCTCAACCAGTTCAGACATCGATGTCGTCTTCATTCTTTCCGTTCCTTCGACTTTCAAAGACCGACTTCTGTGTACCTCCAGCATGCTTCTCTACACACCAAGTTTTGAGCACTTTGGCATTGTGCCTCTCGAGGCCATGCTTGTTCGTACTCCTGTGTTAGCGGCCAACACTGGAGGTCCCACAGAAACAGTCCTCGACAACGAAACAGGCTGGTTACGGGCCGTGGAAGATGCCAGCAACTGGACACAGGTCATGCACAGTGTGGTCTCGGGCGAGATAAGCACGAAAAAATTGGCGTCTATGGGAGAGAAAGGACGAGATTGGGTAGTGCAGAACTTTTCGAAAAGCACTATGGCGCAAAGGCTGGTACAGTCTATGGATGAAGCGCAGGCTATGAAGGAGGCTGATAGGCCTGCTGTTTGGCCACCAAATATGGGGCTGTTCATTCGTGTGCTAGGCTCGTTGGTAGGTGTGGCTTTTGCGTTTCTGCTCTTTGGAAAAAGATAATGGCCCAAGGTCAATGATAAGCGTCCAAGATCATGAAAGACCGAATTAAATCTGGCTACATCACCGTACAGCAGCAAAATTCGCTTAAGCACTGGCACCACATATACAAGAAGGTACTACAGCCAGCAACATCCTACACCACAAAGCTTCTTCACCACGATGTACACACTTTAGGTTCTTGTCGTGCTTCTCGATGTGAAACTCGCCCGTCTTGCAAAAAGTATCATCTACTTCGTGACCTTGCGAAGAGTACCTGGCGGTTAAGATGCAGGCACACGACCACCACTGACGACAGCCACGATCTGAAGGATTTATCGTAGCTCAAGCGGTATGAAACAGCCTTATTGTTGCTACAGGCACAAAGTTGGAGATTTGGCGCTTGTTGTGGTTTGAGCTAATGATGTTAGTGTTGCCTTGGTATTTATGCTTTGGGAAGGGACGTCTTGGTATGGATGCTTTGGGCTAAGGCAGATCGTAGTCGAGTATTTGCTAGGGAAGCTGTAGGCCGATTCAGATGGTTCACTTCACTCACGCTCCGTCTTTCGTGCCAAGTTGATATTGCTTCAGGAATTTGAAGAGGTGAGGAAGTTAACGAGGATGAGGCGCCTGCGTAGACAGCCCTGATTACGAGTCTATACCAGCGAGCTGTAGGTTATGTTGTTGCGAGTACTCCAGTACTAAAGTAAACTTTTTTGAGTACGTCGATCACAACGATCACAAACACAGTTTCTCTTGGCCTAATTAGCATTTGCACGAGCTAAACAAGCGCCCAAAGTGAGCTTGGTCTCATCTCATCTCATCTCATCTCGTCTTATTCATCTCGTCTTGTCTCACTATAGCTCCAATCGCACAACCCATCATCAAACATGCTGCCAACCTACACACACGCCTCCGCCACCGCCTTCGCCACACTACTCCCGCACAAGCGCCCGCACGGCGCAAACAGGGTTTCCCCGCCAAGCGACACTAAGGTTCATCATTATTTTCCGGCACGAGCTAGTTTTCGGATCGGCAATCTTTCAAGCCTCGTCCAGAGAAGAGCGAGCCGTTCGCATGGCAAACGTTGGGAGATTGTGCGGAGTGGAGATTGTGCATGAGTCATGTTGCCGTTCTTTTTTCGACGTCGGCTCCTCAATGTGGAAATGAATTAGTAAATGATTATTGTTTGTTTGTTGCTGTGAGGTTTGCTCTGCTTGCTTGCGCAGCTGAAGCTGTGTCCCTCGAGCTACATACGAAAAGAGGTGGTAATACTATGTATGTACATGAAAAGGGAAAGATAACAGGATGCGCTTGCGGTAAGGGGTATCGTCGTCGCCTGAATGCCTGCTGCTCTTCCTCTGATAGATAGGAATATAATGAATGAAGGATCCTTTTCCAACCCCCTGAATGGCCGCCAGTGCCTATTGCCCTCTGTGAAACGCCTTTATCCAAGTAACGCCTTGCCAAGAATCAAAAAGAGAGTACTCATACGCCGAGGTAGGCTCTTTTGGGGTGGTTGATTGCTCTTCGATTTTTGTATGTCGGAGTAGCGCTTATTGTCGCGCCGGTCAAGGTGCTGGATGAGGATGAGCTGCTTGTGGTGAGAGAGAAGCTGCTTGATGAGGTGATTGTGGAGGTGAGGAAGCCGGATGATGATGATGAGGATGAGCCTGTCATCGTTGTCGAGCTTGATGTGGAGTTTGTGATTGGGAATGAGAGTGTGCTAGACAATGAGCTTGTTATCGATGCTGAGAAAGATGAGGTTGTGAATGTCGACGAGAATGAGCTTGATGATGAGCTTGTCGTTGTAGAGTTTGTGATTGGGAATGAAGCTGTGCTAGACGAAGAGCTTGTTGTCAACGCTGAAGTGGACGAGCTTGTAATCGTTGCTGAGACTGAGCTTGATGATGAGCTTGAAGTAGTTGCTAACGATGAGCTTGAAGATGCGCTCGAAGTGGTTGCGGTCGTTGTTGAGTTAGATGACGAGCTGAGGCTGGAAGTGGTTGCAACCGATGAGCTAGAGGACAAGCTGGAAGTGGTGATAGCTGCAGAAGTCGATGAAGAGGTTGATAGGGAACTAGTTGAAGAAGCGAATGAAGAAGTTGATGAAGAGTTTGTGGGTGCTACTGATGAGCTGAATGATGAAGTTGTGAGTGCTGCTGATGAGCTGGACGAAGAGGTTGTAGGTACTACGAACGAGGTGGAGGAAGAAGCAGTGCCATTGATTGCGTCTACCGTTGACGACAATGATGCAGAGCTCGTTGTAACCGCTGTAGATGAGCCAGAGGATGAGGATATAGTAGTGTTAGCAGACGAGCTGGATGATGAAGATGTTGTAAAAGTCGCTGCGGAAGAAGAGGATGAAGAAGAAGTAGTAATAAGGACTACTGGTGAGCTCGTTGAGGAAGAAGTGGTCGCGGCAACTGACGAGCTCGTTGAAGGAGAGGTGGTAGGAGCTACCGCTGAGCTTGATGATAGAGAAGTCGTAGGAGCCACTGAAGAGCTCAATGAAGAGCTCGTCGTGGGAGAAAATGATGAGCTCGACGAAGAAGAGGTAGTAGGGAGGACTGAAGAGCTCGATGAAGAAGTGGTAAGAGCTACAGACGACGAAGAAGAAGAAGAGCTGGAGGAAGACGTCGACGATGTGATCGTCCAGTTGGAAAAGCTGTAGGTCGGTAATGAGTATGCAGGTGGTGGACTTGCAATGGAGCGGGTGCTGGAACTGGAGTTGGAGCGGGTGCTGGAACTGATGGTGGTGCTTGGAGGAGCTACCACTCTTGGTGCAAGCTTGAAGTTGAAGGTGTCCTCGCTGCGTTTATGAAGGTTGTTTTGAACTCCAGGATAGACTGTCGCCCATGCTGGTGCTGATTCCTCCACTGTTGCTAATGCTTGTTGTAGCTGTCGTGGTCTGATGGCTCTACCTCGTCGAGGTGCAGGTTGTGGTTCTCCATGTAGATGTGAGACTGTGAACACCATACAGAAGAGAGCGAACGCAACACAGAAGACGAGCGGCCATGACAGGCGCGCCATCTTGATGAGGTGTGTTGTGCTTCGATCACGCAAGGTAGTTGTATGTTGCTTCACTCAAGATGAATCCACAGTAATGACAGACAGTCAAGCACGAAGATGATCTGTCTCAAAGCGAATGTGTATAACGAATGTGGTGAGCTGATAGCTCTGAAACGAATGGCGTGCTTGGGGAAGGGGGAGGAGGAAAAGCGAGTGTGTGGAGGAACGAGAGTAACGAACGAAGGAATATGGTGTGATTCAGCTTAGACAAGAGTGATGGGAACCCAAGAGGGTTTTGTCTGAGGAGCCGAACGCTACTGTTACTCCTCCATCTTCTGGATGAATTGAAGCGGTCATGGCGGCTTGACGTTGGAGACCTATTGATTGCTGTGGCGTCGATTTAACCACGCTCGAGGGTGGGAATGCCATGCGAGTCACCGGGAATAAACCAATGATGGCAAGTGAATTGGTCGGTTGAAACATGGAAAAGCGCCCGTCGTGGGGAAGGAACAGACGGACTAGTGCGCCTAATGCTCTATGATTCAAGGCCTTCGAGCGGGGTCTGGGTCAACCGTCTAAAGTCGAGTAGAAATGAAGCCGCTGAGGTGTGGTGTGAGGTGGTTACAGTGGCAGCTGCAGTTGAGATGGAAACCATTTGCAATGATTAAAGAAACACCGACGCTAGTGACGGAAGAGGACCATCACTAGCTTGCATCTAGTCTGGAAGCAAATCTGGTACGGCCCATATGCAGGCACACCTAGCGGGCATGAACGTTGAGCGGCGTGCGCTCGGCGAACTTGGCAAATTAGTGCTGTTAAAAGCAGATTGCGTTGTTATTTTAGATGGGACGATGCCGCTTTCGTCTCGTCTGATGGATCAGGAAAGACGGGTTTGAAATGCACCAACGAACTTGCCCGCTTTGGACATAACGTTTCAGTGCGCTTCTTTAGCGGAAACCATCAATGATTGTTCTGGCTGTCTTACCACTATAATGTTAGCAAAGCGCAAAATCACTTTCACAAACCATGTAACAACGTACAGTGTCACACAAATTTGCCATCAGCTCGTGCTACAAGGATACGAAGAAATTGCTTCATCTAGCTCATGCTCCATCGACTGCGTTGGTGCTCGTGCACAACACCGAACGGCCTCCGGGCGTCAAATAATCAATAGAGAAGTATACAAGTACTCAACCAGGGGTCAGCGCCAAGCTAGTTTCACATGAACCCCGACACATGCCGTTCCTGACAATCTCTGCATGGCCGTTGCAATCTTAAGTAGAGCCTCAGCAAATTTCTGAGGCACACGACCTGAAGCAAATGGTAGTGAATCAGCTGCGGCAGGATATGCACATTTCAGTATATTCAGCCTTCTTGAATGATAGGTATAGAAAAAGATAGCAATGAGAGTAACGAGGACCGGAGAACTTTCCAAGATGGAAGCCAGAGATGTTTTGCAATCTTATCCGGACGGACTTGGCTTGTTCAACGTTCAAGACACCCGAAAAGAGACTTTTCTGGCGTTTCTCTGACATCAAGCCGGAGTATGTCCAGAAAAGCTCATATTTCTCCAGTCTCGCCTCCTTCGCGCTTCGCTGCTCGCTAGGATGATTATCTATATCTATGCAACCTTCCTCTTCAGTTCAGGTGTAGTGTATGGGACCCAGACGCTAGTCTTGTTGCCACTATTGTGGTGAAACTTGTCTGTGGAGAAGATCATCATGACTATGCTGCCGCTACTGTTCGCTCAGTCTGCTTGGGCTGGCTAATCTGCACAGAGAGCAAAGCGTACTGTACTCTGAGCTCCACAGATTGTAGTATCTGCAGCCAGTCGCGCTTGAGACGAGAGGCCTCTGTAGGCGCTTGCGACTGTGCGACCTGGAAATATCAACCTTTTTTTCGTCATACTGACAAACGACTACCTGCGGCTCGTTCATGCAGGTGCTGAATACTCGATTCCGATTCTACAGGTTCAGAATATGTGCCACTAGCTGCTGCATCTTGGCAATATGTGACCCTACATCAATTGATCGTCATCCTAGCATTGATACAAGGACCAGGTATCTCCAATTACTCGAGTATGTACTCCATTGATGTGGGTTGCTGTTGGCACTAGTAGCATGTGTAGCGTAGTAGTATGCGTAGCGTCTTGGCTCATATCCAGAAAAGCCAAAATCCAAGTTGAACTGAAGCGAGATCAGAAGATTCTTGCGTAGCACGTATCGCTGGTGATACTCTTACAGCCATCCTCTCGTTACTTTTCTGTGTATCTAGAACTCGTCTTCAGATTGTACATGCATTTGTATGTTCGAGTAGTGAATAATGCTGCTTGAAACAGCCAAGCCAAAGATGAAACGAGGGAAATCGCCGAGATTGACATCACCATGCATGACAGCGACAAACGGCCTGAAGGAGAATGGAAAAAGTTTTTTTTTCATGCTTCGCACAGATTGTGATAGCGAGAGCAGATCAGGCACAAACCGCAAGTGTAACGTGGCGGATAAGCGACGGCGAGGTACCTGGCCTGGAGTACCTGTGTATATTGCCGCCAAGGTACGAAATTACTGGAGAAGAGTAATCACAATCTTTTAGCCTGTTCGTCCAATCTACATCGTGAATGATAAAGTCGAGTCCATGACGGTCGATCGATGCGCGTGAGAAAAGAAATTGTGGAGGGTAAGGTACTTTGCAGATGTACCTTGTGGCACCTTTCAAGACTTGCGTGCTAGATTCGTTTCTATGGTGTGGTCCGAGCTGGATGATATGCTAGTAATTTACACTATTGAACTCTTAGTTTCAACTCCATCATTACCCCATGGCAACCACTTTCTGGCTATCTACCCCAGCTCAATGACAACAGGTGGAAAAAAAGTGACCTGCGTCAGAGGCATTACTACCTAGTTGATGTACTCGAGTATCTTTCTTGTACACTCATGCTACGATGACCACGATGCTATCTTCCCAACAAAGGAAAAATTAGTATTACACTTGTACGATGGACTTGTCTTGGTATTGAATGGGTATCAGCACCACTCCCCACCACTCACATCTCCTCCCACCTGAATCCTATGCTACTTCATCAATCCTCTCTCCTCAATCTCCTCCAACATATCCTTAATCTCCTCATCTCCTTCCTTAACCAATCTCCTAAACTTCTCCATATTCTCCTTCATCCATGCCCTGTCCTCTCCAGCAGCCGGCAGCGACACTCCAACTTCCTGTCCAGCAATAATCGTGCCAAGGATGAAAATGCCTCTGAGTTGAGTATCCTCAGAGCTCGATTTCTTCGAGTTGCCGTTGGCGATTCTAAGGTCTTTAAAGTCCGGCGGCGAGTTGGAGAGGAAGCTGTTCCTTTTCCTGTCTGAGGGTGGAGAGGATGAGGTGGTCGATTTGCTGCTGGGAGGTGAGGAGGAGGAGGAGGTGACTACGATGTCGTTCCATGCTTTGGTGAGGGCGTTGCAGACGTCGTCCCACATCGCTTGTGTGCGGTTGGAGCTGGGGCGGACGTTGGCGATTATACGGTTTGTTGCGTGCTGTGAGCGAGTGAGTTTGTTAGATGCTGCATCTTGATCTTGATAGGTTGTGTTTGGCTTGTGGACTGTGGTTTTGTGTCTCTTGGTTGGCCATTGCTCGGGCACAGCTTTTGTTCTTCTGCCGATATTGACTGCTCTTTCTAGCGTGCTCATCACGGAAGCACCAGCAATAGTCTTTTCGAATCTTGAAGAGGCGCTATCTCAGCCAATCACGTCCCTTGTGCCACATCTTCTTCTGTAAATCGACGACGCAATCCTAGCACCGAGTTTATACTGCCGTTGTCGAGCATACACTTTACCATCACTGACACACACAGACAATACACATTACATCACAGGTAAAACAAGGCATATGTACTATACCTTTTCCTTGCCCGCAACAAAGCGATACTCCCCTTTCCTCTGACTCAAATCCACAAATCTCACATTCACAAACAGCTTTGGTGTCGTGAATGTCTCGCTGTGTATGTGTGTGATAGTTTTGGCAAGGGCATCACGTTGTGACGAAGTTAGGGGCGTCGTGTGTTCGACATCGTACATAGGCATCGTTTTGTTGGATTGATTGAAGGTAGTATAATCTTTCGGAACAGGAACAAGATATGATTGAGATTGGGAGATTGCTGTTGAGGTCCAGACGATGGTCGAACAACGGGCAGCTTTTCAAAGGAGGCCGGGCAATCCACGTAGGGAAGAGCAGGATCAAGAGGATGATGGTGGTATTGGTTTACGTCCAGGTCGACCAATATCATCATCATCATCATCAGCATCAGCATCAGCTTTAAGAGGACGAAGGGAGACAGTTGTTGATCACGAGGGGCATTCAACTCAGACCGAGGTCATTCTACAGTATTATACTTTTCAGCGAAGTCGTTCGGTCAGCAGGTGCACAGTACGCACAATCGCACGTCATGATGCAACGAAGACGCAACGGAGACAGATGCATAAGGACGGATGGTCTTGGGTACGAGCGTTCTCCTCATTGTATAAAACGAGGTTCGAAACTGCCGAGCTAATTCCGAGGTCAAGCAGGCTTGGCATCAGAACAGCAGCATGGTGAGGGAACTGTGGGAAAGACGAGACATCACTTTTGTAGAACAAATTGCTAATCTACGAAAACAAGCATGAAATTACAATTATATCATTCTATCTTCTCTCGATATTGCCCTTCTTTGATTGTTTTAAGCAAAGACATATCCGGTGAAGTAGCCGCAATTGACAAAGCCAGATGTCTCGAGACATTCAAGTTGAAGGGGGAATCGTCTCCCAGGCAGGAGCTCGATCTACGCGGGATTTCTTACCGTTAAGGAACAAAATCATCAAACCTGCGGCGGTCATGGTAAGGATGAAGTGTGTTACTGGTAGCCACCAGCGGAGCATTATGTTACGCCATCTTTTCTTTTCCTGTGATAAGACGCATAGATGGGGGGCTCCTGAAGATGGTCCCAACTCAGTGATCTCGTACTGACCAGGTCCTAAAGCCATCTCGTACTGATCTGATGATATGTCCGTCAGTCGATGTCGTAAGTTAGCCATCGGTTGCCTCCTCACAGGTTGAGACATGGAGTGCATTTATAGCGAGAGAAGCGCCGCAAGATGCATCGAGCTCTGTACGACGGTCGTATTAGGAAAATTCTAGAAGCATAAGCACTATACATAACAGGGCGCATGGCACACACTCGAGGCGAAGCAGCTTAGCTGATTGTACTTATTAGGTGTCATGAGTCTCAGGTACAAGGAAGTACTGTGGCGCCGCTGAGGCGTAGATCAGCTTCGACACACGCAAGTGAAGTGCTTTACCAGACAACCACCCACAGAAGGACACTATGGATAAGCGACTCTATACCGTTGAGTTCGGCAAGCTTCTCGTCTTTCTTTCTCCTACCATAGGCATCGCTCCGCTCGAATTGAGAAATTGCCATGATAAGATCTTCCCGAATGTCACACAAAGCTTTTGGCAAGGTCACGCGAAGCGAGCGTGGTCTCACGGACAATACCAGTTGAGCTAGATTCGGGTCTCTGGTCTTCCTGAAAGATTAGTGGTCCCTAATTCCAAAATGACCATGCTTATAGTATACGAGCCTTGCTGCCAGCACATTCTCTTCCATTACCCAGCTCCTTGGATCTCCTCGAGGGCTTGGACTGAGGAGTGAACTATGGCTCCAAGAAGGGCATTGTTCGTCTTTTGGTCACGAGGTAAAAGATACCTTGGCAAGACGTCCCCTTTCATATCACATAGCATGATCGGAGCCTAAAGTGGGGATATCGAGATGGCAAAAGCTTTGCAGAGTAGGAAGTTGATTGCTTCTAATTTATTGGCTTTTGTGTTTCAAAATGCTCTTCTAGTATCGAGAACATTATCTCAGAGATCATCCACATCCACATCAATCTCATCCTGATTCTTCACCTCCTCAACTTTGGGTGCGCTTCCTCCTTGCACACCTGTACTCGCAGCTACAAAACCTATCGGAGCACGCGCTTGCCTCTCCAGCTCCGCCATCGCATCCGCTGTCCCTTCACCCTCCTCCCCATGCAATTCCTCCACACTTTGCCCTTGCTGCTGCTCTCGTTGCCTTGCGACCGCTTGACTGGCAATGAAGCTCACATCCGTGTTGTACTGCGCCTGGACACTCCTCTTGATCCGCAGCATCTCCTTGAACGTGTCTTCGTTTCCATGCTGCACCTCGAACGCCTCCCACTTACTCCAGAACACTGGATTCGTTCGCGGATCACAAAATTGACTCGCATGCCCATAGATAGCTCGCGCGCGATCGATCTCGCCAAGACGACGCTCCATGTCGGCAAACTTCAGACACATGTCCTTGGCTTCACCATCGGGAAGTGCGGCGATAGCACGCTCGTAGATGGGACGAGTTGAGGTGAGGCCGAAATTCGTTGCGGATTTTGTTATGTAGTATGTGAACATGTCAGCGCGGTCTTTGTCGGACACTGCTCGAGTGGCGCGCTCGTAGATACGCATTGCGTGGCGAGCAAGACCGCGCTCTTCTTCTAGTGCGCCGTACATGAGGTACAGTGGTTTTGCAAAGTTAGGTGGGCATCCCTCGACCGCTTGCTCGAAGAGGTCACGAAGTCTTTCGATCGAGACTTTCCGTGTGACGGCTTTGGATAGGTACAAATTCCATAGTTCGAAGGCGACTGGGTATGAGAAGAGATCAAGACCACGCTCGTAGATTTTGTAGCTGTCTTCGTGATATTGGTGCTCTTCAAGGAGGTTGGCATAGTTGACGACGGTTTGTGGTGTAGCAATACGGAGCTCGAAGATTCTATCGTAGATGGCGCGTGTATCGTCAATCGTGCCAACAGACTCGACAAGATCGACGTAGAAAGACCAAAGCTTCCAGCTTTTGTGCACGCGTTGTTGTGGAGAGAGAGTCTCATCAAAGTAGTCGACAGAAGAGCGTTTTGGAGCTTGTGTAGCTTTTGCCATGATTGCCACTGCTTGATCAAAATTTTCGTTGCGGAGCTCCATCTCTGCCCATTCACACCACATTTCCGCCAACTCTGCGACAGACCTGAACGGTACTTTGACTGCTTTCTCCATGATAATGCGAGCAGTTCGCAAGTCACCTCCTTCTTCGTAAAACTTGCCATAAGTGGTCCAGAGTTGGTAAAACTGTCCAACCGCTTTCTTCGGATTGATAGCTGCAATAGCAGCGGAATATGTCTGCACAACTTGCTTCTTGTTGTCGCCCCACAGTGTCACCCTCTTCTCCCATTCATTCACATTGCTTGGGTTCTGGCGAAGTAGCACATCATTTAGCAGGAAAGGTCGACGGTCCATAAGCTGTTCGAACCTCAACATGCGAATATCAAGATCATAATCTGCGTCTTCATCAATCTTGCCCTGTTCCCCTCTCAATGCTGCCTGCTCCATAAGTATGCCTATCACCACTTCCTCTGCTTCGGAGTATGTGTCAAATATCATCGTGAAATCTCGCACTGTCATGACTGTCGTTATACCTTCTTCAAATGTGTTCCTAGCTCTTTCATGATTGCCCATACTAATCCAGTATCGAGCTAAACTGACCCATAAGATACCTCTTTGATCGGAGAATCGAGCAATACCACTTCTGATTATCCTCTCTACATTTATGCCAGTTTCACTCCCAGTCTTAATCTCTCGGGCATGGTCCATCAGCAGTTCCATCATATCAGTCCAGTATTCAAATGGACCCTTGGCCTCTTTACTTTTGAACTTGGGGTCGTTCAATATCTTGATGTACGTTTGCACTGCTTCAGTATATTCTCCCAGGCTTACTAGAAGCTCGATGAACTCCTCTGCATCCTCTGGATGTACTTGCATATACCGGCGCCAAATCTTAATTGCTGTAGGTCCCGAGGCTGTCGAAGCAAATGGTCTATACAGCGCCCATATCCTGTTGTGTTGCGAAATAGGTATTGCTCTGAGTGCGCGGTCGAAAACGCGTCTCGTCAAGGTGACAAGAGGCTGTTTCAATAAAAATGTCAAGTACATCTCCCATATTCTTGGCATCTTATTCAACAAGACTAACGCGCGCTCAAAGAGCGCATTGACTTTGGCGAACTCGGAGGCCAGCCTCGCAGGACTCTTTCCCTTGAGATGCTTGATCCGAAGCGCTAGGTACATTTTCCATAGCTTGTACGATCGTGGTAGTGCTGTACATGCTCTCTCGAGCACGAATGCTTGCTCCACCAGACTTCCATATTGGCGCTTGTAGGTTATGTATTCAATCCAGGGCTTGATATGTCCAGGATTCTTTGCAATGTCGTTCTCATATATTATGTCGTTTTCAGTGATGAGAAAGAGGCTCGATTCGGCCGACCTTTTGGCTGGTATAAGCGGCGGAGGCATCACTGCGCTAGGCATTGTTGTCAAAGTCGCGCTGTAGGTTTGTTGGGACCTGGACGATGTCTTGAGGACTTGATGCTCGCGGGAATAATAATTTGGCAGTCTCAAGCTTGAAGTCTGTCGATCATGGCCGATTACTAATCCTAATCGCCCTATCAGTGGAACGTCACTCTGAAACAGCTGAGCATTGAAGTCCAACCAGCTTATATTACCGAATATCTGAGCTCTCAAAGAATCCCAGACACAGCCCACCAGGATGTCAGGTCAACAGCGGGAGGCGGTAGGTTGATCCACGCACTATACAATGAAGATAGACTAACGCTCCTAACAGGTCTTTCCGACCAGGCAGTCGCTAGGACTGATGAAGAGGTACAGCATATATCATAAGCTACAAGGCTCAGCGGGATACTGAAACAAGACAGTAAACTGAAAGGTGCACAAACGGGACATTCGTTACTGAAAAGAAAGAGTGAAGCTCTGACGAAGTACGTGATCAATTCTCGAAACAATCTGGCGCAAACTGACCATTATATCTAGGCGATTTCGTGAGGTACGACGACCTTGTACAACTAACGAAGCTGGCGACAAGTGCTTACACTCAGTCTAGATTTTACGGCGCATCGATGAAGCGAAGAGAAAGATGGGGCGCGTGATGCAAATCGCAGCGTTCTCCTTAGCTGAAGTTACATATGCTACTGGAGGCGACATATCATTCCAAGTACAAGAATCAGTCAAAGACGCTCGGTTCAGAGTACGAACGAAGCAGGAGAATGTATCTGGTGTGCTTATACCAGCTTTTGAAGCTTATACAGAAGAGAGCATCAACAACTTTGCATTAACTGGACTGGGAAGAGGTGGACAGCAAGTGCAGAAGTGTAGGGAGACGTTTGCGAGGGCAACAGAGACTTTGGTAGAACTGGCAAGTTTGCAGACGGCATTCGTAATATTGGATGAGGTTATTAAGACGGTGAACCGAAGAGTCAATGCAATGTAAGCAGGAGATACATTCAGTTAATAGGAGAAATTGTGCACTAACAGTATCTAGTGAGCACGTTATCATTCCAAGAACAGAAAATACAATCAGCTACATCAACTCGGAGCTTGACGAGATGGACAGAGAGGAGTTTTTCAGATTGAAGAAGGTCAAAGGGTTGAAGGAGAAGGCAGCAATAGAAAATGATAAGCAGCACTCGCAAGAGGCACATGTCGATGGTGATGAAAATGGCGCATCGCAGGTAGATGTGCTAGGAGAGGGAGAAGATGAAGACGTGATCTTCTAGTTTCTCATTATAATGCCTGTACCAGTCAAATCTGGCAATGACTATTCCTTTTAGTTCGAAAGCATCCCACAATCTTGACCCCAATCACTGACGTTGGTATGTCACTCTAATGGGTGTTGCTGCAGCGCCGAGTGTCATACCATTCGTCCTCTCCTTTGCTTGCACGGCACCTTCCTCTGCTTCGTACTCGATGAAAGCCAAACCCTTGCGACTGGGCACTGTTCGTACCTCCTTGAAGCCGGCAAAACGACCAAAGATAACCTTGAGATTCTCCATGTCGTAATCTTCTGGTACATCGCGAACAAACAAGATCTTGTTGGGCGGCAAGTACTCGTCTGGAACTTGACCAGCAGGCGCAGCCCCCTTTGCCACCTTCTTCGCCACTGGCGCAGCATCATCGTCTTCATCTGCTGCCTTTCTCTTCTTCTGCGCTTCATCCTCTGCAGCCTGCTCTCTCTCTTTCCTCTCCGCTCGCTCTTTCTTCCGTGCTGCTAGCTCTTTCTCGTTCCCCTCTGCTTTTATGCTTGCATCACTCTTTGACTTTGCATATTGTAGTGTCATTGGCTTGTCAAATAGCTCGAATCCCTGCAGATCTGCCATGGCGTCCTGAGCGGAGTTGACATTGTCGAACACAATGAATGCTTGTCCTCTACGCTTGAGACTCTTTTTGGCAACAATATCAAGGATAGTACCGAAGACTTCGAAGATCTCACGGAGGGCGACAATAAGGTCTGGGATCTTGACGCGCTCTTCCAGGCCGCGAACATAGAGGCTGTAGAGAGGTCAGTTGAGCGGTCGCGATGTGCAATGCGACCGTTCTGAGGTTATGTCCTACGTGCTGTTCGGCGTTGCGCCATCACTCATACTGACTTCTGCCATGGGCGATTAGGAGGTAAGGAACCCTGAAGCTTTGATATGATATGTTGCTTTCGGTTTGTCAACTTTGTCTGAGGTTGCGTTCCTAGAAGCAATCTGCACTGCTGCTGCAGGGTACGCAATTCAGAAGGGCCGATCCCAACGTCGATCATCAACGACCATCCCCGACTTTCGCCACACTTTCCAGGTTTGATGGAGATTGAAGAATGGGTAAATATGATATAACAAGGTGCATTTAGTAGCAACGTTCAGCATGCTCGTGTCAAATCCGCAGGAGCTCTCAAGCTCATACGACGTCTTTGTGTAATCTCACAATCACGGATGTCCACGTTCAAGCATCATGGAAGAAAGACCAAGGACAGACTATTTTGAGGGCATATCAGATATAAGTGATCGACATGATGCTGACCTCGAGACTACAGGTGGCGGCGTTGAGGAAGCCCAGAACGCCACTGATAAGCAATCAGAGCGATTGTACGACAAGGCCACCGCAGATAGTGCTTCCAACACTGTTTTGCAAGCACAGGACGTGGTAGCACAAACAGAGGATGAGACAGAAGCTACTGAGCCTCCAGCTGCTGCAGATGATGTCGGAGTGTCTGACTACCATCACCAGGAATTTGAAAAGCCGTCTACGCGTACAGCGGATGACGAGAACGATACTCCTAATCAACCACAAGGAGAAGAAAACACGAGTCCAGCAGCAGCACGAAAGATGCAATTTGAAAGCCCGCGAAGACGCAATGATCCGGGGATCCGGAAGATGCAGAAGTTTTCTCTTTACGAAACATCACAGCGCTATTACCTTGTTGGTGGTGATAGCCAAGATCAGCAGTTTCAGATGCTCAACATCGATCGAACGTGCGCGCCAGGCCAGATCAACATTGTCGAGGACGAGATAGTTTATACGAAACGCGAGATGAACGACCTGTTGAAAGTCATTGACCACGGCAATCGGGCAGCAGGAGGTATGAAACTCAAAGGTAATACCTGGGGTGTACTAGGCTTCATACGCTTCACAGAGTGTTACTACATGCTCATTGTGACGAAGAAACAACAAGTAGCAATGGTAGGCGGCTACTATATCTTCAAAGTTGATGCAACCGAGCTTGTGCCACTGACTATCGGCTCGTCTTCATTATTTGAACGTAGCAAGAGCACAGAGGAGTTGAGATATATTACCATATTCAACAACCTGGATCTTAATAGTTCCTTCTATTTCAGCTATTCGTATAATGTTACTCGGACATTGCAGCACAATGTGATCAAAGGACGTGAGAAATTAGCACGAGGTGATACATCTCCCAGTCAAGATGTCAACGATATGTTTGTCTGGAACCACCACTTGCTTAGTCCTGCAGTGAAGCATCTGAAGAATCCTTATGACTGGTGCTTGCCAACTATACATGGATCTATCGATCAATCCTCTGTCGACTGTTTTGGACGGCAGATCTGGGTGACTCTGATTGCGCGGAGATCTCGCTTTTTCGCTGGCGCGCGTTTCCTCAAGCGAGGCGCAAATGACCTTGGCTATGTTGCAAACGATGTAGAGACGGAGCAGATAGTCGCGGAAATGTCGACTACATCACTTCATGCACCTGGACCTCTTCCTTTGGAAAACCCCAACTATACCTCATTTGTACAGCACCGTGGCAGTATACCTCTATACTGGACGCAAGACAACTCAGGTGTGACACCCAAGCCAGACATCGATCTGAACATTATCGACCCGTTTTATTCATCTGCAGCTCTGCACTTTGATCACTTATTTGAGCGATACGGCACACCAATCACAGTCCTGAATCTGGTCAAAGCCCGCGAACGGACACCTCGTGAAGGCAAGCTGCTAGTGGAGTTCCAGAATGCGATCAACTATCTTAATCAGTCACTTCCTGATGGAAAAAAGATACTCTATCGAGCATATGATATGGCTAGAGCAGCGAAGACAAGAGGGCAAGATGTCATAGGTACGCTGGAATCCATAGCGAGGGACATGGTGCAAAGTACTGGCTTTTTCCACAACGGTCGTGCTCGTTCAGAAGAGACATTGTTGCAGAATGGTGTATGCCGTTCTAACTGTATAGACTGCTTGGATAGGACCAATGCGGCACAATTCGTCGTTGGCAAAGTAGCTTTCGCACTGCAACTGCAAGCACTCGGTGTGATAGCAGACGACTCGATCAAC